>Ga0196964_10000361_pt1 | contig 30807 bp, 30 predicted proteins | sample S1_10metaG_FD_148615 | JGI IMG/M metagenome (GOLD analysis project Ga0196964, IMG submission 148615) | Soil microbial communities from Anza Borrego desert, Southern California, United States - S1_10 | ecosystem: Environmental > Terrestrial > Soil > Desert | place: USA: California | collected... | reverse complement strand
CGGGACCGGGTCCGTCTCGTGCGCGAGATTGTTGGACTCGTCCGTTTGCGCGTCATACGCGTCGGGGCGACTCAGCTTGAAACTCCTCTGCCGCTCTATTCGGGCAATGCGGACCTTACCACGCGGGTTCCCGCCGGTCATCCCGGCCCGGCCTTCCCGTGCGACGCGTGCTCCCTGTTTCTCCAGTAAGCCCTGCCCACAAGTCGGGGCGGGAACCTTCGCCGCTCGACATCTCCCGCCCCGACCGCCTAAGCCCCTCCCATGACCGCCTTCTCCGACGAGGAAGTCGAGCGCTACGCCCGCCACCTGATGCTGCGCGAGGTCGGCGGCCCCGGGCAGCAGCGCCTGAAAGCGGCGAGCGTGCTGATCGTGGGCGCCGGCGGGATCGGCTCGCCCGCGGCCCTCTATCTGGCCGCCGCGGGGGTGGGGCGTATCGGCCTCGTCGACGACGACACGGTCGCCCTCTCCAACCTCCAGCGGCAGGTGCTGTTCACGACCGCCGACCTCGGTGCGCTCAAGGTGGAGCGTGCGAAGGCCCGCCTGCACGCCCTGAACCCGCACGTGGTCGTCGAGCCGCAAGCGGTGCGCCTGACCTCCGCGAACGCCCGCGCCCTGGTCGGCGGCTACGACGTCGTGCTGGACGGGACCGACGACTTCACGACCCGCTTCGCCGTCAACGCCGCCTGCGTGACCGAGGGCAAGCCTCTGGTCGCCGCCGCGCTAGGCCGGTGGGACGGGCAGGTCGGCGTGTTCCGGGGGCGGCCCTGCTACCGCTGTCTGGTGCCCGACGTTCCGCCCGACGCGGAGACCTGCGCGGCGGTGGGCGTGGTCGGCGCGCTCGCCGGGGTGCTGGGGTCGATGGCCGCGCTGGAGGCGGTGAAGCTATTCACCGGCGCGGGAATAAGCTTGACCGGACGGCTGCTGATCTACGACGCTCTCGCCGGGCAGTCCCGCACCGTCGCCGTCGCGGCGGACCCGGCCTGCCCCGTCTGCGGGGGGTAGACTGTCGTGAAGGGTTTAAAGGTGTTCGGCGTCGCCGTGGCGGCGCTGCTGGGGCTCGCGCTCGTGCTGGCCGTGATCGGCTGGTTCAACCTGCGCCGCGACGACATCCCTTATGAGACGCTGGAGGCGAAGTACGCGACCGCCGAGTCCGAGTACGCCGCCCTGCCCGGGGGCGTGCGCGTCCATTTCCGCGACGAGGGGAATGCGAAGGGGCCGACGCTGTTGCTGGTGCACGGCTTCTCCGCTTCGCTGCACACCTGGGAGCCGTGGGTGCAGGCGCTCGGCGCCGACTACAGGATCGTCTCGCTGGATTTGCCCGGTCACGGCCTGACCCGAGCGCCGAAGGGCTGGGCGCCGTCGATGGAGGCCTACCGCGACACCGTGGAGGCCTTCGCCCGCGCCCGTGGCCTGACCCGGTTCACCCTGGTCGGCCAGTCGATGGGCGGCAACGTCGCCTGGGAGTACGCCCTGAAGCACCCCGAGCGCGTCACCGGCCTGGTGCTGGTCGGCGCGTCCGGCTGGCCCGAGACACGGCCGGAATACGCCAAGGGCTCGCCCCTGGCCGGCCCGCTGTCCAATCCGGCGGGCCGTTTCCTGCTGCGCGATCTGGACTCCACGGCCCTGGTGACGAAGGGCCTGAAGTCATCGTTCGAAAACGACGCCTTTGTGACCGACGCCATGGTGACCCGCTACGTCGAGCTCGGCCGCGCGCCCGGCCACCGCGACGCGGTGATCGACTTGGCGCTGGACTTCCACAAGCGCAACCCCGCCACCGCCGAGCGGCTGGCGGCGCTGTCGACCCCGACCCTGATCCTGCACGGCGAGAAGGACCTGCTGGTGCCCGTCGATCACGCCCGCAAGTTCGACGCGGCCATCCCGGACTCGACCCTGATCATCTATCCGGCGACCGGTCACATCCTGAACGAGGAACAGGCGGCCCGCTCCGCCGCCGATCTGAACGCCTGGCTCAAGGCGCGCGCCGCCAAGCCGCCGAAGCGGCCGACCACCCCGGTCCAGCACGACCTGCCGCCGTCGAAGGCCGACCTGATGTTCTACTGAGCGGCGGGCTTCGCGGTCGATGCGGGAGCCGGCGCCCCTTTCAGGTGGGTCGCCAGGAAGCTCTCCAATTCCTGCAGCATCAGCTTCTCGTTCTTGCGCGCCCAGCCGTTGTGGTCCTCATCCTTGAGCACGACCAGGCGGACGCTCTTCCCGACCCTTTCCAGCGCGCTCTTCATCCGCTTGGACTGATCCAGCGGGACGACGCCGTCGACGTCGCCGTGGATCAGCAGCACGGGCGCCGTGAACCTGCTCGCGTTGCGGGCCGGGGAGCGGGCGATCAGCGACGCGGCGTCGGCCTTCTCGTCGCCGATGGAGCGCGTCCAGTATTCGTAGATTTCGGAGTCGCGCCCCCAGATCCTGCGCTCGTACTCCAGAACCTCCGGCAGGTCGGACACGCCGGCGATGCTGACCACGCAACGCCAGCGATCGCCGTCGGCCGCGCCGCCCTGGAGCGCCACGTATCCGCCGTAGCTCGCTCCGACCAGGCACATGCGCGCCGGGTCCGCCGCGCCGGACTTCAGCAGCGCGTCCACCCCGTCGCTCACGTCCTGCTGCATTCGCCCGCCCCACTCGCCGTACCCGGCCTCGGCGAAGGCGCGCCCGAACCCTGAGGAGCCGCGGAAGTTCGGCTGGAAGACCACGTAGCCGCGCGACGCCAGCAACTGGACCCAGTTATCGTATTCGTACCGGTCGCGCACCTCGGGCCCGCCGTGCGGCATCACCACCAGTGGCGGCGGCGTTCCGGTCTCGGTCGGCGGGCGCGTGACGTAGCCGTGCAGCTCGGTTCCGTCCCGAGCGACGTAGTCGAACCGAGTCGTGCGGCCTAGAGAGGCGGGCGGCAGGTCCGGGTAGCGGTACCCGATCAGATCGACCTTCTTGGCCTTCTGGTCAAACAGGTAATAGGATCCCGGCTCGTCCGGCCCGGAAACCGACAGCAGCCACCAGCCGCCGTCTCTGGAATAGGAAACGACGGACAGGTTGCGCTTGCCGTCGAAGAACTTCTGCAGAGCCTTGTAGGTCGCGCCCAGCGCCTTGTCCTTGAAGTCGCACTGCCACGTGTCGGCCCAGTAGCAGCCCGCCACCAGCGACCCGTCGCGGCCGTCCACGACGATGTCGGCGACGTCGTATTTCGGATGGCGCCAAATCGGCGGCTCGGCCTTGCCGGTGGCGAAGTCGAACACCCGCACCTCGGAGGTGTCGCCTTGCGAGCCCTCCTCGGGCTTCATCGACACGTAAAACTGGCCGGGTTTTTGCGCGGACTCCAGTATTTTGAAGTCGGGCAGGTCGCCCAAGGCTTTCCGCTTCACCTTCACCAGATCCGTCCAGGCGCCGCCGGCCGTCTTTCCCTGGAGGATCAGATAGCCTCGCGCGCCGCCGCGGAATTCGAAGCGGCCGACGACCGCGCCGTCATGATCCACCTCGTAGCCCGACACCCGCGCATGTCCCCTTTCGAGGAGCTCGGACGCTCCGGTCACGGTGTTCACGCGCCACACGTTCAGCCGCCCCAGGCTGTCGCGGCCGACCATCAGAACGCGCTCGCGATCGTTCGTCAGAGCGTCGAGAAGGGCCAGGCGAAGACGCGGGTTCTCGGCCTCGAGCCGTCGTGTCGCCGATCCGTCGATCGGCACCGCGAAAGTGGCGAAGCCCTGCCGCCAATCGACGATCTGGCCTTTCTCCCTGTCTCCGACCCGATCGATTTCGAACAGCTTCAGGGAAACCAGGAGCTTGTCCTCCCCCTTCCAGCCGATCCAGTCGAAGAAGGCGCCGCCGAAGTGCTCGCGATAGGTCGCGTCCTGCAACCGGACGGACTTGCCGGTCTTGAGGTCGTGCACCATCAGCCGGTCGGTGTCGCCGTCGCTCTGAATGAAGGCCAGCTTCTGACCGGACGGAGACAGCACCGCCTGGCTGAACTTCGGTCCCTTGAGGAAATCGTCGATGCTCGGCGGCGCGACGGCCTTCTCCGGCGCCGTCGCATGTCCCATCCCGGCCAGCGTCACGACCGCCCCGACCGCCGCGGCCGCAAGTACTCGTCTCAACATCAGACTGCCCCCCCTCGTCAGCTTGGCCGCAGAAGGAGAGCTTCGTCAATCGATCCGGCGGGCCGGATCACCCGGTTGTCGGGCGGTGGCCCTCATGCGACGTCGATGTTCAGGATCATGCTCAGGCCGCCGCCGGGATGACCCGGTCGGGTGGGCGGTGGCCGTCCTGGAGGGTGCGGATGTTCAGGATCACCCGCTCGCCCATGTCGACGCGCGACTCCAGCGTGGCCGAGCCCATGTGCGGCAGCAGCACCACGTTGGGCAGGCCCAGCAGGCCCGGGTGCACGGCCGGCTCCTGCTCGAACACGTCCAGCCCGGCGCCGGCGATGCCGCGGCGGCGCAGCAGCTCGGCCAGGGCCGCCTCGTCGACGATCTCGCCGCGGGCGGTGTTGACCAGCACCGCGTGCGGCTGGAGCAGGGCCAGCCTCTCGGCCGAGAGCAGGCGGTGGGTTTGCGGCGTGTGCGGGCAGTTGACCGAGACCACGTCCACCCGTGCCAGCATCTGGTCCAGGTCGTCCCAGTAGGTGGCGCCCAGCTCCTCCTCGATCCGAGGACCGACCGGCTTGCGGTTGTGGTAGTGGATCGACAGGCCGAACGCCCTGGCGCGGCGCGCCACCGCCTGGCCGATCCGGCCGAGGCCGATGATCCCCAGCCGCTTGCCCCAGATCCGCCGGCCGGTCATCCAGGTCGGCGCCCAGCCCTTGAACTCGCCGCGCTGCATCAGCTCCGCGCCCTCCACCACCCGGCGCGCCACCGCCAGGATCAGCGCCATGGTCATGTCGGCGGTGTCCTCGGTCAGCACGCCGGGCGTGTTGGTGACGATCAGCCCCCGCCCGACCGCGGCGGCCACGTCGACATGGTCCATGCCGGCGCCGAAGTTCGCGATCAGCTTCAGGTTTTCGCCGGCGTGGGCCAAAGTCTCCGCATCGATTCGGTCGGTGATGGTGGGGACCAGCACGTCCGCCCGGCTGAGGGCGTCGCGCAGTTCATCATTGGTGAACGGCCGGTCGGTCAGGTTCAGCTCGGCGTCGAACAGCTCGCGCATGCGCGTCTCGACGGTGTCGGGCAGCCTGCGTGTGAGTACGACCTTCAGCTTTCGGACGGCCATGAACCGATCGGCGTTTTCGAGGAACGGGAAGAGCGGGCTGTGTAGCAAAGCCGCGCGCCGGGCGAAACGTGCGGGCGCGCTCGCTTGCGCGGCGCTGGTGCTGGCCGCTTCCGGCGCGGCGCTCGCGCGGCCGGACGACAAGCCCACGCCCTCGGGGCTTCCGGTGCCGCGCTGGGTGTCGCTGAAGTTCGGCGAAGTGAACGCCCGCTCGGGTCCCGGCGACGACCACCGCCTGGTCTGGGTCTACAGAGCCCGGAATCTGCCGGTTCAGGTGATCGCCGAGACCCGCGAGTGGAGAAAGATCTGCGACCCGGAAGGCGGCACCGCCTGGGTCCACCGCCGCGTGACCTCCGGCGAGCGCACGGCGCTGCGCCTGGATCGCCGCGAGCTGCCGCTCCGCGCCGCGCCCAAGGCCGACGCCAAGGTCCGCGCTCGCCTGGCCGGCATGGGCGTGGCGGCGCTCGACAAGTGCGAACGCGGCTGGTGCCGCCTGAGCGCCGCCAAGGTGAAGGGCTGGGCGCCGGAAGGCGAGCTCTGGGGCACGGCCGAGAAGGCGCAGTGCCGCTGAGCGACGCCTGGCTAGGCCGCCTCGCAGGCTAAGCTCAGGAGCGGCGATCCCGCCTAGTGCGCGTAGGGCCGCGCCACCGCCGAGGCGATGAAGCCTTGGGTGGCTTCGCCGAGGCCCGCGATGATGAACTGCACCGCGAGCGCGCACAGCACCAGGCCCAGCACCCGCACCACGATGGCCATGCCTATATTGCCGAGCACCCGGCTGATCGGGCCGGTGAGCAGGAAGCTGACCACGGTTGCAAGGCCGATCGCCAGGATCGCCAGCAGCCCCGCCGTGGTCCCGCCGGGACCCAGCCGCTGGGCCTCGCTGGCCTGGATGATCACCGCCGATATGGCGCCCGGCCCGATCAGCAGCGGCATGGCGAAGGGCACGATCAGCCGCTCGAACCGCCGCCGGGCGTAGCCGCGCACGTCGGTGCCGGCGGCGCCCGCGTCCGGGTCGGCGAAGGTGGTCAGGAAGTCGCTGCGGGTCATGTCCAGCCCCAGCAGGAACAGCAGCACCCCGCCGGCGATGCGGAAGGCGGCGATGGAGATGCCGAAGAACTCCAGCAGCGCCAGGCCGGTGAAGTAGAAGAACAGCAGAAAGGCGGTGATGAACAGGGCGATGTAGGCCGCCACCGTGCGCCGCTGGGCCGCCGTGGCGCCCGCCGTGGCGGCGGCGAAGATCGGCACGTTGCCGATCGGGTCGATCAGGGCGAACAGGGCCACGAAGAAGTTGACGCCCAACTCGACCAAGTTCATGGGGAGCCCTCAGCCCGAACCGACGCTTTAAGCCCGTCGCGGCCCGCTTGTAGCCGCGCGCGGGCTTCGCGCAACCCCGAGAGGACTGACCTATGACCGCCGACCCCCGCCTGATCGTAGCGCTGGACCTGCCGGACGCGGGCGAGGCGCGCAGGCTGGCGGAAACGCTCGGCACCGCGGTTTCTTTTTACAAGGTCGGGCTGCAGCTGTTCGCGACCGACGGCATGGCGCTGGCGCGCGCGCTCAAGGCCGCGGGCAAGCAGGTGTTCCTGGACTGGAAGCTGCACGACATCGGCGCGACGGTGGAGAAGGCGGCGGCTGCCCTGTCGGACTCCGGCTGCGATTTCCTGACCGTCCACGCCGAGCCGCAGGTGATGCGCGCCGCCGTCCGGGGCCGGCTGACGCCCGAGCTGAAGATCCTGGGCGTGACGGTCATGACCAGCCTGACCGACGAGGACCTGCGCGAGATCGGCTACGGCCATACGGCCGCCGACCTGGTGGAGCGGCGGGTGCGCCAGGCGATCGACTGCGGCTGCGACGGGGTGATCGCCAGCCCGCACGAGGCCGCCCGGGTGCGCCAGATCGCGGGCGAGGGTTTTCTGGTGGTCACCCCGGGCGTGCGCCCGGCCGGCGCCTCGGCCGACGACCAGGCCCGCACCGCGACCCCCGCCGCCGCGCTTAAAGCCGGCGCAACCCACCTGGTGATCGGCCGCCCGATCACAGCCGCCCCCGACCCGCGCGCCGCCGCCCAGGCGATCGCGGCGGAGATGGCGGGCGCTTCAACCTCGGATTTCTAGTAGCCTCGTCCGGCCGGGGGCGTAGCGGCCCCAGGGTCGGGAGGTTTGGCCCTACCGCCCGCAAACACGTCGCCCCCCCCTCTTTCCCGGCAAGGAAAATCCGCCGGGGAGCCGTTGCAGGTAAAGATGCGCGTAGGCGGGCGAACCCGCTTAAGGGAGGGCTCACAGTCCCGGTGCGAGGCCCGTGCTTCTCACCTCTCCACTTCCTCAGCGGGTTCCCGCGTCGGAGCGGGAGTGCGCGCCGCATTCTGAACCGGCCGACGCTCCCTCGGAACACCCGCGCGACCTATGGCGTTTCGGGTCTGGCCCAGCTTGCCCTCGCGGCCGGTCGCACGACCGCCGCGAGGGCGAACCCGCGGGGCCGCCTCGAAATCCCGAGGCTCACCAGTGGGGACGGCGCCCTGCCGGGGCGTTCGTTCGAACGAAGCATGAGGATGTGGGAATGCCCTGGCTCAACTATCGCAAAGCGACCCTTCGCACCGCCGCCGTCCTGGCCCTGGCCGGACTGGGCGTCAGCGCCTGCGCCACCCGCGGCTACGTGGACGAGCAGATCGCCGCGGTGAACGCGCGCATCGACGGCGTGGACGCCCGCGCTCAGGACGCCGCCCGCCGAGCCGACGCCGCCGGCGCCGCCGCCCAGGCCGCCGGTAACGACGCCCGCTCGGCCAACCAGCGCATCGACGCCCTGACCGGGCGCGTGGACCGCGTCGAGCAGAACATGCGGCCGAAGACGCCGCGCGGCTGATCCGGCGCGCTCGCCTTCGACCGCGGCGCCTCGCCCGGCCGGGCTCCTGTCGTCCGGCCGGGCGCGGCGTCGCCTTCACCCAGTAGGAGCGACCGCCATTCGCGTTCCGTTCAAGCGTAAGTTTCACGGCCTGGGGCTCGGCCTCGGCGCGGCCCTGGTCCTGGCCGCCCCCCCCGCCCTGGCCGCCGAGTCGTCCTTGGGATTTTTCGAACCGTCGGAGGAGACCTCCGGGCCTTCGAAGACCGCGTCCCAGGTCGCCGACTGGGTGCTGGAGACCGGCGACAACGCCGGCCTGCCGTTCGCGGTGGTCGACAAGGCCTCCGCCCAGGTTCTGGTGTTCGACGCCCAGGGCCGGTTGAAGGGCTCGGCCCCCGCCCTGCTCGGCTCCGCCGTCGGCGACCACTCCGTCCCCGGCGTGGGCGACCGGCCGCTGGCCGAGATCGCGCCGGAGGACCGCACCACCCCGGCGGGCCGCTTCGTGGCGCGCTACGGCCCCGCCACCGGCGGCAAGCGGGTGCTGTGGGTGGACTACGAGACTTCGGTGTCGCTGCACCCGGTGCTGTCGACCGACCGCGAGGAGCGGCGGCTGGAACGACTGGCCTCGGCCACGCCGCAGGACAACCGCATCACCTACGGCTGCATCAACGTGCCTGCGGACTTCTACAAGAAGGTGGTCCGCCCGACCTTCAAGGGCAGCGGGGTGGTCTACGTCCTGCCCGACTCCACCCCGCTGCGGCAGGCCCTGCCGGGGTTCAAGCCGCTGGTCCGCAAGGCCTCGGTCGATCAGGACGAAACCGCCGACTCCAAGCGCAAGAAGCGCCGCCGCTGAGGCCTGTCGCTCAGGCCGGCCTGCGGGCCCGCAGGGCCTGGGCGATGGTGCCGTCGTCCAGCCAGTCCAGCTCGCCCCCGACCGGCACGCCGCGCGCGAGGCTGGTGACCCCGACGTTGGTATGGGACAGGCGATCGACCAGGTAGTGGGCGGTGGTCTGGCCGTCCACGGTGGCCGGCAGCGCCAGGATGATCTCGCCCACCTCGCCGCCGCGGGCGCGCTCCAGCAGCGGCGCGATCCGCAGCGCCTCCGGCCCCACCCCGTCAAGCGCCGACAGCAAGCCGCCCAGCACGTGGTAGCGGCCGCGGAAGGCGCCGACCCGCTCCATCGCCCACAGCGCCCCGGCCTCCTCCACCACGCAGATCATGCCCGCGTCGCGTTCCGGGTCGGAGCAGATCGCGCAAGGATCGCGCGTGTCGGGCGCGCCGCAGCTCGAGCACGGGCGCACCCGCGCCGCCGCCTCGGCCATGGCCTCGGCCAAGGGCAGCAGCAGCTGGTCGCGCCGTTTCAGCAGCGCCAGGGTCGCGCGCCTGGCCGACCGCGGCCCCATGCCGGGCAGCTTCGACAGCAGCGCGATCAGCCGCTCGATCTCGGGTCCGGCGGAGGCGGCCACGTCAGAACTTCGGCATGCCCGGCATGCCGCCGAGACCGCCCATGCCCGCGAACGGCCCGGCGGCCTCGCGCATCAGCTCCGCCTGCGCCGCGTCCAGCTTCTTCTTGGCGTCGGCGTGGGCGGCGACGATCAGATCGACCAGGATCTCCGCCTCCTCCGGCGTCAGCAGCGAGGGGTCGATCGCCAGGCCCTTGAGCTCGCCGGTCCCCTGCAGGGTCACGCGCACCATGCCGCCGCCGGAGCTGCCCTCCACCGCGGTCTCGGCCATGCGCGCCTGGGCCGCCTGCAGCTTCTCCTGCATCGCCTGCGCCTGCTTCATCAGGGAGGAAAGGTCTTTCATCGTCTCTCGCGCTCGCCGCCGGGTCCCCGCATCGGGGTCCCTGTATGTCGCCACGCCGCCCGCCGCCGCAAGGGCCGGAGGTCGCAGACGCGGCGCCGGTTCTTGACTTCGCGGCCTTATGGCCCGACCGAACGGGCATGAGCGGACCGGCCGAACCCGTGGACACGCCCGCGCGCGCGCTGCTGCTGCGCGTGTGGCGCGACTACCTGCGCCGCCGACGGGGGCTGCTGCTGCTGTCGATTCTGTGCGCGGCCGGGACCGCTGGGCTGACCGCCCTGCTGGCCCAGGTGCTGGAGCCGGCCATCGACCGGCTGCTGGTGGACAAGGACGCGGGCGCGCTCGTCACCATCCCGGCGGTGATCATAGGCCTGGCCCTGGCGCGGGCCTGCACCCAGCTGGGACAGGCGACCATCGTCAACCGCATCGGCCACCGGCTGGTCGGCGACGTGCAGGTGCGGCTGTTCGGGACCCTGATCCGCGCCGACCTGGCGCGGCTGCGGCGCGAGCACTCCGGCGCCTACGTCTCCTCGGTGCTGTACGACGCCAACCTGATCCGCGAGGCGGCCACCAACGGCGTCGTCAACTACACCCAGCACGGCCTGATCGTGACGGCGCTGCTGATCTACATGGCGGTGAAGGACCCGCTGCTGGCCGCCATCGTGTTCGTGGCCGCGCCGCTGGCCGGATTCATCATGCGGCGGTTCCACACCCTGACCCGCAAGGCGACCAAGGGCGCCATGGCCGAGACCTCCAGCCTGTCCACCGCGATCATGGAGAGCCTGGACGGGGTCAAGGTGGTCAAGGTCGAGAACCGCGAGGCGGCCGAGGAGGCCCGCGTCGCCGCGGTGATCGACCGGCGCCAGCGCTTCATCGTCAAGGGCGCCAACGCCCGCGCCGCCGCCGCGCCCGTGACCGAGGCGGTGACCATGATCGTGGTCGCCGCCGTGTTCGCCTACGCCGGCTGGCGGGCGCGCACCACCGGCATGAGCGCGGGCGAGTTCACCGCCTTCATCGGCTCGCTGCTGATCGCCTCCCAGTCGCTGCGCCAGCTGGCCAACCTGCAGACGGTGATGACCGAGGGCCTGACCGGCGCCCGGCGGCTGTTCGCGGCGCTGGACGTCCAGCCGGAGGTGCGCGAGGCGGCCGACGCGAAGGCCCTGCCGCCCGGCCCCTGCGCGGTCCGCTTCGAGGACGTGCGCTTCGCCTATCGCGAGGAGGGCGCGCCGGCCCTGAGCGGCGTGACGCTGGAGGCCCGCCCCGGCGAGACCGTGGCCTTGGTCGGCCCGTCCGGCGGGGGCAAGAGCACGCTGCTGAACCTGATCCCGCGCTTCTACGACGTGACCGGGGGCAAGGTGACGGTGGACGGGCTGGACGTGCGCCAGGCGACCCTGGCGTCGCTCAGGGACAAGATCGCCCTGGTGACCCAGGAGCCGTTCCTGTTCGACGACACCATCCGCGCCAACATCGCCTACGCCCGCCCCGACGCGCCGTTCGAGGCGGTGGTCGAGGCGGCAAGGGCGGCCGCCGCCCACGAGTTCGTCGAGGCCCTGCCCGACGGCTACGACACCGTGGTGGGCGAGGCCGGCGCGCGCCTGTCCGGCGGCCAGCGCCAGCGCATCGCCATCGCCCGCGCCTTCCTCAAGGACGCCCCGATCCTGCTGCTCGACGAGGCGACCAGCGCGCTCGACACCGAGAGCGAGGCCAAGGTGCAGGCGGCGCTGGAGCGGCTGATGGCCGGGCGCACCACCCTGCTGATCGCCCACCGCCTGTCCACCGTGCGCGGCGCCGACCGCATCTACGTGATCGAGGGCGGACGGGTGGCGGAGGAGGGGACCCACGACGCCCTGATCCGCCGCCGTGGCCTCTACGCGCGGCTGGCGCAGAGCCAGCACCTGGACGAACCGGCCGAGGCGCGGGCCGCCCCGTGAAGAAGCTGTTCCGCTCGCCCGGCGTGCAGTCGGCCCTGGCCCTCATCTACGCCGCCTACATGCGCCTGTGCTACGCCACGATCCGCTGGCGGCGTGAGAACCGCGAGGTGGTGGAGGGCGTCTGGGCCGCGGGCGGGCCGGTGATCTACTGCCTGTGGCACTCGCGCGTGTCGCTGGGTCCCTCCTCCTGGCCGACCACGGGCGTGCAGCCGCCGCGGGTGTTGATCTCGCTGTCGCCGGACGGCGAGTTCATCGCCAAGGCGGTGCAGTCGCTGGGCTTTCCCGCCATCCGGGGCTCGTCCTCGAAGAAGTCCTCGCCCGACAAGGCCAAGGGCGGCGCCCAGGCGTTCCGCGACGGCCTGCGCTGGCTCAAGGACGGCGGCATGCTGGCGATCACGCCGGACGGCCCCCGCGGCCCGGCCGAGGTGATGCAGGAAGGCGCGGTGATGTTCGCCAAGACTACCGGGGCGCCGGTGATCCTGGCCGGCCTCGCCTGCGCGCCGTGCCTGCGGCTGGGGACCTGGGACCGGGGCGTGGTCCCGCTGCCGTTCGGGCGCGGCGCCATGGTCTGGGCCGGGCCGTTCCACGCCGCGCGCGACGCCGACCCTGCGGCCGTGGCCGAGGCGTGGTCGCGGGAGCTGTCGGCCGTCACCCGCCGCGCCGAGGCCCTGGCCGGAGCCGGGGCGTGAGCCTGGCGCTGGGCGGCTACCGGACCGCGACCGCCCTGCTGGAGCCGCTGGCGCCGGCGGTGCTGAAGGCCCGGCTGAAGCGCGGCAAGGAGGATCCGGCGCGCTGGGGCGAGCGGCTGGGGCGTGCGGGCGCGGCGCGGCCGCACGGCCCGCTGATCTGGTTTCACGGCGCCAGCGTGGGCGAGAGCCTGTCGCTGCTGCCGCTGGTCGAACGCCTGCGAACCGAGCGGCCGGACGCGGGCGCCCTGGTCACCTCCGGCACCGTCACCTCGGCCGAGCTGCTGGCGCGGCGGCTGCCGCCGGGCGCGATCCACCAGTACGTGCCGGTCGACGCCCCGGGCGCGGTGCGCCGGTTCCTGGCCCACTGGGGGCCGGACGCGGCGGTGTTCGTCGAGAGCGAGCTGTGGCCGAACCTGCTGCTGGGCGCCAAGGCCAGCGGCGCGAAGCTGGCCCTGCTGTCCGCCCGGGTCGGCGACGACAGCGCCAGAGGCTGGGCGCGCGCGGGCGGCGCGGCGCGTTCGCTGTTTTCCGCCTTCGACCTGGTCATGGCCCAGGACGACGCCACGGCGGCCAAGCTCTCCGCGCTGGGCGCGCGCGACGACGGGCGGGTGAACCTGAAGTACGCGGGCGACCCGCTCCCGGCCGATCGCGCCGAGCTGGACGCCCTGCGGGCCGCCTACGCCGGCCGTCCCGTGCTGCTGGCCGCCAGCACCCACCCGGGCGAGGAGGCGCAGGCGCTCGACGCCTTCGCGCCGCTCGCCGATCGCGCCGCCCTGGTGATCGTCCCGCGCCATCCGGCCCGCGGCGCCGAGGCGGCCGCCCTGATCCGCTCGCGGGGCTCGCCCGCGGGCCTGCGCTCGGCCGGGGACCCCGCCGGGCCGGACACGACGTACGTGGCCGACACCCTGGGCGAACTCGGCCTGTGGCTGCGGCTGTGCCGCGCCGTTTATGTCGGCGGCGGCCTGGTCGAGGGCGTGGGCGGGCACAATCCGCTGGAGCCCGCACGGCTGGACCGCCCGGCCGCCACCGGCCCGCACGTCCACAACTGGCGCGAGGTCTACGCCGCGCTCTGCGCCGCGGGCGGGATCACGGTGGTGCGCGACGCGGGCGAACTGGCCGACTTCTTCCGCCGCGCGGCGGACGGCGACCCGGCCCTGTGCGCCCAGGCGGAACACGCGCGCCTCTTCGCCGCCGCCCAGAACGGCGCGGTCGAGGCCGCGTTCGCCCGGCTGAAGGCGCTGCTGCCGTGAAGCTCGACACTCCCCGCTGGTGGTACGTGCGCGACGGGCGGGCCGCCCCGGTCGCCCGCACCCTGCTCAAGCCGCTGTCTGCGGTGTGGGCCGGGGCCACGGCGCGGCGGATCGCGCGGGCGCGGCCGTACGATCCCGGCGTGCCGGTGATCTCGATCGGCAACCTGACGGTCGGCGGCTCGGGCAAGACCCCGGTCGCGCGCGAGGCGTTGCGCCTGCTGCGCGAGGCGGGGGTCCAGGCGCACGGCCTGTCGCGCGGCTACGGCGGCTCGCTGAAAGGACCGGTCCGGGTCGAGCCCCAGGTCCACGCCGCCGTCCAGGTGGGAGACGAGCCGCTGATGCTGGCCCGCGACGGCCCGTTCTGGACCGCGCGCAACCGGGTCGCCGGCGCCCGGACCGCCGTCGAGGCGGGCGCGCAGGCGCTGGTGCTCGACGACGGCCACCAGAATCCGACCCTCGCCAAGACCCTGTCGCTGGTCGTGGTGGACGGCGAGACGCGGAACGGCGAGTGGCCGTTCGGGGACGGAGCGGTGTTCCCCGCCGGCCCCATGCGCGAGCCGCTGGCGGCGGGCCTCGCCCGCGCCGACGCGGTGGTCCTGCTGCTGCCAGCCGACCTGGAGGCGCCCGATACGGAGCTGACGTCGCTGTTCGGCGGCGCGCCGGTCCTGACCGCCCGGCTGGAACCGGCCGAGGCGCCGCCGCCCGGCCCGCTGCTGGCCTTCGCCGGGATCGCCAAGCCGTGGAAGGTCGAACGCGCGCTGAAGGCGGCCGGGGCGAACTTGGCCGGCTTCGTCGCCTTCCCCGACCACGCCGAATACGCCGAAGCCGCGCTGAAGCGTCTGGCCGACCGGGCGCAGGCGGACGGCGCTCGCCTGGTCACCACCGAAAAAGACTGGGTGCGCCTGCCGCCCGCCTGGCGCGCGCGGGTGGCCGCCTGGCCGGTGCGCGCCCGGTTCGAGGACGAGGCCGACGCCCGGCGCCGCCTCCTGCGCGCGATCTCGCCCGAATGACGCCACGGCCGGGGGCCAGCCTCGCCCCATGCCCCTGTCCACGACCCTGATCATCGGCGTCTGCGCCCTGCTCGCCGTCGCCCTCGCCTGCAGGCTGCGGCCGCGCCTGCGCGAGCGGCTGTCCCATCCGGCGGCCCTCCTGGGCGTCCTCGGAGGCGGGGTCCTGTTCTCGGCCCTGTCGGCCTCGATCACCGGCCTGCGCTCCGCCGGCACGGGCACGTCTCTGGACCGCGGCTGGCCCAAGCCGTTCTGGTTCCGCTGGGAGAGCTGGGAGGCGACGGCCAGGAACGAGAGCGTCAACGCCCTCTACTTCGCCGGCAACGCCGTGTTCTGGGCCTCGGCGGTCCTGCTCCTGCTGATCGTCCTGCTGCTCTCCCGCCGCACCTGAGGTTCGCGTCGGCTCAGGGCCGCTTGTGAACCTTTCCGCCCTTCATCACGAACCCCACGCGTTGAAGTTCGGTGACGTCGCTCAAGGGGTCGCCCTTGACCGCGATCAGGTCGGCCGCCTTGCCGGGCTGCAGGGTTCCAATCTCGCCCGACAGGCGCAGGTGATCGGCGGCGTTGACTGTGGCCGCCTGGATCGCCTGCAACGGCGTCATGCCGGCCTTGACCAGCAGGGCGAACTCGCCGGCGTTGTCGCCGTGGGCGGACACGCCGGTGTCGGTGCCGAAGGCGATCTTCACCCCGCCCGCGTGCGCACGGCGCGCCATGTCCAGCATCTTCGGCCCGGCCTCCAGCGCCTTGGCGGTCTGGGCCGGCGTGAAGAAATTGTTGGGTCCGCTGGCCACCCGGTAGACGTAGTCGCCGGCCATCAGGGTCGGCACCAGATAGGCGCCGTTCTTCTTGAACAGCTTGATCGACTCCTGGTCCAGATAGGTGCCGTGCTCGATGGAGTCGCCGCCGGCGCGCAGGAACGAGTTGATCCCGTCCGCCCCGTGGGCGTGGGCGGTGATCTTGCGGCCCATGGAGTGCGCGGCCTCGACGATCGCCTTCAGCTCGTCGTCGGAGAACTGCTGGTTCAGCCCGGCCGCCGTGACCGACAGCACGCCGCCGGTGGAGGTGATCTTGATCACGTCGGCGCCGGAGCGGACCTGCTCGCGCACCGCCCGGCGGCAGTCGTCCGGGCCCGAGCAGACCGAGTTGGAGCGGAAGTGCTCGACCAGTTCGTCGGGCATGGAGTTGGCGTCCCCGTGACCGCCGTGCGGCGACACCGACGACCCTGAGGCGACGATGCGCGGCCCCTGGATGGTTCCCTTGGCGATCGCCTCGCGCAGGGCGAAGATCGACTCGTTGGGGGCGCCGAGGTCGGCGACGGTGGTGAAGCCCGCCTGCAGCGTCTTCCAGGCGTAGCCCGCCCCGTCCAGCGCCACCGCCGAGCGGGTCTTGGTGAAGCGTTCCAGCTGGCGGCCCGGCCCCTGCTCGTTGGTGATGTGCACGTGGCTGTCGATCAGCCCGGGCAGTACGAAGCTGTCGCGCAGATCGACGGTGCGGCCCTCCGGCCCCTCGTGGAAGCCGTCGCGGATCTCCGAGACGCGGCCGTTCAGGATCACCAGGGTCTTGTTCGTCTCCACCCGGCCGGTGGCGGGGTCCGCCAGCAGCCGCCCGGCCTGGACGAACATCACGTCGCGCGGGTTCGGCGGCGGCGAGGACGGCGCCTGGGCCCCGGCGGAGGTCACGGCCAGCACGGCCACGGCGGCGGCGAGGGCGATACGCTTCATCTGGACAGTCCCCGGTTCTCGATCCGGGCGAGCTAACCAGACGTCCGCCCGCGCCGGAAGCGGGAAACTTCCACGGCGCCGCTCGGTTGTTCTTGCGGCGACGCTGGACCACACCTGCGACCTATCGTGCCGGGCTTTGGTCAAGAACTTGAAATATAACGCTGATCGTTCCCATAAAGGGACACCCAGGGACGGGAGTTAAGCGTATGCATCTGTCGAGACGGGCCCTGATCGTGGGCGGCGCCGCCCTGGCCGCCTCCTGCGCGCCGGCGACCAAGACCCTCAAGCCGGCGGCCACGACCACGACCGTCCTGCCGCCCGAACCGCTGATCCCGCTGATCGAAACCGCGCCGCCCGCGCCGGCCGTCGCGCGCATCGCCTTCGATCCGAACGGCTGGGTCCGCAAGGACCTGCTGGAATCCGGCCTGGAGGCGTTCGAGAGCCGCCGCGCGATCACCGCGCGCGACCGCATGTACCTGGTCGACTTCAACAAGCACTCGCGCGAGCACCGCCTGTTTGAGGTGGACATGGCGACCGGCCAGGTTCGCCGCTTCCGCACCGCCCACGGCCGAGGCTCCGACCCGGCCCACGTCGGCTTCGCCCAGCGCTTCTCCAACACGCCCGAAAGCAACGCGTCCTCGGTCGGCGCCTTCGTCACCGCCGGCCGGTCGGAAGGCCCCAAGCACGGCCCCAACGTGCTGCTGGAGGGGCTGGACCCGACCAACGACCTGGCCATGGACCGGGCGATCATCGTCCACGGCGCCGACTACTGCGAGCTCGGCCACCTGCTCCGTCACGGCAAGCTCGGCCGCAGCTACGGCTGCTTCTCCACCTCGACCTCGGACCTGCAACTGCTGCGCCCGCGCCTGGACGAGGGCCGGCTGCTCTACGCCGCCGCCTAATTCCGCTCCAGCGCCCGCCAGCCGATGTCGGAGCGGTGGAAGCCGCCCGGCCAGTCGATCCGCGCGATCGCGGCGTAGGCCTTCTCCCGCGCCTGCGCCACGTCGGCGCCCAGCGCGCAGACGTTCAGCACCCGTCCGCCGGCTGCGGTCAGGGTCTCGCCCTTGCGCGCGGTGCCGGCGTGGAACACCGCCACGTCGGGGCCGAAGTCCTGTTCGGCTCCGCGGATCACTGATCCGGGGATCGGGCTGTCGGGATAGCCGCGCGCGGCCAGCACCACGCAGATCGCCGTCTCCGCCCGCCAGACCGGCTCGATCAGCCGCCCCAGCGTGCCGGTGGCCGCGGCGTGCAGGTAGGGGACGACGTCGCTCCGCAGGCGCAGCATCAGCACCTGGCACTCCGGGTCGCCGAAGCGGGCGTTGTACTCCACCAGCTTCGGTCCCTCGGCGGTGACCATCAGCCCGGCGTAGAGCACGCCGCGATAGGGCGAGCCCTCGCCCGCCATGCCGCGCACGGTGGGGGCCACGATCCGCTCCTGGGCGGCCTGGACCAGCTCGGGGGTGAACACCGGCGCGGGCGAATAGGCGCCCATGCCGCCGGTGTTGGGTCCGGCGTCGCCGTCGAAGGCGCGCTTGTGATCCTGGGCTCCACCGAACAGCACCGCGCGCTCGCCGTCGCACAGCGCGAACAGCGAGGCCTCCTCGCCGGCCATGAACTCCTCGATCACCACGCGCGCGCCGGCCTCGCCGAACCGGCCCGACAGGCGCGCCTCGATTTCGGCCTCGGCGTCGCGGCGGTCGGGCGAGATCGCCACCCCCTTGCCCGCCGCCAGGCCGTCGGCCTTGATCACGTAGGGCGGCGGCAGCTCGTGCAGGAAGGCCTTGGCCCGCTCGGCGTCCTCAAACGCCGCCCAGGCCGCGGTCGGGATCCCGTGCCGGTCGCAGAATTCCTTGGTGAAGGCCTTGGAGGTCTCCAGCCGCGCGGCCCTGGCGCTGGGGCCGAAGCAGGGGATTCCCGCCGCCGCCAGCCGGTCCGCCAGCCCCGCCTCCAGCGCGGCCTCGGGCCCCACCACCACCAGGTCGGCGCGGATCTCGCGCGCCAGCGCCAGCAGGCCCTCCACGTCCGTGGGCTTCACCGGCCTGCACTCGGCCAGGCTCTCCATGCCGGGGTTGCCCGGCGCCGCGACCAGGCGCTTGACCAGCGGCGACTGCTTGATCTTCCAGGCCAGCGCGTGCTCGCGCCCGCCGGACCCCACGACCAGAATGTTCATGCGCCGCCTCTCGCGCGCCGCGAAACGCCGGTCAAGCGAAAGGCCGGCCCGCTCTCGCGGACCGGCCCTTCTCCGTCTCGGGGTCGGAGGCGTCAGTCCTCGGTGTAGTACTTCTTGTAGCTCTCGTAATAGTAGCCGCTGTCGCCGTAGCCGGTGGCCGCCTGCTGGCGCATGTCGACCTGGGTCAGGGCGATGCCGGGGACGAAGGCGCCGGCCTGCTCGAGCTGTTCCAGCGCGTTGCGGGCCGCCATCTCCGGGGTCTTGCCCCAGCGCAGCAGGTAGAGCACCGCGTCGGCGGTCCCGGCCAGCACCCGGGTGTCGGACACGGCCAGCACCGGCGGGGTGTCGAGCAGCACCAGGTCGAACTCTTCGCGCAGGCGCGTCAGCAGGGCCTGCATCGGCGGGCTGCGGAACACGTCCGGGTCGCTCCAGGCGTTCTCGGCGATCGGCAGGACGAAGGCGCCGCTCGGCTCGTCGCGCCGCAGCACGTCCTCCAGGCTCGCCTTGCCGTTCAGCAGTTCGAACAGGCCGCTCTTGACCGGGCCCTTGACCCGCTGGCTCAGGCTGCGGTGGCGCAGGTCGCAGTCGATGACCACCACCTTGGAGCCGCCCACCGCCGCGATGCGCGCCAGGCAGAAGGTGGTCAGGGTCTTGCCTTCCTCGGGCATGGCCGAGGTGACGGCCACGACCTTGGCGGTCTCGCCGGGCTTGGCGTAGATCAGCGAGGTCTTCAGGCTGCGGAACGCCTCGGCGAAGGCCGACTTGGGACGCTTCAGCACGTAGTCCTCGGGCTTCAGCGCGCCGCGGTCGATCATGGTCGCCACCGACGACAGGGTCGGGATCGAGCCCAGCGAACCTAGGCCGAACTTGCGCTTCAGGTCCTTCTGGGTGCGGACGCCGCCGTCCAGCGTCTCGGCCGCCACCACCGAGGCCATGCCGGCCATCAGGGCGAAGGCCAGGCCCAGCGCTAGGTTCAGCGGGGTGTTGGGCGAGGACGGCGAGGTCGGGGCCTTGGCCTTCGACACGATGCGCGCGTCGGGGCTGTTGATCCCGGCCTGGGCGGCGGTCTCCTTAGACCGGTTCAGGAAGGCCTCGTAGATGGCGCGGTTGGCCTCGGCCTTGCGCTCCAGCTCCATCAACCCGACCTGGGCGCGGTTGTTCGACGCCAGGCCGCCCTTGGCGGCGCTGCGGCTGCCCAGCAGCGAGCTGGTGCGCTGGCGCGCGACCTGCACCTCGGCTTCCAGGTTCGACTGGATGCGCGAGATCTCCTGCTTGATCTGGCCGTCGAAGTCGGCGAGCTCCTGGTTCACCTTCTGCAGCTCGGGGTGCATCGGGCCGTAGCGGGTCTCCAGGTCGGCCTTGCGGCGGCTGACCTCGGCACGTTGCGAACGCAGCTCGCGCACCACGTCCGAACCGAGGGCGGCGGCCGTGTCGGCGCCGCCGCCGCCGCGGCGCAGCTGGGCGCGGGCGGCGGCCAGGCGGCCTTCACGCTCGGCCTGCATGGCCTGGGCCTCGGCGATCTGCTGGTTGAGCACCGAGATTTCCTGCTCGGCGATGGTCTGGCCGTCGGCGCTCATCAGGTTGTTGGCGATCTTGTAGTACTGCAGCTCGGCGTCGGCCTGCTCGGCCGCCAGGCGCATCTCGTCGAGCTTGGCGCCCAGCCAGTCGTTGGCCGTGGCGGTCGCCCCCTGCTTGGCCGACAGCTGGTCGCGCAGATATTCCTCGGCGAAGGCGTTGGCGACGAGCGCCGCCTTCTTCGGATCGCCGGAGGAGAAGTTCACGTCGATCACGTAGGTCAGGCCCGAGCGGCGCACCGCCAGCCGGTTCAGCACCTTGTCCACGGTCTTGTCGGGCGCCGTCGTCGCCGGCGCGCCGCCCAGCGAGGCGCGAACGGCGTTGAAGCCGCCGCCGCCGCCGGCCCGGAACTCGGGATCGCGGTCGAGCTTCAGCCCGCGCACCACCTTCTCGGCCAGTTCGCGCGAGGCGATCAGGCGCACCTCGGTGTCGACCACGCCGGATTCGCGCGGCAGGGCGGACACCACCGCGGTGTCCTCCTTGAACAGTTCCTTCTCGCGCGGGTCGATCAGGACCTGGGCGGACGCCGTATAGACCGGCTGCTGCGCCAGGGTCGCCGCGGCGACCACCGCGAACACCCCGCCGGCCACCGTCGCGAACAGCGGCAGGCGGCGTCGGAAGCGGGCGATCAGTTCCTTGGGATCCATCGTCCACGACCCGGGCGGGGCCGTGTCGGTCTCGGTCTCTCTGCTGCGGAAGATGTTCATGGCGTGCGCCGTTCGCTTACGTTGAAGGGACGCCGACGAGGCCGGGGGCGGCGGGCCCGCGGAAGTCGGCGGAGAGGCTGGAGATCGAGGCCAGGCGCTCGGGAGCCGGCCGGCGTTTCGCCGGGGCGGACCCCTTCCGGGAAGTGACTGGGCGAGCGTTCATGGTCCCCCTCGATCCCCTGCTAACGTCCGAAAATCATTTTGGTTCTCAGAAGAACCGTTCGCCGATGCGGATGGTGTCCCCCGGCATGACGACGGTGGTGCTGGTCAGGGCCAGTTCGCGTTCGCGGTTGTCCCCGGCGCGGCGCACCCAGACCCGGCGGCTGTCGGCGCGGTAGGTGAAGCCTTCCGCGCGGGCGACGGCGTTCAGCACCGTCAGGCCCGTCGAGTACGGGTACTCCCCGGGCTTGTTGACCTCGCCCAGGATGTAGAAGGGCCGGTAGTTCATCACCTCGACGCTGACCCGCGGGTCCCTCAGGTAGCCGGCGGCGAGCCGGGTCTGCAGGGCCTGTTGGAACTCCGGCACGGTCAGGCCGGCGGCCTTCACGTCCCCGATCAGCGGGTAGGAGACCATGCCGGAGCCCGAGATCAGGAACTCCCCGGACAGGTTCTCCTCGTTGAAGACGATGACCCGGACCTTGTCGTTGGCGCCCAGGCGATAGGCGGAGGCCGGATCGTCGGCGGCGACCATGGGGCCGCCGTCCGCGATGGGGCCGGTCATGCAGGCCCCGAGGGCGAAGATGCAGACGAGCAGAAGGCCGATGAGGCGCGACATGTGGTTCGACTCCCCTCCGTTCCGCGGGGCCGCCGCCGTCCCTGGCGTCGCCGCGCGTCGGATCAGTTCAAGCTTGGTCGGGACGCCGAACGAGCGGCGCCCCGAGCGGTAAAGCTTGCGAGGAGGGAATCGGTTCCCGAACCGGCGGGGAATCCCGCGATTACTGTTCCCGGAACGAGCGCCAGACGGTCTGTTGCAGGGGCTCCAGCAGGTATTGCAGCGCCGTGCGCTTGCGCAGCGGCACCACCACCTCGACCGGAATGCCGGGCATCAGGCCGTTCTCCTGGCCGCGCACGGCCAGAAGCTTCTGCATCTCGGCCGGAGGCACGGCGACCTCGGCCTTGAAGAAGCGGGCGCCGGTCTTCTCGTCGACGAAGCTGTCGGCGGAGATTTTGGTGATCTGCCCTTTGAGCGTGGGCATGTTGCGCTCGTGGAAGGCGGGGAAGCGCACTTCCGCGGTCTGGCCCACGCGCAGGTCGTCGGCGTCGGTCGGGGAGACCATGGCCTCGGCCACCAGCGGCGCGCGCCGGGGCACCACCTCCATCAGCGTCTGGCCGGGCTGGACCACGCCGCCGACGGTGAACACCGACAGGCCGACCACCTGGCCCGACGCCGGGGCGCGGACCTGGGAGCGGGCCAGCTGTTCGCGCGCGGCGTTCAGCTGCGGCGACAGTTCGTTCAGCTGGATTTCGGTCTGGCGCAGCAGCTCGGCCACCTCCTCGATGTGGCGGCGCTGGAGGGCGGCGATCTCGAACTGCGACTCGCCGATCGCCTCGCGGGCGCGGGCGACCTCGGCGCGATAGGCGCCGTAGTCGCCCTGGAGGCCGGCGGCGGAGCGCTCGAGCGCCCGCACCCGGGTCTTGGGCGCATAGCCCTTCTCCGCCAGGCTCTTCATGCCCTCCAGCTCCTCGTTGATCAGGCGCTGCTGCTCCTGGTTCGAGGCGAGCTGGCGGTTGTAGCCCTCGATCTGCTGGGTCAGCTGGCCGGCGCGCTGGCCCAGCACGCCGCGCTGGGCGGCGAGCGCGTTGCGCCGGGCCGACAGCTGCAGCTGCTGCAGGCGCATGGCCTCGGACGCCAGTTGGCGGTCCTCCGGCAGCAGGGTCGCCCATTCGGCGGGCTGGGCGAGGCCGGTCCCGTCACGCTCGGCGATCAGGCGCGCGCGCTGGGCCTGGAGCGCGACCACCTGAGAGGCCAGGCCGCGTTCCTGGGCCTTGATCTCGCCGGCGGCGATCTCGACCAGCACCTGGCCCTTTTCGACCTGGTCGCCTTCCTTGACGTGCAGGCCCGAGACGGTGCCGCCCTCGCGGTGCTGCACCGCCTGGCGGTTGCCGGACACCACCACCGTGCCGGGCGCGTAGGCCCCGGCGTCCAGCGGGGCGAAGGCGGCCCAGCCCAGAAAGATCACGAAGAACAGGCCGGCGATGGCGCCGCCGACCATGATCTCGCGCGAGGGCTCGTCGGTCTGCACCGGGGCGGGCGGCGTTCCGGCCGCTCCGCCCAGGGCGGGCACGCCGGCGTTGTTCGGATTGGTGTCGGTCAGGGACATGGGATCAGGCCGTACCTGCGGCGGCGGAGCCCGCGATCTGGGAAGAAGGACCGGGCGGGGTCGCCTTGGGGTTCTTGGGCAAGGTGCCGTCGCGTTGCGTCAATTTCGCGACCACCTCATCGCGCGGGCCGAACATGTCGACCGTGCCGTCGCGCAGCACCACCAGCTTGTCCACCACGTTCAGGATGCCGGTGCGGTGGGCCACGATCATCACCGAGGCGCCGCGATCCTTCAGCTGGCGCAGCGATTTGACCAGCGCCGCCTCGCCCTCGGCGTCCAGGTGCGAATTCGGCTCGTCCAGCACGATCAGGGTCGGGTCGCCGTACAGGGCGCGGGCCAGGGCCACCCGCTGGGCCTGACCGGCCGACAGACCCCGGCCGCCGAGCCCCAGCGGGGTGTCGTAGCCTTGCGGCAGGCGCAGGATCAGATCGTGGGCGCCGGCGGCCTCGGCTGCGGAGATCACCTTGGCGTCGATCTCGCCCGCGTCGCCGCCGAGGGTGGCGGAGAAGCGGGAGATGTTGTCGCGGATGCTGCCCGCGAACAGCACCGAGTCCTGCGGCAGGTAGCCGACGTGGCGCGCCAGCCGCTCGGCTTCCCAGTCCTGCATGTCCGCCCCGTCCACGCGCACCGTGCCGTAGTCGGGGGTCAGGGCGCCGGAAACCACCCGCGCCAGGGTGGTTTTCCCGGCCCCGCTGGGGCCGATCACGCCCACGGTCTCGCCGGGCAGGATCGAGATCGACACGCTGCGCAGCACGAAGGCGTCGGAGCCCGGCGCGCGCATGGTCACGCCCTCGACCTGGACCAGGCCCTTGGGCGGCGGCAGCTGGGTGCGCTGCTGCTCGGCCGGGACCTGGGAGAACAGCTCGACCAGGGTGCGGAACGAGCCGCGCGCCTGGACGATGCCGCTCCAGGCGCCGACCAGCTGTTCGATCGGCTGCAAGGCGCGGCTCAGCAGCACCGAGGCGGCGATCACCGCGCCGGCAGAAATTTGACGCTCCACCGCCAGCCAGGCGCCGACCCCCAGCGCCAGGGACTGCAGCACCAGGCGCAGGAACTTGATCGCGCCCGAGTACTTGCCGCCCGAGAACTGCGCCTCGGCCTGCAGGCTGGTGGCCACGCTGCGGTCGGCCAGCTGACGCGTGACCAGCGCGCGGCGCATGCCCAGCGCCCGCACCACCTCGCCGCTCTGGGCCGCGGCCTCTTGCGAGACGTAGGAGGCGGCCTGCGCCTCGGCGGCCTTCTGCAGCTTGCCCTTGGTGGACCGCTCGTTGGCGACGGCCAGGATCACCAGGGCGATCGCGCCCGCCAGCGTCAGCACCCCCAGCAGCGGGTGCAGGATGAAGGTGAACAGCAGGTAGATCGGCGTCCAAGGGGCGTCGAACAGGGCCAGCACCGCCGGCCCGGTCAGCGTGCCGCGGAAGCTGTCGAACTCGCGCATGGCCTGGACCACGCGCGCCGCGCCCGGCCCGGAGCGCACCCGCTGCATCAGGCGCTCCAGCACCTGTCCGGCCAGCAGCCGGTCGAGCCTCAAGCCCGCGCGCACCAGTATGCGCGAGCGGATGTGGTCCAGCGCCGCCAGGGTGGCGAGCGCGAAGACGATCACCACGGTGATGAACACCAGGGTCAGCTCGCCCCCGGTCGCCAGCACCCGGTCGTAGACCTGCATCATGTACAGGGTCGGCGCGAGGTAGAGGATGTTGACCAGCGCGCTGAACCCGGCGGCGAACATCAGGTGGCGCCGGCAGGCGCGCAGCGCGTTCGCCAACGGCTCCGGCACCGCCGATTGTCCCATGTCGACCTTGCGCATCACGATCCTCTGACGTCCGGAAACTCCGGCGGCTGAACGAACGGCGTTCCTAGATCAGGTTCGGTCGTTTTGAAATCCGCATGGCGCGCCGTCCTTCTCCCCTTGCGGGAGAAGGTGGCCCCGGAGGGGCCGGATGAGGGGTCTCGCGACTTTTCCCTAGTTATCGGGAGACCACACGACAGCCGGACAACGTGGTGCGACCCCTCATCCGACCTGCTCCGCAGGCCACCTTCTCCCGCAAGGGGAGAAGGGAGTTGAAAAGGCATCGGACACGGTTCTTGCGGACGGCAAGCGTTGCCCTGCAGACGCGCGAAAACGGCGCCCGGGCTCCCGGACGCCGTCTCGTTTCTAAGGCGCGGCTGGGCGGTCAGTAGCATCCCTTGCGCAGCAGCACGGCGGGAACGGTGGCGACCATGATGCGCAGGTCCAGCAGCGGGTTCTTGGCCCGGGCGTAGACCACGTCCAGCGCCACGCGGCGGCGGTACTCGCAGTCGTTGCGGCCGCTGACCTGCCACAGACCGGTGATGCCGGGGCGGACCTGGCAGTAGGCCTTAAAGCCGCGGCGGCCGTATTTTGGGATCTCGGCGTCGACGATCGGGCGCGGGCCGACGATGCTCATCTCCCCGCGCAGCACGTTGAACAGCTGGGGCAGCTCGTCCAGGCTCGATTTGCGCAGGAACAGGCCCAGCTTGGTCACGCGCGGGTCGTTGCGCAACTTGTGGTCGCGCTCCCATTCCGCGCGAGCGTCGGGATCGGTGGCCAGCACCTGCAGCAGACGCGCCTCGGCGTCCACCACCATGCTGCGGAACTTGAAGCAGTGGAACCGGCGGCCGTCGCGGCCGATCCGGCGATGGGCGAACACCGGCGAGGCGCCGTCGCGCGACCAGATCAGCAAGGCGACCCCGATCATCAGCGGAGCCAGGAACACAAGCGCCAGGACCGCGATCGTGACGTCCAGAGCGCGGGTCGCCATCTCGCCCGCGGAGGGCCTGCGGCCCAGCGGGGCCGTCGCCCCGGTCGTCACAGTTTCGGTGTAAGCCCACGCGTCGAACATAAGAAACCCTCGTACACCGCACACGCGACCCCGTTCCGCCTTGCGGGGCGGAGTCGTAAGCCCGTCACTCTGTTTTGACGCCCCGAAGGAACGCCGGCGTGAGACACGGTGAAGAAGGCCTGGAGGAGCCGCGCTTCCCGCGGCTTTAAGCGCCGCTTGCCCGTGTACACGGCGTCAACGGGCGACCCTCAAATGGGGTTCCGCAAAAATAACGATGTTCAATGGGTTACGGCGAAGCTGGCCGGCCTCAGCCGAGCAGAACGCCCGCGCCGGCCGCGACGGCGACCCAGAAGCCCCCGCAGATCGCCAGAATGAAAAGCAGGGTCGCGCGCGGCGACCACTTCTGATCAGGGGCCAGGAAAGGCTCGGCTCGCAGGTCGAGGCGGGAAGGGGACGCGACGGCGGGATTCACGGTTTCGTGGGCCTCTGTGGTCTCGACGTTCAAAGGCCCGCTCCCCGACTCAGCGTGCTCACCGATCACGTTCATCTAGATAACGTATCTTGAGAGAACGTCAAAATCCGGGTGACAGGACGTCGCGCCTTCGACGCGAACCCACGGGATGCTAGGACTCGCGCGACCGTTTTCTTTGCGGACGAGCCCCGATGTCCAAGCTGTTCTCCCGCCGCGATCTGGATTTCCTGCTGAACGACCTGCTCGACGTGGGCGCCCTGTGCGAACGGCCGCGCTACGCCATGCACGACCGGCAGGTGTTCGGCGCGGTGCTGGATCAGGCCTTCGCCCTGGCCGAGGACGTCTACCTGCCGTTCGCGGCCAGGCTGGACGCGGAGGAGCCGAGCTTCGACGGCGAACGGGTCCGCACCATCCCGGAGCTGCCCGCCGCCATCGAGGCCTACGTCGAGGCGGGTTTTCCCGCCATGGGCTTCCCCGAGGACATGGGCGGCATGCAGCTGCCGTTCACGGTGGCGACCCTGGCGGGGCTGGTGTTCACCGCCGCCAACGCCCCGGCCCAGAACTACGCCTTCCTGGCGGCGGGCGCGGCCAATCTGCTGTGCGCGTTCGGCAGCCAGGAGCAAAAGGCGCTCTACGCCAGGCCGCTGATCGAGGGCCGCTGGTTCGGCACCATGGCCCTGTCAGAGCCGCAGGCCGGATCGTCGCTGGCCGACGTGAAGACCCGCGCGGTCCCGAACGGCGACGGGACCTACGACCTCGCCGGCTCGAAGATGTGGATCTCCGGGGCCGAGCACGAGCTGCGCGAGAACATCGTCAACCTGGTGCTGGCCCGCCTGCCCGACGCCCCGCCGGGCGTGAAGGGCATCTCCCTGTTCATCGTGCCGAAGTTCATCCCCGACGCGGAAGGACGCCCGGGCGAACGCAACGGTATCCGGCTGGTCGGGCTGAACCGCAAGCTGGGCCAGCGGGGCACCACCAACTGCGTGCTGGCGCTGGGCGCCGACGAACCTTGCACAGGCTTTCTGGTCGGCGAGCCGCACAAGGGCCTGACCTACATGTTCCACATGATGAACGAGGCCCGCATCGGCGTCGGCGCGGCGGCGGCGACCCTGGCCTGCCGCGGCTATCTGGAGTCCCTCGCTTACGCCAAGGAGCGGCTGCAAGGCCGGCCCCTCTCAGGCAAGGACCCGAACGCCCCGCCGGTGCCGATCGTCGAGCACCCCGACGTCAAGCGCATGCTGCTGGCCCAGAAGGCGATCGCCGAAGGCGCGCTGCACCTGTGCCTCTACGGCGCCCGGCTCGTCGACGAGATCGCCGTGACCGAGGACCCGGCGGTCCGCGCCGACCTGGAGCTGCTGCTGGAGGTGCTGACGCCGGTGATCAAGACCTGGCCGTCGGAGAAGGGCTGCGAGGCCAACTCCCTGGCGATCCAGGTGCACGGCGGCTACGGCTACACCCACGACTTCCCGGTCGAGCGCCTGTACCGCGACCAGCGGCTGAACCCGATCCACGAGGGCACGACCGGCGTCCAGGGCCTGGACCTGCTCGGCCGCAAGGTGCGTATGGCGGAGGGGCGTGGGTTGCTGCTGCTGGGCCGGCGCATCGCCGAGACGGTCGCCGCCGCGCGCGCAGTCCCCGAACTCGCCGCCCAGGCGGGCGAACTGGAAGCCGCGGTCGCCCGGCTGGCGGCGCTGACGCCCGGGCTGCTCACGGAGGCGGCGCGGAACCCCGAACGGGGGCTCGGCAACGCCACCCTGTATCTGATGGCGACCGGCACGATCGTGGTCGGCTGGCTGTGGCTGCAGCAGGCGCTGAAGGCCGCCCCGCACGCCGCCGAAGACCCCTTCTTCGCCGGCAAGCTCGCCGCCTGCCGCTACTTCTTCCGCTACGAGACGCCCCAGGCCCGCGCCTGGATGGAGACGCTCGAGGCCCTGGACGACGTGCTGCTGACGCCGACCGAGGCGTTGTAGCGCTCGCTCACACGATGTCGGACAGGCCCTCGCCGACGCGATCATCCGGCAGGGCGTGACCGCAACTCCTTCTGGGGGCGCCGCCCCTAGAGCTCCGGCCGGTTTGCGGTGTTCGTGTTCGTCCTTCGGCGAAGATTGGAGCGGGCGAGGCGATTCGAACGCCCGACCCTCACCTTGGCAAGGTGATGCTCTACCCCTGAGCTACGCCCGCGCTCCGTCTCACGACCCTGGGTGAAGGCCGCGGCTCTCGTCGAGAGGCGGGCCTTTTAGCCGCCGCCCAACGGCTCCGCAAGGGGTTATCGCGGCGCCATGCGGATCGCGCCGTCCAGCCGCACGCACTCGCCGTTCAGATAGGTGTTGCGCGCCATCTCCAGCACCAGCGAGGCGTACTCCTCCGGCCGCCCCAGCCGCTTGGGGAAGGGGATGGAGGCCGCCAGCGCGTCCTGCACGTTCTGGGGCATGCCGGCCATCATCGGCGTCATCATGATGCCGGGCAAAATGGTGTTGACCCGCACCCCGTCGTTCATCAGGTCGCGCGCGACCGGCAGGGTCATGGCGTAGACCCCGCCCTTGGACGCCGAATAGGCCGCCTGGCCGATCTGGCCGTCCTGGGCGGCGACCGAAGCGGTGTTGACGATCAGGCCCCGCTCGCCGTCCTGCAGCGGCTCCAGCGTCAGCATGCCCGCCGCGCTCCTCGACAGGCAGCGGAAGCTGCCGATCAGGTTGATCTGGATGGTGCGCTCGAAGGCGGCCATGTCGTGGGCTCGGATGTCGCCGGTCTGCTTGTCGCGGCCGACGGTCTTCTGGCCGACCGCGATCCCGGCGCAGTTGACCAGGATGCGCTCCTGGCCGTGGGCGGCGCGAGCCTGGGCGAAGCCGGCGTCGACCTCGGCGTCGGAGGTGACGTTCACGCGGCAGAACACCCCGCCGATGGCTTGCGCGACGGCCTGCCCTTGCGCCTCGTTCATGTCGAAGACGGCGACCTTCACCCCCTGGGCCGCGAGCGCGCGGGCGGTGGCTTCGCCCAGGCCCGAGGCGGCGCCGGTGACCACGGCCGAGATCGAACCGTCGAGTTTCATTAGACGTTTTCTCCTGAGAGCCCCCATATGGGGCGAGCGGCCGCTTGACCCGTCGGGCCGCGGCGCGGCGAGGTTTAGCGGGCGTGGCGAAGAAATCCAAACCGGCCGAAGCGGACGCGTTCGACGCCTCGGCCCCGATCCACCCCTCCCGCGCCCTGGTGCCCCAGGTCCAGCGCGTGAACGAGGTCAGGGTCAAGCGCGGCTTCTGGCCGAAGCTGCGGCGGGTCGCCTCGCGCGTGCCGTTCGCGCGCGACGTGGTGGCGGTCTATTTCTGCGCGCGAGACCCCGAGACGCCCGCCCCGGCCAAGGGCATCATGCTGGGCGCGCTCGCCTATTTCGTGCTGCCCACCGACGCCATTCCCGACGTGTTCGCCGGCATCGGCTTCACCGACGACGCGGCGGTGATCGCCGCCCTGCTGTCTACGCTCGGCGCCACGCTCAAGCCCCGCCACCGCCAGGCGGCGCGCGACGCTCTCGACGGCCTGAAGGGAGAATAAGAGGCCGCGGCGCCCGCGCGCTCATCAGCCGCCGCCCCCACCGCCCGTTAACCATGTTTTGACCCGCCGCGCGGCAGGGTCTCGCGCGTGACCAGTCCCGTCCGTCCCGGCTTCGTTCCGCCCCAGACGCCCCGGCCCGCGACCGCCGACGCCCGCGTCGCGGCTCAGCGCGCCTTCTTCGAAGCGGCCATGGGTCAGGCCCGCGCCGCCGCGGCGCCGCAAACGCCGCCGACCGCGAAGCCCGCGCAACCGGCCCTCCAGCCGACCCGCGCCGAGCCAGTCGCCGCGCCCGAGCGCCTGGCGCGCCCGGGATCGCTGCTCGACATCAGGGTGTGACGGGCGGCGTTCCGGACTCGGGCTCGTCGGCCTTCTTCGCCTTCTTGGCCTTCTTCTTTTTCTTCTCGGGCTTGGACGGCTTCGGCTCCTTGCCGGCGCGGGCCAGCTTGGCGGCCTTCTTGCCTTTCTTCTTGGCCTGGGCCTCGTCCTCGGCCAGCACCTTGGCGGCCGCGGGCTGCTCCTCGATCCGGGCCGCCTCGCCGGCGCGGGCCATGGTCAGCAGCACGGTCAGGAAGCCTTCGCGCTTGCCGCCCGGCAACAGCGACAGGATGCGCTTGTCGGCGGCCTCGACCTTGGGCCGGGCGGCCTCCAGTTCCTGGCGGCCCTTGTCGGTCAGGCGCACGGTGTTGGCGCGCGCGTCGGTGTTGGAGCGCTCCCGCTCCAGCAGGCCCTTGCCGATCATCCGCGCCACCATGTCGGCGAGCGTCGAGCGGTCGATGC
>Ga0196964_10000360_pt1 | contig 30868 bp, 26 predicted proteins | sample S1_10metaG_FD_148615 | JGI IMG/M metagenome (GOLD analysis project Ga0196964, IMG submission 148615) | Soil microbial communities from Anza Borrego desert, Southern California, United States - S1_10 | ecosystem: Environmental > Terrestrial > Soil > Desert | place: USA: California | collected... | reverse complement strand
CGCCGCCCAGCGCCTGGTACAGCCTGACCTGGTTGACCAGCAGGTCGAGCCTGGTCTGGGCCAGCGCGATCTCGGCGGAGCGGCGGCGCTCCTGGGCGTCCAGCCAGAGGCGCAGCGCGACGGCGCCAGCCCGGTAGCGCACCTCGAGGATGCGCTCCACCTCGCGGGCGGCGGCCAGCGCGCGGGCCTGCAGCCCGGCTTGGGCAGACAGCTCGGCTCGGGCGGAGAGCGCATTGTCGACATCCGCCAGCGCGCCGAGGAAGGCCTGCCGGAAGCCCGATTACGGCACTAGAGCTTATACGCGCGGCGCGGCCGAACCCTGCGGCCCCCGTTCCCCGGCGGCGGCGCGTCGCCATATGATGGGCAGGCACATACCGCCCCGGAGCCGTTCCATGAGTCCGCCCGTCCGCGCCCTGACGCTTCTGCTCGCCATCCTCGCCGCCCCCGCCGGTGCCGCGGCCGGGGAGCGGAGCTGCTTCGACCTGGGCGAGATCCGCAACAGCAGGGTGGTGGATGCGAGCACCATCGAAATCCGGGTCGGGTCGTCCGACCGCTACCGGCTGACACTCGCCCGGCCGCAGGTCAATCTCGGGCCGCTGGACACGGTCGGCTTCGCGGCGCGCGGCGGTCCGATCTGCGGCGCCCGCGACATCGAGGTCATCGGCAGCGCCGGCACCGCCGTCCCTGTCCGCGTCGCCGTCACCGAACTGGAGCCCGTGGCCGGAGCGCGCTGATCCGTCCCGCCAGCCCCGACAGGACGAGGGTCGCCGCCAGGACCAGCGCCGCCGCGCCGAAGCTGGCGCGCATGCCCGAGGCGATGGCCGCGGCGCCCGCCGTCGCGGGATCGGCCGCGCCCGACCCGGCCGCGAACAGCGCCGCCATCAGCGACGCCCCGGCGATCAGGCCAAGATTGCGCGACAGCGCCAGCAGGCCGGACGCGACGCCCCGCCGGTCGGCCGCCACCGCCGTCATCACCGCCGTGGTGTTGGCCGCCTGGAACAGCGCATAGCCCAGGGTCAGCGTCACCAGCGCGGCGACATAGGCGGCCACGCCGGAGCGGCTCGCCACCCAGGCCAGCAGCGACGCGCCCGCCATCATCAGCGCCAGCCCGGCCATGCGCACCCGGGGCGCGCCGAACCGGTCCACCGCCCGGCCCGCCGGTACCCCGCCCAGCGCCGCCGCGGCCGGGCCCGCCGCCATGACGGCGCCGACCGAGGCCGCATCCAGCCGCAGCCCGCCGGAGAGGTGGAAGGGCCCGACCACCAGGCTCGCCATGACCGACGCGGCGGCCGGGATGCCCATGGCGACGCCGGCGGCCAGGGCGGGATCGCGCAGCAGCGCCGGCCAAGCCCCGGGCGACGCCGTGCCTCCCGACCCGACGGCCCGGTCGGCCGGCAGCCCCCGCCAGGCCAGCACCAGGGCCGCGGCGCCCAGCGGCACCATGGCGAGGAACAGGGCCCGCCAGTCCAGCCATTCCAGGAGCACCCCGCCCAGCGGCGGGCCGGCGGCCGTGCCCAGGGCGGACACGGTGCCGAGCAGCCCCATGGCACGGCCCGTCCGCTCCCGGGGCAGGGCGTCGCCGACCAGCGCCGTGGACAGGGCCATCATGGCGGCGGCGCCCAGACCCTGCGCCGCGCGCGCCGCCACCAGCCAGCCTGTGGACGGGGCCATGCCGCACAGGGCCGAGGCCGCCGTGAACAGCGCCAGACCGGCCAGCAGCAGGCGCCGGCGTCCCCAGAGATCGCCCAGCCGCCCGGCGCCGACGACCAGGGCCGTCATCGCCAGGAGATAGGCCAGCACGATCCATTGCACCTGGCCGAAGGGGGCCGCCAAGTCCCGCGCGATGGCCGGCAGCGCCACATTGGCGCCGCTGGTGCCGAGCGAGGCGAGGAGCAGCGGCAGGGCGAGGGCGGCGAGGGTGCGGCGGACGGCGGCTTCTTCGACGGCGTCGGATGCGGCTGGCGGCATGGCGGTCTTCCTTCCCTGGGGCTCGTTTCGCACACAGGCTAGGCCGGCGGCATAGGGGGCGGAAGACGCACGGATTGCACTCGACCGTTGCGTCTGGCGCCATGTATCGCGCTATGATCGCGGCATGGCCCACCCCGATTTGAACCTTCTCGTCACGCTCGACGTACTTCTGTCCGAGGGCAGCGTCGCCGGCGCCGCGCGCCGGCTGCGGCTCAGCCCCTCGGCCATGAGCCGGGCGCTGGCGCGGCTGCGCGAGGCGACCGGCGACCCGCTGCTGGTGAAGGCGGGCCGCGGCCTGGTGCCCACCCCCCGGGCGCTGGCGCTGCGCGGCCGGGTCGGCGAGCTGGTGCGGGAGGCGGAGGCCGTGCTGCGCCCGGTCGAGGCGCCGGACATCGGGGAGTTGCACCGGACCTTCACCCTGTGGGTCAGGGACGGCTTCGTCGAGAGCTTCGGCGCGGCCCTGCTGGCGCGGGTGGGCCGGGAGGCGCCCGGCGTGCGCCTGCGCTTCGTGCTGAAGCCCGACCGCGACAGCGGCCGCCTGCGCGACGGCACCGCCGATCTGGAGACGGGGGTCGTGGGGGAGGGGATGGGGCCGGAGCTGCGCGCCCAGGCGCTGTTCCACGACCGGTTCGTCGGCGCCGTGCGGCCGGGCCATCCGCTGCTGCGGGGAGAGATGACGCCGGCGCGCTTCGCGGATGAGGGCCGGCATGTGCTCGTGTCCCGGCGCGGCGTCGAGGGCGGGCCGGTCGACGCGGCGCTGGCGGCGCTGGGCCTCCAACGGGAGATCGCCGCGAGCGTGGACGGCTTCGCCGCGGCCCTGGCGCTCGCCCGGGGTGGCGACCTCGTCGCCACCGTGCCGGAGCGGCACACGGGGCCGCTGCGGGCGGGGATGGTCAGCTTCGAGCTGCCCTTCCCGGTGCCGGAACTCGCCATCTCCCTGATCTGGCACCCCAGGATGGATGCCGACCCGGCGCATCGCTGGCTGCGGGCGTGCGTCCGCGAGGTCTGCGCCGCGCCGGGGAGCTGACCCGGCGGCTCAAAGGCCTGCGGCCGCCTCGGCGATCAGCGCGTAGGAGCGCAGCCGCGCCCCATGGTCGAAGACATCGGAGACTATGATCAGCTCGTCGGCATGCGTCTCGTCCAGCAGCGCCCGCATGCCCTTGCGCACCGTTGCGACCGAGCCGACGATGGAGCGGGCCAGCATGTGCATGGCCTGCCGCTTCTCCTCCGGCGACCAGTAGGCCTCGATGTCGTCGATCGGCGGCTTGGCCAGGCCGCGGGCGCCGCGGAACAGGTCGGCGAAGGACATCTGCTGGGTGGTGTGCAGCCGCCGCGCCTCGGCGTCGTTCTCCGCCGCGACGATGTTGACGCCGACGATCGCGTAGGATTTCGCCAGCTGTTCCGACGGCTTGAAGCGGGCGCGGTAGATGTCCAGCGCGTTCAGCAGCTGGTCCGGCGCGAAATGCGAGGCGAAGGCGTAGGGAAGACCCAGCTCCGCCGCCAGCATGGCACCATAGGTGCTGGAGCCCAGGATCCACAGCGGCACCTCCGTCCCGGCGGCCGGCACCGCCTGGATGCGCTGGCCGGGCTCCGCCGGCGCGAAATAGGCCTGCAGTTCCAGCACGTCCTGAGGGAACTGGTCGGCGGCCTGCGGCGTGCGGCGGAGTGCGCGCAGCGTCAGCTGGTCGGTGCCGGGCGCGCGGCCGAGCCCCAGATCGATGCGGCCGGGGAAGAGGCGCGCCAGTGTGCCGAACTGCTCGGCGATGACCAGCGGCGCGTGGTTCGGCAGCATGATGCCGCCGGCGCCGACGCGGATGCGCTCGGTCCCGGCGGCGACGTGCTGCACCACCAGTGCGGTCGCGGCGCTGGCGATGCCCGGCATGTTGTGGTGCTCGGCCACCCAGAAGCGCCTGAACCCCCAGCCCTCGGCATGGCGGGCGAGGTCGCGGGCATTGTCCAGCGCGCCGCGCGCGTCCGTCGCCTGGGTGACGCGGACGAGGTCGAGGATGGAGATGTCGGCCATGGGTCGTTCCGTTGCTGGTGTGCTTCCCGGCACGCCGTCGATCCGGGCCATATGGCGAAGGCTCTTCCCGCCCGCAACCGGCGGAAGCGGGACCCGGCCCCGCGCATGGGCGTGGGTAGCTAGGACGTGCGTCCGCGTGGGCCGCCTGCCCGGCAGGCGGCGTCCTCGTTGCGCCCGCACGGCGAAAGGATCCGCTCCATGTCCAAGCCCGTGGACCTCACGCCGCAGTCCGCCGCCGCGGCGGGGGAGGGGACGATGCTACTCACCCGCGAGGGGTCCTCCGCCGATGAGAGCATCGCCGGGGGTGCGGAGAATGACTTGCTGTACCGCGCGGGCGGCAACGACGGGTCGGGCAAGGGCGACCTTGTCTTCCGCAACGACGCCTCCGGCGCGGCGGTCTACCGGACCGGCACGTCCTTCGGCGACCTGGGCACGGTGCTGAACGGGCTGACCGTCGTCGGCATCGCCGACCTCGGCGGGTGACCCGGCGCGCCACGGTCCTTTCCGGGCGGTCTTCGGAATGTCATTGGTATCCGGACGGGGGCGACCCCATCTTTCCTGGATGACAGCGACACCCATGGGCACCACCGCCGCCGAGCCGCCGCCCCGCACCTCCGAACGGCTGCGGCTCATCGCGGCGGAGCTGGAAGCGACGGAGGCGGGACCCACCGTCGGCGAGCTCTCCGAGAGCCTCGGACGGGTCGCCTACGGTCTGCTGCTTCTGATATTCGCCCTGGCCCTGGTCATCCCCGGCCCGCCCGGTTTCGGCGCCCTGTTCGGCACGCCCATGATCGTGCTGGGAATCGGCATGGCCCGGGGCAAGCCCTATCCGAGCTTCCCCCGCGCCCTGGCCGATCGCCGGCTGCCGCCGGGGCCGCTGCGGGCGGTGCTGCTGCGGGCGGTGCCGGTCCTGCAGCGGCTGGAGCGCTGGCTGCGCCCGCGCGGCCTGCTGGGCCTCCGCCACGCCGCCCATGAGGACGATCCGGGCGGCCGGATCCTGGAGATCGCCACCGGCGTGCTGGTGACGCTGCTGGCGCTGCTGCTCCTGCCGCCGATTCCCTTCACCAACGCCCCGCTCGGCGCCGCGGCCGTGGTGCTGGCGCTGGGTCTGATGGAGCGGGACGCCGTCGCCACCACCATCGGCGCCGTGCTCTCCCTGGCCGCCTCCGCCTTCACGGTCGCCCTGTCGGGCGGCTTCATCGCCGCGCTGGCCGCCCTCTTCTCCTGAGGGGCGGCAGGGGAATACGCCGTCGGGGCAGGGGAGGGTCGCAAGCCCCCCCCCCGAAAGATCGGCGAAAGGCCTGCGACATTGCTCACTTCCGAGGAATAGTGCTCCCCAAGACAAACGGCTAGCCTGCATCGACGGTTAGCTGCGGCGGAAGGCCGGCCATGGACATTCTGCTGATCGAGGATGATGCGGGGCTGAGCTACGCGCTTGCGAGTTCATTGCAATGCCGGCGTATCACCATCGTCGCCAGCGCCAGGAACGCCGTCCTGGGGCGCACGCTGGCGGAGCACGCCACCTGCGACGCCGCCATCCTCGACTACCGCCTGGCCGATGGGGACGGCGGCAGCGTCGGCGCCGCCCTGAAGCGCCGCGGCATCCCCTTCCTGTGGCTGACCAGCCTGGAGGCGGCCGAGTTCGATGCGCTCGGCGCCCCCCTGCTGCAGAAACCCGCCCCCGCCGCCGCCATCGCCGCCACGCTGGAACGCCTGGTCGCCCATCCACCGGCCGCCCGCCCCTGAGCCGCATCGGCGACGGCACGTCGTTGCCCGGCATCTACCATTTCCGGTTGCCAGGAACCCACCCTAATGAGGTAGACCTTACGGTTGAGCGAGCGCGCCTCGCCGTCTCAGCCCACAGGTGGAAATTGGATCCGATCATCATCGATGTCGCCCAAGGCGACCGCGCCCGCTCCTTTGACGCGAACAGCCGGCTACAGACGGTCGCGTACGAGGAAACGATGCGCACCCTTGAAGCCTGCCTGGCACAGGCGGAGGAATTCCGCCGCTCATCGATCCAGCCCTCCGCCAACAGGGAGCTGCAGCGCATCCACAACGCCATCTTCGTCGATGGCGACCGGGGCGTCGGCAAGACCGCGTTCATGCTCAGCCTGGAGCAGTGCTGGGGCAAGAGGGTGGGAGACAGGTCGGGGACCTTGCACTTCTTCGCGCCCGTCGATCCGACCCTGCTCGAGACGGGCGACAATTTCCTGAACATCATCGTGGCGCACATTTACCGCAAGGTCGCGGAGGCCTGCACCGAGAAGAAGCGGCAGGATTTCTGGCGCGACTTCGAAGCGGTCGGCGAAGCGCTGGAGGCGGGGGCCAATTTCAACGACCAGCAGGTGCGCGGTGCCGAGCGCATCCTCGCCGCCCGAGACCATGGCGAGTTGGAAATCCGCCTATACAGCTTCTTCGAAAGCGCCTGCGAAATCCTGGGCGTGAAGGCGCTCGTCGTGCTGATCGACGATGTCGACATGTCCCTGACCAAGGGCTTCCACGTCCTCGACGTGGTGCGCCGCTACATGGCCTGCCCGCTGGTCATCCCGGTCGTCAGCGGGGATATCAAGCTGTATGAGATCCTTGTCGCGAGCCACTTCGCGGATGAGCTCGGCGTCAAGGACAAGATGAAGGTACTGTCCCTTGAAGATCTGCGCCGGCCGCTCGAGGCGATCGAAGCCGAAGAGGGAGACTACAAAGGGCTGATCATCAGGGCGCAGATGCTCTCCCTCGAATATCTGAAGAAGGTGCTGCCCCTGCACCAGCGCGTCCAACTGAAGCTCATCCCTGACCTGCTGCTGCCCGGCGAGCGGAAGATCCTGGTCAAGTTCGGCGAGACGCAACCGGCTCTGACGACGGTGCTTGACCAGCTGGCGCGGGTGCTCGCCTACAATGTCAACGGCGTGGAGGACAGCAGGCCCGCCCTGGTGGTGAACACGGCGCGCGAGCTGGTCCAACTGCTGCTGCAGCTGACGCAGAAGGGTCTTGCCTGGGATGACACAAAGCCCCGGGATAACTGGACGTCCCGGGAGCAAAGACTCGCACTCGCGTCCGCCATGGGCCAGTACTGGCGCAACCTTCGGGAAGCGGCCCTCCATCACCGCTCGCTCGCCGATCAGGCCATCCTCTCGCCGCGCTCGGACGAGCGCCCGACCCCGCGCCTTTCAGCAATCCCCTTCTTCGACCCGGTTAAGCATCCGGCCAAGGACGCGAGGTATCAGATCCCTATCGAAGCGGTACGCCCGCGGCCCCAGGGCCAGAACCGCGATAGCCGCGACCGGCCTCCGGCTGAGAGGCCGCTAAAGGCCATGATGCCGATGCCGAGCTACGAGTCGGCGCATCCGAACATGATCATCGTGAGGGATGAATGGAAGACCGCTAAAAGCAACGACCAACTGTTCGGTATGCACTTGCTAACTCATACTTCTTACTACAGTTCCGGTTCATCGCGGGCTAGTTACCTATTCTTCGGACGCGCGTTCGAAATCGTAATTTCAAGCATGCTTGGTTGCACCGACTCTGCATCGATCGAGAAAATTATCCGCAATCCTCCCTACCTTTCCAATTTCCATTATTTTCCGACGAAGCCGATCGATGGCAGTGATCTGGACAGCGGCGACGAAGCCGACGATGGCAGCATGGCGATGCTTGGCGAGGACGTGCTCGACGGTTGGAGCGGGCGCCTTGAGGACTGGTATTCCAAGCATGAAGGTAACTTCAAGGAAACGCCGCCATCCGCCCAGATGATATACAAAGTGTTGAATAAATGTTTTAACCAAATCAATATTTACAAGCAGCCTATAGATGGCAGATCGAACCTCCAGCGCACGTTGGAAACAGAGCTAACACGCCTTAAGCTCATCCTGATGAATGCTTTCGCCAGCTTCGAGAAGGATGACGGCAGGGTCGTTCTCCAGAATTTTGCTTTGGGAGCGCTAGACAACATCTATAAAGACAATTCGTGGTCCATCAACGTGTCGCCGCTTATTGAGCGCGGTCAGTTCTCTTTTACGAAAGCCATATCAACGCACCCGCTCTTTGACATCGAGGGGCTGGACAAAATTCAGATCACGGGAAGATCGGCGCGCCCGACAATCCCGGCACCCCCGAAAATTCAACCAGCGACCGCCCCCTCTAGCATTAACTCTCCCAGTACAAGCATGACGTCTGTGGTAAGCATCTTGGAAGAAGCGGCTCCCATGCTTGATATGTCAGCGAAAGCGCGACTTTCGAGGGTGTTGCGGAGTTTCACTGACGCTGAAGGGAAAGCGCTTGATAGGATGCGTGGCGCCGAAGCATCAAACCTTTCATTCCAGCTAACGGCAAAGATTGTCGAATACGCGAGAGAAAATAGATCTTTGGCAGTCACACTCGCCGCGCACATCTACAAGAGTAACGGCTACGCAAAACACGTAAGAGAATTCCTCGAGCGAGAAGGAAGGCTTCCTGGACTGCTCTATACGCTCTTGTACAGCCAATGACCCCCGACCTCGAACTCCTGCCCCGCCTGGCCTTTCTCCGCTCGGCCAGGCTGGCGCGGCTGCTCCGGGAGCGGCTGGCGGCGGAGACGGAGCGGCCGGTTCGTCCGGACGAGGTGCGCGGGGCGCTGTTCGCCAGCGCCTTCAATCCGCAGGCGCATCTGCTGCGGCAGGACGATGCCGTGGCGGCCGTGACCGCCCTGTGGAACGACGCCGGGACAGGGGAGGGTCTCTACGGCTTCGGTGCGCTGCACGAGCCCGGCATCCTCTCCGATCTGGCGCGGGACCATTTGTTCCACGCCGGTGGCCGCTACGAGGTGAAGCCGCAATGCCTGCTGGACTATTGCCGGCTCATCCGCGACGTGCACCCGGCCTTCCTCGTCGCGGTCTGGCATGTCGAGCACCTGCGGGCCGGTGAGATCGACGTGGAGGCGCTGGAGGCCGGGCTGGAGCGGCAGTGTCCGCTGGCGCTGCCGCCGGGCGACCCCGACCGGCCGCATGCCGACAACCATGTCCATCTGAACGGCGTGGGCGTTGCCTCACAGCCGCTCGCCGCCCTGGCCTTCGGGGAGGGGCGGCTCCACCGCGAGCCCGACGTGCCGCTCAATCCCGCCCTGGAGCTGGGAGGCGGCTTCGGCTGCCGCGACCTGGCCCGCCTGCTGAACGCGTCGGTCTGGTACATCCTCCAGGCCGCCTGCGGCGGGGAGAGGGATGGGGTGGTGGCCGACCAGCGGCGGATCCTGGCGGAGAAAGAGAAGCGGATCTCCGGCACCCTGATCGAGGAGAGGCTGATCGGCCCGGCCGGCGTCTCGCGCCTTGACGTGCCGCGGGCGCTCGCCCGCGCCATGGCCCGCCGCCTGGGACGGGACGACACGGCGGGCGCTCTGCAGATGCTGGCGACCCTGGCGCTCTACCTGCACGAGACGGCCGAACCGGCGGCGCACCGCCTGCGCCTGTCCGTGCTGGCCCTGGTCCATGCCACGCACCTGCTGCGCTCCGCCATCATCGTGTCGGGCAAGGGGCTGACGAACTTCGTCAAATACTACAACAGCGACATGCGCTTCGAGGGCTGGCGCTACCAGGAGGGCGACCGCTGGCGCCTTCTCATCGGCAATGGCGGCGACATGGTCGACGCCAAGATCGCCACGACCGACATCGACAGGTTCCGCGACCTTGCCAGGATGGCCGCGCGGGCCGCGGACGGGCTGGGCGATCCGCTCCGGCCTGCCCGCCACGGCTGGCGGCGCTATCACCTCTCCTATCACTTCATCCGGGACGCCGCCGGGCGGCCGGGGCGGATCGGCTTCTCCCGCGAACGGCGCCTCGCCGAGATCAGGGCCCGCGAGCTGCGCATCATGCTGCGCAAGGTGGCCTGGGTGGAGTCGAGCGAGGGGCCAGCGCCCGGCGCCGGTCCGGCCGGCGGCCCCCGGGTCCGCCAGAACCTGACCAGCTGGATCCGCAGCTTCGACGTCGCCGGCGACGAGACCAAGGTCCCGGTCGAGGTCTTCGCGCCCGCGCTCCGCTGGCTGCGCGACAAGCCGCTGGTCCAGGTGCTCCACGGCCGGGCCCGGGCCAGCGCGCGCCGCGCCTTCAGCATCCATGCCGGCGAGGATTTCAGCGACATCGTCTCCGGCCTGCGCCATACGGAAGAGACCGTCGAGTTCTGCGGGCTGGGGGTGGACGACCGGATCGGGCACGGGCTGGCGCTGGGGCTGGACCCGCACGCCTGGGCGGCGCGCCAGGGGCTGGCCATCGTGCCGCTGCAGGCCCATGTCGACAATCTGGTCTGGCTCTGGCACCACGCCACCGCCCTGGCGAACCGGGTGGAGGTGGCCGGGCGCGTCCTGCCGCTCCTGCGGCGGCGGCTCGACTTCTTCCTCCACGAGCTCCACGGGGGCTCCGCACCGGATCCGGAGGTGCTCCACCGCGCCTGGCGCCTGCGCCGGAACTGCCCTACCCGCATGCTGCGCGATCCGGTGGACCGCTGGCATGCGGATACGCGCTACTGGGCGCCCGATCTGGTGGCGGACCCCGACATCGCCAGCCGCCCGGAGTTCGGGGAGTATGTCCGCTACGTCTCAACCGCAGCGACCGACGCCGCCCGCCGCCGGGCATCGCCGCCGGTGCAGGTCCGGCAGGGGCGTGCCGGCGAGAGCGGCCGGATGCAGGGCCGCTTCGTCGATCATGTCTGCCCGGACGAGCTGGACCTCGTGGCGGCCGTCCAGGACCACCTGCTGACGCGGTTCGACGCGAGGGGCATCGTCATCGAGGCCTGCCCGACGTCCAATCTCTACATCGCGCGGCTGGACGGGTACGAGGAGCATCCCCTGTTCCGCTGGGCCCCGCCGGATCCCGCGCTTCTGGCACCCGGCGCCCGCTTCAACCGCTTCGGGCTGCGCACCGGACCGGTCGCGGTCTGCCTGAACACGGACGATCCCGCGATCATGCCGACGACGATCCTGACCGAGCATCACCTCGCCTGGGAAGCCGCCGTTCGCTGCCACGGCGTCTCGCGCGAGGCGGCGGGCGCCTGGATCGGGCGCATCCGCACGACCGGCGTCGACCTCTTCCAGCGCACGCACCGCGATACCGACCTGCATCCCTCGCCGAACGATGGGGGACGTCTGCCCTGACGGTGCCAGCCGCGTTGCCCCGGAACGGCACCGACGCCGCCGCATCCGAGCGGCTCAGGTAGAAAGAAGTAGCGGCGGGTCCGAGTGGGAGTGGACCCGCCGCTACATGCGGTCCGGCCAGGGCGCGCCGGCCGCAAGGGATTTGGCCTACTCCGCCGACAGTGGAGCCAGAGAGGCGGAACGGACCTGCTCCGCCACCGACGGCTGTACCGCCTCGACCCGGCCGTTCTGCACCACCCACACCCGTGACGCTCCCTCGAGCGCGATCGGGCGATGGGCCACCACGATGCGGGTGATCTCCAGCCGCGCCAGCTCCGCCATCACCCGCCGCTCGTTGGCGACATCAAGGTTGGCGGTGCCCTCGTCCAGGAAGAGCACCGCCGGTCTGCGGTAGAGAGCCCGGGCCAGCAGCACGCGCTGCCGCTGGCCGCCGGAGAGGGTGGAGCCGAGATCGCCGACCAGCGTCATGTAACCCATCGGCATCCGCAGGATGTCCTCATGCACCTGGGCGATCCGCGCCACCTCCTCGACCCGCGCCTGGTCAAGCTCCGGATCGAAGAAGGCGATGTTGTCGGCCAGCGTGCCGGCGAAGAGCTGGTCATCCTGCATCACCACGCCGATGCGCGACCGGTAGGTCGACAGACCGAGGGCGCGCATCGGCACGCCGTCCACAAGAAGCTCTCCCTCGGTGGGTGGGTAGAGCCCCATCAGCACTTTCAGCAACGTCGACTTCCCGCCACCGGAGGGGCCGACGAAGGCAACGAACTCTCCTGGCTGGATCGTGAGATCGACGCCCTTCAGCACCCACGGCTCGTGGTCGGCATAACGGAAGGACAGGTTGCGCAGTGACAGGGCGCCCCGCACCTCGCGCCCGCCAGAGGCAAGGGGAGCGTCGGGCGGCTCCTCCACCTCCTGGTGGACCACGTCGGCCAGCCGCTCGAGATGCAGTCCCAGCATGCGGAAGGCGAAGAACTGGTTCACCAGCGCGATGGCGCTGCCGGAAAACTGGCCGCGGTATGACTGGAACGCCATCAGCATGCCCAGCGTCATCTGCCCGTCGATCACCGCCCGGGCGCCGAGATAGAGCACCGCCAGGTTCTCCGCTCCCGACAGCAGGGCGTTGGCCGTCCCGCCCACCATGCCCAGCCGCTGTGCGCGAAGCCCCTGATTGATCGTGTCGGCGTAGGCGTTCTGCCAGAGCGCGTGCCGCTCCACCTCGCGTCCGAACAGCTTGAAGGTGCGGGCACCGCGGATCGTCTCAAGGAAGGTGGAGTTCTCCCGGGCCGAGAGCTGGATCGCCTCGTCCGCGAGCCGACGCATGGTCGGGTAGGACGCCGCGCGCACCACGATGAACGTGACCAGGCCGGCCAGCACCACGCCCGTCAGGACAGGCGCGTACATCAGCATCACCGCCAGCGTCACCACCGCCATGACGCCGTCCAGCAGCACCGCGATGACACCGCCGGTGAACAGCCCCTGCACCGGTCCCAGCGCGCCGAAGCGCGAAATGATGTCGCCCAGCTGGCGCTTCTCAAACCAGGGCACCGGTAGCCGCAGCAGGTGCCGCAGCAGGTTGCTTCGCATCTGGAAGCTGAGGCGAGTGCCGAAATGCATGGAGACGAACGATCGCAGCAGCGACGTCCCCATCTGGACCAGCATCATCAGCACCATGCCCACCGCCAGCGCGCCGAGCAGGTCGAGGTCGCCGGACGCGATGGCGCCGTCGATGACCATCTGGTTCATCATCGGGGACAGCAGCGCGAATAGCTGAAGGAACAACGACAGGACCAGCAGCTGGCCGATGCTGCCGCCGAAGCCCCGTGCGCTGGACCAAAGGTCGGAGAGGCGCACCCGCTCGACCGTCTCCCGGCGCTTGAACCCCTCCGCCGGCGCCAGCTCGAGCACCACGCCGGTGAAATGCTTGGAGGCCTCGGCCCAGGTCAGGCGCTTGAGACCGAAGGCCGGGTCGTGGATTTCGATTCCGCGAGCGGTCGCCCGCTTCAGCACCACGTAATGCGCCAGATCCCAATGCAGCACCGCTGGAACCGCAACCTGCCTGAGCGCGTCCAGCTCGGCCCGTAGCGGACGGGCCGAAAGCCCCAGCACGGAGGCGATCTCAAGCAGCGTTTTGAGGGTGGTGCCCTTCAGCGAGATGGAGAAGCGGCGGCGCAGCTCCGGCAGGGTGGTGCGGTGGCCGTGCCAGGCCGCGACCATGGACAGGCACGCCAACCCGCATTCCGCCGCCTCGCCCTGCAGGATGAGCGGAAGGCTGCGGCCGAAGGAGAAATTCAGCGGTTCCATCCGGGTGGCCTCCGCTAATTCGCCGCGACCGCCTCCCGGCGCGGCCGGCCGCGGGGACGGCTGCCCAGACGGTCGGCCGCGGCCCGCAGCATCCAGTCCGGACGTCCGGCCGGAACCGGCATCCGTAGGCAGAGTTCGACGAAGCGCTCCGTGTTGGGGGCGGGGCTGTGCGATGGCTCCGTCCGCAGCCAGGGCCAGCGTTCCTCGCCGGTGACCAAGCCGCGGCGGACCGGCAAGGTTCGAAGCAGGGCAAGCACCTGGTCCGCGGCGGGACCCTGCTCGACCTCGACCGACCGGTAGCGGCCGTGCCAGAGAGCCCCTTGATGGCCATAGCGCGACCGGTAGCGCTGCACCTGCGTCGTCAGCAGATCCCGCATCATGCGGCCCAACCCGCCCGCGTCCTCTGGCCGCGCCAGCAGGTGGAAGCCGTCGGGCAGCAGACACAGGCCCGGAACCGTGACCGCATGCTCCTTCTGCTTGTCCCGGAGAAGGAGTTGGAACTCCTTGTAATCGTTCGGCGTGCGGAAAGCGTTCGTGCCCTGAATGCAAGTATGGCTGATATGGTAAAGTGCCCCGGCGCGTGCACTCCTGGCTTTCCTAGGCATTTCATACTCCCGCCCGTGTTAATACAATCATTGGTTTCTTGTCGATGCGCCAGAAAGGCCAACAGATCGCCGATTCGGTAGCCGCGCACTCTGCGGGAGTCAACGTGGAACCTGTTCACTGCTGGTTAACGCGACGGCGAGTATTTACCTGAACAACCGTTCATTTTCGCGGCTGAAACCATTGAAACAGTGCGGGTTTTGCCCGCACACCCATAGCCGCGACGTGCTTCCGGTAGCCTGCTGCAGCGCACAACAATCTTTGAGGGGACTGTCCCCTATTTTTTGCAGGCTCGACAGTTTCGGGCGGCGCGGCCACCCTTGGCGACATCGGAATTCACCGGCAGGCGGTGCCGTCGGTTCAATGGGGAGGGTGACATGGCGAAGATGGTGAGGCCGCTCGGTATCGACGAGATCGAGCGGGTATCGGGCGGGCATGGGGGATTGGAGATGGTGCCGGTGGTGCAGGACGATCTGCTCTCCCGCGCCCAGGAGATTGATGACGTCATCTGGATGGGGGGCGTCGACCAGCGCGTCGGCGACCAGGCCGGAAGCTCGATGCCCGACCCGTCCACCGACACCATGCCCTTCGAGGGGCCGAATGAGACGGCGCAGGATCGGCGCCACTCCCATCGCTGGCGGCCGCTGCGGCCCCGGCCGGAGGAACTCTCCAGCCTGTAACACCGGCTGGGAAGGGGGCGCTCCACCACCGGGTCGCACGGGAATGCCAAGGCGGCGGAGCGCGTGTTTGCTGAAACCGACAAAAGGGAATGACCTACATGCACAAAGTGACGCACATTGGGACCCGCGAGCTGACCACCGGTGAGATTCAGTCAGTTAATGGCGGGCTGAGCATGGATGACTTGATTTGGGGAAGTGGCGACCAGTTCAATAACGGTGGCACAACGATCTCAAACAATCGTGACGGGTCAATTACGATATGTAGCGAAACGGCCAACGACTCGATCGTCTGCTTCACCCACGAACCCTCCGCACCCGCACCGGTACAAGAACCGGCGCCGTTGATGTCACCCGCCGTATGTGGTGCGATTTATGGTGCGGGAGCAGGACTGATGACCGTGTTGGCTCCGACGGTCGTTGGCGCTGGTTTTGGAGCAGCGACCGTGCTTGCTGGTGCTATTGCCTGCGACTAGTTCGGAGTAATCGTGATTGCAATGAAGCCCCTGGCACCGGGGGCTTCGTTGCTGATAATGGACCTTGATATATAAGCCGATCCGGTGAATCCATTTGCGAAGCTCTCCACTTGAATTGGCTAGATGACATTCTCGTGTTGAATCCAGAAGAAAGCTGTCAGCTCGGAGTAGATTGTGTTCGGCTCCATTTCCTGGGGTGCATAGTTGGATATGATAAGAAATCTGCATAATTATAAAATCCTAGCGATTTCTGCTGTTTTACTTCTCAGCGCAGTCGTACATCTGATAATTCCCAATATCACCAGCGCCAGGCAGGAAAGAGACGACATTGATGTATTCAAGTCATTGGCTACTCGGTGCTCCGAGAGGGGTTCGTTGGACTCCTGGTCCTTTGATGACGTCTTGTGCATCAATGGTGAAATCGGCACCAAGATGCTGGTGGATATAGAGAATGTTGAATGGACCGCAGTTGATACTGTGATTGTTGACAGCGGCGGTGGTGACGTAGCGATCGCAATTCAAATTGCTGAGAAGATCGCTAGCCAAAAGATTACGTTGGTGGTTAGAGGACGGTGCCTGTCGTCATGCGCAAACTATTTGTTCATCGCAGCGTCACTGAAGATCGTCCTCAAAGATTCGAAAATTGGATGGCATGGTGGACCAGGAACAGCAGAGGATTATGGGATAAGTGATCCTGCAAGGGCAGAAAAAATAAATTCCATAAGAAAGCTTAGTGACGACTTTCTCACGAAAATGGGTGTGAGCACCGAAATATTGTACTCGGCTCCACAATGGGCGGTAAGTGAAGGCGAACGGCGCAAATCGCTCGGCGCGGATTTAAGAAGTTTTACATGGTCGTACAATGCTGAGGAGTTGCTAAGAAGATTTAATGTAAAAAATGTCCTATTTGAGAGGTGATCGTGGGTAGTTTTGTTGCTCGAATTTTCGGTTCTAAGCTTTAGAAGCTGTTCAATGAACGTCGGCTGATCGGGTGGGGGCAATCTCGTCCGCTGCGAGTCCATCGAACATCACCGTCAGCGTTTCGATGGTGAAGTGGCGTTTGCAGCGCTCGTCGTTTCCAATGCTGTGTCCAATCTCACGCGCAGAGGTAGACTATGGGTTGGTTTTATTGGGTGCCTTTGATATCCGGCATTTCAACAATGTTTCTGGCGCCTATGGCGATGCCTGATTACCTGGTAACAACAGTAATTTTTGCGGCCGTACTGTATTGCTTCTCCAAAGCGACGAGCGCAATCGTGAGGGTTGCGGGTATCAAGAAGCACGAGAACATGTACATTTTAACAGTTAACCTACTTGTTACGCTAGCGGTATGCTTGAGGGTTTTTGAATTTTTTGACTAAACTCGTGCTTCGAAATCACCGATGCTGTAGTCTACCTCTGGTATCTGGTGAAGAAATGCTTCTCAGGCTTTGGGAATGGTTTCATGGCGATATCCTTGCTTCCTCCAGCCTCCTCAGGAATTGGTCCGGCCCGCTTCTGCACCAGGGCTTGGCTATCCTCCCAGGCCGCGCAAATTTCATTTGTGAAATAGCTTGATCTATCACAAGAGAGCTGCTCTGCCCGACTTCTTCGGGCTGGGCAGGTTGTGAGGATTTAGTCTCGCCGAACGGCACTCACGCTCGCCGGCACAAGGGAGATCCACCGCAAAGCCTGCTTCAGGCAGCACGGGGACTCCCTTGCTGATGATGAGCGGCCGCTTCGGCCACAGGAACTCCCCGGCGTCGAGCACAGGCTGGGAAGGGGCGCTCCACCACCAGGTCGCACGGGAATGCTATGGCGGCGGAGCGCGTGTTTGTCGAAACCAACAAACGGGAGCAGTGTAACATCATGCTGAATCAGATCAACATTCGCAGCCTTTCCGATGCCGAGATCGGCCTCATCAGCGGCGGCATCGAGGAGATCGTCATCTCCGCGGAGCGGCGGGTGCAGGATGGCGGCTTCGATATCTCCACCAGGCACTACAACGACGGCAGCGTCGCGGTGATCGTGGCGGCTTTCGCGGACGGCGGCGGTGGCGAAACCGCCCTGCATATCGCCGCGCCCGAGATCACCGTCGCCTCGGATCCCTATTGCATCGAGCTGGAGTGGGAAGTCACGGCGTCTGTCGGTCGCGAGACGCCCATCGGCGGAGTCCAGGCCTCGGGGAAGCTCTCAGGCGATCCGCTTGAGTGGTGCTTTGACTGAATTCAGGTGATGGGGAGCGCCGGCGTTGCTGGCGCTCCTCTTTCCCGGGAGAGGGGCATGCGGTTTCCGGTTGTGATCAGGACGTTGCGGATGCTCTCCGTCACGGTTCTCCTCGGCGGGCTCGGACAGGGCGCCGCCGCCGGGCCCCTGTGCGACTACAGGCAGGCCCGCATCTCCGATGACGGCCGGACCGTTCTCTACAACGCCGACCCGGCGGTGCAGCGGACATGGCAGGCGATCGAGCTCGCCGGCATGACGGAACGCCCGACCGTCTTCGATCATCAGGCCGCGCTGTTCCCCCTGGAGGGCGGGCACGTGGCGGCCCTAGACAAGGGACTCTGGGTCCTGGCGGACCATGACGGCCGGAACCGGGTCGAATCCCGCCGGCTGCGGGATGTGCATGGCGGCCCGGGGAGGGTCCTGTTCAATGTCCACCCTTTCCAGCTGCCGACCGGCGGCAAACTGTACTTCAGCGTCGCCGACGAAGGGGCCACCACCCTGTACGCCCTCGACCTGGTCTCCGCCGACATCACGCGGCTGTCGCGGGCGGAGGGCGTCATCCAGCGGTGGGTCGTCGACGATGCCGGCCGGCCGCTGTTCCGGCAGCGATTCACGCCCGCCGGCGCCGGTTACTCGTCCGTCCGCACGGTGGAGGCCGCGGCACCAGGCAAGGACGGCAAGATCCTGTTCCGGGACGACGAACTCGCCACTTTCCAGCTCGGGCGCCACGGCTCGGACTATTATCTGGTGAACCGGCTGCAGACCGAGACGACCGGTATGGATAAGGTCGATCCGTCGGATGGGCGACTTTCCCGGATGATCCGGGATGAGCGCATCGATACCGTCCGCTATGTCATCGATCCGCAGAGCGGCAGGGTGCATGGCGGCATCCTGGAGGCCGACGAGCATCGGTTCATCCGCCCCGACGCCGTGCTGGAACGGATCGAGGAGGGGCTGCGCGCCGCCTATCCCGAAGGCATCGCGAAGCTCACCGTCGCGGCTAACCGGAACGACGGCCGCGAGATCATGGTCGACGTGACCACGGCCCTGGGCCGCCGCGACATCCTGCTGTACCGGGATCATGGCCGCGAGGCGACGCGCCTGGCCCGGTGCGATGAGGGCGGCAGGGTCCGCATATCAGCGCACCGGGTGCCGGCCAGGGACGGCGGTTCCGTGTTCGCCTATCTCCTTGAGCCTACGGATGAGGCGGTGGCCGGGACGGGTGGGCAGGTGATCTTCATCCATGGCGGCCCGAACGACCGTTACTGGACGGGCGCGAATCCGCTCGCCATGAGGCTGGCCCGCGAAGGCTCGAAGGTCCTCTTGGTCAACTACCGTGGCTCCGAGGGGTACGGGTCGGCCTACCGGCTGGCCGGCAAGGGTTGGGGTGTCGGCAACCGGAAGGAGACCGACATTGTCGATGCGGCGCGCTGGGCCGAGCGGAGCGGGGTATTCGATCGCGACCGGGTCGCGCTGGTGGCGGACAGTGCCGGCGCGTTCATCGCGATGTCGGTGATGCAAAACGAGGAGATGGACGTCGGCCACGCCTTCCTGCTGTCGCCCTTGTTCAACGTGGCGTCGGTGGTCGCGGCTTACGACGCGGCCGGGGCGCCGACCGTGAACCTGCGGGAAGCCTTCTCGCTCGATGATGGCCGCGGCGAACTGGCCGAGCTGCGCCTCGATCGCAGGATATCGGCCGACGTGATCAGCATCTTCCAGGGAGAAGCGGACAGGATCACCGTGGCGGCCGAAACGGAGCGGGTGGTCGAGAAGCTGCGCGCGCTGAAGATCGACACCGAATATTCGAAGATACCGCGGGCCGGCCACTCCATACTCGATGATGGCGGTCTCGACCTGATCTCGGCGGCGATAACGAAGGCCCTGCGCTGTTCGGCCGCCCGGCAGGATGGATGCGGTGCCGCGCTGAACCTGCAATAGCAACCGCAATCGCTCCGCCCGGTCCGTTCGGCGGAGGGGCGGGGAGTCCTCCCGACGGCCCCGCCGCATCGGAACACCGGCCGTTTCCCGACGGGGAGCGCCACCAAAGCAACCGCGAACACACCAAAGGCTCGCTTCGCCATGCTCATGCTCTTTCGCCAGGAGTCCATCGATCATCGCCGTCGGCGGCTCTTCGGAGAGGTGGTGCTGTCGCAGCCGGTCAGGCATGGGCTGCTGACCCTGTTCCTGGGCGGAACGATCGCCGTCGCGCTGGCGTGGATGGCGGCCGGCACGTTTTCCTGGACCCAGTCCTCTCCCGGCTTTGTCGTCCCCGCCGCGGGCATGGCCCAGGTCCATGCCGCGCGCGGCGGCACGGTGGAGCGTGTGCTGGTCCGCGAAGGCGAGCGCGTCGCCGCCGGGCAACCGCTGCTCCGGATCTCGCTCGACGTCAGCGGCGCCGGTGGCTCCATCCCGGCCCGTTTGCGTCAGGAGATGGAGGGACGGCTTGCGGAACTCGATCTCCAGGAGAGGACGGCCGGGGAGCGGCAGGCGCAGGATCGCCGGCGCATCGAGGACCGTCTTGCCGGCATCGGCGCGGAACTGGCGCGCCTGGACGAGCGGCTGGCCGGTGAACGCGAGCTGCAGCGCATGGCGGACGAGGAGGAGCGCCGCTGGGCCGCCCTCGCCGCCGCCGGCAACGCCACCCGCACGGACCATGCCCGCCGCCGCCAGCAGGCTCTGGGACAGGCCAATGTCGTCGCCGAGCTGGAGCGCCAGCGCGCCGCCCGCGAGACGGACCGCCGCGACGCGGAGAACACGCTCGCCGCCCTGCCGCTGCAGCTGGAAGAGCGGCTGTCCCAGCTGCGCGCCGTCCGGGCGGACCTCGCCAAGGCGCTCACGGAACTGGAGCTCTCGGCGGGATATGTGCTGACAGCCCCGATCTCCGGCCGCATCGCCGCCCTGCAGGCGACCGAGGGGCAAGCGGCGGCACCGGCCCTGTCGCTGGTTGCCATCGTACCGGATGGTGAGGCGGGGACCGGTGCCGTCGAGGCTCACCTGCTGGTCCCCTCACGCTCGGCGGGCCTGGTGACGCCGGGCCAGACGGTGCGGCTGCGCGTCGATGCCTTTCCCTACCAGCGGTTCGGCTTCGTTGAGGGGCGGGTGGCGCAGGTCTCCCGTACGGCATACAGGCCAGGCGAGCTGTTGGCGCCTGTGCCGTTCAGTGAGCCGGTCTACCGTGTCGTCGTCGCGCTTGACCGCGGCACCGTGGAGGCTTACGGCAAGCGCCGGGACCTGATGCCCGGAATGACGCTCAGCGCCGATATCATCGTCGACCGCCGCAGCTTCCTTGATTGGCTTCTCGACCCCTTGAGGGCCGCTCGTCTGCGCACCTCATAAAGATAGTGTTGTATGGACATCAGGCTGGCCGCCGATCTTGGCCCGGAAATGCCGATCTGCTCATCCACAGCAGCTATTTCCCATCCATGGCCGCATCTGACACCCGTGCGCGGAACCGCCGCGCGGGCGGCGCTTGCCCGTGCAAGTGATTCGCAATAGGTATGCGGGAACGCCACGCAATCCTGGGGACGCGTCATGGGTGATTTCCGTCTGAAGCTCTGGGTCGGAATCGGGGCCTCGCTGCTGGCCGGCGGGGCGGCGGCGCCCGTGCTGGCGGACCCGCAGCCGGCGAAGCCGGGCGTCGCCGCCTCCGGCACCACCGCCCAGGCCGCGCCGGGCGCGCACGGACATGGCGCCCACGGCCAGGCCAAGCCCGGCGAGGGCGGAGAAGGTGGTGAGGGCGGCGAGGGCGGCGAGGCCGGGGCGTTGGCGGGGCTGCCGCCGCAGGCCGCCTTCGCGGCGCAGCTGCACCTGATGCTGGGGCACCTGCGGGTCGGCCAGGAGCTGCTGGACCAGAAGCGGCCGGAGGACGCTGTCTTCCATTTCCTGCACCCGGCCGAAGAGATCTACGGCGGCATCGCGGACGAGCTCGCGGCGCGCAAGGTCCCGGCCTTCCAGGCCGAGCTGGAGGCGCTAGCGGCCCTGGTGGAGAAGCGCGCCCCGGTCAAGGATGTCGCCGCCGCCAGGGCCCGCGTCACCGCCGCCATCGACCGCGCCCTGGCGACCGTGCCGGCGGCCGAGGGCGCCAGCGCCGGCTTCACGCTGACGGTGGCGATCGGCCTGCTGCGTACCGCCGCCGAGGAATACGCCGCCGCCATCGAGGACGGCCGCTTCAAACTGGCCGTCGAGTACCAGGACAGCCGGGGCTTCGTCTGGCAGGCGCGCGCGCTGGTCGAGGCGCGGGCCGACGCCTTCCGGGCCAAGGACGCCGACGCCTATTCCCAGATCCTGGCGACCTTCAACGATCTGCAGAAGGCTTGGCCGGGCGCCCTGCCGCCGACGGCGCCCATCGTGCCCGCCGCCGACGTGGCCGCCGCCGTCTCCCGGATCGAGCTGCGCGCGGGGCGCTTCTCCTGACATGCGCTCCTTGAGCGCCGGCGGGGTGCTGGCGGGGTTCCTGCTGGGATTGGGGCTGTGGGCGGCGCTGCCCACGGGCGCCGCCTCCGGCCCCGTGGCGCCCGCCATCGGCGCGGACGCGCCCGCCGCCGTCCCGGCCGCTTTCATCCGCCCGGCCGCCGTGCCCTTCCCGGCGGACAACCCCTACAGCCCGGAGAAGGCGGCGCTGGGCGAGCGGCTCTTCTTCGATCCCCGCCTGTCCGGCGGCGACGGCATGGCCTGCGCCGCCTGCCACGATCCGGCCAGGGGCTGGTCGGACGGGGTGCCGCTGGGCCGGGGCGAGCCGGGCACGGTGCTCACCCGCCGCACCCCCGCCATCCCCGACTTGGCCTGGGGCCGGCTGTTCTTCTGGGATGGTCGCGCCGCCAGCCTGGAGGAGCAGGCGCTGGGCCCCATCGCCTCGCCGGTGGAGATGGCGCAGGATCTGGCCTCTCTGCCGGCCGAGCTGGCGGCCGATCCCGACTATCCCGCCCTGTTCCGCGCCGCTTTCCCCGAGTCCGGCGGGCGCATCACGGTCCAGGACGCCGCCCGCGCGCTCGCCACCTTCCAGCGCACCGTGCGCACGGCGGAGAGCCCCTTCGACCGCTGGGCCGCCGGCGACCAAGCCGCTGTGACCGAAGAGGCGAAGCGCGGCTTCGCCCTGTTCACCGGGGCCGCTGGCTGCGCCAACTGCCACGCAGGCTGGCGCTTCACCGACGACGCCTTCCACGACATCGGCCTGCCCTCCACCGACCGGGGGCGGGGGGCGGTGCTGGGCGACACGGCGGCGGACCATGCCTTCAAGACGCCCTCGCTGCGCGACGCGGCGCGGCGTGCGCCCTACATGCATGACGGCTCGCTGCCCGACCTCGCCGCCGTTATCGAGCACTACGCCACCGGCATCGTCGGGCGGCCCGGCCTGTCGGAGGATCTGCCCCGGCGGCTGGACCTGGGCGCGCGCGACAAGGCCGACCTGCTGGCCTTCCTGGAGAGCCTGACCGGCGACGCGCCGGCCACGGCCGCCCCGCCCGCCGTGGCGGCGACCGCGCCGGTGCCGCCGCCGGCGGCGGGCTCGGCCCCGGCGCTGGTAACCGTCTCGCAGAAGGACCGCGCCTTCGCGCCGGCCCTGATCCGCCTGTCGGCCGGCGGCAGCCTGGAGGTGCTGAACGACGACACGCGGCGCCACAACGTCCGGGTCAGCGAGCCGAACCTGGAGGTCAACACCGGCATCCAGCGCCCCGGCGAGACGGTCCATATCCGCTTCCCCGAGCCCGGCCGCTACGGCGCCTATTGCGGCATCCATCCGGAGATGCGGCTGACGGTCGAGGTGGCGCCGCCGCCGGGCGCGCGGCGCTGACGGGTCCGTGCTACCCTGCCGGCGGCAGCGGGGGAGGGTGGCATGCGGACGGGACGGCGCGACCTCATCATCGGCGGCGGCCTGGGCGCGCTGGCGGCCGGCACCGTCTCGGCGGCCCCGACCGCGCCGGCCCCGGCGGACCAAGCGACGCTGACGGCGCCGGGCGCCCGGCTGGAGATGGCGATCCGCTTCACCCGCGGCGGGGTCGAGCGTGGGCGGGAGCGCGCCACCTGCACGGTGAACGCGAACGGCACGCTCACCCTGTCGGCCCGCAGCGAGAGCCGGGACCCGCGCGTGGTGCGCGACACCACCTATCTGCTGGCGCCCGACCACCGGCCGCTGGCCGCCTTCGTGCTGATGACCAACGACGGCCGGCCGGACTGGTGGGCGCAGTACCGCTTCACCGACGGCGCGGTGGAGATGGAGGGGTGGGGCGTGGACGGCCGCCGCGGGGCGGGGCGCTTCCCCCTGCAACGGCCGGTGGCGGCCTTCGTCACCCATGCCGTGGCGACCGACATGTTCGTGGCGCGGGCGGCGGACCGGGCGCGGCCGGGGGAGGTCGTACGGACCCTGGTGCATCTCTCCTCGGCCGACCCCTACGGCCGCACCGGGCCGGAGTTCGTGGCCCGCGAGGTGGGGGTGCGGATCACCGACGGCGGGCTGGTGGCGACGCCGCTGGGGCCGCTCAGGGCCGACCATGTCGAGCTGCACCTGCCGGACGCGACAGGCAGCCTGCAGCCCTTCCAGGACATGTGGTGCCTGGCTGGCACGCCCATCTTCCTGCGCTCCCGCGCCCGGCCGCCCTACGACACGCTTTACGAGCTGACGGCGCTGGAGTTCTTCCCGCCGGGCGCTTGACCTAGCTCAAGGCCGGCGGCGCGGAAGGGATGCAGGGTGGCGGGGCCGCCACCAGCAGGAGCCGTCGCCATGTCCGCAGCCCATTCCTCCGCATCGCCCGCAGCGGGAGCCCGGGCCGCGCGCTTCACCGACCATCTCTTCGCGCCGGTGCGCATCGGCGCCGACCAGATCCGCGAGCTGCTGGTCCCCTTCGGCCATGCCCCCCACATCCGGCGCCACTCCGCCACCGTCATCATATCGCGGGTGCAGCTGGTGGCGGCGCTGTTCGCGGTGATGGTGCCGCTCTGGTCGGTGGCCGACCTGCTGGTCTTCCCCTGGCCGCAATCGGGGCTGATGACGCTGATGCGGCTGGCCTCGGGGGCAGTGTTCCTGGCGCTCGCCTGGCCCTGGCGGTGGAGCGGCTCGCGCGCCCAGGCCGACCTGCTGCTGCTGGCGCTGCTGCTGGTGCCGCCGCTCTTCTACCTGCTGTCGATCCCGGTGCTGGCCCCGGCGCTGGCGGGCGCGGCCGATGGCGGGCGCGCCGCGCTGGTCGCGCATCTCTACGCGCTGATGCCCAACGTGGTGCTGGCCGGCCTCGCCATCTTCCCGCTGACGGCGCTGGAGGTGCTGCTGTTCGCCGCCCCGGCCTTCCTCATCACGCTGGCCGGCATCGTGCTGCAGGGCGGCACGCCGTCGATGGCGGCGCACGGCCCCACCTTCTGGCTGATGGGGCTGGTGATGGGCGCGGCGATGTTCTCCGGCATGAGCCAGCTGCACTACATGGCGGCGCTGGTGAACCGGGCCATGACCGACCCGCTGACCGGCGTGCACACCCGCCGCTCCGGCGCCGAGACGCTGGATCTGTTCTTCCGCCTGTCGGCCCAGCAGGGCACGCCGCTGGCCGTGGCCTTCGTCGACATCGACCATTTCAAGGGGATCAACGACGGCTTCGGCCATGACGAGGGCGACAAGGCGCTGAGGCGGGTGGCCGAATGCCTGCGGGGCGCGCTGCGCGGCGGCGACGTGCTGGTGCGCTGGGGCGGGGAGGAGTTCCTGGCGATCCTGGCCAACACCGACGTCGAGGGGGCCCGCACCGTCGTCTCCCGTCTGCGCGCCCAGGGGTTGGGCCAGCGCCCCGACGGCCGGCCGCTGACCGCCTCCATCGGCGTGGCCGAGCGCCTGGCCGACGGGGTGGAGGACTGGCCGCGGCTGGTGGAGCTGGCCGACGCCCGCATGTACGAGGCCAAGCGCCGGGGCCGCGACCGCGCCGTGCTGCCCGGGCCGGTCGTGGTCAGCCCCGCCGCCTAGGGCCCGCGCCACCCTGCGGCGCTCCCAGGAATGTCACGGCGCCCGGGACGAATGCCCCGAAAATGCCCGCACCCAGCCGCTATGGTCCCTATCGATCGGGGTGCGGCGACGCCCTCGAGAGCATAGCCCGAGAGCATCATTGGGAAGGGTTCCATGAAGAAGAGTGCGTTTGTGGTGATGACCGGCCTGGTCCTCGGCATGGCGGCGCCGGCCGAGGCGGGCAGCGGCTCCAAGGGCGCGGCGCTGGGCGCCGGCATCGGCGCGCTGGGCGGCGCGGTGATCTCCAACGGCGACGCCGGCACCACCGTCGGCGGCGCCGTCATCGGCGGCCTGCTCGGCTACGGCCTGTCCGGCAGCGACAAGAAGGAGAAGGTGGTCGAGCACCACCATTACCACCATGTCGGCAAGGGCCAGCCCGCCAAGCGCTGCCGCCGCAAGCATCACTGAGCCTGACCGCCGCCCCCGTTCCGGCGGGGGCGGCCTCAGCCCGGGCGGGCCAGGCGCAGCGCCGTGTCCAGCGCCTCGCCCGAGGCGGCGGGGACGTCCGGGGCGATGCCGACGCCTTCCCAGTCGCGGCCGTCGTCCGGATTGTAGGTGCGGCCGACCGGCACGAAGACGGCGAAGCCGTGCGGCAGGGACCGGCGGCTGCCGTAATGGTTGGCGCCGGCGGTGGTCTCGCCCACGATGGTGCCGCGCCCGGTGCGCTTCAGCACCAGGGCGAAATGCTCGGCGGCCGAGGCCGTGCGGGCCGAGGTGAGATAGAAGATCCTGGCGTCGCGGATGCCCGCCGGCTTTGCGGCCGGCTCGACCCGGTGCTCGCGCCTGACGATGCCGGGCGGGCCGGCGACGCGGCGGAAGCTCTCGACCCGCTCGATCGGATCGTCGCCCGCCTCCGTCACGGCGGCGCGGGTCTCGATGGTCAGCAGCGATCGCGGCTCGGCGAACAAATGCGGGAACAGCAGGTCCATGATGATGGGCGTGCCGCCCCGGCATTCCCGCACGTCGATGACGACCGTCTGCGCCCCGGCGAACTCCGCCAGGAACCGCTCCACCGCCGCATTGGTGGCGCGGCCGTAGCCGAACTCCTTGATCTCGATATAGGCGACGCCCGGCGCCAGCCAGGCCGTCCTCGCCACCGACTCGCGCGATCCGCCGGAGAAGAAGGACAGCAATGATTTCAGGCTGGTGCCCCGGGGCGGCAGGACCCGCAGATGCCGGTCCGGGCTGACCGCGTCCAGATCCTCGGTCAGGCGGCGGGCTAGGCCGTCGGTGTCGCCGATGCCGGCGTAGTGCCCGGCGGCCTGCGCCTCGCGCAACGCCCGGGCATAGGCGGCGCCGGTCTCCGCATGGACGTAGGACGCTTCGAGCAGGCGGGCCAGATCGGCCACCACCTCCCCGGCCTCGCGCGCGTCGATGGGGCGGCTGTCCGGTGCGTCCTTGCGCGCCGCCACCGCCTCCGCCCGCTGGGAGTGGAGGACCGCGCCCACCGGCAGGGCCAGCAGGCCCGCCATAATCGCCTTCGCCAGAAACCGCTTCGCCATAATGCCCCTCGCGACCACCAGTGCCGCCCATCATGGGACGGCCCGCGCGGCAGCGCGCGCAGTGTTACCGGGCGGAAACCGGAATTTGCGGCCGGGTTACTTTCGCCGCCCGGCCGCGCGGGGCGTCAGAAGCCGTAGCTGAGCGAAAGGGCGCCGGTGAAGGCCCCCTCGCGCGCCACCACGGGGCTGTCGGCGGCGTCGCCCACCAGCCGGTCGTAGCCGCCGAACAGCGCCAGGGTCCAGCGCTCCGACAGCGGGTGGATCACGCCGCCGCCGAAGCCGACCGAGTGGATGCCGGCATCGGCGTCGTAGCGGGCGCGCTCGCCCACCCGCGCCTGCCGCTCCGACACGCCGAACCAGGTCCGGGCGAACTTGCCGTCGCCCAGCGCCAGGGTCGGGCCCAGGGTGAGCGCGGTGCCGCCGCCCAGCGGCTGGAACCAGCGGGCGCCCAGCTCCAGCGTCGTGCCGTCGCCGCCGCCGAAATCGCGGGCCAGCGTGGCCGACAGGCTGATCTGGTCGATCCTCTGCTCGGCGAAGAGGCGCAGCTGCGGCGCGGCGTCGATGTCGCCCATGCCGCGCAGCCGCACCCGGTCGTCGCCGTCGTCGCGGCCGAAGCGGGCATGGAGCGCGGCGCCGGCGCGCAGGCCGTCCCCGCCCGTCAGCAGATTGACGCCCAGCCCGTCGCGGGCGTTCAGGAACACGCGGTCGCGCCAGGTGACCTCCAGCGACGGCACCGGCAGCACCCTGTAATCCTTCGCGCCCGGATACTCAGGGCCGACGATGGCGGCGGCGCCCAGCGACACCTGCCAGTCGCCGGTGCGCTCGGCCGGCCGCTGCGCCTGCGCCGCCGCAGGAACCAGGAACAGCGCCAGGGCCGCGTACTTCAGAACCTTCATCACACTCTCCGATGCACCCGAACGCCCCGCCGCCGGGGGCGGCAGGGGTGCATGGAGCTATGACGCGGCGGCGCGGCTGACAAGTGCCGGTTGCGCAGGACAGCCGGCAGCAGATGGTCCGGCGTGCGCCGCCTCAGGGCCTGGCCGGCGCCGCCAGAGCCCGCAGCTGCCGGTCGCAGCCCCGCGCCGCCAGGAAGGCGCTGCGCATCGCGTCGGTCGTCAGGCTGGCCGGCAGCAGATGCACCGTGACCGGCACCGACGGGCGTCCGTCCAGCGCCAGCGTCACCGTCTGCCGGTCGGCCAGCGGCAGGTCGCCGGGCAGGGTCAGCTCGGTCTGGGCCGTCGGCCAGATCACCCGGCGGTTCCAGGACCGGTCGGTGGCGGCGACCACCAGCTCGGCGTCGGTGACGGCCACGGGCCGGGTCACCGTCACCGGCTGGCCCTGGCGCACGCAGGCGTTGCCGGCCGCCGTGGCGTCCAGTTGCCAGGCGTCGGCCATGCCGGGCTGCACCGCCCGCGCGGCGCCGACGGCGGTGGCGTCGGGCGCCCGCGCTGCCACCAGCGTCGCCAGCGATTCCACGACCTTGTTGCCGCCGGCCGGACCGCCGCCCGCCGGCGCGCCGGTGAAGGGGCCCTTCAGCGTGATGGTGGTGCCGTCCGACGAGACCAGGCTGAGCCGGGCGCCCTCAGGCAGAGTGACCGGCGCCGCCCCGTCCAGCGTCTGGCCGACCTTCAGCTCGACGCCGCGCGCGTCCACCACCACCAGCTCGGCGGCCTGCGCCGCCAGGGGCGCCAGGGCCAGAAGGGCGGTGATCGCAAGGATCTTCATGATCGTTTCCTTCCCGTAATGATCTAGTTGATGCCCGGCGCCGGGCGCAGGACATAGTCGGCGCCGGGGTCGTAGCCGGCGAAGCTGACGATGCCGTAGGCCGGGGTCTGCGGCGTGGTGGCGGTCACCATCTCGTGGACCCGGCGGAACAGGGCGTAGCCCACGTCGGCGCGGTCCAGCCGCTCCAGCCCGGCGAGCAGCGCCTTGGCGAAGGGCGAGTTGGCCTGGCCGTCCAGCACCGGCTCGTCGCCGCCTGATGACAGCGCCATCACGGCCCGCAGCGCCGCCACGGTCCCGGGATCGCCCGCGCCGGCCACGTCGCCGCCCGAGGCGAAGGCGCCGGAATAGCAGCTGTCGGCCACCAGCATCATCTGCCGCGCCGGCATGCGGTGCAGCAGGCGGGAGATGTCGGCGTTGGAGATCCACTCCTTGGCGCTGGTCACCCCGGCGTCGGCCGGCAGCCAGTAGCCCTGGCCGGTGCGCGGGAGGGAGAAGCCGTGGCCGGCATAGTAGACCAGCACCCGGTCGGCCTCGGTCAGGCCGCGGCCCAGTTCGCGCAGCGCGTCCACGATCCCGGCCTTGCCGGCGTCGCGCACGACCCTGACCTCGAACCCGAAGCGTTGCGACAGCACCGCGCCCACCGCGTCGGCATCCGCGCCGGGGGTGGTCAGGTCGGGGATGCGCGGGTCGGCATAGGCGCTGTTGGCGAAGATCAGCGCCACCCGGCGGCCCTCCGGCTCCGGCTGCGCGGGGCTGGCGCGCGGGGAGTCCACCACCAGCACCTGGTCGGCGCGGTTGCCGTCCTCGTCCGTGATCTCGACCCTCACCTCGTTGCGGCCGGCCCGCAGGGGCACGCGCGCTTCGAACCTGCCGGTCTCGTCGATGAAGACCCAGCGGCCCTGGACGCGCGCCTGCAGGAAGCGCGAGCGGTCCAGGACCGTGCCCTGCACCAGCACGCGGCCGTCGGCGCCGATGCCGGCGGACTTCACGGCGGTCAGGCGCGGCGGCTCGGCGTCGGCGGCGCCGGGCAGGGCGAAGATGCCGGCGGCGTCGGGATTGCCCGCGATCTCCTCCAGCGCCTCGGCGTAGAGGCTGGTGCGCATCTCCTTCTGCACCCGCTGGAACAGGCCGAGATAGGCCAGCATCAGTTGGCCGTCGACGCCGTTGCGGGCCAGCTCGGCGCGGAACTGGCCGAAGGGCACCTCCTCGCCGCGGGCCAGCGCCTGCAGGCCGGGTGCCGCGGCGCGGGCGGCCGGGTCGTTGGAGCGCCGGATGCCCTGCAGCAGCTCGGCGACCGGCACCTGCTCCAGCGCGGCCTGCCGCGTCTGGTTGTTCACCCCGCCCTGCGCCACCGTGCGCAGCGCGTCGCCCAGCGGCTGGGTGCGCAGCACCGCCGCCGTCTCCGCCGTGTTGGGCGGGGGCGGGGCGGGCGGGGGCTGCAGCACCGGCGGCGGCGGCAGGGGCTGGGGCGCCGGCTGCTGCGGCAGCGGGGCGCCGGTCGGCGGCGGCGGCAGCTGGCCCGCCGGCTGCGGCGGGGGCTGCTGCAGCGGCTGCGTCCCGGTGGGCGGCGGCGGCGCCACGGCGGCCGAGGCCGTCGGCGGCGGGGGCGAGGTCGGCGGAGGCGGCTGGATGGTGATGGCGGGCTGCGGCGGCGGCGCCTGCACCGTCGGCGCGGAGAGGCGCACGGCGGTGGTCGTCGCGGTCGTGCCGGTGGGCGCCGGCGGCGGAGCCTGCTGCACGGCGTTCACCGTCTGCAGCGCCTGGCGCACCTGCGGCTGCTCCTGCGGCGGCGGAGGGGTGGGCTTCTCCTCCTCCTTCACCGGCATCGGGCCCGTTCCCGGCTGGGTAGGCGCGGGCTGGGTGGGCTGCGTCGGCGGAGGCTGCGTCGGTGCCGGTTGGGTCGGAGCCGGTTGCGTCGGCGCAGGCTGCGTCGGCTGCGTGGGAGCAGGCTGCGTCGGTGCCGGCTGGGTGGGCTGCGTCGGCGGAGGCTGCGTCGGTGCCGGTTCCGTCGGCTGGGGTCCAGGCTGAGTGGGTGCCGGCTGTGTCGGCGTCGGCTGAGTGGGTGCCGGTTGCGTGGGAGCCGGCTGCGTCGGCGCAGGCTGGGTCGGGCTCGTCGGCGAGGTCGGCGGCGGCGAGGTGGGCGGCGGCGGCTCGGTCGTCGGCTGGGTCGGGCTCGGCTGCGTCGGCGGCGGCTGGGTCGGGGACGTTGGCGAAGTCGGCGGCGGGGGCTCCGTCGGGGGCGGCGGGGGCGGAGGCGTCGTGGTGGTCGTGGTGGTGGTCGTCGGCTGGGTGGTGGGCGGCG
>Ga0196964_10000358_pt1 | contig 30940 bp, 23 predicted proteins | sample S1_10metaG_FD_148615 | JGI IMG/M metagenome (GOLD analysis project Ga0196964, IMG submission 148615) | Soil microbial communities from Anza Borrego desert, Southern California, United States - S1_10 | ecosystem: Environmental > Terrestrial > Soil > Desert | place: USA: California | collected... | reverse complement strand
AATTGAGCATTCCTGCCCGATTACAATCATTTTATAATAGTGGTCAGGCGGGGTCACGCAGGCGGGAATAATTGAACATTGCCCTCTCAGTAATGTTCAATTCTCAATATTCAACATTTAACAATAAAAAAAGAGGCTGCCATTGACAGCCTCTCCAATGATCATTGGTTTGTTCAATCTTATTGTTGATCTGTTGTTTCCACGGTAGTGGTCGAAGCAGTGGTCTCCATGATTTTCGTACCACTGAAATACCAGGGCTTAGCTTTTACAACCGCCTTTGTCTTGGTACCTTTCTTTTTTACATTTACTTCTGGCTCTACTGCGGGAGTTGAAGTTTCAAATACGATCCCTGGATTGTCTGCTTTATACTCGCAACCTATACAAACATTCAACTGGTTAGTGGTTTGATCATAGATCAATACACCTTCTTTCACTTCTTTTCCATTTTCTGTTTTTTGAGCAGGTATTTTGTAAACGGCTGGCGACTGACGGAGTAATGCCTTGATCCTGCCCTGAGGAAGACCTTCAATCCAAACCAATCCTTTATTCTGCTCATCTAAAACGATAGTTACATTGGCCACATCCGGAGTAGTAGTTGTAGCCGGGGTGCTGACAGTAACGTCTGTGACAGCAGCGGTTGAGGGTTGGTAATTACCAATGACCGGAAAGAAATCTGCATTTGTCAATGCAGGTCTAGGAGCGATCAATCTGCCCTGGTATTTTGCGGCAATTGAATCAACGGTTGGATTTTTTTTTGCATCCCAAACCGGTTGAGCCGGTTGAACAGGCTGATCCTGCTGAGCCTTCAAAGATGATACGGATACAAGAATCATTACGATTCCTGCTACCATAGATATGGCCTTTTTCATAAGTAAAATTTTTTATGTTTAATTTGAAAACTTAGTACTCGAATGCTGATTTTCGAAATACTGTGCCAGAAATTGTATTTGTGAAAAACTTAGGAAGATAATTTGATTACTTCTGAATATTCAATGACTTATACTTTTACTCTTGCCTACCTTTGCATCCCTTTATGCCTACAGCGATACAAAATGATATCATTCATACCGGCGAACCAGGCTCCATCGAGGTATTTGGGGCCCGGGTTCATAACCTGAAGAATATAGATATTGAGATCCCCAAGAATCAATTAGTCGTGATCACGGGTATAAGTGGCAGCGGCAAATCATCATTGGCTTTTGATACGATCTATTCAGAAGGACAGCGGCGATACATGGAAACTTTTGGGGCATATGCCCGCCAGTTCATTGGCGATATCGAACGGCCGGATGTAGACAAGATCACCGGGCTTTCACCAGTGATATCCATTGAACAAAAAACAACCAACAAGAATCCACGGTCGACCGTGGGTACGATCACAGAGATCTATGATTTCCTCCGGTTGCTCTTCGCCCGTGCCGGTGAAGCTTTTTCCTATAACACTGGAAAAAAAATGGTGAAATGGAGTGAAGAAGAGATCGTGGAAAATATTTTTCAAAAATATGAAGGCAGTAAAGTTATTCTCCTGGCACCGCTGGTAAGAGGGCGCAAGGGGCACTACCGGGAATTATTCGAAGAGGTCCGGAAAAAAGGATTCCTGAAAGTAAGAGTGGATGGTGAGATAAAAGATCTCGTTCCCAAAATGCAGGTAGATCGGTATAAGATACATGACATTGAACTGGTCGTGGATCGGCTACAGGTAACAGATGAACTGAGACCAAGACTCAGCCAAAGCGTTCAACAAACGCTGAAATTGGGAAAGGACTTAATGTTCCTGTTAATTGATCTCAACCCTAACTCATCCTCAAAGGAGAGTGGGAGACAGGTTTCTCTTGTAAAAAGTTTGTTTGCGAAATCAACGGTTCCCGAAAAAGGGGAGGCCCTGGTTCAGTATTCCAGGCAATTAATGTGTGAAGACACGGGGATCAGTTATGAAGAACCTTCGCCCAATTCATTTTCCTTTAATTCTCCATATGGTGCCTGTCCTTCCTGCAAAGGGTTAGGGACAAGTTTCAAAGTGAATATGGAAGCCATCATTCCAGATTGGGACCTAAGTATCAGTGAAGGAGGCATCGAACCATTGGGTGAAGAACGCGATGCGTATGTTTTTCGTCAGGTACAGGAATTGGCCCGTAAAAACAAAATATCCCTGAAAACCCCTTTGAACGAACTTCCAAAGAAAGCGCTCAATATTCTCTTATATGGCAACGAGGAGGGCATTGAAACCGAGATCGAACTTCCATCAGGGAATACCGGGTTTGAAAAAATAAGCTTAGATCCCGCGGGGCCTTATGAAGGGATCGTGAATATGCTGAAACGTTGGTTCAACAATGGATATAGCGAAGGTTTGCGGGACTGGGCGGAGAATTATATGCAATTGACTCCCTGTGAAGCATGCCATGGGGCACGATTGAAAAAGGAAAGCCTTTGGTTTAAACTGGATGGAAGAAATATTGCCGATCTCGGCAATATGAACCTGGATAATCTGGCCGCCTGGATGGATGGAATTGAATTACGCATAAGCAAGAAGCAACAAACCATTGCAAGAGATGTTTTGAAAGAGATCCGCGAGAGATTATCCTTTTTATTGGATGTGGGTCTGACTTATTTAACGCTTAATCGAACGGCAAAAACACTCAGCGGGGGAGAAAGCCAGCGTATTCGGTTAGCCACGCAGATCGGGTCACAACTCCAGGGTATAACGTATGTGCTTGATGAACCCTCGATTGGTTTGCACCAGCGGGATAATCACCGCCTGATCGATGCGTTGAAGAACCTGAGGGATATTGGGAACAGTGTTTTGGTAGTGGAGCATGATAAAGAGATCATGATGGCCGCCGATCACCTGGTTGATATTGGTCCCAGGGCCGGTTATCATGGCGGGCGAATAGTAGCCCAGGGTTCCCCTGGAGAATTGTTGAAACTGGATACGTTAACTTCCAGTTACCTGAATGGTAAAAAGAAAATTGCGGTGCCATCAGAAAGAAGAAAAGGAAATGGAAAATTTCTGAGTCTTCAGGGAGCAAAAGGGAACAATTTGCGGAACGTGGATGTGAAATTCCCACTTGGAAAATTTATTGTCGTCACCGGCGTGAGTGGAAGCGGTAAGTCCACACTTATCAATGAAACGTTATACCCGATCTTGTCAAAGCATGCTTATGGTTCAAAGATGCAACCGCTGGATTATAAAACGGTATCAGGCTTAGAGCATATTGATAAAGTAATTGAGATCGATCAATCTCCCATCGGTCGAACACCCCGGAGCAATCCAGCAACCTATTGCGGATTTTTTACGGAGATCAGGACATTGTTTGCTTCAATTCCCGAAGCAAAGATTCGCGGGTATAATGCCGGGCGTTTTTCATTCAATGTAAAAAGTGGTCGTTGCGATCTCTGCGAGGGAGGTGGCATGCGCGTAATCGAAATGAATTTCCTGCCAGATGTGTATGTGCATTGTGAAAAATGTAACGGGAAAAGATACAATCGTGAAACCCTGGAGATCCGGTATAAAGGAAAATCCATTGCCGACGTTCTGGAAATGACGGTGGAAGAAGCCGTGGAATTTTTCCAAAATGTGCCATACATCTATCGAAAGATAAAAGTGCTGGAAGAAGTGGGACTGGGCTATATCACCCTCGGTCAATCCGCCGTGACGCTCAGTGGAGGCGAGGCGCAACGGGTGAAACTTTCGACTGAACTCTCCAAACGTGATACTGGTAAAACTTTTTATATCCTGGATGAACCTACAACCGGTCTTCATTTTGAAGATATACAGCATCTGCTTGACGTGTTGAATAAATTGGTGGACCGGGGCAATACAGTATTGGTTATCGAACATCATATGGATGTGATAAAAGTAGCCGACCACCTAATTGACCTGGGACCAGAAGGAGGCGATGGTGGCGGGCGGATATTGTTCGAAGGAAAGCCGGAAGATTTAGTAAAAAACACCGAAAGCTATACAGCCGAATTTTTAAAAGCTGAGTTGAACCAATAAATTATAAGCCCCATGGATCGTGAATACCCCTGCCGAGCCTGCCAGCATCCTGTAAAAACTCATTATTGCGGGTTTTGTGGCGAATATCAGCAACACGAGCGCTTTACGCTCCAACGCGTCCTATCGGGGATCCCGAATGCGATCCTGAATTTCGAACGCGGTCTTCTATTTACCATTCGGAGTCTTGCGATAAAACCGGGTGTTGCCATCCGCGATTACCTTGGTGGCGTTCGATCAAAACATTACCGGCCATTGAATTTTGTATTTCTCATAGGCGGACTATATACATTGTTATTTTCCTTTGTCAAAATTCGCGGCAAGCTTGATGCGGCGGCTTATGATACGGCCCGGGAAGCATTTATTGCCGAACAGTCGCTGCAATACCAGGCTTTTCTTCTGTTACTACAGCTTCCTTTATTAAGTATCGCCAGCTGGTTACTATTCCGCAGGCAAAAATTTTATTATGGAGAGCACCTGATAGGGAATGCCTACATGGTCGGCGAGATCACGTTATTTCAGTTGATCACATTTCCTTTGTATGTTGCCTTTAATCATTCCGTAGGTGTAGACGTACTGAATATTGTGTACCTGTTGTTCATGGCGGGTTTTGGGTTTTTCACTTATTTCGACTGGTTCTTTCAACGAAGGAACGAACCGGCTGCGGTGCTATTATCCATTACCGCTGTAATTGTGAACATTACTATTGTGACTGTTAGTACCGGGCCATTGATGATGCTGATTTACAGGCTAAAGACTTTAATATTTGGAGAGTGATCTCTCAAAAAAATCCCGGTACGTAGTACCGGGATGTACAATGCATGTTTAGTTTTTATTAGGCAGTAGGCGGAGTGGGTGGTTTGGAAGCACCGAATTGTTCGGGTTTCATCATATAAACGATAACAGCTCCGGCAACCCCGGCGATGATTGCCAGGTATAAGCCAAATGAAGTGAATTTTGATTGCCGGGCAAATTGAATGATAGCAATCAGGGCAGCCAATCCGAAACTGGCGGCAGCAATCATTTTAACCTGGCCATCATAAGGTTTAGAACGATCTCCCATAACAAATGTAACAATGCCTGCTGCTACAAAGCCGACAAAGGCTAGCAAACCAATCTCATGCATACCGTTTATTGAATAGCCACCTCCACCTAATCCACCGTATCCTCCAAAAGAAACTCTCCACCAGGGCAAAAACATGGCGAGAAGTCCTACTGCTGCGACTATTACGGCATAAAGCTTTTGTTTGTGAAGATTTAAATTTTCCATAATAAGCTGGTTGTTTTTGGTTTGGCCTACTCGTTTGGCTTTTCGGCATCCGCCCCTGATTTTTTGGAGGATCCAGGTGTTTCCCCGTTCAATTCCAAACCTAATATAAGATGATTTTTTAAAACCAATACTGCGGGACTGGATTATTTTTAAACGCCTTAGTCACAGGAGGATAGTTCGGAGCCTGGAGTCGGGAGTTAGTGGGAAGGTCGAAGGTTGAAAAATTGACAGGTTGACAGGAGTTGTCATTTGCCTAATACCCATTGCCTACTCACCATTCACAATTAACCATTCACCATAAACCCGTACCAGGGCAGGAAGTGTTCATAAAAATCTTCGGTGGCCAGCAAATTGTTCTGGTTTTTCACCGGTATTGGATTAATATGATTTTCCCGCCCGACGGGTCCTTAGTTATAACAGAGTAAAGAACTACTTTAGAAATGCCAAATAACAAATTCCAAATTCCAGCGTGTAGTAATGTATTTGGGGTTTGAAATTTGGGTATTTGGAATTTTTTTAAGTGGTTCCCGTAAGCAGATCAGAGAGTATTTAATAAAATTGTCTACTAAACTAAGAGAGTACCAATAGAGAACGGATCAGGTTTTTATCAACCAGGTATTAGATTTTATTAAGCTCTCTGCTGCTTATCGGGAACGACTTTTAATTATTTAAAATGATTTTTACCGGATCTCAAATTTTCCGCTGGCCGTTTCCACATCGCCGGAGAATACCCGGTAGATGTAAGCACCTCTTGCCAGGCCTTCGATCTTAATATGGTCCCTTGCCTTCATTTTATGATTTTGAACCAGGGTGCCCTGCAGATCGAAAACAAAGAATTCAATGGTCTTGTGTTCATTTTCCTTTGCGATCACGTGCATCGATCTTTTGAAGGCATCAGGATAGATCTTCACCGCCGAATTGTTCAGGGATGCAGCTGCTTTGTTCTTTTCCTTTTTCTTTTTGCCTGGTTCTTCTTCTCCCGGGATTGAATAATTCATCTTAACGGGTAAGATTTCGGCCCTGATCGGGATCGATCCCATGATTAAGCTGACAAGGAAGATCAGCAAATAGCTTGTTGATTTAGGTTTCATAGAGGACGGTTTTAAATGGTTTGTTCAGTTTTTATTAATAGAATACGGGACATTTTAATTGTTTCTTTATCCGGTTATTCGGTGAATTCGCTCCATTCAGCCGCCATCCGAATTTCAACAGGCCGGAAAAGAATGCGTCATTTTCTTTTGGATCACCTCGTTGGTAGCCTATATAAGGACGGGTAATTCCAGTGACCAATCTTTCCCGGTAGAACAATTGCCTGGCTTGTGCTGCTTTCTCCGGGGAAAGGTGTACATCAAAATAATATGGATCGATATACTTTGTACTTACATCATCCAGGTAATCGGTAAATGTTTTACGATGCAGGATCTCAATTCCCACGAACATGCTTTCTGTCAAATAATATTTCATACCCCCGCCCATCATAAGCGCTTGTTGATTCAATGAATATTCTTGCCGGTCGGGATATTCAGGGAATCCCTGGCCTTCCAGGTGAAGAGGTTTCAATTCCACCCAGGTCTTATTGCCATTGGGTTCTGTGTATTGTGCCTTTGGATTATAATGGAACATTCCAAATCCTACCAACCCGTATGGGCGGAACTTATGCTGCAATCCATCATATTGCTCTAAAAAAATGGTTGGATAGATCTCAGCTGCTATATAACCCTCCAGGATATTGGTCCTGAAACCGAGGTTTCTTTTCGTTCTTTCATAACCGTGATGATCTGTTGGACCGAGGCTGTCATAAGCTTCCAGCACCCCGTAATTACCGGCCAGGCGGAAACCGAGCCATTCCACAGGATAGAAGTTAACATACAAGCCCTTCATGAGCTTGGTCACAGGGAGGTCGACGTCTTTGATAAAGCTTTTCCCTTTACCGTTGTTTCCACCGAGGTCACCTAAAAAGAAAGATGGCCCGATGTTTAACCCGATCTCGAATTTGCCGTTCGCAGGAGAAAATGATTGCGAGCTTGAAATGCTGCTATGCAGGATGAATAAGCAGATCAATGCGGGCAGCCGCACCGTTGGTACTCTGGCTCTCATTGGATACGTTTTCTGGTTTTTCCCTGAAGGAAATTCTTCCTTCTGGTTGTCTATTGGTTTCAGGAACTAAAATATAAACCAGGAATGTAAAGAAAGAATGATTGGTTAATTTTTTTTATAAAACCCCGTAAGTTGTGTTTAGTTCTACGTGATTTTACGAGTTGATGGGAGTTTTACGATAGTATATGGAAGATTGAATATTGAAGAGTGAGCATTACGTTACCCTTTCCTCATTTCGATATGTTCTATACCATCCTCAAGATAGATCTCACTGGTTTGTACAAACCCCAGTGAGCAATAAAAGTTCCTGAGATAAAGTTGGGCTCCCAGTTTTACAGGACTTTCGCCGAACAATTCACGGATCATATCAAGGGATATACTCATTGCTTCTCTTCCCAAACCCGTTTTTCTTTCAGATGGGGAAGTCACAACACGACCGATCGAAGGTTCTTCATACGAGATGCCAGGCGGGATCAGGCGAGTATAAGCAACTAATTTTTCACTTTTCCAACCCATGAGATGCCAGGCTGATTGATCTTTATTATCCAGGTCCTGGTAGACGCATTGTTGTTCCACAACAAACACTTCGCTACGCAATTGAAGGATAGCATACAGTTCATGGAGTGACAATTCTTCAAATTTTTTACAATCCCAGCGGTTCATATTTTGGAATTTGTCCACCGTCCTGACGCCCGATCGGATCGGAATTAGAAATTGGGTTTCTTATCTAAGAAATTTCAAAATTTCCCAATCATTTTATTATCTGCTCACTGGTGAGGGTACAACAGGCAAACCTTCGTTGCCATCAGCACTCACAGACTGTACGGCAAAAAAATAGTTATCCTTAGAATACGGTAAGTCCATTTTCGTCGCTGCTGTAAAAAATTTTTTCTGCCAGATGGAACTTGTGGTTTCCCTTACCAGAACATAATATCCTTTTATCTTTCCTGTAACGGGTATGGTCCAGGATAAGTGGCTAAAATTGGTCAACCTTCTTGTATCAATCTTTACTTCCCGGGGTTGCGCAGGGGATTTTGCCAGGTTTGCCAGGTTCGCCAAATTATAACAGGTGTTCTTTCTCAGGTATTCGAAGTCCATGAACTCGGTCAGATCACCATATTGGATATTATTTTCCATTCTCACATCCTGGTGTTGTTGCTGGTAGTTTTCATTCATTTCAGTGATTCGAACTGCCGCGAAACCTCTTAAAACAAACGGAGTATGATCACCGCCCCGCAGGAAGCGGTCATTTCGGTAGATCAACACTACTTCCAGGTGATCCACGTAACGTTCGCCTATCTCTTTGCTATAACGAGCTAACTGCCGGGCCTTTCCATCATTTTCTAATCCCAGGTTTCGTAATGTAGTTGCCGAACGACCTGTGTCCAGGACTGATATACCTTCACTAAAAACACGTAATTGGGTGTTATTGATGATCCGGGTATCGCTGCTGTTATTGCTTCCCATGATATCATTGTTCAACATGGCTTCGATATTCCATTTTTCCTTCCTGGCTTTTTCTGCCAGGAAATGAGCTCCCAATAATCCCTGTTCTTCTCCGCTGAATGCAATAAATAGAACTGTTGCTGGAAATGATCTGGTACTCATTACCCTGGCGCATTCAATTAGTGCTGCCACACCGCTTCCATCGTCATTGGCCCCGGGGGAATCTTTAACCCGGTCCATTTCATTGCTATTGCGGCTATCCAGGTGGCCGCTAATAATGAAAATGCGATTGTCATCAGGGTCTGTTCCCTGTAAACGAGCCATCACATTTCCCAACAGCGCCGGCACATCAATTCGTCGGCCGTCAACAGGCAGGGTGGTCGTATCGATAAATGCAGTCAGTCTTCCGTGGGATGAACGAGCGAATTCAGTGAATTTTTTTAATACCCAGTTGCGGGCCGCGCCAATGCCCCTTTTCGGATCGGACTGAGTACTCAGCGTATGACGGGTGCCAAACGAGACCAATTCTGTAATATATTTTTTCAGTGAATCGGATGAAACTTGTCTGACCATTTCTTCGATCGCCGGATCTTTCTGGATGATGACCTGGAGAAATGCAGGCTGGTGTGACAGGAATAGCCAAAAAAGCAAGATTATTTTCTTCATTGGTTTCAGTTTTATTGCCAATAATTAAAATTAACCAATAAGGCCATTGACTTCAAATACCTAATTTTAAAATAAATAGTATCCATGGGGATCAGGGATCTCAGTCATATTCATGAGCTTATTACCGACTTATTCCGTTGGCCTCAAACCAGCCGGGAATGGGATCAATTCCGGTTGAAAGAGGAGCAGATCGATTTTTTTCATGAGCATGGATTTGTTGCTGGCATTAAAATGTTAGAAAAAGAGCAGATCGAAGTTCTGCAAAAAGAGTTAATGGAAGTGGCCGAGCCCGGTCACCCTGGTCATCATTTGTTTTATGAATTTCATTCAAACGAATCCACAGATCCATCCACTATCCTCTTTCACGCCCTGGGCGCCTGGCGGATCACACCCGGTCTTCATGATGTTTTATGGAACCCGAGATTTGTTATGGCGGCTCACCAGTTACTGGGTAATAAAGCTATTCGTTTCTGGCATGACCAGCTCTTTGCCAAGCCGGCTAAAAAGGGGGGAGTTGTAGCCTGGCACCAGGATTATTCTTACTGGACGAGGACCAAACCTATTTCTCATCTTACTTGTTGGTGCGGCCTGGATGATTCTACCAGGGAAAATGGCTGCCTGCAATACATTGCCGGAAGTCATAAATGGGGTCTGCTACCCAAACCCGTGATCGCTGGCGAGTTACAGGGGATAAAAGATTTTCTGAATGAGGATCAGAAAAGACAATTTGAGAATCCCATGTATGCCGAAGTGAAAGCAGGTGAAGCCATTTTTCACCATTCACTTACCCTACACGGATCGGGAGAAAATAAAAGCGATAAACCGAGGCGGGCATTTGTGATCAATGTGTTTGCAGATGGAGTGATCTCAGATTCAGAGGAGCCGTTGTTGGATGGGGTACCGGTTGTTTCAAAAGGAGAAAAAATGGAGGGACAGTTTTTTCCATTGCTTTTTGATGGAAGAGTGTAGCAATACGCAATCGGGGATGCGGGATACGGGATGCCGGATTCACGACTCAGGATTTTTTTGCATTGAAGGGATCTCATTCATTTAATACCCATATTTATCCTTCCATAATCCTTTCAAAAATTTTCTGAATTCCTCTTCCCGTGCATTATTCCCGGGATCATAGAATTTTTTACCGGATAATTCTTCAGGTAAATACTCCTGGGCTGAAAAATTTCCTTCATAGCTATGGGAGTATTGATAATTCCTTCCATAACCCAGGTTCTTCATCAATTTTGTAGGGGCGTTTCGTATATGTAATGGCACGGACAGATCTCCGTGTTGTTGCACGGCTGCCATGGCTTCCCCGATGGCTGTCGTGGCTGAATTGCTTTTGGGGCTGGAGGCCAGGTAGATAGCACATTGCGAAAGGATCAGCTGGGATTCGGGATAGCCGATCTTATTCACCGCTTCGAAGCTGGCATTAGCCAGGACCAGTGCATTTGGATTTGCATTTCCTATGTCTTCGCTGGCCAGGATTACCAGCCTTCGCGCAATGAATTTCACATCCTCGCCTCCTTCGATCATACGGGCTAACCAATATACTGCCGCATTAGGATCACTTCCGCGGATAGATTTGATGAATGCTGAGATGATATCGTAATGCTGTTCCCCGCTCTTATCATACAATGCAATTTTTTTTTGAGCTGCTTCCATTACAATTGAATCAGTAATTTCCAATATGCCATGGGTTTCTGAGTTTGCCGGGGCGTCAGACACCAGTTCCAGCAGGTTCAACAATTTTCTTGCATCGCCACCGGAGATATTTATCAGGGCAGATGTTTCCTTTAACAGGAATTTCTTTTTTTTAAGTTTTTCATCTTTGTTGATCGCATTATGAAGCAGTTTTATCAGGTCTTCTTCGCTCAATGGTTTCAAAATATACACCTGGCACCGGCTGAGTAAAGCGCTGTTTACTTCAAATGATGGATTTTCAGTAGTGGCACCTATCAGCGTGATAATTCCTTTTTCGACAGCTCCCAGCATGGCGTCCTGTTGTCCCTTGTTAAATCGATGGATCTCGTCTATGAATAAAATAGAACCTGGCTGAGATTTGGAACGTTCGATTACTTCTCTCACTTCTTTCACACCGGAACTTATCGCGCTTAATGTATAAAACGGAACGTTCAGCGTATTCGCGATAATATTTGCGATTGTTGTTTTGCCGGTTCCCGGTGGTCCCCAAAAGATCATGGATGGTATTTTACCTCTTTCTATTGCGGAGCGAAGTATCCCCCCTTTGCCGGTCAGGTGTTCTTGTCCAACTAATTCATCCAGCGTACGTGGTCTCACTCGTTCAGCTAAAGGAGTATGTTCATCCATGTTTTCAAAGTTAAACAGTGAATGGTGAATGGTGAATCCCCATGCAGCGAAGCTGGTCGGGATGCCGATCGTCCAAGTGCGCTAAAGCTATAGCGGAGGCGCCAAGCGTGGGCATGGTGAATAGACAATAGATAATAGATAATAGAAAATAGGCAATAGGAAATAGGAAAGGCATTGATCAATTAATTAACGGTTGCGGAAAGAAAAGCGGCGATCTTGTTGAATGAATCGGTCAGGTTTGGACCGATCCAAACATGACCTTCAGAAGGATAATAAACATACTGGTTAAAAACAGCATTTGCATCGAGTGTGTTTTTCAGTAAAACAGCTTGCGATGGCGAGACCAGGATGTCGAGTCCCCCCTGTAAAATCATAGTTGGAGGCGTTTGGTTATTTACAAAATTTACCGGGCTGGATTGCTGGTACATGAACGCGTGGGTCGAAGGGCTCCCGCCGGTCACTTGTGTAAGTAATAGTGGTATTAATGGGTTGAGAGGATCATTGTACAGGCTTACTAATTCGGTTGGACCATAAAAATCCACTACCGCTTTTATGCGAACAGGGATAATGTTTTTATAAGCATGCAATAAAGCCAGGTGAGCTCCTGCACTGGCGCCAAGCAATACGTATTTGTCTGTCAGATAGAATTCAGCTCGTTTGGAATGGATAAACTCGATGGCAGCTTTCACATCATTTTCCTGGGTGGGGAATAAATTAGTCGCCCCAGTGGCCAAGCGATAATTGATATTGAATATGGCATAATCAGGCAGCCTTCTTTTCAAGGTGTCGACATACAGGCGTAGGTCAGCCTTGTCTCCCTGGCTCCATCCACCGCCATGGATCAGGATGATCACTTTGCTCTCCTGAAGGTTACGTCCTGCAGGAAGATAAACATCCAGTTTTTGCAATGAATCATTTCCGTAAGCCAGGTTTGTCGCCGTATAAGCAGGCAGGGAATTATCGGTTGGATCGGGAACGACATCCTTTTTTTTGCAGGTAATGGTAGCTATTGCCAGTAAAGAAATAAGGAGAAATTTCTTCATTAGGGCCTGTGTTTTTTCAAAAATAGAGAAAGGATGAAATCTTATTGAACAGATTGCCATTTTTAACGTTTAGGATTGGAGGACAATTTTGTATTTTAAGCATTCATTCATGAGTTCCCTTGCGCCATATCGGGTATGTTGTGTACTGGTATTCCTCGGAACCACGATAACCGCAAATTCCCAGGTGATCAGCACCGAGCATAACTATGCCCGAAATGCACCGGGTATAGTCATGGTGCAATCTGTTTTTTCCGCGACTGTTTATGTGAACCAGGTTGAGATGAATGAGCAGCGATTTGACCGGTTGGTGGATTCGATCAAAGCCCTGGATACAACGGGTGTCATATTTTCTCCTGCACAAAAACTGGATATGGTCGTTAAAGCATTATATAAATCCCCGTTGCGATATTTCTCTCCCGGGGAGGAGTATTATCGCCAGGTGCACCGTGTCCAGGGTACAGGTACGGGTTTTTTCATCACGGGTGATGGATACCTGGTCACAAATGCGCACATCATAGAACGTGATAGCGCTTATATCCGGAGCAGATTCGTCCTTTCCACATTCCAGGCGGTAACCCAGCAAAATATCAATGCCCTGCAGTCTTCCTGGGCAATGAAACTGAATGACCAGCAGCGGGATTTGTTATATAATGCCTATGGGTTGATCTTTTCTGAGCTTTCTTCCATGATCCTGTATGATTTGAAGAAAGAAATATTCGTATTGTACCGCGGGGACAGTGATACCGGTACTGTCACTTTCCGCAAGGAAGCACAATTGATCAAAAAGGGGAAGCCGATGCCCGGAAAAGATGTGGCCATATTAAAAATTGATGGGGAAAAAAACCTGCCAACCTTATCTCCAATAAAGGATCCTGTGGTCAGGATAGGCACTGAAGTCCTGGTATTAGGGTACCCCGATCCTGCTACCAGTAATGTTTATTTAGATGCAGAATCACTCGAACCTACGCTTACTTCTGGCATTATCAGCGCAGTAAAAAAATCAATCGGAGGTTGGCCAGTGATCCAGATGGACGCTATCATCAGTCATGGAAGCAGCGGGAGCCCGGTTTGCAATGATCATGGAGAAGTGATCGGGCTGGCAACCTTTGGTAGCCTGGACCAGCGTGGTGCCCGTTTAGCCAGCGGATTTAATTTCGCGATACCTTATTCGATCGTAAAAGAATTTGTCGATTCTGCAGGAATCGAACCTGCATTGAGCAAGGCCACTGTTCTTTTCAATAAAGGCCTTGAAAATTTTTATGAACGATTTTACCAGAAGGCGTTGGACAAATTCGAGCAGGTGAAAACGCTTAACCCGCACTATTACCAGGTCAATCTCCTGGTGAATGAATGCAACAATAAAATAGACAGAGGCGTTGACCGGCAAACGCCACCGAGACAATATGTTTTGATAATAATGGTGGTGATTGCTGTGATGACTGCGGGTTATTTGCTGTTTTTTAAAAAGAAAAGAAATTGAATGTTGGAGATTTAATATTGAATATTTGCTATCTAATATTAATTATTATATATCCCATCAGCCATCAGTTCCTATCTTTTCAATCTCCCGGTAAAGGTCAAATTTTCTTCGACTGATCGCGCGGAATACAAACCAGGTAATAAAAAGATATAAATAAGCCATCAGGAAGATGAGGTATGCGGCTGTATTAAAAAGAAAAATGCTTAGATCAACTTGGTTGAATCGATATAAAAGCAGACGTAATTGAATTATATAATTTCCAAGATCCCGAACGACCGGTATAGTAATAATCAACTGAAACAATGCAAGAATAAAATAAAAAATCAGGATCCATATTTTCCTCACCGGGCTGACATTAGTATTGTTTTTCAGACAGCGGCTGAGATAAATCCCCTGGTAAAAGTTAAAAAGGTATAAGAAGACAAATAAATAAAATAGTATAGTTTCTCCGGTAATCTCCGCGGAGACAATTATATTAAAAAGAAGAAATAAAATAATGATCGTACCTACAAGACAGGTCAATTTGTACGTAGTGGAAAGAAACCGCATGTACTATTTCGACTTGATCTGTAATTGCAATTCATCTAATTGAGGAGTATCAATAGTCGAAGGCGCATCCAGCATCACATCTCTTCCAGAGTTATTTTTTGGAAATGCAATAAAATCACGGATTGTTTCGCTGCCTCCAAGTATAGCACATAAGCGGTCAAAGCCAAAAGCAATCCCACCGTGAGGGGGAGCGCCGTATTCAAAAGCGCCTAACAGGAAGCCGAATTTATGTTGTTGTTCTTCCTTGCTCATGCCCAGGGCTGCAAACATTTTCTCCTGCACTTCCCGTTGAAAGATCCGTATGGAACCTCCACCGATCTCATTCCCATTCAATACCATGTCATAAGCATTAGCTTTAATGGTCCCATAATGAGCTGGATCATCCAGCAAATGCAATTCTTCGGGCAATGGAGATGTGAACGGATGATGTCGGGCTACATACCGATTATCCTCTTCGCTGAATTCAAATAAAGGAAATTCTATCACCCAAAGCAGTTTGAATTCATCCGGCTTTCTCAATCCAAGACGTTTTCCCATTTCCAGCCTGAGTTCCCCCATTGCTTTCCGGGTTCTTTCTTCCTCACCGGCCAGGATCAGCATAAGATCCCCGGCTTTGGCATTACTATAGGCAACCAGCGATTTTAATTGTTCCTCGTTGAAGAATTTATCAAAACTGCTTTTATGTGATCCATCCTGGTTCAGCTTGACAAAAGCCAGCCCACCCATCCCGATTTGCGGACGTTTTACCCATTCTGTAAGTTCATCCGTTTGTTTTCTTGAGTAATCAGCTGCGCCAGGAACTGCTATCGCGAGCACTGATTCGGCATTTTTAAATACCGGGAACTCGGTCTCATTCAATCCTTCGAACCGGTGTTGATTTTTTACTTTTAAATTTTGAATTTTCATCCCGAATCGCGTATCCGGCTTATCGTTGCCATAGTGCATCATGGCATCTGACCAGGTGAGTCTTTCCAGTTTTTCAGCATATTCAATCCCTTTTATTTCCTTAAAGATGTGTTTGATCATTCCCTCGAAAGTATTCATCACGTCTTCCCGTTCTACAAAACTCATCTCGCAATCGATCTGTGTGAATTCCGGTTGCCGGTCCGCGCGCAGGTCTTCATCCCGGAAACATTTCACCACCTGGTAATACTTGTCATAGCCGCTGATCATTAATAGCTGCTTGAAAGTTTGCGGGGATTGAGGAAGAGCATAAAATTGTCCCGGGTTCATCCTCGAAGGCACAACAAAATCCCGCGCGCCTTCTGGAGTTGACTTGATCAAAAATGGAGTTTCAATATCTATGAATCCTTGCTGATGGAGGTAGTTCCTGGCGGACCGGTTGACTGCGTACCGCAGTTCAATATTTTTTTTTACTTCATTTCGGCGAAGATCCAGGTAACGATATCTCATCCGGAGATCGTCTCCTCCATCTGTATCATCCTGGATGGTAAAGGGTGGAGTCACAGACTTGTTCAATACCGCGAACGATTTTACGTCGATCTCTATGTCCCCGGTGGGTAAATTGGGATTCTTATTGCTACGTTCGTTAACAACACCGGTTGCCTGGATAACAAATTCTCGTCCCAGCGGATTAATATCTAATTGACGGGTCAACTCTTCGCCAAATAATAATTGGGTCAACCCATAACGATCACGGAGGTCAACAAAAGTGATAGAACCGAATTTCCGGACGGTTTGCACCCAGCCGGCGAGCGTGACAGAACTTCCCGTATGAGCTAGTCTTAATTCCCCGCAGGTATGCGTCCGGTACATGAAAGTTTATTAGTTAAGGGTTTAATCGGTAATTTAATAGAATATTAGCGTGGTAGCTGATTAAGGCGGCAAAGATAAGTTGTAAAACTTATGGTTAGTTTCTTCAATATTATCAATGGAAGAGAAATATGTAATAAATGCTCCGAAGTCTACAGATGCCACTCACCAGTCTGTGCAGGAATGGGAGAGCAGCTATTCGGATCTTATCAGTATGCACCTGCCTTATTTTAACCGGTTGAGCCCGGAACTTAGAAAAAAATTCCTCGAGCACACGCATAAATTCCGCCACCAGAAAAAATTTCATTACATCGGGATGGATGAAAAGCCCGAAATTCCCATTCTGATCAGTGCGGCGGCCACGCAACTCACGCTTGGACTTCAAAACCATGAACTGCCATTCTTTAAAAATATTTATGTTACAAAAGATGCTTATTCTAATGACAAATCTGAAGAAGCATATATTGGTCACGTCGCACCAGATGGCATTTATCTTTCCTGGAAGTATTTTTTGCAGGGTTTCAGTGATCCTACTGATAATGTCAATGTAGGAATTCATGAACTGGCACACGCCCTGGCGCATGAACATTTCATGGGAAAAAACATTATTGATAAGGACTTCACGACCGATTTTGAGAAATATTGTGGGGCTTATGGCCCCGAAATGGTTAACTGGTTAATTTCCCGCCATAGCTATTTACGGCCTTATGCTTTTGAGAGTTTTCAGGAATTCTGGGCCGTAAGTGTAGAAGCTTTTTTCGAGAATCCAGCTCAATTAAAGCAGTATCTGCCAGGCTTATATGACGCTTTATCCCGGGTACTGAACCAGGATCCGTTAACCCCGAACATTCTGTTACCTGAATCATGACTTCCAGACATTTGCAATTTGGACTATGATTATTTATATTTAGAGTTCCGAATCTGTGCGAATATGCAATCCTTCCTGCGAAAACTGAATCACTTATTCTCCGGTAGCCCCCAGGCCCGTGCCGAGGTTCCAGCTGAAAATATTTCGATAAGCGAAGAGACCTTCAATAATTACTCTTTTGTCATAGGCAGCCTGTTCACGTACTTCAATGACCTTTCCAGGGAAAATAAATTGCGGTTTGTACGACGTGTACATCAATTCAAGGAAAGCAAGAAATTTCACTACATCGGGCTGGAAAATAATGAGGATGCAGCCATCCTGATCAGCGCTTCAGCCGTGCAGGTCACCTTTGGATTGAGAAATTACCTGTTACTACATTTTAAAGACATCTATATCCTCGCTGATGCTTATCATATGGATAATGACGAGGAACTGTATATCGGGCATGTAGCGCCGGAGGGGATATATCTATCCTGGAAACATTTTTTGTACGGCTACTCAAATAAAAAAGACAATATCAACGTTGCTGTGCACGAAATGGCTCATGCGCTTTTGTACAATAATTTCTTTGCACAATATGGGATTGACTCGCATTTCAGACTGAACTACGAAAAATTCTCAAATAGCACCGGCCCGATCCTGGCTGATGTGATCACCAACAGGCGGAGTTATTTAAGAAGTTATGCCTTCAGCAACCTGCATGAATTCTGGGCCGTGAGTGTAGAAGCTTTTTTTGAAAATCCCCCGGGTTTGAAAGAAAATATGCCCGAGTTATTTGATGCGCTTTGCCGGGTATTGAACCAGGATCCTTTGACAAAAGATAAATTGATCAAAACAGATACATAATCCACCTTTTGAAAACTAAAAATCCGAACCATGTTAACGCTGACCATCATCTACCTGACCCGTCGTTTTTTCCTGAGGCATAAAAGAAAAAAGCAGCTTTTAGCTGTTACATAGTCACTTTGTGCCCTTTCTTTATTTCACTGGGTCGCTGCACTATATAATAATAGAGCAGGATGGATAGTCCTGTTATAAACGGGATAAGTGCAAAATGCCTGCCGTTGAATTCCCACCAGATCGGTGTCTCGTCAAAGCCGATGAACTCGGTTACCATCCAGTAAGCATTCGCGGTGATCCAGAATACTATGGCCAGGTTATGGGCCAGTTCCGATTTGATGTTTCTGGTTCGGTGCGAGATGATGATCGCAATGATCAATGTAGGAAAGATCATTGCAATCCCCAGTTCTTCCCATATCAGGCACCAGCTCAGGTCCTTGACCAGCCAAAAAACAATATGCATATTTTCCATGCGCCTGAACCGGGCGGGTATACGATAACTTGATTCAGTTTGTTCGATTTGCAGTTGATGAGGCATTGCAGTTGAGTTTGAATTGAATATAGAAGAAGTTTTCAACTTTATAAAGGTTGAAAACCTTGATTAAGGATCTTTGTAAACCGCTTTACATCGGCTTCGGCAATAATGGCTTCATTGTAAACCAGCAGGCGAACTAATTGATGAGCAAAGAAAGGTGCGAGCGAACATCCTTTGGTGCCTAAACCATTTAAAATTCCAACGGAATTAACATGGGGGTGCAATCCCACAAACGGTCTTCTTTCGATAGTGGCAGGCCGGATCCCTGACCAGTGTGCGATTATTTTATAAGGGATCTTTAACCACGCATTTAAATGTCTTTCTGCTTGTTCCCGGAATTCTTTGGAGGGAAACGGATCTTCAAACTTCCATTGATAATTAGACCCAAACCAGAAAAGATTGGGTCGCCAGTATGAAGAGAGCAGGAACCCCTTTTTGTAAATGTAATTTTCGGGAAGCCCCGGAATTTCTACGACCAGGCATTCCCCTTTATTAGGCGCAAAAGGCAGATAGTGAAAATAGGGATTGCTAACACTTCCTAACCCATCACAAAAGATGATCTTGCCGGCTTGGATCGTTCCATTTACGGAATCAGTCCATTCAACGGAATCCCCACGCTCTTTTATATTCTCAACAAGGAATTCGGTTTCGATCAGCTGGTTTTTATTTTTTAAGATCTTTCTCCATTCCGATAAGAACCCCAGGTCGATCGAAAAACAATGCCGGATCTCACCGCAACCGAGATCATAATTAAAATAGGGGTTGAATTCATTTTGTTCTGGGTAGGAGTGAAGATGCTCATCATCATTTTCTACACGCTCTATAAAAACCTGCCGTTGGTGGGGATTTGGAAAAAAATCGATCAGGTTTTTTTGAAGAATGATCTCCTGGCCCAGAAATTCACCCATTTCACTGTAGGCTTTCCAGGCAAACGGCAGGATCTCATCAGCCATCCAGGATTTCACAAGCCTCCTGCCTGTCACCGGGTTCACGATGCCTGCCGAGATCTGCGAAGGCGTATTTCCATCGTTCTTGTCAATTACCAAAAAGCTTTTGTTTTCTTTTTGGAGATACCAACTTAGCCAGGTGCCGCATAATCCTTGTCCAACGATAAGATACTCAACGTTCATTAAAGCAAAAATAACTGTTCAATACTCATTATAGTTGACAAGTTAACGGGTTGACAAGTTGAAAGGGGTTGAAATGTTGAAAAACGATTTTTAATGTCTCTGGATCCTTGTCAACCTATCAACTGATCAACTAAGATGATTTCATTCAACATTTATCCGTATCCCCTCACTATGCGAACTAAACTCCGGCGCATACATACACTGGATGCTAGTTATTCCATTACTGAAATTACCTGTATGCGTAACAAATAACGGATACTCGAATACATATGTGCCTTTCCTTAAATAATCAAAGAAGAAATTTGTGCTTGCATCTCTCGTGCTTTCATAGTAGCCCAGGCCACCCTGCCATTTATAAGCGCTCAGCACATTCGTAGGCTCTAAGGCAGAAGCGCGCATATCCTTCATGTGCACATATTCCATATCTCTGTCCACGCGCAATTCAATACGTACCTTGATCTTATCTCCAACTTTCAAAATATCTCCATCGTTTACTGGCTTTAGTACCGGTCCGCGGTCGGTGTTTTTCTCAACAAATAATTTCTTCACTAACTGAAGAGGAGTAGCAGCAGTGGTTATTTTATCCAGATCTTCGAAATATTGCCAGTAGACAGCGCCCCAGGTTGTGTTCACAGGTTGAGGCTGAGATTGAGGTTGAGAAATGGTAATTGAAATATTACCCATGTCAGCTTTTACTGCCTTATCATCGAAAACTTTTTTGAAATATCCAGTACCAGCTTCCTGTTTATTATCAGTGGAACTTACAGTCGTACCTCCAAGTTTAATTTGGACGATCGGCTCGCTTGTCAACCAATTTGTACCCTGGATCAGTAAAGCATAACAAGCTTCCGCTGTTGCCTTTGTCGTTCTCCAGTCATTGGTTTGCTTGTTTTTCAATAACCAGGTTTTCAGTTCATCAACAGTTTTTACATCTTTTCCGATTTCCTGGAATGCTTCGATCAACAGGGCCTGGGTTTCAATCGGAGCTTCGTACCAGAACCAACCCCAGCGCGAGTTGTTGCCTGAAGGACCAAGCCAGTACATACCCAATTCTTCATGAGTGATCGAAGTTTCTTTCAGGGACTTTAAAATATCGGCGGGGGTTTTTGCATCGCCTGTCCTGCTCAATGCCAGTGCGATCATGCCCTGCATATACTTGCTTTGTTTTGTCCAGTATTGCTGCGCCTGGCCGCGATAATAGTTGTAAGCTGTTAGTGAGGCCTGGGCGATCTTATATTCCGGGAAAAAGCTTCTCATATACAGGTACTGGATCTGTATATAACTTATTTGTTGATTTTTAAGATTTGCTTTGTAACGGATCAGGTCATCATAATCCTTTTTGATCTTCAGATCCAAATAAGGAATAGCTGAAGCGATAATTGCCCTGAGCTTATCATCCTGTCCGGCTGCAATCCCTTTTAGCTTCTTCAAATGACCGATACCGGTTACGATATATTGCGTCATATAACGATCATCAGGACCGCCTTTGAACCATACAAATCCGCCATTTGGGCTTTGCATTTGCTTTAACTTTTCGTAGGAATTGTTCAGCTCCCGGCTCATTCTGACCAGGTCAAACAATAACGCAATATTCTTTTTTTGCTCAGCCTCGGTTTTTGCCTGCAAAACCCAGGGAGTTTCTTCAAGTAATACTGCTTTGAGCTCCTGGTTCTTTTGAAGATTACTCATTAATGCAGCTGTGTCCTTAATCTTCCATTGGTCAAACACCTGCTTTATACGCGGGGATGAATTTGCAATAAAGCTGGCAAGGGAATTTGCATAATACCTGTTCCAGATCTGCTCAGCACAATCGTATGGATATTCCATCAGGTAAGGCAGAGCCTGCACGGCGTACCAGGCAGGATTAGAAGTGTATTCAACAGTTAACGAATGGTGCTGTAATGTTTGGCTGCTTCCCGATTTCAACAGCTTATCAAAAGTATAATTTTTAGTTCCGGTACCTCTAACTGTTAAAGGCATTGATTCAGTCACGAGCATGCGATTGGTGAGCACAGGCATTGCATTTTCTTCTCCATCGCTAAATGCTCCTGATCGTGCAACAATACGCCAGACCAGCGCCTTACTGAATTGATAAGGAATTTCGATCGGGAATTTCACCACTTCACTTTGCCCTGCAGCTACTGTAAAGAATTGATTCGGATAAATATTTCTGAACCAACCATCTATTCTTTGATTCGTGGTTGCATCGATGAGCTGGAACTCAGCCTGCCCGGTAAGTTCCTTATCGGTCAGGTTTACAATCTTCGAACTGAATTCCAACTTGTCGCCTTCTCTCATAAATCTTGGCGCATTCGGTTGCACCATCAGCTCTTTTTGCGTAATGATTTCTTTGGTACTGAGTCCAAATGCGGCGTCCCTGGTATGGGATAATCCCATGAACTTCCATCTTGTCAGTGCTTCGGGTATGGTAAAGGAAAATTCAATTGTCCCAGCGCTATCAGTTCTCAAGTCAGGAAAAAAGAAAGCGGTCTCGTTAAAATTTTTCCTGATCTGCACTTCGGGTCCCTGTGGTTGGGTATGTGAGGGTTTCTGTGACTGGTCAGCAATATCGATAGCTCCATCAGCATTTTGTTCTTTATTGCTATTCTTCATTTGGTCGCTCTGACCTAATTGTTCCATATCCATCCTTCTATTTCCTACAGTAGGCGCTGGCATTCCCTCCTGTACTTCTAATCCTGATACTTTTCTGCGAAGCATCGTGCTAAAATCTCCTCGATAGGTATGGTCAAAGAAGAATCGATCATAGCGTTTGTCAATATGTTTATAAGGCTTTTCCTCAATATATTTTTGCATCGATTGAACTGCACTAAAATTGATATTTCCCTGCCAGTTTCTTCCGGAATAAAATGTCGGCCAGATTGAAGGCTTTGACCAACTATGTGGATAGAACTGATCAAGCGAAGCATCATACATGCTGGCCAGCAATTCTGCCGCTACAAGTTCATTTTTATATCCACTGATCTTTAGCTTCCATCTTTCTTCACTACCAGGTAACGTCTTATCCCTAAACGTTGCGTATTCAATTTTCAATTCCTTGTTGGTCCAGGGCACTGTGATCACCTGGTTGTATTGATAAAAGCGATTGTGTTTGACAAACCCCCAGCTCACGCCATAGCCACCTCTATCTGCTTCGGTAGCAGTGAAGTCAAAAGATCTTTTTTCATTATTGAGGTTTATTATTGAAACATTGCTTGTTGCCTGTTGCCCATTGTCCATTTGTTTTTCGATCGTTTGAACAACAAACACATTATCTGCTGATGAACCGATCTTAACCGAGGTTTTTTCACCGGGTTCAATCGGTTTTCCACCCTCAGCCCATATATAACGGGGTGAACTAAGCTGCTTCTGTTTTTCATCATACAGTTCAACATACTTCACGTCCTTCACTTCCTGGCCCTCTTTATCCCTGGTTGTCACTTCAATTTCATAATAACCAGGTTCAATTTTTGAATTTTGAATTTTGAATTCTGAATTGCTATGTGAAGAATCCGAGTTTTCAAAAACTTTCTCTCCTTTCTCCCAACTGCGACTATCTGTCTCATTATTGTATTCATCATATGGGAAGAGTCGGATGTATTCCTCCCTGCTCATGATAAATTGATCGGGCCTTTCCCAATACCGCTGTCGGATCAACCGCTGTTCTGGCTTTAGCTTACGAATAGTAACTTTTACTGTTGATGGCTCGAACTGGCCATTCATGTTTTCTGTCCGGATGCTGATAGTTTTCAAACTATCTACCGGAAGTGTTTCCGGCAGGATGACACGCAGCATGAGAGATTTATAACTGACAGAAACTAATTGCTCACCGGACCTGGTTTCGCCATTGATATCGGTCACATCCGCATATACTTTATAGTCAAATACCGGTTCAAATTTTTTATCGATAGACAGATCAGGAATTGCCGTGAACTCGATAATGAATTTTCCATCTTTGTCGGTACGGGTCTCACCATGTGCGATCTCCATGGCTTTGACAGGCGGTTGCCACCAACGCCAGAACATCCAGGGATAGATAAAACGAGGTTCCCGGACAACCCGGTATCTTACCAGCGCACCATCAACATTATTACCTGCATAAGCTTTCGCTATGCTGGTAAGTTTTATTTTATCATTTACCTTATAAGTTCCTTTCACAGGCTCATAGTCTACAAAAAACTTAGGACGTTTGTATTCTTCCACGCGGAAAGATGCAGTTCCTCCATCGGTTCTTGTATAGAGACTGAATTGACCATTCAAACCAGTTTGAGGTAATTGGAATTTACCCGTAAATGACCCGAATTCATTTGTTTTTACTTTAATCGAATCTATATCCTGGTAGTTCGCATCCCGGAGAATTACAGTCGTCATGTAATCATTTCGTACAATGTTCGATTTATCGTTCATGTTCCGCAGGATAGCGATGCCTTTGAAATAAACAGTCTGCGCTGGCCGGTAAAGACTTCTGTCAAGAAATAGGAAAACGGAGGTAGAAACGGGTTGAGTGATAGTATTCCGTTCATAATAATGATCATAGATCAGGTCATCCATGAAAAACCGTTCATTATTGTGTGTGATATCCAGAAGAAAGGCATTGCGGGCATTGCGATTATCCTTGTCCTCTTTCCTTTCTATTTTGAAATAACCATTTGCATCCGTCTTGTAAACCTTCCCTTTTTCTTTACTGTATTTATAAGTCCTGTAGTCATATCGTTGCTCCCAAAATTGCACATTGGCATTGGCAAGAGGCCGGCCATTGTCCCGGTGTAGGACAAAGAACTCATTGCCGCTGTTGATATAACTGATGTTGGAAACAAAAAATATCCTGGCTCCAAGCAGCGCTTGCTTGCTGTTGAAATTCTTCTCGGTTGACGCTATCAACATATAATCACCGGGCTGTAGGGGATCGATCTTTATTTCCACTGCATGCGTTTGAATATCCGGAGTGCCAGGTAATACTTGCTGCCATGAACGTACAGGTGTTGCCGACAGGATGGTTGTCCAATATTTATCAGATGACCGGTCTTCCAATTCATTTTTCAGTTTGTCATCAGCCCGGATCAGGCGTAAATGCAGCTCTTTAAAGTTCCTGTACTGGATAAATGCCCGAAAAGGCTGGTTCGGCAGGTTGACTTTTTCTACCTGGAACTGCAGGATCTTCTGGTTGATGATGTTTAATAGATTATAGCTATTGATCTTTCCTTCCGATGAATCTTTTTGTTGCAATACTCGCTCAACGATTTCTTTCGCTTTGATCCTGTCCAGGCGATGTATGGAATCTCCATATGGTTTGTACTCCGCAGCTTTTTGTTCATAATACAGCGCCTGCAGGTACCAGGCTTGCGAGGCTGCAGGTAGATCAGCATATTTATTGGTTATCGACCTTAACGCTTCTATATACAACCCTTCCTTTTCCGGGTGTACTGAATTATTGTAAACAAAAGCGATCCGTTGTATATCTGCATCGATCAACGCATCCGGTTTCGGATTTTTTAGATGAAATGCCAGGAGATCCTGGTAAATGAGCAAGGCTTTATGCTGAAGAGATACGGAATCCCTTGTTGTGAATTTCGAGTGTATGAATTCAGCTGCCGGCTGAAAGGCTGCCGGCTGATCAATCTGGAAAGCATAGGCAGGCTTCCTGATATCGCGTTCATCATTTTCAAAATAATTAAGGGCCGAGTGCGCCAATAGATCGAATAAGGTGGGGCGGAGGTGCCTGACATTACCTTTTATAATAATTGCATCCAGCGGTTCCAGCCTCGTCTGTTGCAATAATTTTTGATTTTTTATGGATAGCAGGTAAAGCTCACTGATCTTTCGGTGAAAATCTTCTGCAGACCATGTAGCTATATCTTCTTTGTTGAAATTAACCGTTTCGCTCCGGTTGAATAATTCCCAGCGATGGGACTGGTAATAGTTCCAGTACATACCGGCTAATAGGCTGTTCAGTACAGACTGGGCTGGTTCCTTACTAAGGTTGATCTCTTTTTCAATTTCACTGATAGAAAGAATTCGATTATTCTCGCGAAGTTCATCCTGCAGGTTGCTCATGTATACCAACGCCTTGATGACCTGGGCTTCATGTGCCGCACCCTGGGCTTTTTTTGCGAGGTCGTAGATCTTCTTAACTTCCTGCAATGCCGATTTTGGGAGTTGTTTGTTCATCAACTCATCGACCTTCTTCCATTCCTTTTCATAAAGCTTCATGGGTTGCTGTGCGTGTAAATGAAGCACAGAAGCGAAAGCTAACAACAAAATGATCAATCTCTCGAGAAACTGCATGCCGGATAGTTTTTGACAAGTTAACTAATTCTCTATTGGCTATAAGATGCAATAAAGGATTGAATTTCATAACTAAATTTTTTCTAAGTTGACAAGTTAACAAGTTGACAGGTTAACGACGAGACCACCCTTCAAACCAATGTGCAACCCGATAGGTCGGAGTTTTACTGATCGCTGCCTGATTAAATATATCTGCAAAAGTAAAACGCGCATCACGCATCTCGAATTCACCATTCCGAGAGTGCCTTATCAACCTGTCAACTTTTCAACTTCTCTAATTTCAATTTCCTTAACACTTTGTTGTGGTATTCCTATCACCCATCATGATTTGGTTTAACTTTTTATTGCCTGGTATTAAGAGTAAATGGCATATACTTTGAAATTTTTTTCCTGATCAAATTTTTATCAACCCCTCAAAAACAAAAACGATGAAAACAATTTTTACTTTTTTGTCTTCATTTCTCTTCAGCATATCCCTCCTGGCTGCAGAGGCAAGACATAAAAGCTCACTGATCATCCGTTCCCAAGATCGCAGTGAGATCCGCGTGGTGATCGATGGTCGCCGCTTTGAACCCAGGGATAATTTTATGCGGGTCCGGAATATTGATGCCGGTAATCACCGCATAAAAATTTATCGCCAGCGTAATAGCCGTGGCGGAGCTTTCGGAAATTTCGGAAGCCGGTACGATCTGATTTATAACAACTCAGTTCGGATCAGGCCAGGGATGAACATGATCATATCTATTGACCGGTATGGCCGGGCTCATGTTCAGGAAAGGCGCGCAAATGGTTATGGACGAAACGATCGTCAATGGGAAAATGAAAGAGACCGGGATCGTGGCTATGGAAATGGCAGGACATGGGGAAATGACAGGGATTTCGATGACAATGATTGGGATCGCGGAAAAGATTTCGATTTCGAGCAAATGAAAAATTCTGGTGACTATGACACCTATGATCGCGACTGGGATCGCAATGACCGGGATCGTGAGGATTATGGTTACAACCGCGCCATGTCTGATATTGATTTCAGCCGGGTGATGGAGTCCATCCAGAAGGAATGGTTTGAAGGCAATAAGCAGAAATCAGCCTCGCAGATCATCAGTACCAATTTTCTTACAGCTTCACAGGTAAAACAAATGCTCCAATTATTCAGTTTTGAAAATACCAAGCTGGAGTTGGCCAAGCAGGCTTATCCCAAGACGGTCGATCAGCGAAATTTTCACATCGTAAATGATGTATTTAGTTATAGCAGCAGTAAAGATGAACTGAACAGGTATATTAGAAACGTTCGATAAACTTTTACACTTACAGGTTATAATAAAAACCTCCTTGTTCGCAGGGAGGTTTTGCTTTTTGTGATGTTTGAACCTCGAAGGATCGAAGAACACTAAGATTCACAAAGCTTACTTAATAAAATACTTCGTGAAACTTCGTGTCTTGATGTCTTAGTGGTTCAAACATTTTATGAAGAAATTATTTTTTAATAACCTCTGCCATCCTCTTTCCAATATCCGCCGGGCTTTTAACAACATGTATCCCGCACTCTTCCATGATCTTCATTTTTGCGGCAGCCGTATCGTCAACACCGCCAACGATCGCTCCGGCATGTCCCATTCTTCTGCCAGGAGGAGCTGTTTGGCCGGCAATAAAACCAACTACCGGTTTTTTATTCCCCTGCTGTTTTATCCAGTTAGCTGCTTCCGCCTCCATACCACCACCGATCTCACCGATCATTACAATAGCATCGGTATCGCCATCATTCATGAACAATTCTATTGCTTCTCGCGTAGTGGTGCCGATTATAGGGTCGCCGCCAATTCCTACGGCAGTAGAAATTCCCAATCCCGCCTTGGCCACCTGATCTGCCGCTTCGTATGTAAGTGTACCAGATTTAGAGACAATACCGATCCTGCCTGGTTTGAAAACAAATCCAGGCATGATGCCCACCTTACATTCTCCGGCCGTGATCACGCCAGGGCAATTAGGTCCCACCAACCTTGTATTTTTTTCTTTCAGGTAATTTTTCACTTTCACCATGTCCTGGGTCGGAATACCTTCCGTTATACAAACGACCAGTTTCACTCCTGCATCTGCAGATTCCATGATCGCGTCAGCAGCAAAAGCAGGTGGAACGAAGATGATACTTACATCAGCCCCGGTCTCTTTTACACATTCCCCTACAGTATTAAATACTGGCCGTTCCAAATGAGTACTGTTTCCTTTTCCGGGTGTAACACCACCCACTACAGTCGTTCCATATTCGATCATTTGTGAAGCGTGAAAACTCCCTTCTGTGCCGGTGAATCCCTGGACCAGTATTTTGGAATACTTATTAACTAGTATACTCATTATTTTGCAAAAAGGTCTGCAAATGTAACTGGAAGTAGGGAATAGGCAATAGGCAGCAATCCCGACGCAGTGAAGCTGGTTTGGGCTGCCAACCGCAAGCGTAGGCATAGGCAATACAGTTCACAGTTCTCAGTTTGCCTGTTTGCAATCCAATATTTCTAAAGTTCTCGCGGTCGACTGCCCTCATCCGCCTTCGCTAAAGTTTTGGCTGGGAGGCCCGCATCCCGGACCACGCATCCCGTATCCCGCTATGTATCCTTTTTGGGGTTAGTGAACGGTGAGTCCCCTTGCATCATGTCATCCATGTTTCTTTCGTTTGCGATCTTACCTGTTTCCTCCAGCATTCTCATCTCTTTCGCATCTCGTAAGAATTCCGAAGCAAATATGAAATCGTTCAGTCGTTGGTTCTTGCTGAATATGATTTCTTTGTTCGTGCCTTCCCATTCCTTGTGGCCTTTGTACATGTATAGTATATAGTTCCCGATCTCCATCACGCTGTTCATATCGTGTGTGTTTACCACGGTGGTAATATTAAATTCCTCCGTGATCTCGCGGATCAATTTATCGATAACCAGCGAAGTTTGTGGGTCCAAACCTGAGTTCGGTTCATCGCAGAACAGGTATTTCGGATTAAGTACAATCGCCCGGGCAATTCCTACCCTTTTTTTCATGCCTCCGCTCAGCTCAGCCGGGAATTTCTTATTCGTATCCACCAGGTTCACTCTTGCCAAGACTTCGTTCACCCGTTCAAGCTTTTTCTTAACGCCCCAATCGGTGAACATGCTTAAAGGGAACATAATATTCTGTTCAACGGTGAGACTGTCAAATAATGCAGAACCCTGGAACAGCATTCCAATCTCTTTCCTGATCTCTGTTCGTTCTTCCGGGTTCATCTGGGTGATGCTTTTGCCATGAAATAAAACTTCTCCACTATCCGGTTCAAACAGGCCCACCATGCATTTCATCAGCACTGTTTTGCCGCTACCGCTTGCTCCGATGATCAGGTTGCATTGACCGGACTTCATTACCGCGCTGACCCCCTCGATCACCGGTTTATTATCGAAACTTTTTCGTATATCTCGTACTTCGATCATTATAATAATAAGGCTGACAAAATATAGTCTCCAAATAAGATCAAGATACAGCTCACAACAACTGCTTTTGTACTGGCACGCCCGATCTCAAGTGCGCCGCCTCGCACATAATAACCGTAAAAAGAAGGGATGCTTGCTATAATAAAAGAAAATACATATGATTTTGTTAATGCAAAAAATACATTATAAGGATCGAAAAACTCCAGTAAACCTTTGTCATAAATATCCGGGGGAATAATTCCCGACAGGTTTCCTGCCAGTCTTCCTCCCCAGATACCGAGCACCATGGCTATCACCACCAGCATCGGGATCATCAGTAATGCCGCTACTATTTTCGGAAGTATCAGGTATGTTTTTGTATTGATCCCCATTATTTCCAATGCATCGATTTGTTCACTCACCCGCATATTACCCAATTCACTGGCAATCTTACTACCCGCAACTCCAGCGAGTACGATACATACCAGCGTGGGCGCAAATTCAAGGATCACTGTATCCCGAACTATTTGGGCGATGGTTGAAAGAGGAATTAACGGGGTAACCAGTTGATAGGCTGTTTGAATAGTGGAAACAGCTCCAATAAAAACAGAAATGATAGCGACAATACCTAACGAACCTACCCCGATATCTGAACATTGATGAATGAATTCCTTCCAGTACATTTTCCCATTCTCCGGGCGAGAAAACATGCCCCGAAGCATGATGATGTACTGGCCTATGTCACGCAAGATTTTCATGTTGGCAGTAAAATGCGTTATGAGATTAAAGGTTGCCTCGTTCAGCTTTCTTTAGAAACTTTTTTGAATCGTTTCCACCAGGGCGAACGTTTTACTAATTCTTCAGTCATCGCTTTGGACTTTATCTGGGCATCAACCACGGCAACCACGGCCATATTAAGGATACTCCTTACCGAACTACCCAGTTGAAGTATATGCACCGGTTTTTTCAATCCCAATAGTATCGGTCCCACTGCATCTGCGATTTCCAGTTCTTTCATGAGGTTATAGGCGATGTTGCCCGCGGCCAGGTTCGGAAAGATCAGGGTATTCACATCTTTATCCACCAGTTCGCAGAAAGGATAATTCTCCCTCATCAATTCCTTATTGAACGCTACGCTGGCCTGCATTTCCCCATCCACGATCAGGTTCGGCATCCGTTCCTTGACAAGTTTTCGCGCAGCTGCTACCAGTTTC
>Ga0196964_10000357_pt1 | contig 30941 bp, 39 predicted proteins | sample S1_10metaG_FD_148615 | JGI IMG/M metagenome (GOLD analysis project Ga0196964, IMG submission 148615) | Soil microbial communities from Anza Borrego desert, Southern California, United States - S1_10 | ecosystem: Environmental > Terrestrial > Soil > Desert | place: USA: California | collected... | reverse complement strand
CAGAGGCGATTAAAGAACCGGCATTGGAATTTTCAAAAATGCCAGACGGGCGGGATACTGGACCAGGATCACACGGATCATTTCATCGCAACGGCAGAGAGAAAGGAAAACGAACGGACAAGCAGCGCGGACACTCTCGCCGTCACGCTGGATTTAACGATAGGTGGGATGCCATGAGCAAATATCAGCAATACGGTGCAATGCGAAATAAACGATCCGTATGGACCGTTTCAACTCAACCTTTTTCCGAGGCGCATTTTGCCACGTTCCCGCCAAAATTGATTGAGCCTTGCATTTTGGCCGGTTGCCCTTCCGGCGGAATTGTTCTTGATCCGTTTATGGGGTCCGGCACAACTGGAATGGTTGCGATAAAGTGCGGCCGGAAATATCTTGGAATTGAATTGAACCCGGAGTATGTAAAAATGGCGTCGCAAAGAATTGAAAACGAAGTCGGTTTATTGGCGCAGATAACTTGAAAGCCGAAAGCGGGGAGGTGAAGGGGTGACAGTTGGCGGTTTGTTTTCCGGGATCGGTGGGATGGAATTGGGATTACAAAGAGCGGGGTTTAAAATAAAATGGTTCTGCGAAATCGAAAAATTCTGTCGGATGGTGATTCGGAAACATTGGCCGGACGCTTTGATATTCGACGACATCACGTCGATGTTCTCTGCGGAGGATTCCCTTGTCAGGACATCTCAAACGCCGGCCGACGCGCCGGAATATCCGGGAGCCGTTCTGGACTCTGGCGGTACATGGTGCGAGCCATTCGCGTGGTACGACCGAAATACGCAATCGTGGAGAACGTGGCAGCGTTGCTTGGACGGGGAATGGGAACCGTTCTTGGGGACTTGGCCGAGAGCGGGTATGACGCGGAATGGGATTGCTTACCGGCGGCGGCCTTTGGTGCCCAACACGAAAGAGAAAGAATCTTTGTTGTTGCCTACCCTGACAGTAAGGGGGAATTACAATCGAAAAGGATTAAGCAAGACGAGCGGAGACGGACTAGTAACAGCATTAAAAGATTTCAGGGGTGGGGCAACTCCGCAAAGGTCAATAAAAATGTGGAAAACGTCTTCACGCGGACTGGATTTACCGAGCGCTCTTCGGATGGATTTTCCAAAAACTACTGGACTCATCAACCCCTTTTGGGCGGAAGGTTATATGGGATTTCCAGAAGGGTGGACAGAATTGCCCACCTTGGAAACGCCGTCGTCCCTCAAATCGTCGAATGGATCGGCAAGCGAATAATGGACGTGGATAAAAACCCATGACCCCCCCGCGCCCAATGCTCGCACCCGCTAAAGCTGCAGTCTTATTCCAGCCTGGACGGGATCATCCGTTGTTCCGTGTGCGGGAAAATCATGGGGTTTCGGGACGACCAGGACGTGCGGCATGACCTGCAAGGCCGATGGTGCGGACCGTGCCAGGTGGTGATATTTTGGGCGAACGGGAAGATGGTTGACCCGGTTTACAAAGCGGATACGGATAGCTACCAGCCGCATGATTGCCGGGCGGCGAGATAAAACGAAAAGGAGATAACATGGAATACCCAAAAATTGAAACACTATTTGAAAGAGACCGGATATAAATTTGAGTTGTAATTGCGGGTTTTTGGAAATAGAAAAAATGTTAAACATCCTCATCGATGAAAGCTTGATCAAGCCATGAAGAAACTTTTGATATTTGTGTTTTTCGCAGTTCTTGGAACCACTCTTGGATTTGCAGGGGTTACGTCAAACGATATAATGCACGCCGTTCGCAGCGCCGCCAGGGTTAGTTTTGAGTGGGGCTGGCTTTGTGCAAGACAGCAAAGTCCAAAATTCAGGAATTCCGATGAATTTGTTAACTATTACTTCCCGGTGCAGCCATGAAGCCCCTCATTCTCCCCGGCGGGACGGATGCGGTTCGGGCGGTGCTCGATGGGCGGAAGACGCAATTTCGGGTGGCGATGAAGCCGCAACCGAAACTTGTACACGGCTTGTACACTTCCGAAGATAATCGTCAGTTTGTGGAAACCGAACGGTTGTTTGAAAGTCCAAGAACGTTTGAAATGGAAAGAATATATTCGCCCTACTCCGTCGGCGACGTTTGCTATGTGCGGGAGACGTGGACGGAAAAATCTTGGGGTGATGCGGAATTTTTAAAAGCTGGAATGGCAGATAGAGCACGAACGGATTCTGGAATTGATTATTGCGGAGAAACATTGAAGGCTGTTTATAAAGCCGATGGCGACCATGAATATTTCGACTGGATGTCTCCTGTCGGTATGCCTCGATGGGCCGCCCGCCTATTCGTGGAGATCACAGCGGTGCAAGCAAAGAAGGACGATATCTGGTTCTGGTGCTACGAATTCAAGCGGGTGGAAAAGGAGCGTGGGGGATGAAGCCTAAAAAGTATCTCACAATGGCTTGTCTCTCTTGCGAAGGAACCGGGTTGGAACAAGTCGCGAATCCTCAATGGCTCCAATACGTTCGCAAAAAAAGCGGTTTGGCACTAAAGCAGATATCCCAACAGGTCGGACTTAGCGTGTCGCATATTTGCTCGATTGAACTTGGCAATAAGGGGTGCGCGGATTGGATTCTAAAATTTTATGAGAAGTTGGAAAAAAAGACGGTGAGCGGCGTGGCTGAATAACCGAGATGGCCAACGGTAAAGCAGGGAATACTTATACCTTTGAAAATAGGTATAGCCCTAAAAGGTTTTTGAACCTTATGCAGGTAGGAGCCATATCTGAGTCCTGTCGCTGCTCACCAAAATTTAGAACGTGATTTAAGACGGAAAAGCGAGGAGGTGGCGGGTGAGTGAATTTCATATTGGAGATCAAGGTTTGTTTACGGCGGAGGAGGCCAGAGATGCCGAGTTAGATGCTTGCCGCGAAGATATTTTGAGGCTGGATAAAAAACTTAGGATAGCAATTATGGCTCTAAAACAAATTTCTAAGCCAGCGTTAGGTGGAAAGCTTCAACAATTCGCGGCCCGAGAAGCACTTAAGGGGATTCGAGCCGTCGATGAGGAATGTCACCCATGACCGCCCCTAAATACCCCGGAGGTCCGGTCGGAGAGGACGAGGGGTCCGAGGGAGGATTGAATGATATTTTTTACGTCGGATACGCATTTCGGCCACAGGAATGTTATTCCGTATTGCCAAAGGCCGTTTTCTTCCGTCGAAGAAATGGATGCTGATTTGATTCGGCGATGGAACGCTATCGTTAAACCGGATGATGTGGTTTACCATTTGGGTGATTTTGCCTTTTCAAAACCAATAGAAATCACGCGCATACTTAGTCTATTGTCGGGAACTAAGTTGTTGGTGCTCGGAAATCATGACCGAAGACATACGGTAACTAAGTGGCAAAAAATGGGATTTACTCATGTTTTGGGATGGGATCACATGGTTAAAATAGGCGGATTAGAATTTCATTTAAGTCATTTCCCATACAAACGTTTTTATGACGATGGTCGAGATTTTTCACACCATCAAATTGAAGACGACGGATTACCTTTGTTGCACGGCCATGTTCATTGCGCGTGGAAAAAAAACAAAAATATGATTAACGTCGGCGTGGACCAGTGGGCCTATGCGCCAGTTTCGGAGAATGAAATCTTGAAAATTATGGAAGGTCTCGCATGACCCGCCCGACCAGGAAGCGGAGGGTGGTCTTCGAACTCGACGGAGAGAGGAGGGAGCGGTGAGGGGTTATTTTGGAATCGGAATCATAAACACCAAGACGGTTTTTAACATCGGAACTTTGTGGCGTTCCGCTCAAAACTTCGGCGCGGCTTTTATTTTCACTATCGGAAGGCGTTACAAGCAAGAGCCGTCCGATACTTTAAAAACTACGCGCCATATTCCGCTGTTCCATTACTTGGACTTTGAAGATTTTCAAGCTCATCGGCCAGTAAGTTGCCCTTTAGTTGGAATAGAACAGGCCGACAATTCTATTGATTTGAATAATTTTAGCCACCCTGAAAAGGCTATCTATCTTTTGGGGGCCGAAGATAATGGACTACCGAAAGAGATTATCGGCAAGTGTCAAGGAATCGTTCATATTTCAAGCCCTATGTGCCTGAATGTGGCTGTTGCAGGATCAATCGTGATGTACGATAGGAGTTCTAAAAAATAACTCGACGGCGGCGCGTCGCTGTAGATTCGCTCTACGGGTCGCCGCCGTCAAATTTGGGAGGGTGTATGGCAATAATCGTTACGAAAATCTGTGACGTGTGCGGAGAGGAAGGACACATTGCAAATGAGCCGAGCAAAATGTGTATCGAGGCATTCAGAAAAAAGGTTGAACGTCTTGAAGCGGAATTAAGAAATGCTCGACACGCCTCATCGAGAAAGAGCGACTACGGAAGAATAAAGGATGGTTTTTTGTTATGACTTCTTGCATCCTCTATCGCAAATGGATCAAGGTCCCCTACGAAATCGAGTGGGGCGGGTGTATTGAATGGGAAGATTTTTGGGGGGATTTTTTAGATATGCGAACATCTTTATACATAACCCATAAGTGCAGAAAGCAGATCGGATTCCGCAAAGACGGGATGGCGGTCTGGCGGGAGTCGGAACAAAAAGAGAGGTTGGAGAGATGAAAAAATATCGACTGTTGCGCGATTTGCCGGGAGTGAAGGCGGGGGCGGTTTCAAAAGTTAGAAATTTTGATGATCGGATTGTTTATTTTTTCGGGGAGATGGCAATACCAGAATCCGAATTGGATTTTCACCCCGATTGGTTCGAGGAAGTGAAGCCGTGGAGGCCGAAAAAGGGGGAAATTTTTTACTTCGTTTCGTCCTTGCTAGAGATTGAGTGCGCAACGTGGGCGGGTCATAATTGGGAAGAATATTTATTTTTAGTAGGGAACATATTTCCATCAAAAGAAAAAGCAATGGTTCTGCGTGATCGTTTTATGGAGGCCGCGAAGGTGTACAACGCCGAACTGGATGGCGTATGATAGACCATTCCCATTCCGCTTGCGGCCATCGGTTCCTAGAGTATGGCGGGAATCCGCCTTGTTGCGCGTGTAGTGGGCATGATTGCAAGGAATCGGAGAAAAAACCGAATGATCTACGCCAATAAGCGGATGCGGAAGGTTCTGGGCTTGAAATCCAAAAACAAGTTCGGCGCCCACCGCCAGGAATTTCAAGGGAACCGCTATCATTCCGGCCGCGAAGCCCAAGAGGCCAGCTTTCTGGATCTCAAGCGGCGATCAGGGGAAATCAAGGGCTGGGACCGCCAAGTCAAAATCTCCCTGGACGTGAACGGCCGGCACATCGCCAATTACTACGTTGATTTCGTGGTCCACCACAACGACGGCACGACCGAATACCGGGAGGTCAAGGGGTTCGCGACGGACGTTTTCCTTTTGAAGTGGAGGCTGTTTGAAGCGCTTTACGAAGGGCGGCCGGGAGTGCGGTTGACGATTGTGAAATGACCAAGCCCGCGGCCTCCGAGTTCAATCCGTTCAACTGTCCGATTTTCTCCCAGCGCCAGCATATCGGCCTGATCTCCGGGGATGAGCTTCCCATGAGCGCCAAGTGCCGCTGCGGATTTAAAACCGAGGAGTTCCCCTATCCGTACCAAGCGAAAGAGGCGCTCTTTAAGCATTTCAGGGAGCGCGGAACGATGAAGGACGACTGGGAGGAGTGATGAAAAAGGCCGATCAGGGAAAATATATTCACGAAAAATTGATTGAGCTTCAAAAGATGCTATTGGATCGCGGCCTTACGCTTGGTCGCGTTTATCTCGATAGGAAATGGAGAAGGCGCTTGCACGAGCACATTGTTTCCGTTGCCGTGACTTTTCCATCCTATGGAGCGGCGACTAGAAAAACGTTTATTGGGAGTTTCTGGTGCGAAACTGATTTTGGAGAATTTTTTGTCGCCGTCCCGGAGCCGGGAAAGCATAATTTTTTCTTCGAGACCGTGGAAAGCAGGGATCTAGATAATGCGATTAATGAAGGGTTGTTGAAATGGACGCTGCGTAAATGAAAGAATTCATCCGCCGCGAGTTCGAGCGCGAGCTTAAGGAGAACACGGGCAAGCGCGAATGGTTCGTCGTTCGGATGATGCGGAAATTTGGAGTGAGTCGAGCGACGATCTTCAATTGGATAAAAAAGATCGCTCCGAAAAAGTCTAAAAATTAGACCATTTTAGACTGCTTTACCCGTTGCTAAAATGTGTAGTTCTTGTAAAATTTAAATGACGGAACGATCTTTTTGAAAATTCAGCCCTAAGGGGATAAGCTCCCGGCGGGCAAGTCCGCACATATAACGGGCGGCAAATTATGAGCCGTCTTGTGGTAGGGGAAACCTACTGCGAGACGGCTCTTTTTTGTTTGGGGGAGAAAACCAAAAAGGAGGGTTTATGGAAAATAAACCGGTCGTACCAGGGCCCAACGTATTGACGTTGGAAGAAAAGCAGGATCGCGAATACGAAAGAGCTGTTCGAGATGTGAGGATTTCGAGGGCTCGGGCAAATGTCGTTCGTGGCCAGATCGTGGAGGCTTACAGGGTTCTTGACGCAATCCGGTTTGACCATTTGGGCGATACTGCTTTCCGCGAAAAGATCGTAGAGGCGAAGTCCGCGCTTGAATTTGCCCTAGGCGATTTTTTAATGAGCGAGGCTTATTGGGATCGGCGATGCAAATATTTGTGGGATATGACGCCGAAAGAGTTTTTTGAGTCCAAGGTGCTACCCCTTAACGAATCGAAAACCAAATGAGCGGATTTCCAGAATGCGAATTTTGTGGTCGAAAACACAACCCGGAGCATTGGGAACTGTGCATTTCAAAAACCGACGTGGAAGCAACCGACCCGATAGGCGAAATTCTCGGAGTAAGAAGGCGGCGATCTCTTTTACCGGCGACCAAATGAAAAACCCAAAAAGAAAAAATGAGCCCATCTTGAGTCCGTACAAGCACGTCACCGCTGAAGAAGCGGCTGCGTTCGCCGCCATGGACGCGGAATTCATGGAAAACGTTGGCGATTCGTTGCGGTGCCGGGTTCAGCCTGCGCCGAGGTATTCGTAAAACGATCTGAAAACACCGATAAAAACTGCGATGCCGAATAATCCGAGAGCAAAAGACAATTTGAAGGCCGGGAATCCTGGAAATTCCGGCGGTGGCCGTCCTCCTGATTGGCTCAAGGCTAAGTGCCGCGACATTGTCGACAAGAAAAAGCTGGTCGAATTTTTGGCCGAAGTCGCCTCGGGCGAGAACGTCGACTTCTCCGTCACCATTGACGGTCGAGTCATTCCCATTCCAGCCAAACCAAAAGACCGCATTGCAGCGACGATTGAGCTTTTGGATCGCGGGTTCGGCAAGTCTACTCAGCTTTTGGGCTCAGATCCCGACAACCCCATTGCGCCGGCCGTGGTCCATCTCCCCATCCAAGACCTCGGCCATCCCGGCCAGGTGATCCCGCCCAAAGACCCGAAAAATGGACGATGAAATGGTCGACCGCCATCGAGATCGTCGAAAAAATGCCTATTTGCACGCGCTTTTTATCGCGTTTTTTACTGGATTTACCCAAATGAGCGATTTGAGCGCCCACGACCGCCCTGTGGTCTATGCCCCGCAACCGGGCTTCCAGACCGAGATTCATCGCCGCCAGGAAGACATCATCACCATTGGCGGAACCAAGGGCCCGGGCAAGACCCACGGCATGATTGGCGAATCGCTCCGTCAGATCGACCACCCGAAATACCACGGGATTTTCTTTCGCCGAACCTTCCCGCGGCTCCAGGAGATCATCGACCGCGCCCACGGGCTTTTCCCGCAACTCGGCGGCAAGTGGTCCGGTGATCTTAAGCGCTACAAGTTCCCGTCCGGCGCCGTAATCGACTTTTCCCACATGGAAAGCGAGGAAGACAAGCGAAATCATCAGGGCAAAGAGTACACCGCCCAATTTTGGGACCAGATCGAGGAGTTCACTGAATCCCAATTCGACTACGTTTCGGCCCAAAACCGCACGTCACATGCGGGGCTCCGCTGCTACATCATGGCGTCGCACAATCCGGGTGGCGTCGGCCACGCCTGGGTCAATCGGCGTTTCGTCAAGGGAAAAACTCCCGGCCAAACCTACGAGGAGCGCGTGACCGGGCCCGATGGGACGGTCTACACCAAAACACTAGTTTTCATTCGTGGCAACATCTACGAAAACAAAAAGCTGATCGAGGCTAACCCGCAGTATCTGGCCACGCTCATGAATTTGCCGCCCAAGCTCCGCATTGCGTTCATGGAGGGCAACTACGACATCCTGGAAGGCCAATATTTCGAGGAATGGTCCAGCGTCCTGCATGTCATCAAGCCGTTCCAAATCCCGCAAGAATGGGCGATTTTTCAGTCGCTGGATTGGGGCTACGAAAACCCGCTTTCCTGTCACTGGTGGGCTGTTCCGCCTGGAATGCAGCACGTTTATTGCGTTCGCGAATATTACCAGACCAAAAAGCGCTCAGATGTCGCGGCTGGGGAGATCCACGAAATTTCCAAGACCATGTTCGGCGAAAAGTACATCAGTTCCGGCCGGGTAAAAAAGATATTCGCCGATCCCAGCATCTTCGGCGCGCGCGGGCACACGGGTAAAACCATCGCCGAGGACTTCCAGGCGGCGCTCAAAGAGCCTGGAACGGACGGCCGGGACCGAAGACTTTTGATTGTCCCGTCGAATAACGACCGTGTCCCAGGGTGGAACGTTTTCCGCAAGATGTTGGCGGTTCAGCCGGACGGCAAGCCATTTTGCCAGTGGTTTTCGACGTGCGAGAACGCCATCCGCACGATTCCAGAGATGGTCCACGACCCGGACAAGCCCGAAGACCTGGACACCGACGGCGAAGACCACGCCGCCGACGATCACCGTTACTTTTTCATCGAGCGTTTCGGCCCGAAGAAGTTTGAGCGGCCGGACCCGACAGACTCGATCAAGGACGCGTCCAGTCAACGCGTTTGGAAGCACACGCAAGAAACCGTTTTTAAGAGGAAAAATCAGTCGGTTGCCGACGTCCTAAGGAGGATCGGAGTATGAAAAAAATCGCCTTGTTTCTATTCGTATCTGTCGGAATTCTTGGCCTTGCGGCCGTTTCTCATGCGGCCTTTCCGCCCGTTCAGGACATGGGTGCTGTGTCCACGGGAACCACGCTGGCGGTGTCTATCGGAACGGCTCCTGCCCTGATCTTGTCCACGGGGACGAACATGTTTATGGAGCAGCGCCCGTCGTTCACGGTTCCGCAAACCACGGCGACGGTGGTCACGCAAGGAAACTACATGCAAAGCCGAGTGCACATCGAGTTTTTTAACGACACGGGTCAAGATGTTTGGCTGGGCCACACGGTCAACATTTCGAGCAATGCTGGGTCCAACTATGGCCGAAGAGTCCCTGACGGTGCCGCATGGTCCCACGATTGTTCCATCGTCGAACATTACGGATTGGCGGCTACGGTCACGCCTCAAAAGTTCGTCATCACCCAGGAGCGGTAGCGATGCGCCGCCTTCTCCTTCTGGCCTGTTTTTCCATCGCGGTGAGTTCGGGCGTTCCGTGCTTTGCGTCGATCAGTTACGATGCCCCGAGTTCGGGAGGGGGTGCCGGCGGGTCGGTCGACAACCAATTGCCTTCCGGTTCGTCGACGTACATTCAGAACTCGACCGGGCCGCAAACAGGGGCGGTTCTTAGCGTCACAAGCGGGACCTTTCAAGACACCCTAACGGCTGGATCGTTCAAGGGCAATGGAAATCAAATCGCAATTGCGGTCAACGGCTCTTCGCCGACGTGGACGGGACAGCACACGTTTGACAATCAGGTAACGGTATCATCCACCGTCGTGGCCGACGATTTTAAATCGAACGGTTCAGGCTCTTTGCAGGTCATCTCCAACGGAGGCCCGGTTGTTATCCGCCAAGTCGGAGGTGGAGACTTAATCGTGGCTTCGCGAACTATTACATTCGACGGTGTTCAGATTTCCACCAACAACCGTTTAAGCTTGCCTCTTTCGGGTTTTCGCCTAGTCGGCAATTCCACCATGGTTATCACGAACGCGACCGCGACGTGGAACAATATGCCCCTGTTTGACGCCATGACTTCAACTGCTGGGAACAATTTTATCGTTATCGAATTGGATTTGCCTGGGCGATTGAATACAAGCTGGGTTCCGATCCTTCGGCGATTCGAGGTTGTGCCATCTTCTGGAAATCTAGGCGTAGCCGCGGACAATTCGGTTCAAGCCTACGTTATTTCCCTTGCGACAGCTGGGGCCAACTCTTATCTAGACGGACTGACATTCTCGAATCCGATTCAGTTCACGACCACGGGGTCTTTGGTTGCAGGTGGTCTTCGGAGCAAAACCGACGTGACTTTGACCGGATGGAATACAACGCTCGGGGCCGGAGCGACGAAACTTTTTATCAAGATCGTTCGCGACGGAATAGCCGACGCTTCGGTAATTCAATCCATCTTTAAGGGCGGCGTTTTGGAGCTCGCTTTGAATCCATGAGGCGAATTCTAGCAGTCTTTCCGCTTCTATTTCTCGCGTCTCTGGCTTTTGGTCAGGACTTCGGAGGACCTTACTATCAGTTCGCGGTAACGGGCGGGTCCGTGGCTTACGCGCCGTTTCCAGGTGGAGCGCCCGGCGGGGGAGGGGGAGGCGGCGGATCCCCCGAAAGCATTTTCGTCTCATCTTTTACGGTGGGTTCCGATACGCCACTAGAAAACGATTCTCCCGGCCCGGGTCTTTCCTGGCTAAATTCCGATGTCGGAGCCAAAGATTTCACTATCGAAGCTGACGACGACGAAGTCCATGGCGAGCAAGCCGTATCCAGTGCGTTTACGCTTTTGTCCACGGCTCCAGCGGGAAACAATTGGTGGGTCGAGGTTAACGGAAAGACCGGAACGTCGAACGCCAACAACCGATTTGGATCCATCGTTAATGCTTCGACCGCCGCCGCTCCGACTACGCGCGACCTTTATTTCGCTTCAATTTGGGGGTCCGGGATTTGGGAGCTGGATCGCCAGGACGACAGCTCCGGTGTTCTTCTTGCCAGTGGAACCATCGCGGGGTTCAATGCAGCCACTTATTACACCCTGCGACTTGAATCGAACGGAAACGCCAAGACGGTATATATCGACGGGGTTGCGGTTTCCAACGGGATTAGCGACGGGACTTATGGTGGAGGTATGCCCGGAATCTATATTCGGTCGAATGTTGCGGGGGAATCGCGCATCACCTGGGCGCAAGGACAGAAAAATCCGTGAGGAAAATACCCGCCGCTCTCATTCTTTTGGCCTTTGCGGGGAAGGCGTGGTCGGTCCCGACCATTTCCACCATGACGGGGACCTTCTCGGGCGACGCAAACGACACAAGCGCCAACGTCATTACCATTTCGGGTTCGGGTTTTGGCACTAAAAGCCCGGCCCCTCCGATTGTTTGGGCGACGTTCGAGAATGGGGCGGGAACCGCACCGACGGTGTTGGGAACAAAGTTCGGCTGGAACGAATTTCAACACGCGATTTCTTCGCAAACTAGCCCATATAACGGAAGCAACGTTTTAGCGTCGTCTCCGACGTGGATTAACGATTCAAGTGCATTTGCCGTCAGGGTCGATCCGGCGGTTGGCGGCGGCGGGTATGGTCAAACGATATTTACCAGGAACGTCCGTCGAACGAACTTTATAGGTGACCGTACGAATGAAAAATGGTGGAGGTATTTTGACGCACTTGGGGGTGGAAGCTCGGAGGATATTGTTACGTCCAACGAGTGCAGCGCGGGAACGTGGCGCGTAACGGTTGAACCGCAAGCGGCTGATTTTTACTTTACGGTTAAGCCACCAGCGCAAGATTTGGAATGGCACATAGAGCAGCATTTTCTCAAAACAAATTCGGCGCTCAATGCCGCCGACGGAGTATTTCGGGTTTACAAAGATTCTCAAACTTCGGTTGCCAACGGGATGCAAACGGACACGACGGGGAACGCAGCGGATTACTCAAACGGAAGCCTGTACATTCAAGCCGATTCCGCCAACAATCTCGGGACCGAATGTGACGTATTTTTTGCCACGGAAGCACCTACTTTTTTTCTCGATGACATCTACGTCGATAAATCATGGAAGCGCATCTATGTGGCCACTTCAAGCGTCCTTTCCACGGCGACCGTGACCGAGATGATGATCCCGAAAACCTGGGCGGCTGACGATACGATCACGGCTTATTTCCATCAAGGGAGGTTGCCAAGCGGAAGGGGCTGGGTGTTCGTTTGCGATGGATCGAGCAACAACTTGACGGACTGTTCGGCCGGAAAAGAATTTACCATCGGAGCGACGGCAGCTGATACGTCGTCCCCAACCATCACCAATGTGGCCACGAGCGCCGTCACTTCAAGCGGCATCACCGTCACATGGGACACCGACGAAGGCGCGGACTCACAAATCGAGTACGGATTGACGGACTCTTACGGCAACACGACGACTTTAGATGGAACGCTTGTCACATCGCATTCTCAATCTATTTCCGGGCTTTCTGCATCGACGGAGTACCACTATCGCGTGAGATCGGCGGACTCTGGCGGGCTTGTTTCTTTTTCGAGCGACGGGGTCTTCAATACGAGCGCGGCAGCGCAGGCGGCGAGCGGGGCAAACACGGGATTTAGCGGAAACGGTCGAATCAGCGGAAACGGGAGGCTTCAGTGAATACATTTTGGATCTTGCTGTTAAGCGTGGGCAATTTCGTCACGGGCACGGACAAAACTGTCGAGCGCCTTGAAGCGAATGTGGATTCGCGGCCGTCCTGGATCGTTTTTTCCAGTTCCGGTTCGTTGGCGACGTACCTTTCCGAAAACAAATTGAGTTCCGGCACGTTCAAGATTTACGAGGCGGACGAGCGCCAGGCAAAACTGACGCTTGAGTTCAGCCCGGTCCAGAAAAAGGCGGGCAAGTGATCTATTTCGAGTCGCAAGTTCAGAGTATCGTCCAGGCCAAGGACGAAACGATCTCCGACCTGAGGGAGCGCGTCAAGATTTTGCAGGCCATGGTCGAGAGCGAGCGGAAACGGGCGGAAAAGGCCATCGACGCGCTGCTTTTGAATAACGGCGTCGCGCCGGTTTCGCCCAAAGAACCGAAATCTGAAGCGAAGGCGTCCAGCGCCGCGGCGTTCGATTATCTGGCGGCGACAAGCAGGGTAGGCGTATGATCCACGAATCTCTCAAAGGCAAAGAAGATCTGATCGCCAAGCTCCGCGACAAGACCAAGGAGCGCGGGTCGCACGGCCGCGCCGAACTGGAAAAAGAGTGGTACCGGAATATCCTTTTTTACGCGGGCCAACAGTGGATCGAGTTTGACTATTCGAACAATCGGTGGAAGCAGGCGCAAAATCCGCCGGATTACCCGGACTATCCCCGCCCCGTGACAAACAAATTCGCCCGCGCGGTCAACACGGTCAAAGCGGTCCTCTTGCAAAAAGAGCCGCAAGTGATCGTTCGGCCCAAGAACACGTCCGAAGAGGCGATTGCCACGTTCGAGATCGGAGACATCGTGATCGACACCGTGAGCGAGGAAGCGGAGCTTTCTAAAACGAGGAAAAAAGGCGCGTCCTGGTACCTGCTCACGGCCAACGTCGCGTTTTTCCAGTCGTACCATTTGGCCAAAGAGTACGGACAGGTGTTCATTCCGTTCGACCGCTGCAAGTTGTGCGGCGAGGTGGTCGCTCCGGATGAAGTTCAAGGCGAAAAGTGCCCAAAATGCGGCGCGCCCGACTCGATGGGATTGGCTATTGATGGCCGTGGAAACCAACTGGGCGCGTTCAAGCCCAAGGGGAAGCTCAAATCCGATCCGGTATCTCCGTTCGAGGTCTTCATCGACAACCAGATTGACGATCCGCTCGACCTGCGTCAAGTCGTGCGCTCAAAGCGCGTTGACATCGAAACTTTAAAGGAGACTTATCCGGATTCGGCCGACCTGATCGTGGCCGATGGCGACAGCTCAAACGACAATTCCTCGCTTTACCTGAACGCGCTGGTCAACCTCGGGACTTTTCCGTCGGCGGGGAGCGGTTCGACCTTTGGGGGAGGCGGGAAGGGTGGAGAAAACCGCACAGCCAAAGAGGACTATCTATGGTCTTTGCCGGACAAGGATTTTCCCGAAGGCGTCGTTGCGTCCCTGAATGGGGCAACGGTACTTGAGGCTGTTCCTTTGACCGAAGTGAGCGTCGACGAGGATGGAATTCCATTCTTGCCCGTGGTGTTTTTGGGGTTAAATCACGTTCCCGGGAGTTTCTGGCATCGGACATTTTTCAGCGATTTGGTGCCCAAGCAGGTCCAGCGCAACAAGCTCGAATCGTTCATGGAAGCGACGATTTATACCGTTTTGGCGGGAAAATGGCTCGAACCGGAGGGTGCCAACATGGACTCGCCCACGGGCCGGCCGGGCCAGCACCTGAAGTTTACGCATCAGCCCAACACCCCGCCGCCCCAACACATCGAAGGCCAGGAACTTCCGACGTCCTTGCAATGGGTTTTCGCCATGATCGACAAGGATTTCGAAGACATCGCGGCCACTTACGACGCGCTCAAGGGCCAATCGCCGGAGAACGTCGACACGCTGGGCGGCTTGCAGCTTTTGACCGAACGGGCCTATTCGAGCCACTTGGAGATGATCACGAATTGGGAGAAGGCCAACGAGCGCATCATTTTACAGTTGCTTCATTTGGCCCGGATGCACCTGATCGAAGAGCGCAAGACCGTCATGGAAAACGAGTTTGGAGAATGGGAGATGGCCGCTTTTAGCCGCGCGGACCTGCAAGGCGGGCTCACGGTCGAAGTAGAGGCGGGGTCAAGCGTTCCCAAGTCGGAGGCGGCCGAGCGCGCTTCCATCCTGGATTCGATCAAGATTGGCCTGATCGACATCACCGACCAGCAGGTGCGGAAGAAGATCCTTGCGCGGTTCGGACAGTCGGAATTGATCGGCAACGTGGGCGAAGATTTCAAAGACGCCGGGCGCGAGTGGAAAGAGTTTGTTCAGTCGGTCAGGCAAACCCAGGGCGCCGGCCCGTTCGTGGTCCGTTCCCGTCAAGGGATCGACAACGAACTGGTCCATTACATGGACGCCGTTTCGCGGTGCAAGTCGCCCGAGTTCTTCGATTTGCCGGAAAGCGCGCGCCAGTTCTGGGAACTGCACGTCCTTTATCACAAGGGGATTCTGGAAAAAGAGGCCATGAGGCAAGCGGCCATGGCCGCGCCGGTGGAGAAGCCCGCGCCCGGAAAAAAGGAAGGAGAACCATCGAGTAAAGCCAAAGAAAGCCTAGTCATTTAATTCAGTTCAAAAACGCCCCGCACGGCTAACGCAATCCGTCAACGATTTGATGGAAGTGGATTGCTCTGTGCGGGGCGTCCTCTTTTGGCGGGTTCAAAGCCCGCCGACAGATTTCGGACACGCGGACGAGACCGCGACACCAAAGCGAAGCCGAAAAAAAAGGAGACACACATGGAACCAGTAACGAACACGACCGTAGAAGCACCGACGCCGACCGCTCCCGAAGCGGCTCCGGCCCCGACAACCCAAGCCCCGAAGGCCAATTCCGGCGGGAAAACCCTGGAAGACATCGGAAGCGAGGCGTTTGACGCGCTTTTTTCCGAAAAGCCCGAGACGAAGGTTGAAGCTCCCGATCCCGCAAAGCAGCCGGAATCGGTTGACGAACCAAAAAAGGGCGACGATAAGGCCCTTTCGAGCCTGTCTGCTGATGAGCAATCGGTGCTGAAGGACTTCCGCGATGGGAAATTGGACGCGAAAACGATTCAAGATCTCCGCGACGGAAAGATCATCCCGAAGCACCGACTGGACGAGGTATCGAAGGGGAGCAAAGCCTATGAAACCCTCGGGACCCCGGAGGAAATCTCCAAGGCGTTGGCGCGCCTGAAAGACTTGGAAACGAAGCTCTCAAACGCAAGCCCGGCCGATCCGGCCAAAAAGCCCGAACTCACCGACGAGGAAAAGGAGTTTCAGAACTATCTGGACAAACTTTACCCGGAACGGAACGAGCTGAAAGAGCAGATCAAAAACCTGCAAGAAAAGCTCAAAGTTCACGACCAGGACCGGACGAAAAGGCTTGAGGGCGAAAAAACGAAATGGGAAGAGCGCAACAAGCGCGCGGAGCAATCCGTCGACAAGCTGGCCAAGGAGTTCGGCCTTCCCGTCGACAAGGAAATCCACGCCAGGCATGTGCGCGGAGCCGTGTTCGAGATCATCAACGCGGACCCAGAACTTTCCAAGCGTTTCTACGACGAGGGCGACCTGGGCACGATCCAGGAAGCTTTCGACCGGCACAAGGAGATTTATTCCGGGGTTCAGAGGCAAGTAAGGGCGCAAATCCTCGGCGACAAAACTAAGCAGGACGGTTTGCCGAAAAGGGCTGTAGAGCGCGGCACTCCCGACACGGTCAAGGCGCGCGATCTTTCGAAGTTGTCCACGGAAGAAAAAGCGGCGGCGGCCTGGGAAGAAGCCAACGCAATCCGCACCCCGTGAGCGAACCCTCCTAGAGGAGAACTAAATGGAAAATCTTACAGTTTTCGATAAAGCCCTGAAAGACTTTTATCACGGCGATATCGTCGACTACATCAATAACGAACACAAAATGCGCGACATGTTCGCGAAGAAGGGCTCCGGCGCGGTCAGCGCGGACGGCCGCCAGGTCGTTACCGCGGCGCACGTCGGACGAAACCAGGGCGTCGGCTCTATCGGCGAGAACAAAACCTTGCCGCTGGCGGGGAACGAGGAGATCGTCAATTTCTCGATTCCGTTCCGATGGACCTACGGCCGCGTCAGCTTCACCGGCCAGGTGATCAAGGCGTCCAAGACGTCCAAGGGCGCTTTCACCGACGTGATGACGTTCGCCATGGAAAACGTCAAGAACAACATCGGGCGGCAAATTAACCGCGCCCTGTGGGGTTACGGAGTTGGAATTCTGGCCCGAGTGAACGGTTCTCACGGAGGATCGGCGACGACCGTCGCCTTGAAGTCTCCGGGCGGGTTTACCGGGTCTGAAAACGGCGCGCGATTCATTCTCGACAACGAGTATATCGCGGTCATCCGCAATTCGACGCCGACCAGCGCCGCGGACTCGGACATCATCGGCACGGCCCAGCAGGTTACGGCCAAGGCTTCCGACGGGAGTTCGGTCGACCTCGGGGCCACCTTCGGCGTGGCCCTGAACGACGACGACATGATCGTCAAAGCTCCGGCCGCTACTGACGCGAACACGGAAACCTCCGTGAATCGCGAACCGATGGGCATTCCGGGCCTGGTGGATGACGGCACGTTCATTTCCAGCATCTTCGGGCTGTCGAGAACGACCTATCCCATCCTGAAATCGCCCACGATGAACATGGGCGGCGCCAGTTTCTCGGTCATTGCGGCCCAGCGCATGCTGGATCTGATCGCCGACAAGGGCGGGCTGGGCAGCAAGAAGGACTGCAACTGGTTCGCTCATTCGAGCCTGGTTCAGGAATACGAAAAGGTCCTGATCCAGGTTAAACGGTTCGTGAACGAGCACGGCATGAGCCCGGACCTCGGGTTTGACCAAACCTCCGACATCGAACTGTGCGGCTTCCCCATCAAGAAAGAGCGCATGGCTCCCTATCGCAATATGTACTTCGTCAACAAGGCGCACTCGCGCCGGTACGTCAACTGCGAGGGCGAATGGGTCGACATCGGCGGCGGGGTCTTGCAGCCGATCGCGAACAAGGACGCAGTCGTGGGCCAGTTCCGCATCTACGACAACTTCCAGCACCTCCGCTACGACACTTGCGGACGGATGTATGGGTTCGGCGGCGTTTCCATCGACGTCATCGAAGCGGAATAAAGGAGGGCGACATGAAACCCGTCATGAAACAATCGACGTTCCTTTGGGCTGTCGCCGCCATCCTGGGCATCTACGCGATGCTCGGGCTGGCTCAGAACGCGGGTGCGTTCAACGAGTTGGCCACTTACGACGGAAACGTGGGTCACACCACGTTGGTTGTCGTGCAGGAAAGCACGAGCAACGACGCAACCCAGCGAGCCTTCGGTACGCAGCAGTTGCGCTCGGATCGCCGGGGTCGCTTGCACGTCACCTACACGATGGAATATTCGTCTTATTCCTCGGTGCGCACGGCGGCGACGACCAAGACCTACGACGGCGACGTGGCCACGCCCTGGGCAAGCACTCAAGCGGTGGTCCTTTCCCGAAACCCGAACGTGCTTTGCGTCGGTTCGTCGTCCGAGCCGGCCACGCTGGGCAAATTGTGGGTGCAGTCCAACTCCGGCAATACCCCGATTCGAATTCAGTTCTTCGATACCCGGGGAGCGACGGACACGAACAAGGTCTGGGACATGACCGTCTCCAGCTCGCCTCAGCCGATCACGTTCGATCTCGATTTTTCGAGCGGGATCACGCTGCACAAAGACGGCGACGCGGCTACGACGGTGACGTTTAGGCAATCGAAGCAAAAATAAATCAATGGGGCCTTGGGGATCGGAGGCTCGCGCTTCCGGTCCCCGGAGTTCCACAAAACAGGAGGCGTTAACATGAGCGAAAAAACTACGAAATTTGACAAGGTTCGGCTGGTGAATTTGAGCGACAAAGATTTTTCCTTTACCCATAACGGCGTCGACCATCCGATCAAGGCCAAAAGTTCGATCAAAGTCGAACGCTGGCTGGCCGACCATGCGGTGAAGCAGGGAGTCACGCGCGACCCCAAGGATTTGTCCATTAACCGGTTCCTGCAAATCAAAGAGCTGAACAAAGAGGAGCAGGAAGCGGAATTGAGCCCGTCGAAAATCGAAGCCTTTCAGGACAAGATTTCCGCGCTCGAAAAGGACAACGAGACGCTAGCGTCGAACAACCGGGCGCTCGAAGGCGCGGCCCAGGAAATCGGGGACAAGTTCAAGGCCCTGAAAGCCGAAAACGAAAAGCTCAAAAAAGAGCTGGACGAGCTGAAAGAAAATTCGGCCCCCAAGAGCAAAAAGGGGAAATAACCCATGCGCCGGACGCCGCCCGCCCATATCGTCCAAGAGCTGAAGCGCTACGACCCCATGCTCCGCATCCGCTGGAGTATGGAAAAAAAGTGTTTCATCCTTGAGCGCCAGGCGTTTCGCAAGCTGCAGGCGCGCTGTCTTGGGCCCGGAAAGGACATCAAGCGGGAAGACGTTTTTGGGCTTCCCGTGGAATGGTCCGAGAGCGTATTCGGCATGTGGCGCAGCCAAATCGCCCCGGAAATGAGCGAGCGATATATCGCCTTTCACGAGGGCTACGTTCCGGTCCTGGAAACCAAGGAGATCGACCGGCGCGTCTTGCGAGCCGTGTTCTCGATGGACGCCTGGAAGTTCGGCCGGTACGGCAAGCAGTTCAAAAACGAGTCGGAGTACAGGGAAAAGAAAATGAGAGAAGCGGAAAAAAAGAGACGGATGGACGAGACGCGATCCCGATCCGCGGCCGTTTACGAACACATGGGCTACTGGGACGGACGGCGCATGTCGATGGTGGCCTAAGTGGGAACCATTACCGCCACAACCATCGTTCAGAATATCCGAGACCTTTATCTGGGGGAGTCGGTCGAGTCCTCGCAACTGACGTCGGCGAGCGCCGGGGTCGAATTCTTGAACTCTCAGATCCTGGTGAAGATTAACCAGGCGAAAAACCGCCTCTGGGACATCATCAATCGGGCCAACGAAAACTATTTCATGGTCACGGGCGACACGTCGTCCTTGGCGCTTGTCGCTTCGACCAAGGAATACACGCTTCCGGCCCGGTTTTGGCGGTTGACCGGATTAAAGGTCACGACGGCGGGATACGAGCACGTCCAGTTTAAGGCGCTGAAGACGTCGGACGCGGAGTTTAAACTCCGGGACGCCATTCCTTCGATTGAAAACCCGGATCGCCGGGAATTGGGCTATTGCATCGTGGATTCGCTCACGTTCAAGCTCTGCGACTTCCCGCCGGCGGCGCTGGCGACGTCTTTGGACTACATCGAATCCTTGCCGGACTATGCCCTTTCTGGGTCCAGTACCGTCGATTTGCCGGACCTCTGGATCGAATTCATCGAGAAGAAGGCCGCCTTCGACCTCTTGATCAAAAAACCGGAAGACAAGCGCCGCCGCGAACTGGCCGCGGAGCTCCGGGACATGAGGCCCGATATTATCAACAGCGTTTCCCGTCGGCAAATCCGCGATCCGATCTATGTTCAACCGTATTAAACGGCTCTTCCTTCTTTTCTTGCTCTGCTTTTGGGGGGCGGCGGCCTATTCCGTCGACCCGCCCGAAAGCGCGTCGAGGTTGTTTCTCGATTTCTCAAAATCCGTTGGGCTCGCGGACGCTGCACTCTCCGAGTCCATGCCGGACAATTCGGCTCAAGAACTCGAAGGCGTCGACCTCCAGCGGAATCACAACCTGTCGCGCCGGATGGGCTACAACGATTTTGTCCGCGTTCCCGGGGTCGCCTACGGCGGGTTTAACAATCTGGTCCACGTCTTCAAATCCACCGCGGGCTGCGAACGCATCTTGTATCGCGACGGCCGGAAGACGGTCAAAGACTACCCCTACAACACCAACAGTGTCGGTTCGGATTTTCAGGAATTCTCCGTCGGGTTTGGCGAAGCCGACTTTGTCCGATTTGGCGGCGCGTCCTACCTGGTCACCGAGAGTTCGCCGGGGTTCCGGTTCTACCACAAATATTCTACCGCATGTTCAGGATTCCTCCAGTCTCTTGGCGGCGTCTACGTTCCGGCCATTCCGCGCGGGAAATACGCGCAAACCCATCTTGACCGTCTCTTGGTTGCCGGGGTTTCGACTGCGCCGCTCACAATTTTTTACTCCGAAGAAAACGAGCCGGAAAATTTCGACGTTGCCAACACTATCGAGATTCCAGCAACCAAAGACACCGCCATTACCGGGATTGGACCAACGATTTTCGGAAACGCCTTGGTCTACGGAGAAAATTCCACCCGACTTTTGAGCGGAAACGTTTTTCCATCCGCCGGAACTGGTGGCAACATATCGGTGCGCACCATTTCGGACACTATTGGCGCGGTCCACCACAAGACGATCAAAAATTTCGGGAGCGGTCGCCAGTATTTCCTCTCCTCCGGCAACAACGGAATCGCGCCCGGGATCTACTATTTCAACGGCGTCGGCATCGTCGAGGCGACCAAACATTGCCGGGATTTCTTCAAGGGCATCAACACGTCTTCGTCGGGAATTATTCCCAACGCCTACGTCACCGAGGACGAGTATTGCGTCTATGTCGCGTCAAAGGCCGGGATTTACCCGAATATCCGCGTTTGTATCGACCTGAACAATCGGATCACGGTTTCGAGCGGAACGCCCGTCGCCCACACGGACACCTACAAGGGCGTGGTCTACGGCATCACCGCGAACGAATCCTGGGACGCGCAGAATATTTTCTACATCGGCCTCAATAACAAGGACATGCTCGAATCCAATTCCGCGTTCACCAAGAACATCAACTGGCGTTACAAAACGAAGGACTATCGCCTGAGCACGGGGCTTAAAACCTCGGTCGCCGACCGCGCCTACGTCAATTTCGAAAGCTATTCCGGCACGTTCACCGTCGTGGCCAACTTCGATTTCGGCCAGTCGAGCGCGGTCTTCGTGGTGAATACGTCGTCTTTGGCCAACGCTTCCAATAACGTGGCGCTCCTTGGGCGCTCGAATCCAAATCGGTCGACCCGGCACTTGCGGTTTCCGAACGATAAAAAATTCACTTACGTCAACTTCGATTTCTTCGGGAACGATTCAAGTACCAGTTCGATCAACTACTTCGATTTTTACTTCCGACAGGAAGAGACCATTACAAGATAGGAGGACGCCATGGCCGACAATTACGGACAAGAGTATCAAGACGCGCTGTTTAAAAAACTTTCCCCTCAAATCGAGGCCCGAATCAGAAATATGTTCGCCGGGCGCGGGGCGCGCTTTGGGGCGGCCGACAAGTTTTTGGCCGAAGCCCTGGCGAAACTCCAAACCGAGATCGCCATCGACGCCGAGACCAAACGCGCAGCTTCGGCCGAGGATGACCGGCGGTTCACGCGGAACCAGCAGGAGCAGATCAGGCGGGAACAGGCTGTGGCCGCCAGGGAAGATCAGCGGCGCGCGATTGAGTCCGCCAACGCGGAGCGCACCCGAAACCAGAATATCCTCGAGTACGACCGCCGACTGAAAAGCCAGCGGGAGTACGAATTGGGGAAGCGCTCCGGGTTCCCGAAGGGGAGCGAATACGAGCAGTACAATCTCAAGTATCCCGGCGTCTACGACGAGGAAGAAGAACGCCGCCGAAGGCAAATTCAAGACCGGCCGGCGGGAACGGAATTTGGCGGTTCGACCATTATCCAGAATCCGATGCGCTCGCTTCGACCTGCCCCTAGAAGCTACGAGGACGTTTATGGAGAGCCAGCCCCGGACGCAAACAAGCCGTTTGAGCATGTTGGCGGGCCCGGCGACATTAACGAGAACACGCCCGGAGAATTCGAAAAAATCGGGCGCGATATTCAAGATACGGCCGAGGGGATCTGGGACGGCATCACGGACGCTTTTGACAGCTTCTGGGCTCCGGGATTCACCGCCGGAACCGAAGACCCGGAAACCGGCGAGCCTGTAACTTCAGCGCCCAGCCTTTCGAACATTCCCCAAACCCTGCGCCGCCCCATGACTTACGAGGAGCGCTTGAAACGGAGGGCCGCGTAATGCCCCGCTACGGCGTCCGATACCCCGAAGATGACGTTTTGGGCTCCGAGGATATCCGGCTTCGGAAAGAGGCCGAAGCCAAGGCCGCCCGGATGAACGCCGCCAATATTCAAGAGCGCCGCTTGCGAACCTACGAGGAAAACCAAGCCAGAATCGCGCAACGTCAAGCGGAACAGGACCGATTCAACGCGGACGAAGACCGCAAGAAATCCGAAGCCGAGGAAGCCGAATTTGTCGCCATGTTCGGCAAGCCCAAAAGCCAAATCATGGGGGAGCTGATTTCCTCGACCACCGGGTTTTCCAAGCCCACCCAAAACTACGTCGATTTTAAGCGGCGGGAGATGCAAACGAAACTGGAAGGCAAGCCGCCGAGACAAGGCGTGGACCGATCAGGCGACACGCGCGAAGCCGCCCTGGCCTTCATTCAAAGCTGGAAACCGGGCCAGATGACCGAGGACATGGACGAGGAAGGAAACAAGATTTATCGCCCCGCCACCGGTGACGATATCGTTCGGACCGTGGCGGTCAAATACCCCAGAGTCAAGATCATGTCGGATCCAGACATTCGCGCCGCTCTTGATGCTTTCAACGCGCCGGATCCGGGTCCGCCTGAACCGAAGCGTGCGGGTTTTTGGAACACAATTAAGAATACCGCAAGGCGAGCGACGGAGCGAATCCCCGGAATGGGCCCGAGCGCTCCTGCCGCATCAAATCCGCCCGCCACCACCCCCGCGCCCGCGGGCGAAGAAAAAGTTGTGGTCCAAGACAAGGACGGCAAGCGGTTCCGGCTCCCGGTCGCCCAGCTTAAGGACGCCGAAGCGCAAGGCTACAAACAGGTGAGGTAATGGCAAAACTCGATTTAGAGCCGCTTGACCTTGAACCCATAGATGAGGATCGCACCCCGTCCCCGGCCGCCGTCGTTTCCAATTTTCTGAAGGAAAGAGATTCCGACTTCGTTCCCGATCTTCCCAAAAGCCCAGCCCAAGCGGTGCGCACCGCCGCCTCACCATTCTCCCCGCGCTCCATCGACACGCCCATGACCAGAAGGGTGGCGGGCGATGTCCTTGCCGGAGCCGCTGGAACCGCCGGAGGCGTGGGCGGAGCCATGCGCTGGCTCGGATTCGAGGAAGCGGGTCGTGCCATTTCCGATTTCAGCGACAAAGTTTCACGTGAAGTTGTTCCAGAAGACCCCAATTTCGTCGACGGTATCATGCAAGGTTTCGGCTCCATGGCTACTTTCTACGTCCCCGGGATCGGCGTTGCGTCCGGGGCCGCCAATCTTGCCCGAGTCGCCCCGCGGCTTGCAACCCTTTTCGGGGTAGGGACCGCCTCTTTGCTCGAATCCTTGACCGAGGCTGGCGCGGTCTACAACGAATCCTTGGCCCGAAACGAACCGCAGGAGTACGCGGTAAATAACGCAAACCTGGCCTTTTGGGCAAACCTTCCCGTGGTTGCGATCTCGAACTACTCGGGCGGTCTATTCGAAAAGGCGGGCGGGCGTCAAATTTACGAAACCCTGAAATCGGGCGGGACTGAAGCCCTGCAAGAGATGGTCCAGCAGTATTTTTCCAATTTGGCGCTGGCCGATCCGGCTATGAAAGACGTTTTGATGTCCGGTTTGGTGGGTGCAGTCACGGGCGGAGGGATTAAAGCCCTGGCTGGGGTAGATGCGGGGGGGCAAACTGTCCCCGCCCTTCCCGGCGTTTCTCCAATCCAGGAGCCGCCCTTGCCCGCCCCTGAAGTGGCTCCAGCGCCACCTCCGAGCGCCCCGCAAGCCGCACCGGTGCCGGCAGTTCCGGTCCAACCGCCCGCTGCGGACGTGTTACCCGTTTTGCCTCCGGTTCCGCCGTCGCCTGAAGCCATCCAGGCCGGGGCCGCATTCCCCGCTTCCACCGGCGGATCCGGGGCCTCCATCGAAATTTCGCCGGAAACGCCGCCGCTCCGTCTCGAACCGCTGACCGAACCAGTCAACGAAAATTCGCTGGATCTGGAACCGGTTCCGGCAACCGAGACCGAAACACCGCCGTCCGATCCGCCGAAAGAGCCGCCGGTTGACGCGGTGGCTACGGTGCCGCCTGCGGAGGAGCCCGGGCCGGGGGATAAGGCACCGTCCGAGACGGTGCTACACCAGCAGGTTCAAGACGCTCAAGCCTACCCAAAATCGAAGGTTGGTCTCAAGTTCTTAAAGAAGGGGCCGAAAACGATCACCGAGCGCCAAGCCCTTAACCGCTCTTTGGAGCGCCAGTCTCAAGCCGCCCGCCAAGGCTCTTTCTCCGAGCGCCTGCGCCTCAATTCCGTCAAGCGCAAGTTGGCTGATTTCGTCAAGGAGAAATTGCCGGAAACCGAGCGCGGAGCCTTTCTTTCGCGCGTCGCCAATGTCTCGACGCCGGAGCAGGCGAACCAAATCCGCGAGGAAGTTTTAAGCAACGCCCGAAAACTCGAAGATCGCGGGCCGCGCCTCTACACCGAGCGCCAAGCCTTGCGCCAGTCGCTCCGAAGGCAAGCTCGCGCCGCAGTGCGCGCCGCCGCCCAAACCAAGCAGGATTTGGACAAGGTGAAGTCCGAAATCGTCATGACCTTGCGCGAAAATCTCCCGCTTTTGGAACGCGCCCGATTCATCTCCTCCATTGCCCACGCCACCAAGGGGAAAGACGTGGCGAAACTTACCGCCCGGGTCATCGACCGCATGGTCGAACTGGATAAAAAAGCCCTGGTTTCCGAAGTTAAAACCCGAGTTAAGAAAGCCCTGGACACCGATTCGCTGGACGTCTTCTATAAGCAGAAAATCAGAGAGGCGGTCGAAGGTCTCGAATTTAAAAACGTCACCTACGACACCGCCCAGAAAATCAAGAAAATCGAAGACGCAATCCGAGAGCAATCCGCCCAGGGCAAGGAAGTTTGGCTTCCCGCGCGCATTCTTCAATCGTTCAGGATGCTGAAGCGGAAATCCGTCGAATCCCTGGACGTGAAAGAGTTGATGAACCTGCGCGACAAGATCAACCTCTTAATCAACCTGGCCAAGCAAAGCCAAATCACGCGCTTGACCGCCTATCAGGAGGAACGTGCCGGGCGCGCCGCACAACTGATTGGCGGAACGAAGCCGATCTCGCGCAAACCCTTGATCGAGCATGAACCTGGAAAGGAAGTTCCGACCAAAACGATCATTTCCAACATGATCGCCAAGGCTCAAAACCAAGCCCGGAGAATCGACCACGTCATCACGCCCATGGATGCGATTGTGGACGAGCTGGACGGAAACGAAGACTACCAGGGCGTCAACGCCAGGGTCATCAAGCAAACCATCGACACCGACTATGGAAATTATCTGGATGACGTCGACGGATGGGTGCGCCCGGTCCAGGATCTGGCTGAAAAATTGGGCCTCAAAGACCACAATTTTGAGCGCATTTCGATCCACGCTTACAGGGGCCAAAAAGGCGGGCGCGACTACCTCCGAAACAACGGCATGACGGACCAGCAGATCGACGCAGTCGATTTAACTCCGTCGGAAATGAAGGTTTTTGAGGAGATGCGGCGCGTCATCGAGGAACCTTATCATCAGGTGAAAGAATTGCGCCACGAACTCTACAACGAGGATTTGGACAAGGTCGAAAACTATTTCCCGGTGCAGGTGGATTTCGACAAGGTTTCCGACATCGAAGTATTCCAGCGCGTGGGCGACCTCATGACGGCGGATGCTTTTGGGAAAAAAACCAAGACGGTCCAGCAGGGGTTCACAGAAAAGCGCGTCGGAACCAAAAAGGCCATCCGCTTAAACGCAATGGAAGTCTTCACGCGCCACATGGACGACGTCGCCTATCTCGTTAACATGCAGCGGGATATCAAGATGTTTTCCGAAATCGTCAACTCGCCGCGCTACCAGGAAGCGGCGGGCGACCTGGGCGGACTCATCATGAGCCAATGGATGGACACCTTGGCGCGGAAGGGCGGCTCGGAAGCCTACAAGCGGATTCGAATTCTGGACACCCTGCGGCGGAACGTGGGCGCGGCGCGCATCGGGCTCAAGCTTTCTTCGATTTTAATTCAGCCGACCGCGCTTTTTGATGGAGCGGCCCTGGTGGGCGGGGAGTACGTTTCCAAAGGTGCCGCGGCGGTCATTTTAAACCGCGAGTGGCGGCAATTTATGCGCGACCATTTCCCGGAACTCCGAGCGCGCGGTGCGGACGATCCGGCTTACCTGGAATTGCCGGAAAACCGGCTGATGCGAAAGGCGCAAGGCGTCGGGTTTTCCGCGCTTCAGAAAATGGACATGATCACCGCCTCGGGCGTTGCGGCCGGAGCCTATATTAAATCGCTGGAATCTCGGGGAATCCCGATTGATCTTTCCAACCCAGACCCCGAAGGCGTCAAAGAGGCCACGCTAATGATGCGCCGAACCCAATCTTCGCCGTCGTTCAAAGATTTGCCCCTGGCCATGACGCGTGGACAACTTACCGGAAGCAAGTCGCTGGACAAGCTCATCTTTCAATTTCAGTCGTTCATGCTGAATCGGTGGAGCCTAGTTCGTCATGATGCGTGGCGCGCCGGCGTTCGGGAAGGCAATCCCCGAAAGGCCGCTCAAATTTACGGTTGGTTGGCACTGGCGCAAGTTGCCGAAACCGGAATCCGGCTTGGGACGAAAGCCTTTTGGTTGGCGCTGCTCGGGGCCGGATCGAAAAAAGCCTGGGAAGAAATCGGAAATGAGTTCGACGACATTCCGGGCGACATGCTGATCGACATTATGGGCTCGGTTCCGATTTTAGGTCAAATCGTCCGCATGGCAGCCTACGATAGCGAGCCGGCGCCGGTTTTGGCTTCCATCAAGGATGTCACGGGCGGGTTGCGAACGGCGGTAACAGGCAAGAGCGCAACAACCAAAACCAAGGGAGTTGTAAAGTCTGCGGAAGGCGCGCTGTCTTTGGTGGGGGTTCCGGGAACTTCGCAAGCGGGTCAAATCATTCGGGACGCGATTGACTTGAACAAAAAGAACGCGGCGAAAGGCAAAAGCCGACTATCTTCTATCTTGAGCGGTGGCCGTTTGAAATCGAATCTGGGCGGGGGCTTGCCTTAAATGAATCGGGAATGGGGTAGGGTTCAGTGCTCGACACGATCTTGATTAAAAGCCGGATTCCAGCTTCGATGCGCCAGAGGGCGACAAGGACTAAAATGGCGAATACCAGGAAGGCCAACATAGGCTTTTATTATACCACGATCTTGCTCGGGATTTTCCTCTTTTTTACCGGAAATTCCCAGGCCGCGACCTTCGGATTTTTGCAGATCGAAGACCTCTTAAACCCAGCCAAACTCGAGGACAACGAGTCGGCCATCAACGAAAGTTTTGACGAGTTGTGGGCGGCCAAGGCCGACTTTTCGACCGCGACCGTTTCCGCCGGAAAGCGATTCGTCGTATTCGACCTCTTGAACCCGGCCGAAGCCGAGCGGAACGCTGTGGCCCTGAACGAAAACTTTGACGAGTTGTGGCGCGAGAAGGTTGACGTCTCGGGCGCCGCAGCCACTTACAAGCGGTTCGTCATCGTCGATCTTTTGAACCCGGAGCGCGCCGAGGAAACGACGGCGGCGATCATCGAGAACTTCCGCGATCTTTGGATCGCAAAGGAGGACAAGTCGTGAAAGACTTCCTTAAGGCCAACTGGTGGAAAATCATTGTCGGAGTCTTTACGCTTGGCGGTCTTTACGTTCAGGTTCAGCTCACCGACGCCAAAGTGGAAAGAATGGACCCGAAGGTTTCGGCGATGGAGATAAAACAGGCCGTTCAGGATGAGAAAATCGGAGCGATCAAGTCCGACGTTTCCGAAATCAAGGCGGATATAAAGATCCTTCTTAGGCGCCGGGAGAAATAATACGAAATGCTACCGCTGCGGAGAGGTGATTCATGATGGAAAATACGCCGTTGCCCAATATTCAGGATGGGGCAACTTCCCCAAAGAAGCACCCTATCACCGGGCAGGATGTTATCATTCTGGCCCGCCCGACGACTTGCCCAATTTCGTCGACATTCCTTGAGCGCGGCCGTCTTTGGACCTGGCATTGGAGTCAAACGGACAAGAAGTGGATCAACGAAAAGGACGGAGAAGGTTTCGGCTACCATAAGGGCCTAGACTTCAAATGTCCCGTCGGAACCGCGATCCGCGCCGTCGCTCCCGGCAAGATTTTAAAAATCGGGTGGGAATCGGATCGGAAGCCGCCCGTCGATACCGGATTCGGGCTCCGCATCATTCAGACGTTCAAGTTCGCCGGAAAAAATTATCTCGCTTACTACGGCCACCTGTCGGAAATTCTGGTGAGGGAAGGTCAAGAGGTTCAGCCCGGAGAAGTGGTCGGCGAGTCCGGCAACACGGGTAAATCGAGCGGTCCGCACCTGCACCTTGAAGTAAGGGACGCGGTTGTTTATCAGCCGCACCCGGTGGAGTTTGCATAAAAAGGAGAAACCAAAAATGAAACTGACCAAAATTGACACATTGTGGATGGTTCCGGTAGCGCTGGCGGTGATCATGAGTTTGAAGCTTTCGGCTTGCTCGAATACCTATCGCGTCACGACGAAGTATTCCGACGCTTTCGAAACCCGCGAAGTCACAAGCGAGGTCAAGGGCAAGGGTACGATCAAAGAGGTCGGGCGCTGGTACGAGAAGATCCTGAAGTTCGCCAACGACGAGGTGATGTTTATGAGGAGAAAAACCGAGCAATGATTCGCGGTCGGGTTTCCGGTTTCGCGGTAGACGAGAAGGGCCTATGGATTCGCATCTCCGCCGAAGTTGAAGGGAAACCTCAAGTCGTCGAGTTCGACTTCTCGGAGATTCTAAGGCTGAAGGACGTCGGGCTCGGCGGTTCCGTAGATTTGAAGTGGACCGGAACCGGAGGGACGTTGCCTTGAATTACGTTTTGTTCGTAGTCATCCATGGCGTCCAGCTCCGCGCGATCCGCGACAACTACGCGGACAAGTTGATCGAGGGCGTGCGCTCAAACTTCCCGATCGAGCACCGCGGCTATTTCGTGCCCCTGGTCTACAACTGGTCGGGGATCACGCATGAGCGCCAACTAGAGATGTACCGTGCGGTCGAATCTGGGCTTCCATGGTACGCGCGGAAACCGCTGCGAAAACTGAAGCACACCGTGGGATCGGACGTCGTTTGGAGCGGCCGCGCTAAAGAAGGGACCAAGTGTTTTTACAGTCAATTCCTCGCAGACTTGAGTCAAAAGCTCGAAGAGCAGGTCCAGCGGTACCGAAACCCTCGGATCGTGTTCTTTGGGCATTCCCAGGGCTCCCAGAACGCCCTGTGCTTCATCTGGGACTATGGCCGGATCGTTTCGGCGTTCTTCAGCGCGGGTTCTCCAATCTCGATGGCCTCGGGGATGTTCGACGACTGGGGGAGGGCTCCGGCGAACTTGCAGCGGTGGGTCAATTTTTGGAATCCCATGGACTGGATCAGCTCGCCGTTGGGGAGCCATCCGTCCAAAGAGATCCGGGCCTTGGTGAACGACGCGCGGGTGCCGCTCGGGCCAAATCCTCTAAACTGGACCACGGCCGGCGCGCACGGTATTTATTGGAGATCGCCGTTTGTGCACAAGCGGGTGGCGGAGGAAATTAAGAGGCTGGTTGGGTAGACTAAAGCCTTGGGCGGTACTTGAAAATTGTCAAGCATTCTTTGATCTCTTTTCAAGGTTGCGCATATATAAATGAATGCCGGAATCACAATGAAAATCATGAATAATGAAATCCGCGCGGCACCGTAAAGAGCATCAAACAGTGTTAATCCGGTTAAAAAATCAAATGGCTCAAATAGTCTAACCCCCTTAGAGAAAAAACCTTTTTCGTATTTTTCTTGAAACTCTTTTTCCCATTTTTCAATAGGCCGCCTTGGGAGCGGTTTTTTGTAAATCAAAATTTCAAAAATTCGTTTTAGTATTGCCACTGCGCGAACTCTTTGTATAGGCCCTCAAAATCTCGCATCGTTCTTTCCCAGGAGAAGGCATTTTTCATCTTTTCTTTTGCTTTTACCCCGAGATGCTTTCTCAAGTTGTCCGAAAAAATAAGTCTGGATATTTCCCCGGCAAGGTTCGAGCTTTTTCCGGGCGGACACAGTAAACCGTTGATTTCAGCGTCTATTAGTTCAGGATTTCCACCGACGGAAGTCGCCACGACGGCCAACCCGCAAGCCATGTATTCCATTAGGGAGTTTGAAAACCCCTCCGCATCCGAACACAAAACGAATTTTT
>Ga0196964_10000356_pt1 | contig 30980 bp, 20 predicted proteins | sample S1_10metaG_FD_148615 | JGI IMG/M metagenome (GOLD analysis project Ga0196964, IMG submission 148615) | Soil microbial communities from Anza Borrego desert, Southern California, United States - S1_10 | ecosystem: Environmental > Terrestrial > Soil > Desert | place: USA: California | collected... | reverse complement strand
ACATTGAGGCAGGTGCCGCCCAGGCCGTCGGAGGCGTCGACGATGGTCGTCTCCAGCCCCACCTGCCCGCAGCGGATCGCCGCCACGTAGCCGCCGGTGCCGGCGCCGATGACGAGGACTTTGGTCTTGAGGGTGTCGGTCATGGCCGCGCGCCTACCGCATCCGGTGCGCGAGGGAAAGGCGTCGGTGCGGATCGAACCGCAGGGCCGGTTGACAACCGGAACAAAAAAAGAACACTGTTCCCCGGATCGGAGGGACGGGCCAGGTGCGCAGCTTGATGGCCGCGGCAGCGGCGGCGGGGATGCTGGCGGCGACGGAAGCCGCGGCGGAGAATTGGCAGCCGGCGGCGGCCAATGACGAGATGATCATCGGCGTGGACGTGACGTCCATCCAGGGAGACCCGCGGCTTCGCATCGCGACCGTGATGCTCGTCTTCGCCAGAGCCGATCCGGGCGGCGGTGACTTCGCCCTGTCCGCCGTGGGATTTGACTGCGTCGACCATACGGTCGCGCTGATCAGCATGGACTTCTACGCCATCGACGGGACCGCGCTGTCCACCTCGGAACCTGACGCGAACGCGCCGGGCGAACCCATCGAACCGGGTGCCCTCTTCGAGACCGTCGAAGGGGTGGTCTGCGAGGGCCAGCGGTATCCGCCGGGCTCGCCGGACGGCCTCGCGTTCGCGGCCGCCGCGCGGGAACTGCTCTTGCGAGGCCTGAGGCGCTAGGCCGCGGCGGTCCGCCGGCCCGGCTCGCCGCTCGGCGCCGCACCTCGGCCAGCGCCGACGACGGGCGCCCTCAATCCATGAACAGCGTCGCCGGGTGTTCCAGCGAGGCCTTGATCTTCTGGATGAACTCGGCGGCGTCGTAGCCGTCGACGATGCGGTGGTCGAAGGACGAGGAGACGTTCATCATCTTCCGCACCACCATCGCCCCGTTCTTCACCACCACCCGGTCGATGATCTTGTTGGGGCCGACGATGGCCACCTCGGGGTGGTTGATGACCGGCGTGTGGACGACGCCGCCCAGGGTCCCCAGCGAGGTGATGGTGATGGTGGAGCCGCTGAGCTCATCCTTCGAGGCCTTGCCGGATTTCGCGGCGGTGGAGACGCGCGCGATCTCCTCGGCCAGGCCGTAGACGTCGAGCGCCTCGGCGTGGCGCACCACCGGCACCATCAGGCCGTTGGGGGTCTGGGCGGCGATGCCCAGGTGGACGCCGTCGAAGCGGTGGAAGACGCCTTCGTCGTCGTCGAAGCGGCCATTGATCGTCGGGTGGTCGCGGAGCGCCCGGATCATCGCCGTGGCCAGGAACGGCAGCACGTTCAGCTTGGGCCGGTCGGTCCCCTTGTTCTGGGCGTTGAGGTGGGCGCGCAGGGCCTCCAGCTCGGTGACGTCGACCTCCTCGGCGTACATGAAGTGCGGGATGCGGCGCTTGGCCTCCTGCATCTTCTCCGCGATCTTGCGGCGCAGGCCGATGATCTTGATGTCCTCGACGCCTTCGCGCGCCGCGCGCCGGGGACCCGGGCCGCCCGAGGGCGCGCGGCCGCCGGAGGCGACGTAGGCGTCCAGGTCGTCGTGGCCGATGCGGCCGGCGGGGCCGGAGCCCGGCACGAACTGCAGCTCGACGCCCAGGTCGCGGGCGCGCTTGCGCACCGCCGGCGAGGCCAGCGGCCTCGACCCGGGCTCGCGGGTGGCGAAGGCCTCGCCGCGCGGCGCGGCCGTCTTCGCAGGCGCGGCGGCCGCCGGCCTGGCCGGCGCCGGCGCTTCGGCCTTGGGCGCAGGGGCCGCGGCGGAGGCCGGCCTGGCGGCCGCGCGCGTGGTCTCCACGTTGCCCCGCCCCTCGACCTCGAGCGCCACCAGGGGCGAGCCGACGGCGACGGTCGAGCCGGGCTCGCCGTGCAGGGCCACGACCCTGCCCGAGACCGGGCTGGTCAGCTCGACGGTGGCCTTGTCGGTCATCACGTCGGCCAGCAGGGCGTCCTCGGCGACGTGGTCGCCGACCTTGACGTGCCAGCCCACCAGCTCGGCCTCGGCGGTGCCCTCGCCGACGTCGGGCAGCTTGAAGACGTAGTTGCCGGGGCCCATGGCGTCGGGCTCGGGCGAGAAGGCCTCGACGGTCGCCGGTTCCTCGCGGCCCTCGGCCGGGCCCGTCTCGGCCACGCCCGCGTCCATCGGCGGCGCGGGGTGGTCCATGTCGGCTTCCGGCGCGGCGGCGTCGGCGGGCGCGTTGCCGGCGCCTTGGACCTCGAACACCACCAGCGGCGAGCCGACCGCCAGCATGGCGCCGGGCTCGCCGTGGACCGCCGTGACCACGCCGGAGACGGGCGAGGTCAACTCGACGGTGGCCTTGTCGGTCATCACGTCGGCCAGCAGCTGGTCCTCGGCGACGGCGTCGCCGACCTTGACGTGCCAGCCGACGAGCTCGGCCTCGGCGGTGCCCTCGCCGACGTCGGGGAGCTTGAAGACGTACCTGCCCATCGCTCAGCCCTCCATCGCGCGCTTGAGCGCTTCGCCGACCCGCTTCGGCCCCGGGAAGTACTCCCACTCGAAGGCGTGCGGATAGGGCGTGTCCCAGCCGGTGACGCGCAGGATCGGCGCCTCGAGGTGGTAGAAGCAGCGCTCCTGCACCAGGGCCGACAGCTCGGCGCCGTAGCCCGAGGTCATCGGCGCCTCGTGGACGATGACGCAGCGGCCGGTCTTCCTCACCGACGCCTCGATGGCCTCGATGTCTAGCGGCACCAGCGAGCGCAGGTCGATCACCTCGGCGTCGACGCCGGCGTGCTCGGCCGCGGCCAGCGCCACCCATACCATCGTCCCATAGGCCAGCACGGTGACGTCGCCGCCCTCGCGCAGGGTGCGCGCCTGGCCCAGCGGAATGGCGTAGTGGCCCTCGGGCACCTCGGCCAGCTCGTGGCCGGTCCAGGGCTTCACCGGCCGGTCGTGCCAGCCGTCGAAGGGGCCGTTGTAGATGCGCTTGGGCTCGAAGAAGATCACCGGGTCGTCGTCCTCGATCGAGGCGATCAGCAGGCCCTTGGCGTCGTAGGGGTTGGACGGGATCACCGTCTTCAGGCCGGCGATGTGGGTGAACAGGCTCTCGGGCGACTGGCTGTGGGTCTGGCCGCCGAAGATGCCGCCGCCGTAGGGGCTGCGCACGGTCATGGGCACGGTGAACATGCCGGCCGAGCGGTAGCGGATCTTGGCCGCCTCCGAGACCAGCTGGTCGTAGGCCGGGTAGATGTAGTCGGCGAACTGGATCTCGACCACCGGCCGCAGGCCGTAGACCGCCATGCCGATGGCGGCCGCGGCGATGCCGCACTCCGAGATCGGGGCGTCGAAGGAGCGGGTCAGGCCGTGCTTCTGCTGCAGCTGGTCGGTGACGCGGAAGACGCCGCCGAAGTAGCCGGCGTCCTCGCCGAAGCTCAGGACGTCGGGGTCCTGGGCCATCTTCACGTCGAGCGCGGAGTTCAGCGCCTGGATCATGTTCATGGACGGCATGGTCAGACGCCCACCTGCTGGCGCTGCTCGCGCAGCCGCCAGTCCTCGGAGGCGAACACGTCCTCGAACATGGTCTTCACCGACGGGCGCGACTGGCCGATGGTGCCGATCGCCTCGGCCTGCTTGCCGGCCTCCCGGACCTGCTCGACGGCCCAGGCCTCGGCCTCGGCGTGGCGGTCCTCGTCCCATTCGCCGAGGGCGATCAGGTGTTGCTTCAGGCGCTTCACCGGGCAGCCCAGCGGGAAGTGGTCCCACTCGTCGGCCGGGCGGTAGCGGCTGGGGTCGTCCGAGGTCGAGTGCTGGGCGGCGCGGTAGGTGACGAACTCGATCACCGTGGCGCCGAGGTTCGAGCGCGCCCGCTCGGCCGCCCAGGCGGTGGCCGCGTGCACGGCCAGGAAGTCGTTGCCGTCGACGCGCAGGGCCGGCAGTCCGTAGCCGATGGCCTTCGACGCGAACGTCGTCTCCATGCCGCCGGCGATGCCCTGGAAGGAGCTGATGGCCCACTGGTTGTTGACGATGTTGAGCACCACCGGCGCGCGGTAGACGGCGGCGAAGGTCAGCGCGTTGTGGAAGTCGCCCTCGGCGGTGGCGCCGTCGCCGACCCAGGCGGCGGCGATCTTGTCGTCGCCCTTGTAGGCCGAGGCCATGGCCCAGCCGACGGCCTGCGGCACCTGGGTCGTCAGGTTGCCGGAGATGGTGAAGAAGCCGTACTCCTTCGAGGAGTACATGATCGGCAGCTGCCGGCCTTTGATCGGGTCCGAGGCGTTGGAGTAGATCTGGTTCATCATGTCCGCGAGCGGATAGCCGCGGGCGATCAGCAGCCCCTGCTGGCGGTAGGTCGGGAAGCCCATGTCCTCGCGGTGGAACACCCCGGCCTGGGCCACGGCGATGGCCTCCTCGCCGGTGCACTTCATGTAGAAGCTGGTCTTCCCCTGGCGGTGGGCGCGGTGCATGCGGTCGTCGAAGGCGCGCACCAGCACCATGTCCTTCAGGCCCTTGCGCAGGGTCTCGGGGTCGAGCCTGGGGTTCCACGGCCCCACCGCCTGGCCCCCGTCGTCCAGCACCCGCACCAGCGAGAAGGCCATGTCCCGCATCTCGAACGGGTCGGTGGAGATCTCGGGCCGCGGCGCCTCGCCGGCAGCCTGCAGGATCAGGTGGCTGAAGTCGGCCTGGTCGCCGGGGCGGGCGGGCGGCTCCGGCACCCGGAGGCTGAGCGGGACAGTGTTCTTCATGGCGTTCCCTGGGCGCGCGGCCTTGCGCCGTCTGCGCGGCCTTCCTCTACGGACCCTGGCGCGGCCGATCAACAGCTTGCGCCCGCCCGGCCGCAGTTCGGGTGTGCGGAGCGACCCTCGCAAGGGCCCCGGCCGGACTAAGCCCTGCAACCTCTTGATGGAATGATGCGCCCGCGTCCGGACGGGTCAAGGACGGCTGCTTCGCAGCCGCCGCGGAGCGGCGCGGCCGTTGGGCCGCGTCCTTGACGCGACCGGACGCTGAGGGCGCGATGCTCCGCCAAGAGGTTCAAGGGCCGGAATGCAGCGCCCGGCGCGCTCCGGCCCTAACCCTGTCGCAGCTCGCTGATCGTCCGCCCCGGCGCGATCGCTTCCACGTCCGTCTTCACGTGGATCAGCGCCGGTCGGCCGGCGGCGCGGGCTTCGGCGAGCGCGGCGGGGAAGTCCTCGGTGCGCTCGACCGTCACGGCCCAGGCGCCGAACGAGCGGGCGTAGGCGGCGAAGTCCGGGTTGACCAGGTCGGTGGCCTCGACGCGGCCGGGGTAGTTCTTCTCCTGGTGCATGCGGATGGTGCCGTAGGAGCCGTTGTCGACCACGACGGTGATCACGTTCGCGCCGTACTGGACGGCGGTGGCCATCTCGTTGCCGGTCATCAGGAAGTCGCCGTCGCCGGCGAAGCAGACCACGTCGCGGTCCGGGTGGACCAGCTTGGCGGCGATGGCGGCGGGGAAGCCGTAGCCCATGGCGCCGGAGGTCGGGGCCAGCTGGGTGTGGCGGGCGCGGTGGCGGTAGAAGCGGTGCAGCCAGGCGGCGAAGTTGCCCGCGCCGTTGCAGAGGATGGCGTCGGCCGGCAGGGCCTCGGCCATGTGGGCCACAACCTCGGAGAGGTTGACCGCCGCCTCGACCGCGACCGGGGCGGTGAACGCCTCGTAGTCGGCCCGCGCGGCGTCGCGCCACGCCGTCCACTTGCGGTCCATGTCCAGCGTCGAGAGCGCCAGCGCCGCCGGCGAACAGTCGGCGACCGCGGCCACGGCGGCCGGCCACACCCGGTTCACCTCGCCGGGGCCCGGGTGGATGTGGACCAGCGCCCGGCTGGTCTTCTCGCGGGTGAGCGAGGCGTAGCCCTGGGTCGGGTTCTCGCCCAGCCGCGCGCCGATGGCGATCAAGAGGTCGGCCGCCTTGACCCGTTCGACCAGCCTGGGGTTCGGCCCGAGGCCGAGGTCGCCGACGTAGCAGGGGTGGTCGTTGTCGATCAGGTCCTTGCGCCGGAACGACAGCGCCACCGGCAGGTCGTGCGCCTCCAGCCAGTCGGCCAGGGCGCCCAGCGCCGGCGTGGTCCAGCCCGAGCCGCCGAGGACGACCAGGGGCTTCTCCGCCACTTTGAGCCGTTCCTCGATGGTCGCCAGCGCCGCCGGGTCGAGCCCCGAGCGCGCCGCCATGACCGGGGCCACGGGCGGCTCGCCGCCGTGGTCGTGCAGCTTGTCCTCGGGCAGGGCCAGCACCACCGGCCCCTGGCGCCCCTGCATGGCGACGGCGAAGGCGCGGCCGACCAGTTCGGCGGTGCGGGTCGGCTCGTCGATCTCGGCGGCCCACTTCGACAGCGGTCCGAAGGCGGCGGCGTAGTCGACCTCCTGGAAGGCGCCGCGGCCCTTGTCGCCGCCGGCCACCTGGCCGACGAACATGATCATGGGCGTGGAGTCCTGGTGCGCCGTGTGCACGCCGACGCTGGCGTGGGTGGCGCCCGGCCCGCGCGTGACCATGCAGATGCCCGGCCGACCGGTCAGCTTGCCGTAGGCCTCGGCCATGTTGGCGGCGCCCGCCTCGTGGCGGCAGGTGACGACGCGGATGCGGTCGCGCACGTCGTGCAAGGCGTCGAGGACGGCGAGGTAGCTCTCGCCGGGCACGCAGAAGACGTGGTCGGTCCCGTTCAGGACCAGGGTCTCGACCAGCCGGCGCGCGGCCGTGTCGGGGGCTTGTTCTCTGGGCACTCTATCCTCAGGCCTGGACGTAGGCGGTCTTCATGCGGGTGTAGAATTCGCGGGCGTAGGGCCCCTGCTCGCGCGGGCCGAAGGACGAGGCCTTGGTCCCGCCGAACGGCGCCTGCAGGTCGACGCCGGCGGTCGGCAGGTTGACCATCACCATGCCGACGGTCAGCCCGTCCTGGAACATGCGCGCATGCTTCAGCGACCGGGTGTAGACCGCCGCCGAGAGGCCGAAGTCGGTGTCGTTGGCGATGGCCAGGGCGTGGTCGGCGTCCTCGGCCGGGATGACCGCCGCCACCGGGCCGAAGATCTCCTCCCGCGCGATGCGCATGGCATTGTCGACGTCGGCGAACAGGGCCGGCTGCATGTAGTAGCCCCGGGTGGGCCGCTCGAGCCGCTCGCCGCCGTAGACCAGGCGGGCGCCCTCGGCCTTGCCGACCTCGACGTAGTCCAGGTTCTGGTTCAGCTGCGGCGAGGAGACCACCGGGCCGATGTTGGTCCTGGGGTCCAGCGCGTGGCCGATCTGCAGCGTCTTCAGCCGCTCCGCCAGTTTCTCGACGAACGGCTCGTACACCCCCCTGGTCACCAGCAGCCGCGAGGAGGCGGTGCAGCGCTGGCCGGTGGCGAAGAAGGCGCCGTTGAGCGCGCCCTCCACGGCCATGTCGAGGTCCGCGTCGTCCAGCACGACGAGCGGGTTCTTGCCGCCCATCTCCAGCTGGAAACGCTTAAACCGCTTGGCGCAGGCCTCGGCCACGCGGGCGCCCACGCCCTGCGAACCGGTGAACGATATGCCGTCTATGCCGGGATGGTTCAGCATCGCCTCGCCGACCACCGAGCCCTTGCCCATGACCAGGTTGAACACGCCCGCCGGGGCTCCGGCCTCCTGGATGATCTCGGCCAGCCTCCAGGCCGAGGCCGGGACGATGTCGGCCGGCTTCATCACCACCGCGTTGCCGTAGGCCAGCGCCGGGGCGGCCTTCCAGGCCGGGATGGCGATCGGGAAGTTCCACGGCGTGATCAGCCCGACCACCCCGATCGGCTCGCGCCGCGCCTCCACGGTGATGCCGCTCCTCATGGAGGGCAGCACGTCGCCGATCGCCCGGTAGCACTCGCCGGAATAGAACCGGAAGATGCGCGCCGAGCGGATCACCTCGCCCTTGGCCTCGGCGAGCGTCTTGCCCTCCTCGCGCGCCAGCAGCTCGCCCAGCTCGTCGGCGCGGGCCGTCAGCAGGTCGCACACCTTGTCGAGCAGGTCGCCGCGCACCTGGGCGTTGGCCGCCCGCCAGCCGGGCGCCGCCGCCTTCGCCGCCTCGACCGCGGCGTCCACGGTCGCCGCGTCGCCCTGGGCGAACTCGCCGACCAGCTCGTCGAGGTCCGACGGGTTGCGGTTCTCGGAGACCTCGGCCCCCTCGACCCACTCGCCGCCAATGAGGTTCGCAAAGCGCTTCGCCATGCCGCCGTCGCCCGTTCGTGCTGGAGATCGGCGGTCTCTACTGCGGGTGCGGCGCAAGGTCCACCGCGCTGCACGAAAGCTGCACCGCGCCGCCGTCACCGGCTCCACGGGGCGGCATCAGGATCGCGTCGATTGACCCCGGAGCCTTTCCCCCGATGATGCACGTGATGAGCCGAACCATCCTGGTCGTCGACGACGACCCCCACATCCGCCAGCTGCTGGTCTTCGCCCTGACCAAGGCGGGGCTGGAGGTGCGCGAGGCCGCCGACGGCGAGCAGGCCCTGGCCTCGGTCGAGGCGTCCGCCCCCGACCTGGTGGTGCTCGACATCAACATGCCGCGCATGAACGGCCTCGACGTGTGCCGCAAGATCCGCGCCCAGGGCGACCTGCCGATCCTGTTCCTGTCCTCACGCGACGACGAGATCGACCGCATCCTGGGCATCGAGCTCGGCGGCGACGACTATGTCGTGAAGCCGTTCAGCCCGCGCGAAGTGACCGCCCGGGTGCAGGCCATCCTGCGCCGCTCGGGGGGCAAGGCGGCCGCGGCGGAGCCCGCCGGCGAGGGCCTGGTGACGCGCGGACGGCTGGCGCTCGACCCGGACGGCTGGACGGCCCGCTGGGACGACCGGGAGGTGTCGCTGACGGTCACCGAGTTCGGCATCCTCAAGACGCTGGCCGCGGCGCCCACGCGGGTGTTCACCCGCGACGCCATCATCGACCGCCTGCACGGCCCCGGCTTCGCCATCACCGACCGCACCATCGACAGCCACGTGCGCAACCTGCGCGGCAAGTTCGCGGCGCTTGACGCCCACGACGTGATCGAGACCAAGGCCGGCGTCGGCTACCGCCTCGGCCCCTGCGCGGGCGGATAGGAAGAATTTTGGAACCACGAACGACACGAACCACACGAACAGGGCGGCGTCCGGCTTCGACCAATTCGCGAAACCGGAACTCGAATCGCGCGTCCCTCCGTGTCTGCTGTGGCCGCGGCGCTCCGACCTGCCACAGACCGGTTCGTGTGGTTCGTGAGGTTCGTGGTTCTTCCTTACCGGGCGCGACCGGGTGATCGGGGCGTTCAAGGACTTCCTGAAGCGACACTGGCCGCCGCTTCGGCTGCGGGCGATCCTGCTGACGGTGCTGCTGTTCGCCGCCGCCATGCCGCTGCTGGGCGGGGTGTTCCTGCGCGTCTACGAGAACGCCATCGTGCGCCAGACCGAGGCCGAGCTGGTGGCCCAGGGCGCGGCCCTGGCGGCCGCCGCCAGCCTCGCATGGCCGGGCGCCGGGGCGCCGGCCGAACGAGCGCCGGACGCGCCGCTGCCGCCGGAGGCCTACCACCCCGAGCCCTCGACCATCGACCTGGGCTTCGCCGAGGTGGCGCCGCCGCGGCCGCAGCCGCGGGCGGCGCGCCGCCCGGCCGACCCGGCCGCCGCCGCGGCGGCGCGCGCCATCGGGCCGGTGATCGACCGCACGGTGCAGACCACCCTGGCCTCGGTGGTGATCACCGACCGCAACGGGACCGTGGTGCGGGGCTTCGGCTACGGCGGCGACCTGACCGCCGTGCCCGAGGTGCGCGACGCCCTGCGCGGGCGGGCCCGCTCGGTGCTGCGCCGCCGCGGCGGCTACCGGCCGCAGTATTCGTTCGAATGGGTCAGCCGCGCCTCGTCGCTCAGGCTGCACCACGCCAGGCCGATCGTCGTCGACGGCCGGGTCAGGGGCATCGTCCTGCTGTCGCGCTCGCCGCGCGCCCTGTTCCGGGGCATCTACGAGGACCGGGGCAAGATGGCGCTGGGCGCGGCCGTCATCCTGGGAGCCCTGATCGTGCTCTCGGGCCTGGTGTCACGCGGCGTCACCCGGCCGATCGAGGCGCTGAGCAAGGCCTCGCGCGAGGTGGCCGGCGGCCGCGGCGACGTGCCGGAGACGCCGCCGACGGCGGCGGTGGAGATCCGCCAGCTCTACGACGACTTCCGCGCCATGGCCGAGGCGGTGGATCGCCGGTCGGGCTATCTGAAGGACTTCGCGGCCGCCGTCAGCCATGAGTTCAAGACCCCGCTGGCCGGCATCGGCGGGGCGGTGGAGCTGCTGCAGGACCACGGCGAGACCATGACGCCCGAGGAGCGCAAGCGCTTCCTGGCCAACATCGAGGCCGACACCGGCCGCCTGACCCAGCTGGTCACCCGCCTGCTCGACCTCGCCCGCGCCGACATGGCCCGGCCCGAGGCCGACGTCGCCGCCGACCTGGCCCGGCCCATCCGGCGCGTCGCCGACGGCCTGGGCGACGGCATCGCGGTCTCGGCCGACCTGCCGGACGTCCCGCCGGTGGCGGTGCCCGAACGCACCCTGGAAGCGGTGCTGACGGCCCTGATCGAGAACAGCCGCCAGGCGGGGGCGACCCGCGTCACGATCACCGCCCTGGCCGGGCCCGAGGGGGTGGCGCTGCGGCTGCAGGACGACGGGCCGGGCATCGCCGAGGCCGACCGCGAGCGGCTGTTCGAGCCCTTCTTCACCACCCGCCGGGCCGAGGGCGGCACCGGGCTGGGCCTCAGCATCGCCCGCTCGCTGCTGCAGGCCAGCGGCGCCCGCATCGCCGCCCTGCCGTCGGAGAAGGGCGCGCTGTTCGAGATCACCCTGCCGGTCGCGGGCTGAATCCCCCTCTGCACGAAATCTCCACACCGGCCGCCGCCGGATGTGCGCCGGCGCCCGGCAGGCTTCGCGGGCATGAGGGGAGAGTGGCCTATGATGTTCGACGCGGACGACGACGGCCGGGTGGTCGTGCAGGCCGAACGCGACGGCTGGATCTGGACCCTGGTGGCCGGCGGCCGCATCGCCGCCCAGGGCCCCGCGCCCGACCGCAACACCGCCGAGCGCTACGGGGCCTTCGCCGCCGCCGCGGTCGGCGCCTTCGCACGGATCGGGCGGGCCTACTGACCTGGCGGAGAGGGATCAGAGAACGCCCTTGCGCCTCATCGCCGCCACCGCCTCGGCGTCCAGCCCCAGCATCTCCTGCAGCACCGCCTCCGTATCGGCCCCCAGCCTCGGCGGGGCGCGGCGGTAGCTGACCGGCGTCTCCGACAGGCGGAACGGGCTGGCCACGGTCCTGACCGGCGCGGCGAGGTCGTCCCGCGCCTGCTCCACCACCAGCTCCCGGTGCCTGGCCTGCGGCTCCTCGAACACCCGGTCGACGGTGTTGATCGGCCCGCACGGCACGCCGGCGGCGTCGAGGGCCGCGATCCACGCCTGGGTCGTCCGCCGCACGGTCAGGGCCGCCAGGGCCGCGGTGAGCTCGGCCCGATGCCGCACCCGCAGTGCGTTGGTCAGGAAGCGCTCGTCCTCGGCCAGCGGCGCGTCGCCCAGCGCTGCGCACAGGCTGCGGAACTGGCCGTCGTTGCCGACCGCGATCACCACCGCTCCGTCCTCGGTGGGAAAGGGCTGGTAGGGGGCGAGGTTGGGGTGGGCGTTGCCCATGCGGGCCGGGACCGCGCCGCTGACAAAATAATTTGTCGCCTGGTTGGCCAGCATGGCCGCCTGCACGTCGAACAGGGCCATGTCGATGTGCTGGCCGCGGCCGGTGGCGCGCGCGTGCAGCAGGGCGGCCAGGATGGCGTTCGACGCGTAGACGCCGGTGAACAGGTCGACCACCGCCACCCCGACCTTCATCGGCTCGGCGCCCGGCTGGCCGTCGGCCTGGCCGGTGATCGACATCAGCCCGCCCATGCCCTGGATCATGTAGTCGTAGCCGGCCTTGCCCGCGTCCGGCCCCGACTGGCCGAAGCCGGTGATCGAGCAGTAGACGAGCCTGGGGTTGACGGTTTTGAGCGCGGCGTAGTCGAGGCCGTACTTCTTCAGCCCGCCGGTCCTGAAGTTCTCCACCAGCACGTCGGCCCTCGCCGCCAGGTCGCGCAGCAGGGCGGCGCCCTCGGGCCTGGCCATGTCGACGGTGAGCGAGCGCTTGTTGCGGTTGGCGGCGAAGTAGTAGGCGGCGTCGGATGGTTCGCCGTCCGGCGCAGTCGTGAACGGCGGACCCCAGGCGCGGGTGTCGTCGCCGGCGCCCGGCCGCTCCACCTTGATCACCTCCGCCCCCAGGTCGGCCAGGATCTGCGTCGCCCACGGCCCGGCGAGGACGCGGCTGAGGTCGAGGACGACGACCCCGGCAAGGGGGCCGGTGGAGGTGGAGTGGGTCATCGGACCTCGATCAGCGGGCGTTTGGTTCGGACGCTGCCAGGCGTTCGCGGTCCTGGGGCCCTAAAGCCCCGGGTCGTAGCTTCCGGACTGGCGGCAGCGCTCCTCGCGGGCCAGCTGGGCGCGGTCGTCGAGCTCGTCGGCCATGGCGCAGATGCGCGAGGAGGCGGCGGTCTTGAATATCCCCGGGATCAGGGCGTGGATGAAGCAGAAGCAGGAGATCTTCAGCACCCGCCAGCCGTAGCCGGCCGAGTGGCCCAGGTGCTCGAGGTAGCTCTCGCCTACCTCGCGCGGGTGCTCCAGGAACAGGCGCTCGAAGGCCCCGGGGCGGCGCTCGGCGGCGGTCCGGACCGGCATAGATTCGGTGCACTGGCTGGCCTGCACGGTCGTGTCCCCTCTCTCGCCCCTGTTTCGCAGCCGCGCTTTGGGCTAAAGGCGCGACCAGGAAGTCCCCCCGCATAGCACGGGTCGACCGCGTTGAGAATCGCGCGCCCGTGCGGAGAGAACGTCGCAATGCCCGCAGATTCCGGCCACACCAAGGCTCCCGCCAAGACCTACCGCTGGGACGACCCGTTCGATCTCGCTTCGCGCCTGAGCGACGAGGAGCGGATGATCTGGGAGGCGGCGCGGGCCTACGCCCGCGACAAGCTGCTGCCGCGCGTCATCTCCGCCTTCGCCGACGAGCGCTTCGACGCCGAGATCATGACCGAGCTGGGCGAGATGGGCTTCCTCGGCGCCATGCTGCCCGAGGAGTACGGCGGCTCGGGCGTCAGCCACGTGGCCTACGGCCTGGTCGCGCGCGAGATCGAGGCGGTGGATTCCGGCTACCGCTCGGCCATGAGCGTGCAGTCGTCCCTGGCCATGTACCCCGTCTACGCCTTCGGCTCGGAGGAGCAGAAGCGGCGCTTCCTGCCGCCGATGGCCAAGGGCGAACTGATCGGCTGCTTCGGCCTGACCGAGGCGGACGGCGGCTCCGACCCCGGGGCCATGAAGACCAAGGCCGAGAAGGTCGACGGCGGCTACCGCCTGAACGGGGCCAAGTTCTGGATCACCAACTCGCCGATCGCCCACATGGCGGTGGTCTGGGCCAAGCTGGACGGCGAGATCCGCGGCTTCATCGTCGAGCGCGGCATGGACGGCTTCACCACCACCAAGATCGGCGACAAGCTTTCCCTGCGCGCCTCGATCACCGGCGACATCGGCCTCAACGACGTGTTCGTGCCCGAGGCCAACATCCTGCCGGGCGTGAGGGGCCTCAGAGGACCGTTCTCGTGCCTGAACAAGGCGCGCTACGGCATCGCCTGGGGGGCCATGGGGGCGGCGGAGTTCTGCATGCACGCCGCGCGCGACTACGTCGCCGAGCGCATCCTGTTCGGCCGCCCGCTCAGCGCCCGCCAGCTGGTGCAGAAGAAGCTGGCCGACATGTCGACCGAGATCGCGCTGGGCTTCGAGGCCGCGCACGCGGTCGGCCGCCTGCTCGACCAGGGCGCCTTCGTCCCCGAGGCGATCTCGATGATCAAGCGCAACAACTGCGGCAAGGCGCTGGCGATAGCGCGCGAGGCCCGCGACATGCACGGCGGCGCCGGCATCACCGGCGAGCACCACGTCATGCGCCACGCCATGAACCTCGAGACGGTGAACACCTACGAGGGGGCTCACGACGTGCACGCCCTGATCCTCGGCCGCGCCATCACCGGCGAGAGCGCGTTCTAGGGCGGAGGCCGCGGAGGCTCAGACCTCCGTCGTATCGCCCTCCGACCCGGGCTTCGCCGCCGGGGGCATCGGCGTCGTCAGGGTCGGCTGGGGCTGCTCCGGCGGGACGTGCGGCGGCGGCATGAACTGCAGCGTCAGCCTCTCCTTGGCCTCCATCATGGCGCGCTTCAGGGCCAGCGGCTGGGAGATGTGCTGGAAGACGTTGGGCGTGGTGTCGTTGGCGGTCATGATCTCGACGTCGCCGTAGTCGAACCAGCGCCCGATCAGGGACTGGTCGGTGCGCACGTCGTTGACCTTCTCCAGCAGGCTGTCGACCACCTGCTTGTTGAACACCCCGCGCGCCTGGATCACCCGGTGGTCGGTGATGATGTAGGCGTGGTTCTTCCACACCAGGTAGTGCCACCAGATGATCCCGACCGGGATCAGCAGCAGCAGGAAGAAGAGCGCGATCTCCGGATGTCCCGGGGCCAGGCCGAACATGGCCCACAGCACGGTGGCGAAGACCAGCGCCAGGAACAGGATCGACCAGGCGATGTGGCGCAGGAAGAACAGCGGGTGCTGGCGCACCGCGAACAGGATGCGCTCGTCGCCGGCCAGCACCTTCCTGAGGTAACCCCGCGCCTCGAAGCCCGTGTCCATGGCTCCGCTCCCCGACTGCCCACCGTCGCGGGCCAGTCATACGCGATCGTGTCGGCAGCGAACATGGCGCCGCGGCAACGGTCACGCTGGAATGGCGCGCGCCGTCACCCCCAGGAGAAGTCGGACGCGTCCACCTGCCCCTGGGTGATCCCGGTCAAGGTGATGGTCGAGCCGTCCGGAAGGGTGATGACCGCCCAGCCCGCCCCGTTGGTCGACAGGGTAAGGTCGGAGAAGTCGTCGAGCCCGGCGACGCCCTGGAAGCGGATGGTGTCCGAGCCGTCGGCGAAGTCGAGGATGGTGTCGGCGCCCGAAAGGCCGGCCGTGTAGAGGAACTGGTCGGCCCCCGCCCCGCCACGCATCTGGTCGCTGCCGCCGCCGCCGACGAGGATGTCGTCGCCGCCGTTGCCGAGCAGGGAGTCGGCGCCGCCGCCGCCCGACAGGACGTTCGCCCCGTTGTTGCCGACCAGGGTGTTGGCCAGGCCGTTGCCGGTGAGGTCGATGGCCGACGTCCCGGAATCCGAGTTGGTCGACAGGGTCTCGACCGCGGCGCCCTCGCTCAGGGTGTAGCTGACGCTGGCGAAGACCCGGTCGGTCCCCTCGCCGGTGGCCTCCACCACCACGTCGCCGGCGTTGTCGACGTAGTGGGAATCGTTGCCGACGCCGCCGGTCGTGGTGTCGGCGCCCGAGCCGCCGTCGAGGGAATCGTTGCCCGAGCCGCCGATCAGGCTGTCGGCCCCGCCGCCGCCCACCAGGGTGTCGGTCCCAAGGCCGCCGTCGAGGGTGTTGGCCCCGTTGTTGCCGACCAGCTTGTTGTTGAGTTCGTTGCCGGTCAGGTCGATGGCGGCGACGCCGGTGTCCGAGGTGGTGGACAGGGTCTCCACCTCGACGCCCGCGCCCAGGGTGTAGCTGACGGCGGCGAAGATGCGGTCGGCGCCCTCGCCCGCGGCCTCGGCGACCGTGTCGCCGGCGTTGTCGACATAGTGGGAGTCGTTGCCCAGCCCGCCGTTGCTGTGGTCGGCGCCGAGGCCTCCGTTGAGGGCGTCGTCGCCCGCCCCGCCGACAAGGTTGTCGGCCCCGCCGCCGCCCAGCAGCGAGTCGGCCCCGCCTTCGCCCCGAAGGGTGTTGGCCCCGTTGTTGCCGATCAGGGTGTTGGCCAGTTCGTTGCCGGTGAGGTCGATGGCCGCCGTGCCGTTGTCCGAGGTCGTGGACAGGATCTCCGCCGCCACCCCCGCCGCCAGAACGTAGCTGACGCTGGCGAAGACACGGTCGGTTCCCTCGCCCGCGGCCTCGACCACCACGTCGCCGGCGTTGTCCAACCAGTGGCTGTCGGCGCCGGCCCCGCCACGGGTCTCGTCGACGCCCGCGCCGCCGTTCAGCACGTCGTCGCCCTGGCCGCCGGTCAGCAGGTCGGCTGCGCCCTGGCCGAGCAGGGTGTCGTTGCCGCCGAGGCCGTCGATGTGGTCGATCCAGGCCCCGCCGGTCAGGGTCTCGCCCGAGGCGGTGCCGTTGATGATGGTCGGCCCCGCGATGGGGATGTTGATGTCGGCGGCCGTGAAGCTGGCCTCCGAGACGTTCATCAGCAGGATCGAGTTGTCGGCGTCCAGGATGATGCGCAGGTTCGCACCCTCCTGGGCCAGGGTGTAGGTGGCGTAGCCGGTGACCTGGATCGCGTCGTCGGTCCCGCCGGCGACGAAACCGGTGACTACGTCGTGGCCGTCTCCGGCGGCGAACACGAAGGTGTCGTTGCCGCCGCCGCCGTTCAGGCTGTCGGCGCCCAGCCCGCCGATCAGGAAGTCGTCGCCGCCGTTGCCGAGCAGGCTGTCGGCGCCGCCGCCCCCGGCCAGGGTGTTGGCGCCGTTGTTGCCGACCACGGTGTTGGCGAGGCTGTTGCCGGTCAGATTGATGGCCGTGGTGCTGTTGTCCGAATGCGTCGACAGGGTCTCGATCTCGGTTCCCTCGGCCAGGACGTAGCTGACGCTGGCGAACACCCTGTCCGCGCCCTCGCCCGCCGCCTCGTTGACGACGTCGCCGGCGTTGTCGACGTAGTGCTGGTCGTTGCCGAGGCCGCCGTTGGTGGTGTCGGCGCCGCTTCCGCCGTTGAGCGAGTCGTTGCCCGAGCCGCCGTTCAGGGTGTCGTCCGCGCCTTCGCCCAGCAGGGTGTCGGCGCCGCCGCCGCCCGACAGCACGTTCGCCGCCGAGGACCCGCGCAGGGTGTCGCCGAAGGCCGAGCCTACCGCGTTCTCGATCGAGGACAGGGTGTCGGCGCCGGCGCCGCCGGTGTTCTGGGGCGTTGCCACCCCCAGGTTGACGCTGACGCCCAAACCGGCGTCGGCGTAGTCGACCGTGTCGGTCCCGCCGCCCCCGGCCAGGGTGTCGGCGCCTTCGCCGCCGCTGAGGGTATCGTCGCCCTCGCCGCCGCTCAGGTTGTCGTCGCCGGCGAGTCCGACCAGCCTGTTGGCCCCGCCGTCGCCGGTGAGGCTGTCGCCGAAGGCCGAGCCGGTCAGGTTCTCGACGCCCTCCAGGGTGTCGTTCCCGTCGCCGCTGGCCGAGCCGTCCGCCAGGCTGGCGACGACGCCGGCGAGAGCGGTCGAGAAGTCCGCGGTGTCGACGCCGGCGCCGCCGTCCAGGACGTCGTCGCCGGTCCCGCCGCGGAGAAGGTCGTCGTCGTCGCCGCCGAGCAGCTCGTCGTCGTTGCCGAGGCCTTCCAGCACGTCGGCGCCGCCCAGGCCCTCGATCAGGTCCATCCCGGCCGTGCCGGTCAGGGTTTCGCCGGCGCTGGTGCCCCCGATCTCGTTGGTCACGGGGACGATCGGAATGTCGATGTCCCCCGCGGTGAAGCTCTCGAAGTCGACGTTCTCGAGCAGGATCGAGTTGTTCTCGTCGAACACGATCCTGAGGTGGTCGCCCTCCTCGCGCAGGTAGCAGCTGGCGAAGCCGGTGACCTCGATGCGGTCGGCGCCGGGCACGAAGTCCGTGACCGTGTCGTGGCCGCCGCCGGCGCCGAAGCGGATGACGTCGGCGCCGTCGCCGCCGGTCAGGGTGTCCTCGCCCGCCCCGCCCTCAAGCGTGTCCTCGCCGGCCGCCCCGAGCAGGATGTCGTCGCCGGCGAGGCCCGACAGCGTCTCGTTCACGTCGATGCCCTGGATGACGTCGTCGGTGTCGTCCGAGCCGGTGTCGCCGTCGGCGACGGAGATCACCCGCGATTCCAGCCCGCCGCCTGGCCCGGTGTCGTAGCTGACGACGATGTCCCCGTTCGGCAGCAGCACCGCCGAGGGCGCGCCGACGCCGCCGGCGGCGTTGTAGGCCACCAGGATGTCTCCTGTGACCGGATCGCCGTCGGCGTCGAACACGCGCATGGTCAGGCTGTGGCTCGTCCCGGCGTCCAGGGTCGAGCCGCCGCCCCAGAACACCGCAAACCCGCCGCTGGCCAACGCCACCACCTGCGGCACCGCGCCGAACATGCCGGCCTCGGCCTGCACCGGAATGGCCGCGCCGTCCGGCGCGCCGCTGGCGTCGAGGACCTGCACGTAGACGTACTGGTCCGGCAGGCTCCCGCTCTCGTAGGCGATGACGATCCGCCCGTCGTTCAGCTCGGCGATCGAGCGCGCCTGGTTGGGCGGGGATGACGGGGCGAAGGCGAAGGCGGCGCCCAGGGGGTCGCCCGCGGCGTCGAAGAAGCGGGCCTGGCCGTCGTTCCAGGCCAGCAGCACCCGGCCGTCGGAAAGGGTTAGGGCCTCGACGCCGGACTGGCCGCCCGCGGTGGCGGTGTTGACGATGAAGTCTGCGCCGGTCGGAGAGGCCTGGTCGTCGAAGGCCCGGGCCCGGATGCAGCCGCCGCTGCCGTCGCCGCCGTCAGCGGAGCTCCAGGTGACGAGGAAACCGCCGTCGTCCAGGGCGGCGACCTCCGGCGAGGTCTGGTCGCCGGCCACGGTCGAGTTGACGAGGAATTCCCCGCCGGACGGGGAGCCGTCCTCTTCGAATATCCGCCCCATGACGCAGCTGCCGGCCCCGTCGCCGGCGTCGGACACCCAGACCACGAGGATGCGGCCGTCGCTGAGCACCGTGACCTCGGGCAGGGTCTGGTCGCCGCTCGCGGTGGTGTTGACCACGAAATCGGGCCCGGCCGGGGCGCCCAGCACGTCGAACAGCCGCATCCGGACGCACTGGCCCGAACCGTCGCCGACGTCCGTCTGCCAGACCGCCGCGTAGCCGCCGGTCTGCAGCAGCACGAGGTCGGCGTTGCGGTCCGCGCCCGCGGTCGAGGCCGGGTCCACCGCGTCTAGGAAGCCGACCACCGTGGTCGCGGGGTCAACCTCCGGATCGTAGAGCGGGATGTTGATGTTGTCGGCCGTGAAGTTGGCCGCGTCGACGTTGGTGAGCAGGATCGAGTTGTCCTCGTCCAGCACGATGCGCAGGTGCGCGCCTTCCTGGCTGAGGGTGTAGGTCGTGAAGCCGGTGACCTGGATGCTGTCGCCGCCGGGGCCGACGGCGAACCCGTTGATGACGTCCGATCCGTCGCCGGCGGCGAACGCGAAGGTGTCCGACCCCGCGCCCCCATCGAGCAGGTCGTCGCCGCCGCCGCCGCGGATGGTGTCGGCGCCGCCGAGGCCCTGGATCGTGTTGGCTTCGGCGTCGCCGGTCAGGCCGTCGTCGAAGTCGGAACCGTGCAGGTTCTCGACCTCCGAGACGGTGACGTCGCCGAAGCCCGTCGCCTGCGGACCGGTCTCGGCCAGCGACACCGTGACCGGGCCGCCGAGGGACTCGAAGCTGAGGGTGTCGCTCCCCAGGCCGCCGAAGATCACGTCGTCGCCGCCCCCGCCCACGAGCACGTCGTCGCCCTCGCCGCCCTGGATCTCGTCGGCGCCCTCGCCGCCGTCGAGGACGTCCGCGCCGTCGCCGCCGTCCAGGTGGTCGGCGGACCCGCCGGCGGTGATGATGTCGGCCCCGTCGTCGCCGTAGAGCCGGCCCTGGCCCTCGGTGTCGACGATCTCGTCGTCGCCCTCGCCGCCGAAGAGGTAGTCGTCCCCCAGGTCGCCGTTGATGTAGTCGTCGCCCTTCAGGCCCTCGATGGTGTTGGCGCCGTCGTCGCCGTAGAGCGTGTCGCCGTAGTCCGACCCGCGCAGGTTCTCGACCTCCAGGATGACGTCGAGGCCCTCGCCGGTGTCCTGCTGGAACGAGCCGGTGTCGGCGTAGAGGGCGGCGGAGTCGAGGGTGACGACCACGGCGGCCGCGGCGTCCTCGAAGTTGACGGTGTCGACGCCGTGGCCGCCGACGACGTAGTCGTCGCCCGCCCCGCCCTCCAGCCAGTCGGCGCCGTTTCCGCCGTGCAGGGTGTCGTTGCCCGCCTGGCCCAGCAGCAGGTCGTCGCCGTCGTAGGCCGAGTACGGGTCCTCGCCCGGGTCGCCGCCATGGATGATGTCGGCCCCGTCGCCGCCGTAGACGGCGTCGTTGTCGTCGCCGCCGTAGATCAGGTCGTCGCCCGCCTCGCCGTGGATCAGGTCGCCGCCGGCGTGGCCGTAGAGTTCGTCGTGGCCGTCGCCGCCGTGGACGACGTCGTCGCCGCCGTAGGCGAGGATCAGGTCGTCGCCGCCATAGCCGAATAGGCTGTCGGCGTCCGCCGAGCCGAGGATGGTCTCGCTATCCTCGTCGCCCAGGACGACGATCTGCTGCGGCGCGTCCCCCGTGCGGGACGTCGCGTCCGCCGGTTCGACACCCATGGCGCGCGCCCCGCGCGCCGGGACGGCGAACGAACCACCGGTGAGGTCCACCGGCTCGATGCTGAGCTTGCGCAAGGCGTGTTCCCCCATTGGCGCGGGGGAGCGCAACGCCCACCCCGAGGTTCCGACGGGGCTAGGGTTGCCGCAGCAACAGCAACAAGCCGTGAAGGTCTGCGCTTAACCGGCGCTAACCGTGTCCGGCGCTTTCCCCCTCCCGCCGGGAGGGGGAGAACGTCCGGGTTACGCCGCCTGCGCCCTGGCCGCCGCGTGCTTCTGCACCACCTCGTCGGCGAGGCGGCCGGTGAGTTCGGCCATGTGGCTGAACTCGGCCTCGTAGCTGCCCAGGCCCTGGGTCACCGAGCGCAGCTCGACGATCAGGTCCTGGCGCTCCGCCTGGGGCAGGTTGATCTCGATGCGGTCCCAGCCCGGCCAGCCCTCGCGGGTGTCGTAGCCGAGGATCTGGCCGCGGCGGCCGGAGACGAAGCTGGTGATGCGCGAGGTGGCCGAGGACGGGGCGTACATGGTCACCTTGTCTATCGGCTCCAGCAGCAGGCTGTCGCAGGCCTTGAGGCCGTCGCTCATGCCGATGCGGCCGGCGGTGCGGAAGGCCAGTTCGGAGCTGTCGACGGTGTGGTAGCTGCCGTCGGTCAGCACCACCTCGACATCGACCACCGGGAAGCCCAGCGGCCCCTTCTCCATGGCGTCCCGCACCCCGTCGGCGACGGCCGGGATCCACTGCTTGGGCACCACCCCGCCTGTGATGCGGTCGGAGAAGACGAAGCCCTCGCCGCGGCGGCGCGGGCCGATCTCCAGCACCACGTCGCCGAACTGGCCGTGGCCGCCCGACTGCTTCTTGTGGCGGCCGCGGATGGTGGTCTTCTTGCGGATGGTCTCCTTGTAGGCGGTCCTCGGCCGCTCGGCCTTCACCTCGACGCCGTAGCGGCGCTTGAGGCGCTCCATGGCCACCTTCAGGTGGCTGTCGCCCTGGCCCTGCAGCAGGGTCTGGTGGTTCTCCTGGTCGTGGGCGATCTCCAGCGCCGGGTCCTCCTCGACCAGCTTGGCCAGGGCCCCGGACAGGCGCACGTCGTCCTTGCGGTCGGCGGTGGTGATGGCCACCGCGTAGACCGGCGTGCGGCGGGCGGGCTGGGCCTTGGCCTTGCGGGCCTTGCCGTCGGCCGACAGCAGGTCGCCGGCGCGGGCCTCCTCGACCTTGCCGATGGCCACCACGTCGCCCCAGCCGGCGCTGGCGATCTTCTTGGTGCTCTGGCCGAGCAGGGCGAACAGGCCCGAGGCGCGGCCATGCTCGCCGGAGCCAAGGGTCAGCTCGGCGCCGTCGGCGATCTTGCCGGCCAGCACGCGGGCGTAGGCCAGCTTGCCGGCCTGGCCGGCGTGGGTGGTCTTGAACACGTAGGCGCAGTCGCCGTCGGCGCCGACCCGCTGGGCCGCGGCCTCGGGGCCCGGCGTGTCGTGGCGGAGCGCCTTGAGCAGGCGGCGGACGCCGAAACCGTTCAGGGCTGAGCCGAAGAAGACCGGGGTGATCAGGCCCTCGCGGGTCTCCTTCACCAGGTCCTTGAAGATGGCGTCCTGGTCGGGGATGACGTCCGACAGCAGCTGCTCCATCAACTCGTCGTCGAAGTCGGCCAGCTGCTCCAGCATGTGGAAGCGCGCCTCGGCCTCGCGCTCGACCAGGTCGGGCGGCAGCGGCACCTGCTCGGACGGCTTGCCCTGGCGGTAGAGGAAGGCGCGCTCCAGGGCCAGGTCGACGAAGCCGGCGGCCTTGTCGTCCTTCCAGATCGGAATCTGGCGCGCCACCAGGGGCGTGGTCGAGGACGGCTGCCAGGCCGAGAGCAGGTCGCGGATGCGCCCGTGGGCCTGGTCGATCTTGTTGACGAAGATGGCCCGGGGCACGCCCAGCCGCTCGAGCTCCTTGAGCGTCGGCTGCAGCATGGGGCCCTTGTCGGGGTCGGGGTCGATGACCACCAGCGCCAGGTCGACGGCCTGCAGCGCGTAGTCGGCGTCGGCCACGAACTCGATGGAGCCGGGGCAGTCGATCACCGCGTAGCGGTCGTCCATGAAGTCGAAGTTGGCCACCGACAGTTCGGTGGAGAGGCCGTGCGCGCGGGACTCGGGGCTGCCGTCGCCGACCGTGGCGCCGGGGCCGCCCTGGCGGTCGATGGCGCCGGACGCGAACAGCAGCGCCTCCATCAGCGCCGTCTTGCCTGCGCCGTTCGGCCCCACCAGCGCGATGGCCCGCGCGCCCGATGCTCTGCCCGCCATGTCCGTCTCCTTTCGGTCGCCGTGACGCGGGCGACCGCGGAGGCGGCCCGCGTCAGTCCGAGGCGTTCCTACGCCGGGACCGGAGCGGCCGCGGCGTGGGCCTCGCCTTCATCGTTCCTCCCGCGCGGTCGGGAAGGCAAGCTGAATCCGTTCAGCGAACGGAGGGGCGGCGGTCACGCTTTCGTTTTGCGCCGGCCGGATCGGGGGAAGACGGCGCCGCCCGTCAGCCGGCCGCGGTCGCCAGCACCCCCCGCACGGCCGCCTTCCAGCCGGCCAGCAGGCCGGCGCGTTCGGCCTGGACCATGCGCGGCGTCCAGACCGCCGGGCGCTCGGGCGGCTCGACGGCGAGGTCTTCGATCAGGCCGGCGCCCAGGGCCGCCAGCCGCGCCGCGCCGAGCGCGGTCATCTCCTGGAAGGCGGGGCGCTCGACCGGCACGCCGGTGATGTCGGCGAGGAACTGCATGGCCCAGCCGTTGGCGGTGACGCCGCCGTCGACCTTCAGCGCCGACGGCCGCGGCGCCCCGTCGGCCGCCAGCGCGTCGAGCAGGTCGGCGGTCTGGTAGGCCAGGGCCTCCAGCCCGGCGCGGACCAGGTGGGCGCGGGTGCTGTCGCGGGTCAGGCCCATGACGGCGCCGCGGGCGTCGGCCTCCCACCACGGCGCCCCGAGCCCGGTGAAGCCGGGCACGAGGTAGACGCCGCCGTTGTCGGGGAGGCCCTGGGCCAGGGCCTCGGATTCGCGGGAGTCCTCGATCAGCCTGGGGCCGTCGCGCAGCCACTGGATGGTCGAGCCGGCGGAGAAGATCGAGCCTTCCAGGGCGAAGGCGCGGGCGCCGTCGGCCTCGTAGCCGACGGTGGCCAACAGCTTGTTTTCCGAGGCTTTCGGTCGGGCCCCGACGTTGATGACCAGGAAGGCGCCGGTGCCGTAGGTGACCTTGATCTCGCCGGGCGACAGGGCCCCGTGGCCGACCAGGGCGGCCTGCTGGTCGCCGGCCACGCCGGTGATCGGAACAGGGGCGCCGAACAGGCTCTCGATCACGTTCCCGAACCGTCCCGAACAGGGCAGGATCCGGGGCATCACCGGGCGCGGGACGCCGAACAGGTTGAGCAGCGGGTCGTCCCAGTCGCTGGCCCGCAGATCCATCAGCGAGGTGCGCGAGGCGTTGGTCACGTCGGTGACGTGGGCCGCCCCGCCGGTCAGCCGGTGCATCAGGAAGCAGTCGATGGTGCCGGCGGCGAGCTCGCCCTTCTCCGCGCGCTCGCGGGCGCCGGGCACGGCGTCCAGCAGCCAGGCGATCTTGGTGGCCGAGAAGTAGGGGTCGAGCACCAGCCCAGTCTTGGCCTGCACCTCGGCCTCGTGCCCGCCGGCGCGCAGGTCGTCGGTGATCGCGGCGGTGCGGCGGTCCTGCCAGACGATGGCCTTGTGCAGGGCCATGCCCCCATGGCGCTCCCACAGCACGGTGGTCTCGCGCTGGTTGGTGATGCCGACGCAGGCGATGCGGGCGGGCCCGCCGACGTCGCGGATGGCCTCGCGGCAGGTCTGCAGCGTCGCGCGCCAGATCTCCTCGGCGTCGTGCTCGACCCAGCCGGGCCGGGGGTAGTGCTGCACCAGCTCGATCTGGCGCAGGGCGCGCGGCTTCCAGTCGAGCCCGAAGACGATGGCCCGGGTGGAGGTCGTGCCCTGGTCGATGGCGAGGATCAGCGGGTCCATCGTTCGTCCTTCGCGGCGGGGGCCAGGATCGGATAAGAGCGGGACCATGAGCCCGACACAACCGCCCGCCTTCGCCGACATCGAGGACGCCTCGGCCCGGATCGCCGGCCAGGCCGTGGTCACGCCGCTGATCGAGAACGCCGCGCTCAACGCGCAGGTCGGCGCGCGGGTGCTGCTGAAGTGCGAGACGCTGCAGGTGTCGGGCAGCTTCAAGTTCCGCGGGGCCTACAACCGCATCAGCCGCTTCTCCGAGGACGAGAAGGCCCGCGGCGTGGTGGCCTATTCCAGCGGCAACCACGCCCAGGGGGTGGCTGCGGCGGCCGCGCGGGTCGGCACGCGGGCGCTGATCGTCATGCCGTCGGACTGCCCGGCGGTGAAGGTCGAAGGGGTGAAGCGCCTCGGCGGCGAGGTCAGGCTCTACGACCGCTGGCGCGAAAGCCGCGAGGCGATCGGCCAGGAGATCGCCCGCGAGCGCGGCGCGGTGCTGGTGCCGCCCTTCGACGACCCGTTCGTCATGGCCGGCCAGGGGACCGCCGGCCTGGAGATGGCCCGGCAGGCCGAAGCCCTCGGCGTCGCGTTCGACCTCGTCTGCGCGCCGGCGAGCGGCGGCGGCCTGGTCGGCGGCCTCGCCCTGGCCATGGCGGCGCTCAGCCCGGGAACCGAGGCGTGGGCGGCCGAGCCCGCGGACTACGACGACCACGCCCGCTCGCTGGCCGCCGGCGAGCGGGTGGGCCACGCGCCCGACCCGCCGCCGTCCTTCTGCGACGCCCTGATGGCCCCGAAGCCGGGCGAGGTGACCTGGCCGGTCAACAGCCGGCTGCTGAAGGGCGCCGTTTCCGCCACCGACGCCGAGGTGGCGGAGGCGATGCGCCTGGCCTTCCGCACCCTGAAGCTGGTGGTCGAGCCCGGGGGCGCCTGCGCCCTGGCCTGCCTGCTCAACGGCCGGCTGCCGGCGGAAGGCCGCACGGTCGGCCTCGTGCTCAGCGGCGGCAACGTCGACCCCGCCCTGTTCGCCCGGGTGATCGAGGGCGGCGACGCCTGATGCCGCCGCGGCCGGCGTGGCGCGGCTAGCGTTTCCTGGCGTCGAACACCTGCGGCAGGCTCTCGCGGAAGCCGTAGCGGGTGGCGCGGGCCTCGAGCTTGCCGTCCTTCGGCAAGGTCACCGGGCCGCGGTAGAGCTTCCACGGATGCTCCTCGTCCTCGCGCCACTGGATGGACGAGCCCGGCGTCAGGGCCTCCATGTGGATGCGGCCGCCGACCTCGCGCAGCACGGGCGGGGCCGTCACCGGCGTTTCGCCGGCCGGACGGAAGCGGTCGCGAAGCTCCGCGGTGGTGGCGTTCGACATGTCCGGGGTCACGGCGTTGAAGGCCATCAGCGCCTGGGCCATGCGCTGCAGGCTCGCGGCATGGGCGGGATCGTCCGCCAGGTTCCTGACCTGCTGGGGATCGGCGCGCAGGTCGTAGAGCTCGAGGCGGGGCCGCGGGTGCGTCTGGCCGAGCGGCGGCGGCCCGCCGTTGACCGCGGCGTCGTAGAACTCGCCGCGGCGGGCGAGGTCGAGCAGGCGAGTCTGCGGGGTTTCGTTGAGGATCAGCAGGAAGCGGCCGTCGCGCACGGCGCGCGAGCGCTCGTAGACGGAGCCCACGCGGTTCTGGATCGAGAACACGAAGCTGGCCGCGGGGTCGGGCCGGGCGGACAGCCGGTCCCGGCCCTGCATCCAGGCCAGCGGCTGCAGGCCGGCGAGCTTCAGCACCGAGGGCGCGAGGTCGGCGCCGGAGACCAGGGCGCGGCTGACCGTCCCCCTGCCGCGGCCGTCCGGATAGCGGACGATCAGGGGCACGCGGACCCCGGACTCGTAGAGGGTGCGCTCGGCCCGCGGCCAGGGCGGGCCGTTGCGGGCGGCGACGATGACCACGGTGTTGGCCAGCGCGCCGGAGCGCTCCAGCCGCTGCAGGGTCTCGCCCACCCTGGCGTCGAAGGCGGCGATGCGCTGGTAGCGGGCCTGCATGGCGGCGCGCATGGCCGGGGTGTCCGGCAGGTAGGGCGGAACCACGATCTTGGCCGCGTCGATGGCCGGCGGCGGGGTCTCCTCGGGCTCCTTCACGAACAGGCGCTCGAAGAAGCCCTTCTTCTTGCGCGCCGCGGCGGCGGCGGCTTCGTCCCGGGGCAGGGTCGAGACCTCGATCACCCCGAGGAACGGCTGGGGGACGTCGACGTCAGGCCAGGTCACCGTCGGCTCGCGCTCGTTGACGTCCCACATGCCGGCGACGCCGCCGAACGGATCGACGTCGGGGCCGACCCGGAAGGTGAACCAGCCGCGCTGGCGCATCAGCTCGGGGAAGGCCTTCACCTCGGGCTGCGGGGCGACGGTCCAGGCCCGCCCCTCGGTCCAGTCCTGCACCACGCCGAGCGTCTGGGGGTGCATGCCGGTGATCAGCGAGGCGTAGGCGGCGCCGTTGGAGCCGGAGGTCGCGTAGGCCGCGACGTAGGTGACCCCCTCGCGCGCCAGGCGGTCGATGTTGGGGGTGACGGCGGCGGGATCGCCGTAGGCCCCCAGTTCGGGACCCAGCGCGTCGGCCATCAGGATGACCACGTTGGGCCGTGTCTCGTTCTGGGACCTGGCGACGATCTCCGGCTCGCGCTGGCGCTGGCAGGCCGCCGTCGCGAGCACGCCGACGGCGGCGACAAGCGCCAGAATTCCGGAAAGAAATTTTCTGGCTGAACCCAACGCCATGTCGCGCGCCCGACCTCCCGACCCCCCGGCCCCGGCGGCTTCGTCTGCACTTACCTTGCCATTAGGGGATGGCGCCTGCGCTGTCACGGGGCAGGGTGTCGCTATGCAGCCGATCCCCATCGCCGATCCCGCTGATCCGCGCCTCGAACCCTACCGGGACATCCGCGAGCGCGACCTGGTCGGGCGGCGCGGAAGGTTCGTGGCCGAGGGCGAGGTGGTGCTGCGCGTGCTGGCCCGCAGTCCGCGCCACCGGACGGAATCCGTGCTGGTCGACGAGCGCAGGCTGGCGAAGCTGCAGCCGCTGCTGGCCGGGCTCCCTTCGGACACGCCGGTCTACGCCGCCAGCCAGGCGGCGATCGACGCGGTCGCCGGCTTCCACCTGCACCGGGGCGTGCTGGCGATCGGGATCAGGGCGCCGGAGCCGTCTGCGCGCGCGTTGCTGGCCGGGAAGACGGACGGCGCGGTGCTGGCGCTCTTCGGCATATCCAACCACGACAACATGGGCGGGCTGTTCCGCAACGCCGCCGCCTTCGGGGCCGACGCCGTGCTGCTCGATCCCGGCTGCTGCGATCCCTTCTACCGCAAGGCCATCCGCGTCTCGGTCGGCCACGTGCTGACCGTGCCCTTCGCGCGCCTGGGCGCCGACGAGGACCCGCTGGCCCTGCTGCGCGGGGCCGGCTTCGAGCCCCTGGCCCTGACGCCCGCGGCGGCCACGACGCTCGCCGACCTTCGCCGGCCGGCGAAGGCCGCCCTGTTGCTGGGGACCGAGGGCGAAGGACTGCCCCGGCGCCTGATCGACGGGTCGACGGGGGTCGCCATCCCCATGGCCCCCGGCGTGGACTCGCTCAACGTGGCGGTGACCGCGGGCGTCGTGCTGCATCACCTGCGGTTCGCCGCGCGGGCGGCCGGGCCTCAGTAGGTCAGGCGCAGGCCGGCCCGCAGGGTCCGCGGCGGGGCGAAGCCCTCGGTCCCGTCGGCGGTTTCGGACACCTCGACCTCGGCGTCGAAGGCGTTGTCGAGCGCCAGGTAGAGGCCGGCGTGGGCGCCGACGCGCCAGTCGGCGCGCAGGTCCAGCGTAGCGCCGGCCTCGAGCACCCGGCTGTTGAGGTCGTCCTCGAAGCGGTCGCTCTCCCAGCGCAGGTCGGCCGACAGCCGCAGCCGCGCGGTCGCCTCCCAGTCGAGGCCGGCGACCACCGTGGCCTGCGGCGCCTGGGCCGGGCGGTTGCCGGTCAGCTGAGGCGCCGCGCCGCCGCCATCGACCCGGGCGTCGGTCAGCGACAGCGCCAGGCGCACGGCCAGCGGTCCGAAGCGCCGTTCCGCCTCGCCCTCCAGGCCCAGGGCGTCGATGCGTCCGGCGTTGCGGCGTTCGCGCAGCACGCCGCCCGCCGGGACGAAGCCGGCGCGCGGGAAGACCCCCGGCCCGACGCCGATGGTGACATTGGTCACCGGGTCGTCGATGCGGTTGAAGAACAGGCCCGCCGCCCAGCGCCAGCCGGCCGCCTCGCCCGTCAGGCCGGCCTCGACGCCGGTGAGCCGTTCGGGCTCCAGCGCCGCGTTCGCCTCGGTGATGTCGTTGCCGACCCGGAAGGGACGGTGCAGCTCGTTCAGGGTGGGCGGCCGGAAGCCGGTGTAGGCGGAGGCGCGGAAGGCGGTCCGTTCGCCCAGGGCCCGGCGCAGACCCAGGCGCGCCGACACCACCTCGCCGTCGCGGTCGGGCGGGCTCTCCTGCAGCAGGACGGCGCCCGTCTGCCGGTCAGCCTCCAGGCGCAGGCCGTCGGCGTTGCGCCAGCGGTCGAAGCGAAGGCCGCCCGCGACCAGCCACGGCCCGCTCGTCCACGAGCCCTCGCCGTAGACGCCGTACACCGAGGCCTCGCCGCCGGCGCGGCGGTTGCGGGTGAACTGGCCGGCCATGAAGCGGAAGCGCTCGCGCGTCTCGCCCTCGGCCGCGCGCGCATCGGCCCCCAGCTCCCATTCGAAGGTCCCGCGCTGGCCGCGCAGGGCGGCGTTCACGCCCCAGCCCGCGGCCGGGGTGGCGTACTGGTCGTTGGCGGGGGTGGTGGTCGAGCGGTCCGGCGCCACGGCGACGGAACTGTTGGCGAAGTCGCTCTCGCGCCGCCACAGCTGCACCCGCCAGCCCAGCCGGTCGGGGGCCGGCTGAACCCCGATCGCGGCGCTGGCGGACCAGCCCGTCGCCCGGGAGCGCGCGCCGCGCAGCCCGGCCCCGCGTTCCTCTTCGTAGCCGCCGATCCTCAGCGACAGGTCCGCCGCCGCCAGCGGCGCCTCGACCCTCAGCGCCGCGCTCGACGCGTCGAGGTCCAGCGGGGTGTCGGCCGCGCCCTGCCTTGCGCCGCGCACCGGGACGTAGCCGTCGCTGCGCTCGTGCGCGGCCATGCCGAACAGGCGCGCGCCTCCAGCCGGGACCACCGCCGCCGCCGCGGCGCGGAGGCCGCCGAACTCCCCGCCGGACAGGTCGAGCGCGCCGCCCTCGCCGCGCTCCCTCAGGCCGATCACGCCGGTCAATGCGCCCGCGCCGTAGGGACCGGCCCCGGCGCCGCGGACGATCTCGACGGCGTCCAGGCTTTCCGGCGGGACCTGGGACCAGATCACCCAGCCGCCGAAGGGGTCGTTGAGCGGCTGACCGTCGAGCAGCACCAGCGCGCGGCCCGCCCCCGACGGCGCGACCGAACGCAGGCTGATTCCCTGGGTGGTGGGGTTGGCGGCCAGGCTGGTGGTGCGACGGAACAGCGAGACGCCGGGCGCGGTCTTCAGCGCCTCGTCCAGGCGCGGGACCTCGGCCAGGTCCCGCCGGTCGAGGGTGACGATGGCGAAGGCGGCGTCGCCCTCGCGCGGCGGCAGGCGCGCGGCGGTGACCACCACCTCTTCGACGATCGTGGGCGGCTGGGGCGGCGGCGCGGCGTCGGGCACGGTCTTCCTTGCGTCTCGACTGTCCCCCGCGGACAGCCTAGCCGTTCAACGCGCCCGCCCGCCAGCGGGCTCCGTCAGAACTTGCGGCCCACGCGGACGCCGATGGTGCGCGGCCGGTTCGGCACCACGTAGGTGCGGAAGCCGCACACCGACTCGTTGCACTGGGCGAACCGCCACAGGCTGCCGCGCTCGTCGAAGGCGTTGTCGATGAAGCCCTCGAACTTCCACAAGTCGTTGCTGACGCCGGCGCTGAAGTCGACGGTGGTGTAGGCGTCCTGGCGACCGATGATCGCCCGTTCGGCCAGCCTCAGGTCGGTCCAGTTGTCGCCGGTGTAGACCACCGCGCCCTGCACGTGTCCGTCGAAGGACGCGATCGGGAACTCGTAGCGGGCGATCAGGTTGGCCTTCACCGAGGGGGTGACCGGGAGCTCGGTTCCCTTCGGCGCCAGCGGCGCGGCGCAGTTAGTCTCCGGCTCTCCCCCGGCGTTGACGAAGCCGCAGTAGTTCTCGGAGAGCTGGGCGTCGGTGAGCGCCAGACCGCCGGACAGGGTCAGCCCGGTGGTCGGGCGCCACACCACGTCGGTCTCCAGGCCGACCACCTCGGCCTGGGCGGCGTTGCGGATCTCGGTCAGGCCCTGCGAGCCCAGGATCGAGAACTGGAAATCCTCCCAGCGCAGGGCGTAGACGGCGCCGTTCCAGCGCACGCGGCCGTCGAACCAGGTGGTCTTCCACCCGAACTCGTAGTTGGTCAGGAAGTCGGAGCTGTAGGGCGGCAGCGTCCCGCGCCGGTTGATGCCGCCCGGCCTGAAGCCCGTCGACCAGGTGGCGTAGACCATGCGGTCTTCGTCGAACTTGTAGGTCAGGTTGGCGCGGTGGGTGAAGCCGTCCTCCTCCACCTGCTTGTCGAGGTTGGTGCAGGGCGAGTCGTCCACGAT
>Ga0196964_10000355_pt1 | contig 31000 bp, 14 predicted proteins | sample S1_10metaG_FD_148615 | JGI IMG/M metagenome (GOLD analysis project Ga0196964, IMG submission 148615) | Soil microbial communities from Anza Borrego desert, Southern California, United States - S1_10 | ecosystem: Environmental > Terrestrial > Soil > Desert | place: USA: California | collected... | reverse complement strand
GGGGTGCTGGTGATCAACCTGTCCAGCGGCGACATCGTCGAGTTCATCCGCCTGGACGGCCAGATCAAGGAGCTGTTCGACGTGGCGGTGATCCCGCAGACCATCCTGCCGATGGCCATCGGGGTGAACTCGCCGGAGATCCACTCGATGATCACCTTCGACAAGCAGTTCGCGCCGCTGATCCCGCCGCAGCCGCAGCCCGCGGCGGCGTGACGAACGCAGAACTCGGGACGACGGAAGGGGCGCCGCGAGCGCCCCTTTTTCGTGGCGGCTTCATGGCGCGCCGAGCGCAATTCGGTGCTGAACGCGTTCACTCTAGTAAAGATTGCGGCAATATCCCGTCGAACGTGTTCGACAAGAGAAGTTTTGGTGACGTTTCCGGGTAAGGCGCCGCCGCCCGGGAGCGAACGTCTTGCACGTTAAGGATTTTCGGCTGTCCAGCCCTAAAAACTAAAAGCATTCTTTTTGTGAATGTTTCCCGCGCCGTATTGCCAAGGACGGAACCGGCGTTCTACCAATCCCCCAAACCTGCGGACCTGTGCGTCCGCTGTGGACTGCTGTCGTCTAGGGGGACGTCATGACCAAGCGCGAATCTTTCCGTCGTTTCATGTGGGCCAAGACCGCTCGTCGCGTACGGAAAACCAAGCAACGCAACCGCTTCATGCCGAAGCGCGCGTTGGAGTTGTCGCGCGACACCTTGCTGCTGGGCACCGCGCTCAGCTGCTCGTTCCTGGTCTTCATCGGCGGCGCGGCCGCCCCGACCCAGGCCCTGGCCGACGACGAGTGCGGCGCGCAGGCCACCCCCGGGCCTGACACCATCGTCTGCGGCGTCGGCGTACAGCTGGAAATCAACTACCCCAACGCCGAGGATCTCACGATCGTCCTCCCGGCCGGCTCGGTGGTCACCACCGGCGGCGTCGAGGTCGGCGGCACCGGAAACAACGTCGTCAGCGGCCTGACCGGCTCGGCGATCAGCAGCACGACGATGAACGAGGAGGGCGTGCTGGTCATGTCCTCCGACGGCACGGCCACCGCCTACACCACTCTGGTGACCACCTCCGCCACCAACGCCGACGGCGTGTGGGTCGACGGCGCGACCGGCGCGACGGTGATCAACGCGACGCTGATCAGCACGACCGGCGACGACTCGGCGGCCATCTTCGCTTACTCGTCCGGCGGCGACGTCAACATCACTTCCGCCCAGACCATCACCAGCGGCGCCAACTCCGACGCGGTCATCGGCGTCTCCGCGAACGGATCGGTCACTCTGACCGCCGACTCGATCGTCACCCAGGGCGCGTTCAGCAACGGCGTGGGCGTCGATGCGCTGAACGGCGTCTCGACCATCACGGTCGGCGACGTGACCACGCTCGGCAACTTCTCCGACGCGGTGGCGACCAACGCGGACTCCGCCGCGATCACCGTCACCGGCTCGATCGTCACCGGCGGCAGCAGCTCCGAGGGCGTGCTCGCCAGCACCGCCAACGACGTGTCGGTCGATCTGACCGGCTCGATCACCACCAGCGGCGACTTCGCCGACGGCGTGGACATCGCCTCCAGCGGCGGCGCGGCGTCCGTCACCGGCGGCGGTGACGTCACCACCACGGGCACGGACGCCCGAGGCGTGGTGGCGAGCGGCGCGGGCGACGTCACCGTGAACGTCGGGGTGGTGACCACCACCGGCGCGCTCGACGTCACCGGTGCGGACGGCGTCGTCGCGACGTCCAGCGGGGGCGCGAGCAGCGTCACCGCCGAGTCCGTCGGAACGCTGGGCGCCAACGCCACCGGCATCTCCGCCACCGGCCTGACCGGCGCGACGGTCGCCGTGGGCGACGTCACCACCCAAGGGGCGAACTCGGTCGCCATCAACGCGGTTTCCAGCGGCGACGTGACCGTCACGGCCACCGGCGCGGTCACCACCAACGGCGCCAACAGCATCGGCGTCTACGCCGCGGGCGACACCGTCACCGTGAACGGCGGCGGCGACGTGACCACCACCGGCGCGACCTCGGTCGGCGTCTATGTGAACGCCCAGACCCAGGCGATCGTCGTGCTGGACGACGTCTCCACCGGCACCGCGGACTCCGACGGCGTGATCGTGGAATCGCTCGGCGGCGCGAACATCACCCTGGGCGACGTGTCCACCGCCGGCGACTTCGCCGAGGGCGTCTACGTCGACGCCGACGGCGCCATCGACATCACCACCGGCGCGGTGACCGTGACCGGCGCGAACGCCGACGGCATCGAAGTCTACGCGGGCGAAGGCTACGTCGAGATCGACGCGACCGGCGCCGTCCACGTGACCGACGGCTACGGCGTCTATGTGGACGCCGGCGGCTCGGTGAACGTCGCGGTCGCCGACGTCACCTCGAGCCTGACCGGCGTCGCCATCGACACCGGCGCGGACATCACCGTGACCGGTTCCGGCACGATCACCACCAGCGCCAACGGCGCGCACGGCGTGTCCGCCGTCACCACCAACGGTTTCATCGACGTGTCGATCGGCGACGTGGTCACCGCCGGCGCCGACAGCGACGGGGTGAGCGCCAGTGGTCCGGGCGCGATCAGCGTCACCGCCGGAGACATCACGACGTCTGGCGTCGACTCCGAGGGCGTGAGCGTCAACGGCGGCGCGGGCGACGTGACCGTCAGCGTCGGAGAGGTTTACACCAGCGGCTCCGGCGCCGAGGCGGTGCTGGTCAACACCACCAGCGGCTCGTCTTCCGTGACGATCAACAACAACGGCGGCACCTCGCGCACCTACGCCGCCAGCACGGTGGTGGCGACCTCCACCACCGGCGACATCGCCGTCTACAATCAAGGCTTCATCGACGCCTACGGCGCAAACAACGCCATCAACGCGTCCAGCACCAGCGGGAACATCTACGTCTACAGCGTCGATGTCGACACCTACGCCGACAACGCCGACGCGATCGTGGCCAGCACCGGCGGCGCCGGGAACATCACCATCGTCACCGGCGACGTCCACACCAGGTACGGCCCGAGCGGCGACAATTCCAGCGCGATCATCGCGACCGCTGACGCCGGCGACATCGACATCACCCTGACTGACGACGTCGGCACAGACGGCCTCGACTCCGACGCTATCGTGGCCGTCAGCAACAGCGGCGATGTGACTGTCACCACTTCCGCGTACGGCCAAATCAGCACCTACGGCGACCAGAGCGCCGGCGTCACCGCCACGGGCGTGAACGTGACGGTGGACGGCGGCGGCGACGTCACCACGACCGGCCTCGGCGCCGGCAACACGGCGGTGCTGATCACCGCCACCGGCGACGTCACCGTGGATCTGGGCGACATCTCCACCGCGGGCGGCACCGCCTGGGGCGTCGCCTTCGGCGGCTCCGTGACCAACGCCTCGGTCACGGTCGACTCGATCACCACCACCGGCGCCTACGGCGACGCGATCATCGGCGGCGCCAGCGGCGACGTCACCATCGACGTCGGGACCGTCAGCACCACCGGCGTGGACGCCAACGGCGTCGAGCTGGTCAACGTCGGCGGCAACCTGGTCATCGACGCCGACAGCATCACCACCACCGGAAACGCGGCGCTCGGCATCGAGGTCGTCAGCCTGGGCGGCACTGGCGACATCGAGGTCGGCACGATCAGCACCTCCGGCATGGGCGCGAACGCTATAGACGTCGACGGCGGCGCGGGCGACGTGTCCGTCACCGCCACCGGCGCGATCAGCGCCACCGGCGGGGGCTCTGTCGGCGTCGCGATCGACACCACCTCCGGCTCGATCACGATCGACGTGACCGACGTCACCTCGGCCAACACCGGGATCGACGCGACCGCCACCATCGGCGACGTCACGGTGACCAGCACCGGCACGATCTCCAACACCGAGAACGGCGCCAACGCCGTCGACGCGATCGCCACGACCGGCTCGGTCACGGTTTCCGTCAACGACGTGACCACCACGGGCGACGGCTCCCAGGGCGTGGGCGCGCTGACCACCACCGGCGACGTCAGCGTGACGGTCGGCGGCTCGGTCGTCACCAGCGGCCTCGACGCCAACGGGGTGCTGGCGGCCAGCACCGACGGCGACGTGACCGTCACCGTCACCGGCGACGTGACCACCAACGGCGTCAGCGCCTACGGCCTGCTGATCGGCACCGACAACGGCGACGCGTTCGCGGTCGGCGGCGGGAACGTCTCGACCAACGGCGCGGGCGACTCCGCCGCGGTCAGCATCCGCTCCACCAACGCCTCGATCACCGTCGATCTGGGCGACGTCGACACCGACTCGGCCGGCGGCGCGGCGCACGGCGTGCACTTCAACGCCGGCGAAGACGCGACCATCACCCTGACCAGCGCCTCCACCGACGGGTCGGGAAGCGACGGCATCTACGGCGCGGCGACCAACGGCGACGTGAGCATCACCGTCTCCGGCGCGATCACCACCACGGGCGCCGGCGGCGCCCAGGGGATCGACGTCAACGCGGGCGACGACATCACCATCGACGTCGGCAGCGTCAGCACCCAGGGCGCCGGCTCGGCGGGCATGGATCTCGACGCGGGCGGCGACATCACCGTGGACGTCGGCTCGGTGACCACCGTCGGGGTCGGTTCCACCGGCGTTGAAGCGCTGTCCACCGGCGGCGGCGTGATCGACATCGCGGCCACCGGCGCGATCAGCGCCACCGGCACGAGCTCCTTCGGCGTGACCGCCTACAGCTCCGGCGACGTGACCGTCTCCGTGACCGATGTCGCCTCCTACTACGACGGCGTGCTCGCCACCTCCAACGGCGGGGACGTGTCGGTGACCAGCACCGGCGCCATCACCACGACCGGCGGCGGCGGCGCGCAGGGCGTGTTCGCGTCCAGCTCGACCGGCGACGTGACGGTCAGCGTCTACGACGTCACCACCAGCGGCGGCGTATCCGAAGGCGTATTCGCCATGGGCGGGGGCGACGTCACGGTCACGGTGACCGGGCAGATCACCACCTCGGGCTTCTCCTCCGAAGGCGTCCTGGCCGTCGGCACGGGCACGGGCCTAGTGACGATCGACAACAGCGACGGCAGCATCGACACGTCCGACGACGGCTCCGCCGGCCTCGTCGCCGTCAGCGGCGGCGCGGCCGTCGTTCTGAACGGTCCGTCCACAGTCGTCACCTCGGGCAACACCGCCGCCGGTATCAGCGTGGTCGCGGCCGACTACGTGTACGTGAACAGCGGCACGGTCACCACGACCGGCGACAACTCGGTCGGCATCTTCGCCCAGTCCACCGGCGGCGACGCGGCCGACTACGTCACTGTGATCAGCGGCACGGTCAGCACCGACGGTGCCGGCAGCAGCGGGATCATGGCCATCGCCATGAACGGCGACGTGACCGTGACCAGCGGCACGGTGGACACCGGCACGGGGAACAACGCCTACGGGATCATCGCCGGTTCGAGCTACGGCTCGACCACGGTGACCAACACCGGATCGATCACCACCGGCGGCACGCAGTCGGACGGCATCAACGCCGCGTCCGGCTCCACGGGGACCACGACGGTGACCAGCGTCGACGTGACCACCACGGGCGCCAACGCCAACGCCATCCAGGCGACCAGCGGCACGGGGACGGTGTCGATCACCAGCACCGGCGCGGTTTCAACCTCGGGCGTGGGCGCCGACGCGATCATGGCCTCCACGGGCGGCGACGTGACCATGGCCCTGTCCGGCACGATCGACACGACGGACGACTACGCCCACGGCGTGATCGCCCAGGCGGGCGGCTCGATCACCATCACCGGCACGGCCGACATCGCCACCACCGGCTACGAGTCCGGCGGCGTGTTCGCGGGCGCCAACGGCGACGTGTCCGTCACCGTCGGCGACGTCAGCACCGCCGGCGGCGCCAGCGGGATCGCCGACGGCGCGGTCGGCATCGAGGCGGTCAGCTACAGCGGCGGAAACGTCTCGGTCACGGCCGACGACATCACCACGCTCGGCTCCCACGCGATGGGCGTGCAGGCCTTCGCTAACGGCGCCGGCGACGTGACGGTCGACGTGGGGAACATCGACACCAGCGGCGCGACCGAGGGCGACGGCGTGTGGGCCGTGGCCGATACGGGCGACGTGACGGTCACGACCGGCGACCTGACCACCGACGGCTCGTCCTCGACCGGCGTCACCGCCACCAGCAACACCGGGGCGGTCTCGGTGACCACCGGCGACGTGGACACCGCGGGCAATGTGTCCGTCGGCGTGTTCGCCGGCACCGACGGCGCCATCACCATCGTCACCGGCAGCGTCGACACCGACGGCGCGACCGCCGAAGGCGTGTGGGCGAACGGCGGCGCGGGCGACGTGTCGGTGACCGTCAACGGCACGATCGACACCGACACCGACGACTCGGAAGGCGTGCTGGCCGACACCACCACCGGCAACCTGACGGTCGCCGTCACCGGTGCGATCACCACCAGCGGCGACTTCGCCCAGGGCGTGGAGGCCTACAGCGCCGACGGCGACGTCACCGTGACCGTGGCGGACGTGGACACCGGCGGCGATTATGCGACCGGCGTACTGGTCCAAACCGGCACCGGCTCGGCGTCGGTGACCGTCAACGGTGCGATCACCACCGACGGCTTCTACAGCTACGGCGTGTTCGCCTACGGCGGCGACGGCGCCTCGGTGACGCTGAACGGCTCGGTGACCACCTACGGCGACGAGGCGTTCGGGGTGTTGGCCGACGGGGGCGAGGGCTCCGGCTCGGTCACCGGCGGCGGCGACGTGACCACCAACGGCTACGGCTCGACCGGCGTGTTCGTGCGCGGCGACGCAGGCGTGACCGTGGTGGTCGGCGACGTGGAGACCAACGCCGCCTACAGCGCCACTTACGGCCCGGCTACCGGCATCGACGCTTACAGCTTCGGCGGCGACGTGTCGGTGACGGCGGACGACGTCGACACCTACGGCGCGAACTCCGACGCCGTGCTGGCCTACAGCGTGTTCGGCGACGTGAGCGTGACCGCGGACCTGGTGTCGACCTACGGCGCGAACGCCGAGGGCGTGGACGCTTCCAGCACCTACGGGAACGTGACGGTGACGGTGAACGAAGCCGACACCTACGGAGCCGGCTCGGAAGGCGTTCTGGCGCAGAGCGCGTACGGGGACGTGTCGGTGACGATCGGAACCGACGACTACTCGACCTCGTCGACCCAGGCGGCCGACACCGTCGTGGCGATCAGCCTCTTCGGCGACGTGACGGTCACCAACAACGGCTTCCTGGACGCCTACGGCGTGGGCAGCGACGCCATCGTGGCGACCAGCGTGAGCGGGAACGTCACGGTGGTCAGCAACGACGTCGACACCTACACCCAAGGCTCCGGCATCGTGGCGGTCAGCACCAGCGGCACGGTGACGGTGACCAGCGGCGACGCGGGCGCGGTCGGCGACAACGTCAACGCCATCTACGCCTACGCCGGGGACGACGTGTCGGTGACCTCGACCGGCGAAGCCTTCACCACCGGCCTGAACAGCGACACCATCGTCGCGGTCAGCACCGGCGGCGACGTTTCGGTGACCAACAGCGGCGAAGTCGAGGCCGACGGCGACAGCAGCTACGGCATCCTCGCCAGCGGCGCGAACGTGTCGGTGATCGGCGGCGGCGACGTCGACACCGACGGCGCGACCGACAGCGACGGCGTCAACATCACCGCCAGCGGCAACGTGGTCGTGACTCTGGACGACGTGTCGACCGACGGCGCGAACTCCGAAGGGGTGAACTTCACCGCCGGAGGCACCGCCTCGGTGGGCCTGGGCGACGTCACGACCGCCGGCGCCTACTCCGAAGGCGTGAACGGTTTCGCAAGCGGCGACCTGTTCGTCGGCGCGAACGCCGTGACCACCACCGGCTACGACGCGGACGGCGTGTCGGTGAACAGCGGCGGATACGCCACCGTCAGCATCGGCACGGTTTCCACCGACGGCGACGAGTCGGTCGGCGTGAACGCCTACGGGAACTACGGCGTCACCGTCTACAGCGACTCGGTGGATACGGACGGCTACAACGCCGACGGCATCGCCGCGACCAGCAACGGGTTCGTGACGATCTACAGCGGCGACGTGCAGACCGACGGCATGTACGCCGACGCGATCCTCGCCAACGGCGACTCCGGCGTCTACGTGCAGAGCACCGGGACGATCTCCACGGCCGGCGACTACGCCGAGGGCGTCGACGCCTTCAGCTCGGGCGGCGCCGTGACGGTGGTCAACGACGGCGAGATCGGCACCGCCGGCTACGACTCCGACGGCGTGGCCGCGGCTTCGCTGTCTGGCAACGTGACGGTGATCAACAACGGCCACATCGAGACCCTGGGCGACTACGCCTACGGCATCGACGCCTCGTCCCTGTCCGGCTCCGTGTACGTCTACAACGCCGGCACCACCGTGGTGACCTCCGGCAACAGCGCCACCGGCATCTCGGCGGTCGCGGGCGACTACGTGACCGTCAACAGCGGCACGGTGACGACCACGGGCGACTTCGCCGACGGCATCTTCGCCCAGAGCACCGGCGCCACGGCGGCCGACGACGTGACCGTCACCAGCGGCACGGTCTCCACCGACGGGCTGAACAGCGACGGCATCGTGGCGCTCGCCGACGGCGGCGACGTGGTGGTCGATAGCGGCACGATCACCACCGGCGGCGACGACAGCTACGCGATCTTCGCCTACAGCGTGTCCGGCGACGTGGGCGTGACCAGCGACAGTGTCACCTCCAACGGCGGCGGCACCTACCACGCAGTCTACGCCTACGCGGCGGACGGCTCGGTCGTGATCGACAGCGGCCTGATCGACGTGAACGGGACCACCGGCCTGGCGATCTACGCCCTGGCCGACGGCGGCTCGGTCTCGGTGACCAGCGACACCATCACCAGCGACACCGGGGGCGGCATCTCGGCCGAAAGCCTGTCGGTCGGCGGCGTGACGGTGGACAGCGGCACGATCAACGTGGCCGGCGGCGACGGCATCTTCGCCGCGTCCGTGGACGGCGACACCTACGTCCTCAGCGACCTGGTGGCGGCGAGCGGCGCGGACAACGACGGCATCTACGCCTACAGCGACTTCGGCGACGTCACGGTGATCAGCGGAGTGGTGACCACCACCGGCTCCACCGCCGGCGGCATCTACGCGGGCAGCGCCTACGGCGACACCGTCGTGATCAGCAGCGCGGTCACCACCTCGGGCGACAACGCGCCGGCGATCACCGCCTACAGCCTGCAGGCCTCGGTGTCGGTGACCAGCAGCGCCGTCACCACCACCGGCGACGGCTCCGACGGCATCACCGCCTACAGCAACGGCACGGACGCCTCCGACACGGTGACCATCACCAGCGGCACCGTCTCCACCGACGGCGCCGGCAGCGACGGCATCCTGGCCAACAGCGTCGCGGGCGACATCACCGTGTCCTCGACGGGCGCGGTGTCGGCGATCGGCACGGGCAGCCTGGGCGTCAGCGCCAGCTCCGACTCCGGCTCGATCGAGATCGACGCGACCAGCGTCAGCTCGACCCTGACGGCGGTGACCGCGGTGACCAGCACCGGCGGCATCGACATCGCCGTGACCGGCGCGATCACCACCACCGCGGCGGGCGCCGACGGCGTGTCGGCCACCGTCAACGGCGGCACGGGCGCCATCGTGATCGACACCGACGGCCCGATCCAGACGATCGACCGCGGCATCGATGCGGTGAACAACGGAACCGGCGGGATCACCATCACCACCTCCGGGGACATCAGCGGCGACGCCACGCGCGGCATCTCCGCGGTGGCGGCCGGCGGCGGGATCAGCATCGACAACGACGGCGACATCGGCTCGGCCGGCAACAGCACCTCCGCCACCGGCGTCTACGCCTATCAGTCAAGCGGCACGGGCGACGTTTCGGTGACCGGCGACGGCGCGATCTTCTCCGCCGCCAGCGGCATCCTGGCGTTCAACGCGGGTGCCGGCGACGTGATCGTCAACCTGACCTCGGCGGACGCGGACATCACCGCGGGCAATCGCGGGATCTACGCCGTCGCCCTCGGCGCGGGCGATTCGGACGTGACCGTCTACACCAACGGCACGATCACCTCGTTCGCCCAGGGCGTGCTGGCGATCACCGGCTCGGCCAGCACCGGCGACGTGACGATCACCACCAACGACACCGTGACCTCGACCAACGGTCCGGGCGTGGTCGGCATCACCTACGGAACCGACGGGGACGTGACGATCACCACCAACGGCGACGTGGTGGCGGCGACGTCCAACGCGGTTTACGGGCGGGTCGACAACGCGGCCAGCGACGGCGACGTGACCATCGTCACCAACGGCGACGTGACCGGCGGCTTCGCCGGCGTGTTCGCTGAGGCGGTCGGCTCCGGCGACGTGTCGGTCACCACGAACTATGCGGTGACGGCGGGGATCGACGGGATCGCGGCGTTCAGCACCTCGGGCTCGATCACGATCGGCGCTTACGACGCGATCGACGCCGACTCCGACAACGACGGCGACGGCGCCGGCGTCCGCGCCCAATCCGTCAGCGGGGCGATCTCGATCTACACCTCCGCCGCCGCCGACATCGTCGGCGACGCGCAGAACGGCATCGACGCGCGCATCACCGGCGCTTCGGCCTACGGCATCGACATCACCTTCCTGGGCGATGTCGGGTCGGACGCCAACGCGGTGGACGCCACCGGCGTGCTGGCTCTGATCCAGGACGGCTCCTCCACCGGCGATCTGACGGTCAACGGCGGCGGCACGATCGACAGCTCGGGCACGGGCGTCGACGCCCGGAACTTCGGTTCCGGCGACGTCACCATCGACCTGGACGGCTCGGTCGAGGCCGGCCAGACGGGCGTCTACGCGCTGAGCACCACGGGCGACATCGACATCGACGTCACCTCGATCGAGGCCGGCATGGCCGGTGTCGACGCCAACAGCACCTCGGGCGACATCTTCGTCACCGCCACCGGTTCGATCGTCAGCGTGGACGACGGCGTGCAGGCCACCACGGCCGGCGCCATCACCGTCGCGGTGACTGACGTGACCACCACGGGCGCGGGCGGCGAGGGCGTCTACGCGGTCAGCACCGGCGACGACGTCTCCGTCACCGCCACCGGCGCGATCAGCACCGACGGCGCGAACGCGGACGGGGTCTACGCCTCGGGCGTGAACGTCACCGTAAACGTCGGCGACGTCGACACCGACGGCGACGACAGCACCGGCGTCAACGTGCTGGCCACCGGCTTCGCCAGCGTGACCGCCGACGAGGTGCAGACCGACGGGGCCAACTCCGACGGGGTGAACGCCTCGGGCGACACCGGCGTGATGATAGACGTGACGTCGGTCGCGACGGTCGGCGACAACTCCGACGGGGTTGAGGCCTACTCCGACCTGGGCGCCGTCTCGGTGACCGTGGACTCGGTGATCACCGGCGGCCTGGACTCCGACGGCATCCTGGCGGAAGCCCAGGGCGACGTGACGATCGTCAGCGGCAGCGTGGCCACCGGCGGGAACGACTCCACCGGGATCGACGCGAACAGCTACGCCGGCGGCGTGAGCATCACCAACGGCTCGGTGTTCACCGACGGCTCCGACTCGATCGGCATCCAGGCCGACGCCTACGGCGACGTCAGCGTGACCACCGGCTCGGTGACCACCTCGGGCATGGACTCGATCGGGATCGACGCCACTTCGGCGGGCGGCAACGTGCTGGTCGACGCGGACGCGGTGAGCACCGACGGCCTGTTCAGCACCGGCATCGACGCCGACAGCACGTCTGGCGACGTCACGGTGTTGGCCGGCACGGTCTACACCTACTACGACAGCTCGACCGGCATCGACGCCTACAGCGTCTCCGGCGACGTCTCGGTGACCGTCACCAGCGCCGTCACCACGGATGGCGAGTACTCCGAAGGGGTGCACGCGGGCAGCGACAGCGGCGACGTGACCGTGGCGGTGAACGACGTCACCACGCTCGGCGACGACTCCACCGGCGTCCACGCCTACAGCACCTCCGGCGACGTGGCGGTGACGGTGGTCGGCACGATCTCCACGGCGGGCGAGGACTCGTACGGCGTGGACGCCTCGGGCGTGAACGTGGCGGTCAACGGGGGCGGCGACATCTCCACGACGGGCGATTACGGGACCGGCGTACGTGTCGTCGCCACCGGCAACGCGTTCGTTTCGCTCGACGACGTGACCACGGGCGGGTTTGAAGCGTACGGCGTGGCGGTTACGGCCGGCGGAACGGCGACCGTCACGGTCGACGACGTCTCCACCGCCGGCTACGGCGCGTTCGGGGTGGGCGTGCAGGCCGCCGGCGACGTGAGCGTCACCACCGGCGACGTGTCCACCGACGGCGACTACGCCTTCGGGGTGTTCGGCTACAGCCTCACCGGCTCGGTCACGATCGACAGCGGCCTGGTGGACACCCAGGGCGACGACGCCTACGGGGTGATCGCGCTCGCCTACGGCGATGCGACGGTGACCGTGGACGGAGTGACGACGCTCGGCGACGACAGCGGCGGCGTGTCGGCTTCGGCCTATAACGGCGACGCGACGGTCACCAACAACGGTTCCGTCTCCACCGCGGGCGACAACTCCGACGGCATCTACGCCTTCTCGCAGAACGGCGCGGTGACGGTGACCAGCTCGGGCGTCCTGACGCTCGGCCTGGACGCCGACGGCATCGTGGCGGACGGCTTCGGCGACGTCAGCGTCACCAGCGGCAGCGTCTCGACGGGCGGCGACGACTCCGACGGCGTCCGCGCCTACAGCTACTCAGGCGCGGTGACGGTCACGAGCGGCTCGGTGTTCACCGGCGGGGCCAACTCCGACGGCATCATCGCCGACGGGGCGCTGGACGTGTCGGTCGTCAGCGGCGACGTCACCACCCAGGGCGACGACTCCGACGGCGTGATCGCCAGCTCGATCGCCGGCGACACCACGGTGACGCTGAACGGCTCGGTCTCGACCGACGGGCTCGATGCCGACGGCGTGCTGGCCTCCAGCGGCACGGGCGACGTGGTCGTGACCATCGCCGCCGGCGAGTCGGTGACCACCACGGGCGACGACTCGACCGGGGTGTCGGCGACGTCCACCGACGGCGACGTGAAGGTGTACAACAACGGCACCGTCACCACCTCGGGCGCCGACAGCGACGGCATCTACGCCGACAGCACCAACGGCTCGGTCTACGTCTACAACGCGGGCACGACCGTGGTGACCTCGGGCTACAGCTCGATCGGCATCTCGGCGACCGCCGGCGACTACGTCCTGGTCGTCAGCGGCGCGGTGGTGACCTCGGGGAACAACTCGACCGGCATCTTCGCCCAGAGCTCGGGCGTGACGGCGGCCGACACCGTGACCGTCAACAGCGGCACGGTGACCACCAGCGGCTCCAACGCCGTGGCGATCATCGCCGACAGCCAGGCGGGCGACGTGACCGTGACCACCACGGGCGCGCACACCACGACTGGCGCGATCAGCGACGGCGTCAACGCCACCAGCGTCGACGGCGACGTGCTGGTGACCATCGGCGGCGTCCTGTCGGCCACCGGCGCCGGCAGCGACGGGGTGGAAGCCTCCACCTCGGGCGCCGGAAACGTGACGGTGGCGATCAACGCCGATCTCACCGCCAACGACGACGGCGTCGATGCGGTGGCGTCCGGCACGGGCTCGGTGACGGTGACCACCGCCGCCGGGGCCGACATCGTGGCCGGCGACTTCGGCGTCTACGCCGCCACCTCGGCGACGGGCGGGGCGATCACGATCGACGTGAACGGCACGATCGACGCGGGCGGCGACGGCGTCTTCGCCGTCACCCTCAGCAACTCGAACGTGACGATCGACGCCGACGGCTCGATCACCGCCGACGACCATGCGATCGGGGTCACCGCCCAAGGCGGCGTTGTCGATGTCGACGTGACGGCGGCCCTGGAAGGGGACGACGATAACGACGGCTTCGGCGACGGCGTCCATGTGGAGGTCACCACCGGCACGATCGACATCTCGACCACGGCGGCTGGAGACATCGGCGGGGACACCCAGACCGGCATCTTCGCCCAGGCCACCGGCGCCAGCGCCGGCGGGATCGTCATCACCGCGGCGGGCGACCTGGGTTCGGCGGGCAACAGCCTCGACGAGTCCGGCGTCTACGCGACCATCTCCGACGCGGCGGCGACCGGCTCGATCACGGTGAACGTCACCGGCTCGGTATGGGCCGACGACGACGGCGTGGCGGCGCTGAACTCCGGCACGGGCGACGTGTCGGTGACCACCGGCGCGATCGTCGCCGGGGACGAGGGCGTGCGCGCCTTCGGCCTGGGCGCCGGCGACACCGACGTGACCGTCGTCACCAACGGCGCGATCACCGCCGGCGACATCGGCATCGACGCCTTCATCGGCGACGCGGCCTCGACCGGCGACATGAGCGTCACGATCAACGACGACGTCAGCGCCGGCACCGTGGGCGTCATCGCCGACAACAACGGCACGGGCACGGTCACGGTGGTGACCGCGGCGGGCGCCGACATCACGGCCGGCGACGACGGCATCCGGGCCAGCGGGTCCGGCGGCGACGTGACGGTGGACTCCAACGGCACGATCAACGCCGGCGGAAACGGCGTGGAAGCCGCCAACACCGGCTCCGGCGACGTCACCGTCGACGTAGACGCGGCGGTCACCGCCGACGGCCACGCGGTGGCGGTCTACGCCGAAGGCGGGGTGGTCGACGTCGACGTCACGGCGGCCCTGGAAGGGGACGACGACAACAGCGGCACCGGCGACGGCGTCCACGTCGTGGTCACCACCGGCACGATCGACATCACCACCACCGCCAGCGGCGACATCGTCGGCGACACCGAGACCGGCATCTACGCTCAAGCCACCGGCGCCACCACGGGCGGGATCACCATCTCCGCGGCCGGCGACTTCGGGTCGTCCGGCAACGCTCTCGACGCTTCCGGCGTCGTCGCCAACATCAACGACGCGGCGGCGACAGGCTCGATCGTCGTGACGACCACGGGCTCCGTCTGGGCGGCCGACGACGGCGTGTCGTCGGTGAGCTTCGGTACGGGCGACGTGACGATCACGACCGCGGCGATCACCGCGGGCGACGACGGCGTGATCGCCTTCGCCATGGGCACGGGCGACACCGACGTGACGGTGACCGCCAACGGCGCGATCAACGCCGGCGACTGGGGCATCAACGCCCTGGTGGGCAACGCGGCCTCGACGGGCGACCTGCTGGTCACCGTCAACGCCGACGTGACCGCGGGCGACGTGGGCGTGTCGGCCGACAACAACGGCGCGGGCACGACCACGGTCGTGACCGCGGCGGGGGCCGACATCGTGGCGGGCGGCGACGGCATCCTGGCCGCCGCTTCCGGCGGGGCCCTGACGGTCGACGTCAACGGCACGATCGACGCGGGTCAGGAAGGGGTCGAGGCCGCCAACAGCGGTTCCGGCTCGGTCACCATCGACGTGGATGCGGCGGTCACCGCCAACGGGCACGCGGTGGCGGTCTACGCCGAAGGCGGGGTGGTCGACATCGACGTCACCGCGGCGATCGAGGGCGACGACAACAACGGCGGCTTCGGCGACGGCATCTACGCCTACGTCACCACCGGCACGATCGACATCACCACGACCGCGACCGGCGACATCGGCGGGGACACCCAGACCGGGATCACCGCGATCGCCGACGGGGCGACGACCGGCGGCATCACCATCACCTTCGCGGGTGATCTGGGTACGTCCGGCAACCCGCTGAGCACCAACGGGGTGTACGCCTCGATCAACGATGCGGCCGCCACCGGCAACATCGCGATCAGCGGCTCGGCTCCGGTCTTCGCGTCCTATACGGGCATCGGCGCCTACAACGACGGTTCGGGCGACATCAGCGTCTCGCTGACCGCCGCGGCCGACATCGTCGCGGGCGTGGACGGCATCGTGATCACCTCCTCGGGCTCCGGCGACACCGACCTGACCGTCACCACGGCGGGCACGGTGGTCGGCGGCGACGACGGGATCGTGGTGTCGAACACCAACGCCGGCAGCACCGGCACGGTCGCGATCACGATCAGCGACGACGTGACCGGCACCACCGGCTTCGGCATCGAGATGCTGAACAACGGCACGGGTTCGGCCACGATCAACGTCAACGGCGCGAACACCGACGTCTTCGGCGGCACCACCGGCATCTGGACCAGCTCGGCCAGCGGCTCGACGATCAACAACAACGGCCGCATCACCGGTGCGGGCGGGTTCGCGATCGACACCAACGGGAACGGCTCGACGATCAACAACAACGCGACCGGGATCATCACCGGCTTCGTGGATCTGAGCGCCGGGGCCGACACGGTGAACAACGCCGGCATCTTCAACGCCCTCGGCACCAGCGTGTTCGGCGGCGGCGCGGATGTGTTCAACAACCTGGCGACCGGCCAGGTGCGGGTCGCTCCGCTCTCGGTCTCGGCCACCACGGTGACCTGGACGGGGCTGGAAACCTTCAACAACGCCAACGACGTGACGTTGCAGAACGGCCATACGGGCGACAACTTCGTCCTCAGCGGCACGAACTTCAACGGCCAGGCGGGCAGCCAGCTGTGGCTGGACGTCAACCTCGGCGCCACGCCGAGCGGCGACCGACTGACGATCGGGACGGCTTCGGGCGTCACCGAGATCCGGATCATCGACTACAAGACCGGTCCGGCGGTGCTGAACCTGACGGGCGTGCTGGTGGTCGACGCCGCCAACCCGCCGCTCGACGAGACCGGGAACGAGTTCTACCTGTTCGGCGGTCCGATCGACGAAGGCTTCGTGGAGTACGACCTGTTCTTCGATCCGGCGGCCGACGATTGGCGGATCCTGGGCGTGCCGTCCGAAGAGGTGTTCCAGCTGATGAAGGCGGGTCAGATCGCTGGCGACTTCTGGAACCGCTCCGGCGACGCCTGGTCGGCTCGCATGACCGAATTCCGCGACGCGCAGTGGGACGGCTCGCCGACCCGCGGCGAGGGCGTGGAGATGTGGATGCAGGGCTACATGGGCGGCGACGAGTTCACCTCGGAGCAGACCTACACCTTCGGCCTGTTCACCACGACGGAGGACCTGTCGGTCGACCAGGACTACCGCGGCTTCCAGATGGGCTTCGACACCCTGACCGGAAACGTGCTGTGGGGCCTGACCACCGGTCTCGCCGACCAGCAGACCAAGTTCGTCGACGGCAACAGCTTCGACCTGACCGGGTTCAACCTGGGCGTCTACGGCAGCTGGACCAGCGGCGGCTTCTTCGCCAACGGCCTGTTCAAGGGCGACTTCTACAGCGTGGAAGCCAACCTCGGCACGGTCCCGGCGCTGGAGGAGACCGACGGTTCGAGCTGGGGCGCCAAGGGCGAGCTGGGCTACCGCTTCGGCGGCCCGGCCCTGTTCCTGGAGCCGGTCGGAACCCTGGCGTGGGTCGACACCGACATCGCCACCATGGAGTTCCCGGACTACGCGGTCAGCGCCGACTTCGGCGACACCACCAGCCTGATCGGCAAGCTGGGCGCGCGTCTGGGCGGCAGCTTCGGAACCGGCTCGGTGCAGCTGACCCCGTACGTCGGCGCTCACTGGATCGAGGAGTTCGAGGGCGAGAACACCATGACGTTCTCCACCCTGCTGGACGACATCACCATGAGCGACGTGGCTCGCGAGAGCTACGGCCAGGTCGAGTTCGGCTTCACGGCCAAGTCCTGGTACGGCCTGGAAGGCTTCCTGAAGGGCGAGGCGAACTTCGGCGACGAGGCCGAAGGCTTCAACACTCGCCTGGGCGTCCGCTGGCGCTGGTGACCGCGGCCCCTTCGGGGGCCGTGAGATCCGCCTGAAAAGAGAAGGCCGGGTCCGCATCCGCGGGCCCGGCCTCTTCTTTGTACGCACGCGGACGAACGCGTTCGGTTTCACCTGCGGGCCAGGTCAGATTCGGACTGTTAACAAGCGTCGCAATTTGTTTAACTCTCTCCGGGGAGAGAGGGAGTACGCATGCGAAGCTCGCGAAGCATCGCTGCGATCACGGCGGGGACGGTGCTGGCCGCGGGAGCGGCGGCAGGCGCCTTCGCCGTCTTCGGCCGCGCCCAGGCCGACGATCCCCCGTCCGCCGCCGACGAGGCGATGCGCACCGCTCCCGAGACTGATCCGGATTTCACCGCGGGCCCCTCCGCGCCTTCCGCGACCGCCCATGTCGCGCCGACCACGGCGGTGGTCGCCGGCTCCCTGGCCGGGGAATGGGCGCGCGAGGTCGGCGACTGGGCCGCGCCGCGGCTGAAACAGGTCGAGGACACAGCCCGGCGTTACGAGCCCAAGTTCGACCTGCAGGTGCGCCAGCGCGAGGGCAAGACCGAAGCAAGGGTGATGGTCGCCTTCGATCCGGCCGCTCAGGCCCAGGGCGGGAGCCGGCTGGACCGGCTCGGCCTGAAGCCGCTGCCGGCGTCGGAAGAACGCAAGGGCCGCTGGTTCCTGTTCGCAGCCGACAACAAGCGCGCGGTCGGGATGAACCTGCTGCGCGACCGCAAGGGCGAGATGAAGCGCAGCTTCACCACCGAGCGGATCGCCGCCATCGGCGACGCCCAGGTCGGCATCGGCTGGCGCAAGGGCGCGACTCAGACTTCGATCGGCCTGGTCGACCGCGAGATCTCGGTCTACGGCCACAATCGCGACGAGCGGTTCCTGGCCTTCACCTTCTCCTACAAGCCGACCAAGGTGCGCAGCCCCGTCGCCCGACCTTCGGGGCCGCGAGCCGCGCCGCCGCCCGACGGCCCCGCTTGACGGACCCCGCCGGGGCCGGGCATCGCCACGGCCGAACCGCCGGAGTTTCCATGCGCCGTCTCCTTGTCTCGGCCCTCGCCGCGCTGACCCTGTCCGCCTGCGCCCACAAGGCGCCCGCGCCCGCCGATCTGGTGTTCTGGGGCGGACCTGTCCACACCGCCGACGACGCGCGACCCACGGCCGAGGCGGTGGCGGTTGACGACGGCCGCATCGTCTATGTCGGCGACCAGGCCGGCGCGCGCCGCCGCGTCGGGCCCGAGACCAAGATCGTCGACCTGAAGGGCGCGGCGCTCTACCCCGGCTTCACCGACGCCCACGCCCATCTGCGCGGCATCGGCGAGCGCGAGCTGACGCTGAACCTGGAGGGCGTGGCCTCGGTCGCGGAACTGACCCAGCGGGTGCGTGCGCGCGTGGAGCAGGCGGGTCCGGGCCCGGTGATCACCGGCCGCGGCTGGATCGAGACTCACTGGCCGGAGAAGCGCTTCCCCACCCGCGACGACCTGGACCGGGTCGCTCCCGACAATCCCGTGCTGCTGGTTCGCGCCGACGGCCACGCGCTGGTGGCCAACTCCGCCGCCCTGAAAGCGGCCGGGATCGACGGCTCCACCCGCGCGCCGGAAGGCGGCGAGATACTGAAGGATGTCGCGGGCCGGCCCACCGGCATGCTGATCGACGCGGCTATGGGCCTGGTCTCGGCCCTGCGCGCGGCGCCCGGCGAAGGCGACCGCATCCGCGCGCTGCGCAAGGGGCACGACGTCTATTCCGCCTACGGATGGACCGGCCTGCACAACATGAGCGTCGACTGGGAGGACGTGCAGGCGCTCGAGGCGCTCGCCGCCAACGGCGAGTTCCCAGGTCTGCGGGTCTACAACGCGGTCACGCCCGAGGCCGGGCGGCGGCTGGTGCAGGAGGGCGCGCGGACCGCGGCCGACGGCCGGGTGATCACCCGCGCGATCAAGTACTACGTCGACGGCGCGCTGGGTTCGCGCGGGGCGGCGCTGCACGCGCCCTATCAGGACGCGCCGCACACCTCCGGCCTGGTGCAGCTGCGCAAGGAGGAGATCCTGCCGCTGTACGCCCAGGCGCTTCGGCGCGGCGTCCAGGTCACCACCCACGCGATCGGCGACCGCGGCAACACCCTGGTGCTGGACTGGTACGCCGAAGCGTTCGCCGCCGTGCCGGAGCGGGAGCGTGGGGTGGCGGACCCGCGCTGGCGCGTCGAACACGCCCAGGTGGTCGCGCCCGGCGACATCCCGCGCTTCGCCGCGCTCGGCGTGATCCCGTCGATGCAGCCCAGCCATGCGATCGGCGACCTGCACTTCGCCCCGGCGCGGCTCGGCGACGAGCGGCTGGAGGGTGCCTACGCCTGGAAGAGCCTGGTCGACGCCGGATCGATCGTGCCCGGCGGCTCGGACGCGCCGGTGGAGCGCGGCGACCCGCTGATCGAGTTCTACGCCGCGGTCGCCCGCCGCGACCTGAAGGGCTTCGCCGGGCCCGACTGGCGTCCGCAGCAGGCGGTGGACCGCGCCACGGCGCTTAAGATGTTCACCCTGTGGCCGGCCTACGCCTCGTTCCGGGAGAAGGAGCTGGGCTCCATCACCGTCGGCAAGCGGGCGGACCTGACCGTTTTCTCGCTCGACCTGATGACGGCGGAGGAGGCGCAAATCCCGGGCGCCAAGGCGCTGATGACTGTCGTCGACGGCCGGATTGCGCACCGCGCGGACGGGTGGTGAGCGCTTCACGGCGTGTCGGTGTATAAACCTCGCGGGAGCCGGGAGGCGGACTGATGGACTTCGACGCGCTGCTGCTGTCGCGTATCCAGTTCGCCTTCACCATCGCCTTCCACATCCTGTTTCCGGCCTTCACCATCGGCCTCGCCAGCTATCTAGCGGTGCTCGAGGGGCTGTGGCTGTTCACCAGGCGCGAGGTGTTCAAGACCCTGTTCCTCTACTGGGTGAAGATCTTCGCCATCTCCTTCGGCATGGGCGTCGTGTCGGGGGTGGTGATGAGCTACCAGTTCGGCACCAACTGGAGCGAGTTCTCGCGCCTGGCCATGCCGGTCATCGGTCCGCTGCTGGGCTACGAGGTGCTGACCGCGTTCTTCCTTGAGGCCTCGTTCCTGGGGATCATGCTGTTCGGCTGGAGGAAGGTCGGGCCGGGCCTGCACTTCCTGGCGACCTGCCTGGTGGCGATCGGCACGGCGGTGTCGGGCTTCTGGATCCTGTCGGCCAACAGCTGGATGCAGACCCCCGCGGGGTTCGCGGTCGGGGCCGACGGGCGGATGATCGCCACCGACTACCTGCAGGTGATCTTCAACCCCAGCTTCCCGGCGCGGTTCGCCCACATGATGACCGCCGCCTACCTGACCACCGCCCTGGCGGTGGCCGGCGCCAGCGCGTTTCAGAGGCTGCGCGGGACGGCCGGCGACGCCTCGCGCACGGCCCTGCGCATGGCGGTGCTGCTGATCGCGGTCGCCGCGCCCCTGCAGCTGGCGTTCGGCCACTGGTCGGGCGAGGTGGTCAAGCACCACCAGCCGGCCAAGCTGGCGGCCATCGAGGCCTGGTGGGAGACTCGCGCCGACCAGCCGTTCGTGATCTTCGCCGTGCCTGACCGCGAGTTGCAGGCCAACCGCCACGAGGTGGCGATCCCCAAGGTCGGCTCAATGGTCCAGCTGGCGGAACCCGGCGAGGTGATTCCCGGCCTCGACCGTTACGCCCGGGCGGACCAGCCGCCGGTGGCGCCGGTGTTCTTCAGCTTCCGGATCATGGTCGGCCTGGGCCTGCTGATGATCGGCCTGGGCTTTTGGGGCGCGTTCGTCTGGTGGCGGGGCCGGATCGACCGCAGCCGCTGGTTCCAGCGGGCGGCGGTGCTGATGAGCCCGGCGGGGTTCGCGGCCGTCCTGACCGGCTGGTTCGTGGCCGAGATCGGCCGTCAGCCGTGGGTGGTCTACGGCGTGCTGCGCACCGCCGACGCGGTGTCGCCGGTTCCGGCCGGCCACGTCGCCTTCTCTCTGCTGGCCTACATGGTCGTCTATGCGGTGGTGTTCACCGCCGGGGCCCTGTTCATCCTGCGGCTGGTGCGCGAGGGGCCGCAGGGCGCCGAGCCGCCGCCGACCGAGCAGCGGCCGCCGGGCTGGACGCTGGCCGCCGCGCCCAGAGACGTTCCGGGAGACCCTGAATGAGCGCGCTGGACCTGCCGCTGATCTGGGCCGGGCTGATCGCTCTGGCGGTGCTGATGTACGTGCTGCTGGACGGTTTCGACCTCGGCATCGGCATCCTGTTTCCGTTCTCCAGGAGCGCCGCGGACCGCGACGTGATGATGAACACCGTGGCGCCGGTGTGGGACGGCAACGAGACCTGGCTGATCCTGGGCGGCGGCGGCCTGCTGGCGGCCTTTCCGACCGCCTACGCAGTGCTGATGCCGGCGCTCTATCTGCCGGTCCTGCTGATGCTGGTCGCCCTGATCCTTAGGGGCGTCGCCTTTGAGTTCCGGTTCCGGGCGCGGCGCAGGGGCCGGGCGTTCTGGACGGTGATGTTCTGGCTGGGCTCGACCTTCGCCGCCTTCGGGCAGGGGCTGATCCTGGGCGGATTCATCCAGGGCGTGCGGGTGAGCGCGGACGGCACGCGCTTCGCCGGCGGGCCGTTCGACTGGCTGTCACCCTACACCCTGCTGGTCGCCTGCGGGCTGGTCGCCGGCTACGCCCTGCTGGGGGCGACCTGGCTGATGATGAAGACCGAGCGCGACCTGCACGGCGACGCGCGGCGCTGGACCTGGGGCGCGGGCGCGCTGGTGGGCCTGCTGCTGCTGGCGGTCAGCGTCGCCACCCTATTCGTCCACCCGACCATCGCCGAGCGCTGGGGCGTGAAACCCGGCGGGATCGACTTCGGGCAGCTGGCGGTGCTGTCGCCGATCCCGCTGCTAGGGCTGGCCGGGATGATCGTGGTCGCGCTGGGCGTGCGCTCCGGTTCGCACCGGCTGCCGTTCGCCGGCGCCCTGATGCTGTTCCTGTCGGGGTATCTCGGCCTGGGCGTGGGCTTCGCGCCGTACACCGTGCCCTATGCGCTGAGCTATCGCGAGACCGCCGCGCCGGACAACGCCCTGGCGCTGATGCTGGTCGGCACCGTCGTCGCCCTGCCGCTGATCCTGGGCTACACGGCCTGGGTCTACTGGGTGTTCCGCGGCAAGGTCACCGAGGAGGCCGGCTATCATCATTGAGGTCGAGCCCCCGCCCGAGCCCGGCGCGCCGAAGCGGCCGCTGGCGCGCCGCCTGCTGTGGTTCGCGGCCCTGGCGGCGCTGAGCGCCGGGGCGACCGCGGCGGTCGCCTACGCGCTGCGTGCGCTGCTGTTCGCCGCCTGAGCGGTCGGAACCCCCGCCGCCCCCTCCCGTTAGCACCGGACCAGGGGCGAAAGCCGCCCGGAGTTCCAAGCGTCTCCGCCCCCAAGGACACGGAGACGCATGATGAGAAGCCGCATCGGCCTGATCGTAGGCGTCCTCGCCGCCGCCGCCCTGACCGCCGGCGCGGCGCTCGCGCGGGCCGACACGGCTCAAGGGCTGGTGACCGTCGACATCGACGGCGTCCGCGACCGGATCGCCACCGAGACGGGCCTGGACGCCGCCGGCCTGCCGGCCACCGTGATGGTCGCGCCGGGCGTCGCGGCCCGGCTCTGCGCCGTCGAGGCCTCGACCCTCTCCCCCGCCGGAACCGACGACGGCGCCGCGTGCCGGGCGGTGTCCACCGACGAGGGCTTCAACGCCGCACTTAAACAGCAGCTTGAGGGGCGTGCCGGCGCGGCCTCGGCTCGCTCTGACGAAGCCAAGCCGAAGGCGAAGGAACTGCGTCCGCTGCCCGCCTGACGAGAGGCTCAGCCCTCGAACGGATCGCGCATCAGGATGGTGTCGTCGCGGTCGGGGCTGGTGGACAGCAGGGCGACCGGCGCGCCGATCAGCTCCTCGATGCGGCGCACGTACTTGACCGCGTTTCCCGGCAGGTCGACCCAGGAGCGGGCGCCCACCGTGCTCTCGCTCCAGCCCTGCATGTACTCGTAGATCGGCTCCACCTCGGACTGGTCCTTGAGGCCCGAGGGCAGGTAGTCGAACGCCCGGTCGCCGACCCGGTAGCCGACGCAGATCTTCAGTTCTTCCAGCCCGTCCAGGATGTCGAGCTTGGTCAGGGCCACGCCGTGGATGCCGTTGACCGCGATCGACTGGCGCACCAGCACCGCGTCGAACCAGCCGATCCGCCGGGCGCGCCCGGTGACGGTGCCGAACTCCTTGCCGCGCTCGCCGATCCGGCGGCCGATCTCGTCGTCGAGCTCGGTCGGGAACGGCCCCTGGCCCACCCGGGTGGTGTAGGCCTTGACGATGCCCAGCACGTAATTGAGCGCCCGCGGCCCCAGGCCGGATCCCGCCGCCGCCTGACCGGCCACGGTGTTGGACGAGGTGACGTAGGGGTAGGTGCCGTGGTCGACGTCCAGCAGCGCCCCCTGCGCGCCCTCGAAGAGGATGCGCCGGCCTCGGCGCGAAGCCTCGTCCAGCAGCCGCCAGACCGGCCGGGCGTAGGGCAGTATCCTGGGCGCGACCTCCAGCAGCGAAGCGATCAGGGCCGGGCCGTCGGCCTCGGGCAGGTCGAGCCCGCGCCGTAGCGCGTTGTGGTGGGCCAGCAGCCGGCCGATCTTGCCCTCCAGCGCGGCGCGGTCGGCGAGGTCGGCGACGCGGATCGCGCGGCGGCCGACCTTGTCCTCGTAGGCCGGGCCGATGCCCCGGCCGGTGGTGCCGATCTTGTTCTCTCCCGCCGCCGCCTCCCGCGCGGTGTCGAGATCACGATGCAGCGGCAGGATCAGGCAGGCGTTGTCGGCCAGGGCCAGCAGCTCCGGCGTGATCGAGACGCCCTGCGCCTCGACCCGGGCGATCTCGTCCAGCAGGGCCCAAGGGTCGACGACCACGCCGTTGCCGATCACCGACAGCTTGCCCTGGACCACGCCCGACGGCAGCAGCGACAGCTTGTAGACCTTGTCGCCGACCACCAGCGTGTGACCGGCGTTGTGGCCGCCTTGGAAGCGCACGACCACGTCGGCCCGGTTGGACAGCCAGTCGACTAGCTTGCCCTTGCCCTCGTCGCCCCATTGGGCGCCGACCACCACGACGTTCGCCAAGCCGTTCTCCGTCAGCCGAAAGCGCCTTCCGGCCGGCCGGCGGGAAGGGCGAGGTCAGTTCGCGCCGAGCCTATAGACCACCCGCACGCCGACCGCATCCATTCCGGGGTTCTGCTCGCCGAAGATCTGTGCGTGGCTGAGGTGGATCCACGACGCTTCCGCCGCCCATCGGTCGGTGATCTGCCAGCCGAAGTTCACCTCCGGCTCGAACACCACCGACGAGCCGTAGTCGATGCGGTCCGGCCGGCCTTCCTCGTAATCGACGTAGGCCACCCCAATCCCCGGACGGAAGTACAGGCGGTCCCCGAATTTCCAGCTGAGGCCCGCCGCCACGAAATTCGAGGCGCCCTCGGTGTTGACCGAGGCGAAGGCATAGGGGCTGGGGCGGCCGATGAGGCGCAGGCCGTCCATCCGCTCGCCGCGCCAGCCGAGCTGGAGGTCGGCGCCGGGCTCGTAGCCGCTGACGGTGACGTTCAGGTCCACGTCGTGGTCGTAGGCGCCGACCCAGACCTCGTCGGCCTGTGCGGCGCCCGCCAAGGCGACAGCCGAGGCCGCCGCCGCTGCTCCGATGATCACGCGCATGATGTTCGCTCCGCCGTTGTCCGGAGCGAAACGCGCCAACGGTCACGCCGGTTCGAGTTCGGCCGCGGCGACGGCATAAGCCCAGTCCAGCCAGGGCGTCAGGGCGTCGAGGTCCGACGCTTCGACCGTGCAACCGCACCAGATGCGAAGCCCCGGCGGCGCCATGCGGTGGGAGTAGACGTCCAGCGCCGCGCCCTCCTTCTCCAGAGCCGAGCACAGCCGCCCGGCCAAGGCCGCGCGCCGCTCGGTCGACAGCGCTTTCGCCTTCGGATCGACGAACTCGAGGGTGACGGAGGTCTCCGAACGGATCGCCGGGTCCTTGCAGAAAAAGTCGACCCAGGGCGTGCGCTCCACCCAGGCCGACAGCACCGCGAAGTTCTCGGCCGTGCGCCGCTTCAGCGCCTCCAGTCCGCCGGCACGCGCGGCCCATCGCAGGGCGTCGATCCAGTCCTCGATCACCAGCAACGAGTAGGTGTTGATCATGCCGCCTTCCAGCAGATCCCGGTCGGCGCGGCCGTCCTTGTGCAGACGCATCAGCTTGGGCAGCGGCCGGTCGGGGGTGAAGGCGTCCAGCCGCTCGATCGCGCGGGGCGACAGCACCGCCATGCCGATCCCCGCCTCGCCCCCCAGCGCCTTCTGGAAGGAGAAGGTGGTCACGTCCAGCTTGTCCCACGGCAGGTCCATGGCGAAGGCCGCGGAGGTTGCGTCGCAGAAGGTCAGGCCCTTTCGGTCCGAGGCGATGAACTCGCCGCTCGGAACCTTCACGCCCGCAGTGGTGCCGTTCCAGACGAAGACGAGGTCCGCTTCTGGATCGACCCGTGACAGGTCGGCCATCCGGCCGAACGGCGCCTCCAGCAGCTCGGCCTCTAGCCGCAGGTGTTTCAGCACGTCGGCGGCCCAGATCTGGCCGAAGGCGTCGTAGGCGAGCGCCTGCACGCGGCGAGCCCCCAGCATCGACCACATGGCCGCTTCCATCGCCCCGGTGTCGGAACCGGGGATCAGCACCAGTTTGAATTCGTCCGGGATTTCCAGCACCGCGCGGGTGCGCTCCAGCGCGTCGGCGACCCGGGCCATGGCCGCCGGCGCGCGGATGCCGCGCCCGACCAAGGCCGAGCCCAGCGCGCCTTCCGGGCTCCAGCCCGGGCGCTTGGCGGTGGGGCCGGAGGAGAACCACGGACGTTCGGGGCGGCGCGACGGCTTGGGCGGGGTCATGACCCTAAACCAGCAAGGCGCGGGCGCGGGCGCAAGCGGAACCTGAACGAACCTGAACGGTGCGGTTCAGGGTGCTGTCAGGCTGAGGGGTGTTTCCTGTCTTCACCGCCGCCCCGAGCGGCACGACTGAGACGAAGGAAAACGTCATGAAGAAAATTCTCGCGTCCGTTCTGGCGGTGACCACCCTGGCCGTCGCCGCGCCGGCGCTGGCCGACCGCGGCCGCGACGACTACGGCCGGCACGACCGCTACGCTTACGGGTACGCGCCCGGCTACGGCTACGACCGTCGCGACGACCACTGGCGCTGGAGCGAGAACCTCCAGCAGCGCCAGGACCGGCTGTACCAGCGCATCGACAACGGCATGCGCCAGGGCAAAATCACCCGCGGCGAAGGCCGCACCCTGGTCGGCGAGCTGAACCGGATCGAGGGCCTGGAGCGGCAGTACGCCCGCCACGGCTTCAATCACAACGAGCGCGCCGACTTGGAGAACCGCCTGGCCCGCCTGGCCGACCGCATCCGTTGGGAGAAGCGCGACGACGACCGCTACGGTCGCGGCGACCGCCACGACGGCGACGGTCACCGCGGCTACCGCTACTGATCGTCAGACCCGAAGACGGCTCTCCGTCGTGGTGAAGGCGCGGCCTCGCAGCAGAATGCGAGCGCCGCGCCTTTCCGTTTCGATGTCCCCGCCGCGGCGCGGATAGGCCTGGTGGAAGCGCACAGTCTCGCGTCCCAGCCTGTCGGCGTAGAGCGGCCCCAGGATGCAGTGGGCGGAGCCGGTGGCCGGGTCCTCCGGCACGCCCGAGCCCGGCGCGAAGAAGCGGTCCACGACGTCGTAGGCCGGGTCGTCTGAAGCCGCCGCCACCACGATGTTGCCCCGCCCGCCGGTGGCCTCGCCGGCGATCCGGTGCAGGGCGGCGATGTCGGGGTCGAGCCCGCGCACCGTCGCCGCGTCCGCCAGCACCGCCACCAGATAGGCGCCGACCCAGACCTCGGCCGGCTCCGCCCCCAGCGCCGCCGCCAGGCCCTCGGGCACGTCCGTCCGCTTCGGCGGGTCGGCCGGAAAGTCCATCTCGTAGGCGTCGCCCGACGCGCGCACGGTCAGTTCGCCCGAGCGCCGGGTCTCGAACACCACCGCCTCGGCCCCGACCCTGAGTTCCTTCAGCAGCACGTGCCCCGAGGCCAGGGTGGCGTGGCCGCACAGCGGCACCTCCATCCCCGGCGTGAACCAGCGAAGGCCGAAACGGGCGGGGTTGTCGGTCTTCAGCAGGAAGGCGGTCTCGGCCTGGTTGTTCTCCATCGCCAAGGCCTGCATCCAGCCGTCCTCAGGCCAGACGTCGAACGGCTCGACCACGCAGGCCGGGTTACCGCGGAAAGGGGCGGAGGCGAAGGCGTCGACGGTCCACTGGCGCATCGGGTTCTTTCTCAGGCTTCGATCTTCACTTCCGGCCAGCGCGCCGTGGCGCTTTCGGTCACCCGCGTCCAGCCGGTCGCCAAGGGGCGGTTCGGGTTGGGGCGCAGGCGCAGCGCGAACACGTCCTCCAGGCCGAAGGGGGCGACCACGCTGATGCGGTCGTCGGTCTCCAGCCGCACGCCGACCGCGAAGGCCGGGCAGACGAAGCGGGCGGGGGCTTCGTCGGTGCAGGCGAGCGGCGGGTACGGCTCCTTGAACTTGTCCTCGAACCACAGATGCACGCGGGCCTGGTTGCGGACCTCGACCATGTCGCGCAGCGGCGGCTCGAAGGCGGCGGCGGCGCGCCGGATCCACACGTCCTCGGCGTCCCAGGAGGTGTCCGGGTCGAAGTAGCCGACGTCGTAGTCCTTCACCCCGTAGTCGGGGTCGCGGCCGGTCACAGCGTTCCAGACGGTCTGGTAGACGGCGCCGGAGAACACGCGCCAGTCCGGAAGGCCGAGTTCGCGGACGCCGCTCAGCACCCGCATCAGCCGCGGGCTTTCGCGCACGATCGCAGTCAGCCGGGTTTCCAGCGCGGCGCTCATCCGCCGCGCCTCATCGGCCAGCCGTGGTCGAGCGGGCCGTGGCCCTCGCCGAAACCCGGCGCGCGCCGGATCGCCTCGGCGGTGTAGGCCCAGCCGGCGGCGACCGCCTGTTCGACCGTCAGGCCCGCGGCGATCCCGGCGGCGCAGGCGCTGGCGAGGGTGCAGCCGGTGCCGTGGGTGTGGCGGGTGTCGATGCGCGGCCCCTCGAAGGTGGTCTCGCCGGCGGGGGTCAGCAGCAGATCGACCAGGGTGTCGCCCGGCACGTGACCGCCCTTCATCAGCACCGCCCGGGCGCCGAGTTCCAGCAGCCGCTCGCCCGCCCGCCGCTGGCCGTCGAGGTCGCCCACAGCCAGGCCGGTCAGGGCCTCCGCCTCGGGCGCGTTGGGGGTCAGCAGGGCGGCGCGCGGGATCAGCAACGTGCGCACCGCCTCCACAGCCTGGTCCTGCAGCAGGGCGTGCCCGCCCTTGGCGACCATCACTGGATCGACCACGGCGGGGACGCCCGCGGCCGGGCCGTCCAGCAGGCGGGCGACCAGCTCGACGACCTCGACGGTCGCGAGCATGCCGGTCTTGACCGCGTCGGCGCCGATGTCGGCCAGCACCACCCGCGCCTGCGCCTCGATCACGTCGAGCGGTACGGGAAAGACGTCGTGGACGGCGGTGGTGTCCTGCACGGTCAGGGCGGTGATCGCGGTGGCCGCATAGCCGCCCATGGCGGTCACGGCCTTGACGTCCGCCTGCACCCCAGCCCCGCCGCCGGAGTCGGAGCCGGCGATGATCAGCAGCCGGCCGAGATGTCGCTTCGCGTCCACGGGCGGGTTCTAGCGGACCCCGCCCGGAAAGCGAGCCCGATCAGGCGTCGACCAGGTTCCGCTCGGTGGCCGCCGCGCGCATCGCCTTCTGCAGCTTCTCGAAGGCGCGCACCTCGATCTGGCGGACCCGCTCGCGGCTGACGCCGTACTGCGAGGCGAGATCCTCCAGCGTCGTCGGGTCGTCTTTCAGCCGGCGCTCGGTCAGGATGTGGCGCTCGCGGTCGGTCAGCTCCTGCATGGCTTCTTCGAGCAGGCCCATGCGGATGGAGCGCTCCTCCGCCTCGGCGACCTGGGTCTCCTGGCTGACGGCGGTGTCGTCGGCCAGCCAGTCCTGCCACTCGCTCTCGCTCTCCGAGCGCAGCGGCGCGTTCAGCGAGGCGTCCGGGCCCGACAGGCGCCGGTTCATCGAGATCACCTCGTCGTTGGTGACGCCGAGCTTGGTGGCGATGTGGCTGACCTGCTCGGGGCGCAGGTCGCCCTCCTCGAAGGCCGAGATCTGGCTCTTGGCCTTGCGCAGATTGAAGAACAGCTTCTTCTGGGCGGCGGTCGTGCCCATCTTCACCAGCGACCACGAGCGCAGGATGTACTCCTGGATCGAGGCGCGGATCCACCACATGGCGTAGGTGGCCAGGCGGAAGCCCTTGTCGGGGTCGAACTTCTTCACCGACTGCATCAGCCCGACGTTGCCTTCGGAGATCACTTCCCCGATCGGCAGGCCGTAGCCGCGGTAGCCCATGGCGATCTTGGCCACCAGCCGCAGGTGCGAGGTGACCAGTTTGTGGGCGGCCTCGGAGTCCTGGTGCTCCTGCCAGCGCTTGGCCAGCATGAACTCCTCGTCCTTGGCCAGCATCGGGAACTTGCGGATTTCCGACAGATAGCGCGACAGGCCGCCTTCCGGAGAAAGGGTCGCGAGTGCGTTGCCGGCCATGGAAGTCTCCCCGAGCGATCAGATGAACGAAGTACCGCAGACCGCCGGCGCCGCGCCGGAGAACCGCCCCCTCAACCCTCCCCAGATAGGGATTGTTGCGGGCGGTTCGGAACAGGCTGCCGATCCGCGAGCGCCGCACCGTGACGAAAAAGCGTCACCGTACGGCGGTGGAAATCAATTTATCCCAGGGTCAGTTGTTTTTCAAGACGGACGTTCGATCGAGTTGCTCCCCTCACATAGGGAGGAGGGAAGGGGGCGCGGGCCCGCGTCCTCGCGCTTGCGCTGCGAAGTTGGTGAGGAGGGCGCGGGGCGTCGGGCCGGGGCCCGGAGACCGTGAAGCGCAATGTGTTTCGGCGCCGGATCGACGCCCCGCGCAGCCGTTTTCCTGCGAGCTTTCCGGCTGGTAGCCTTGCATTCAGGCTTGTCCGGATTCCTGCTTCGCCTTGCGGCTTCGCAGGACGGACGTGAGTTTACCGGAGCCGAGCCGGCAGCGCCCCGTCCTGAAGCCCGCG
>Ga0196964_10000354_pt1 | contig 31089 bp, 22 predicted proteins | sample S1_10metaG_FD_148615 | JGI IMG/M metagenome (GOLD analysis project Ga0196964, IMG submission 148615) | Soil microbial communities from Anza Borrego desert, Southern California, United States - S1_10 | ecosystem: Environmental > Terrestrial > Soil > Desert | place: USA: California | collected... | reverse complement strand
AGCCGGGCAAGGGACTGCCGCGCAGCCAGTTCAAGCGCGCCCGCCGCTAACAAAACGTTCCGCACACCACGGGAGTTAATCCGCTCGTGCCGACTCAGGACCAGGCGCCAGAAAGAAGGCCTCGGCAATCGGCACTCGATCGCGCACGCCTTGATCTGGCCGCGGGTCGTCCTGATCTCGCCCGCGACCGCCTCACCGGGTACCTCTACACGCTGCACCGCCGGGGCGACTTCAGCCAGGATGCATATCTGCTGCTCGGCGAAGCCCACTTTGCGATGCGCGATTATGCGCGCGCCGGCGCGGCGTGGCTGCTGACCGAACGCAGCGGCGAAGACACCGAACGCGCCGTCGCAGAATTTCACAAACGCTTCGGCCGCGATCCTGCAAACGTGCTCCAGCAGGTTAAGCCGCGCGCGCCGTCGGAGGATTATCCGCCGGCGGTTCAGGAGCGCCTGAAAGGGTGGGGCTACCGCTACCGTCCCTACCGCCCGCGCTCCAACCCGCACGCGATGCATGAACTCACCGGCGAGGAGAAGCAGCAGGGCCTGCGCGGCATCGAGATCGGCTGCGGTCTGGCGCTGCTGGCCGGCACGGTCATGTTCGTATTCTGGATTTATGTGAATTTCTTCGCGCGGCGGTGATTGATGTACCGCGACGAAGTATTGAACCACGAAGTACACGAAGGGCACGAAGACTAAGGAGATTAAACTTCGTGCCCTTCGTGGTTTAAATCCCGTCCCGCCCAAAATTCTCAAAACCGTCTTTGACAACGTCCTACAATCGATAGGATAAATGACTCAGGGGTAGAGAAGGAGGAGATTTCAGCGAGAAATCCTTGGCCCCGCTGAAGAGGAGGAGCGTTTAAAATGGCCCATGTCGTTACGTCACCGTGCGTTGGAACCCATGACACTGCGTGCATGAAAGTCTGCCCGGTGAACTGCTTCTACGATGTCGAACTTGCTGAAGTGGGCATCGAAGTTCCCGCCGACAAGCCGGACATGACCAAGATCCTGATCATCAATCCGGATGAGTGCATTGATTGCGGCCTGTGCGTTCCCGAATGTCCCGTCGCCGCCGTCTTCCCGATGGACGACGTCCCGGAAAACGAAAAGGTCTTCATCGACGTCAACAAGAACTGGTTCGCCGGCAAGGATCAGGCCGCTCTCGACGCTGCCCGCATCACGCCGTAAGCCAGAGTTTTCTGCTTTGCCAGTCACTAAAGCCGCAGGCGCCACAAGCGCCCGCGGCTTTTTTCTGATCAGCTCACTGCTGCTCGCGTATGTTTCCCGGATTTTCGCAACACCAGCGTCCCGCGTGCGTCTCTATATATAGAATACCTTGCCTGGGACCACTATGGATTCTGTTTCAGTACCCGCCGTCAGTTCAGATGCGCCAGCCGCCCCTGGCCCGCGCGGCCGGGATCCTGTTGCCCTGCGCCTGCGCAGCATCCGCCTGCGGGAGAAACTTTTTAATGTCCTGGCGGTGCTGCTGGCGGCGTTTTCCGGCGTTCTCGGCTTCATACTGATCGAAATGAGTTTCGACCGGCTGCTTGAGTTTTCCAACACAACGCGGCAGGTGCTGCTGTATTCCGGACTCCTGCTGAACGCAGCGCTGGTGGCGCTGCTGGCGACGGTGCTGCTCTTCCGCCGCCGCAACCCGCTCTTTCACGCGCGGGCCGTGGATAGCGCGCTCGGGCTGGACGACGAAGCTCTGATCACCTACGTGGAGCTGCAGGGTTCGCCGGCGGCGTCTCAGGCCAGCCCGGAAGTGCTCGAGCTGCTGAAGGAACAGGCCCTTGAGCGGCTCAACATTATCGACGCTGACGATGTCATCGATACGCGGCCGCTGACGCGCTGCCTGTGGTCGGCCGGAACTGTCGTCGCACTGCTGTTCATTCTTTATATGGCGTGGGGCTCGAGTTTTTCCGACACCCTGTACCGCTGCGTGACGCCCTGGAAAGAGATTGCCCCGCCGCGTGCCACGCAGATTGTTCAGGTCACTCCTGGAAACGGGCTGGCTGTCTCGGGCGAACCGGTCGGCTTTTCGATCCTGGCGCGCGGCAAGGAAGTGAAGACGGCAACATTGGTTTACAAGGCTGACGGCGACGACGCGGAAATCCGCGAATCGATTCCGTTCGCCGGTCGCAGTGAATACAAGAAAGAACTGCCTGGTTTCGTACGGCCGGTGACGTACTGGGTCCAGTGCAACGATGCGGTGAAGGGACCTTTCCGGCTGAACCTGATCGACCGTCCGCTGGTGACCGCCGTCAACGTGCGCGTTCTTCCACCGGCGTACGCGCCGTTCGCTCCGGCACGCGATGTCTCCGGCGGCCATGTGAAAGCCGTCGCGGGCAGCCGGCTGGAGATCACCGCCAGCGTCAGCCAGACGCCAAAGCCTTCGACTGCGCTCAATCCTCTTGAGGCGGCGTGGCTGCAGATCGGCGCCTCGCGCGTGCCGATGACGCCACGCGGAAAGACGCTCGTCGCCACAGTTCCCCTGCAGCGCGATTTCGATTACCGTGTCGGCTACACCGATACGAATGATCTGGTCAGCCGCGAAGGACTCACCTACCAGGTCCGCGCAATTCCCGACCAGGCGCCCAAGGCGGTGCTTGCGCGCGATGGCGCGGCGCCCGATGCGCCGGCCGGGCACCAGGATCTTGTTCCCTTTCAGGCGCAGGCCAGCGATGATTTTGGCGTCGGCAAAATGATTCTGCAGGCGCGCGTGGTCGGCTCGCTGGACCACACAAAAGCGTTCACCTTCCCGTGCGATCCGCCCGCTCCGGCGCCGGAAGTTTCACAGGCGGCGTCGGTGGATCTCAAAGCCATGAACGTCAAGCCTGGCGATCTGGTGGAATGCATTCTTATTGCCGAGGACACGCGGCGGCCGGTGAATCAGAAAGGCGAGAGCACGCCGATCCGTTTCGTGGTGATCCGCGGTGCCGAACGCACCGAGCCGCCGCCGGTCGAAAAGAAAGAAAGCGATCCCGGCAGCATCGCGAAAATTGAAGACAAACCAGGCGAAGCGAAAGAGGACGCTCCGCGCCCGATCGAAGAACTCAGCGACGAACAGAAAAAGCTGGTGGAAGAACTGGCGCGCGTGATTGCCAACGAGCTGACCAAGGAAGAGCAGAAGGAACTCGCCGAGCTGGCAGAGAAGCAGGAAAAAATCGCCGACGATCTGGTGGCGCTCGCCGAAGAGAAGAAGAAAGCCGAAGACGCCGCCGCCGAGAATGCTCGCGAGAAGGCCGAGAACGGTGAGCGCAACAAGGCAGGCGAGCAGCCCGGCGGCGCTGAGCAACCAGGTGAAGGCCAGAAGCCCGGAGGCGCCCAAGAACCCGGCGGTGCGCAGCAACCCGGAAAAGGCGATGGCAAAATCCCGGGAGCGGACCAGAACCCCCGCGTGGAAGTTCAAGGAGGCAAACAGCAGGGCCAAGGCGAGGGCAAAGACGAAGGCCAGGGACAAGGACAGGGCAAGGGTGAAGGACAAGCTCAGGGCCAAAGCAAAGGGGAAGAGCAGGGTCAAGGCCAGGGCCAAGGCAAAGGTGAAGGACAAGGCCAAGGTCAGGGACAGGGAAAAGGTGAAGGGCAAGGCCAAGGCAAAGGTGAAGGGCAAGGCAAAGGTGAAGGGCAAGGCCAAGGTCAAGGCCAAGGCAAAGGCGAAGGGCAAGGCCAGGGGCAGGGTCAGGGCAAAGGTGAAGGTCAGGGCCAAGGACAGGGAAAAGGGCCGGGCTCGGGTCAGGGGCAGCCGTCGCCGGGGTCTGGCGGATCGCCGGGGCAGGGAGGCAGTGGCGCTGCGAACAACAAGGGTGCCAGCGGCGGAGGCGGCGACTTGAAAGGTCAGCCGGGTCCCGGCAGCAACAGCGTTGCCGAGGCGCGGAAACAGATCGCCGACGCGTCGAAAGAAATGCGCGAAGGCAAAGCTGACGAGAAAACCGTCGCGAAGGTCTCGAAAGCGTTTGACCATCTTTTCAGCGCCGGCCGCAAGTTTACCGAAGAGGATCGCCGCAAGCTCCGCGAACTCAACAAAGACGACGGAGCTGCTGCAAAGGCGCGTGGCGAACGAAAAGCGGACACCTCCCGCACCGACGCACCGAAGGGCAAGGCGCGCACTGAACTAGCCACGAGAAAGGATGCCGGCAAAACCGTCACAAAGCCCGGCGAGCTGAAAGAAGACGAGCTCAACCGCACGACCGAAAAAGGCCAGGCCAAAGTTGCGCCTGAATACCGCAAAGCGTTGGAAGATTACTACAAGGCGTTGTCGAAGTGAGGGGCGGCGGACGTCTTAACAGACGACACGAAGACTCAAAGACACCAAGATTTCTTTATCAAAATGCAGGCTTGGCACAAAGTGACTACGCTTCAAGTGCCAAGAGCCAAGAGCCAAGAGCCAAGAGCCAAGAGCCAAGAGCCAAGAGCCAAAAGCCGCTTACAGCACCCAGCGTTCAATCGCTTCGGCTACCGCGTCATTCTCATTATCGTTCTGCGTGATCGCGCGCGCGGCGGCGCGGCATTCGGCATTGGCGTTGGCGACGGCGACTCCGAAGCCGGCGGCCTGCAGCATAGGAACGTCGTTCTCGCCGTCGCCGATCGCCATCACCTGGTTCATCGGGATATTCAGATGTTCGGCCAGCTTCACCACGCCGTTGCCTTTATTGACCTGAGGGTCGAGAAATTCGAGGTACTCCGGATCGGTGCGAATCATCGTTGCGCGCGGTCCAAAGCGGGGTCGGAGTTCCTCGGCGACACGGTTGCGCAGCTCGGCCGCAATCACCATCAGCAGCTTCGTCGGCGCGTGATGCAGAAATTCGTTCAGGTCAGAGACGAATCGATACGGCGAGCCGGTGCGCGACCGGTAGATCTCAACGTAGGGCATCAGGTGCGGCGCATCCTCGCTGAGAATCACGTCTTCGTGGTAGAAGTTGACCTGGTATTTGCGCTCGCGCGCGAACGTGAAGAGCTCGCGCGCGATCGATGCGTCCAGCGGCTGATGAAAAATACGCCTGCGCCCGCCGGTTCCTCTACCGCAAACGGCCGCCCCGTTGTAGCTGACGATGCAGCAGTCGATGCCAAGCTGCTCGGCGGTGCGTTCCATCGCCGGCGTCATGCGCCCGGAAGCAAGAACGATCTCGATGCCTTTCCTGTGCGCCGCGCGAAGCGCGTTTACAGTGCGCGCGCCGACGCTCTTGTCGTGACGCAGCGTCGTGCCGTCCAGATCGAGCGCGATCATGCGGACCGGCTGGCTGGGGCGTGGCTGATCGTGATGTGAAATCATGCTCGGAAGTTTAACGCGCATGGCGCGGAAATGAAGTGCGTGTGGCCCGGACCGTGACGCAATTGTGGCGCGAACTTTAGTTCGCGCGTCTTTGCATTCGCGCAGCCTTCGCGAGCTGAAGCTCGCGCCACATTATTGCGGCCGCTGAATTTCGATGGTCAGAAAATCCTTCGCGGCGATGACTTCTCGGCCGGGCAGCAGCGCCTGCGCTTCGGCAAGGATGTTGGCGACAGAAGGCATCGCCGGATCGTACTGCTCGTAGCGCGAGCTGAAATGGCTGAGCACCAGGCGCTTCGCATTGATAGCCGCCGCAAAACGCGCGGCGTCGGCGCCGGTGGAATGCCCGTACTCCTTCGCCTGCTGATTGTCGCTTTGCAGAAACGTGGCTTCATGCAGAAGCAGGTCCGCATTCTGAGCGAACGGCGCAAGCGCGGAGGCGTCGCACGTATCAAACACCAGCGCCAGCTTCCGTCCGGTCCTCGGCGGATCGACGAGCGATTTTCCGTCGATTGTGCGGCCGTCCGCGAGCGTCACGGTCTCGCCGGCTTTCAGCTTCGCGTACACGGGCCCAGGTGGAATGTTCAGCTTCTGCGCCTCTTCAATGCGGAACCGCCCCGCCTGCGGCTTCTCGTCGAGAATCCACGCGAACGTCGGCCCGCCGTGCTGAACAGCGACGGCACGGATGCTGACTTCATCGTCCTCGTATGCGATCTCGCCGCTGCGCACTTCATTAATTGTGACGGGAAACTGAAAATGCGTGCCGGTTGCCCGGCGCACGCCATTCAGGTATTCGCTGAGAGCGGCGGGTCCGTAGAGATCGACAGGCGTCTGGCCGGATTGCAGTCCGCGCGTGGCCAGCAGCCCCGGCAGACCGAAGCAATGATCTCCGTGCAGATGCGAGACGAAGATGCGGCTCAGGCGCGGCAGCGTGAAGCTTGAGCGCATCACCTGGTGCTGTGTGCCTTCGCCGCAATCAAAAAGCCACCAGTCGGAACGCTGATCGAGCTGCAGTGCGACAGCCGTGGTGTTACGTGAACGCGTCGGCGCGGCGGCGCTGGTGCCCAGAAAAGTCAGCTTCATCAGTAACCACGCTCGCGTTCGACGATGTTTTTCAGCGCCTCGCCGCGGCTGTAGCGGCGCAGGTTTTCGAGAAAAACTTCAAAGGCGCACGCATCGTAATCCGGCCGGTTGCCGCCGATGTGCGGCGTCATAATCAGATTCGGCGCGTAATAAAGCGGTGAATCATCGGGCAGCGGTTCTTTTGCAAAAACGTCGAGCGCGGCACCGGCGATGCGCTTTTCCTTCAGCGCCGCAAGCAGCGCCGCTTCATCGATGGCATTGCCGCGGCCGACATTCACGACGATGCAGTGCTTCGGCAGTTTTGCAAGGCGCTCGGCGTTGAGCAGATTGTCCGTCTCTCTGGTCGCCGGAAGAATCAGAACGAGAGCGTCGCAGCGCGGCAGCACGGAATCGAGCTGCGCGATCGAGACGATCTCATCGGCATTCGGATCCGGCAGGCCGCGGTAGCTGACGCCGATGATTTTCATGCCCAGCACGCGCGCGATCTGCGCGACGCGGCGGCCGATCGTACCGAAGCCGACGATGCCGAGCGTTCCTTTGAGCACATCCGGCGTCGTGACTTCCTTGCGGCTTTTCCAATGCAGTTTGTCCTGCAGCCGCGCGTGCTGGCTGACGCGGCGCGTGAAACCCAGCAGAAGCGCGATCGCGTGCTGCGCGCAGCTTTCGTGCATGCCCGAAGCGGTCGTGAGCGTGAAGCGTGCGCGCTGAAAAACAGGAGACGCGGCGAGGCTCTCCACGCCGGCCGACGTCGCCTGCAGCCACTTCATGTTCGTCGCCGCCGCGAGCGCCTCGTCGGAAGGTTTGCCGAAGACGATTTCAGCCACCGCGATCTCGCTCGTGATCGAATCTCTTGAGGCCACGCGCCAGTCATACTGAGGGAATTCGGCTTGGGCGCGCTGCAGATCGTCGCTGGTGACGGGATAGCAGAGGAGGATCGTCGGCTTCATGCCACCGTCTTACGCGCGGGTCGAAAACTTTGCAACGGGGCTTTATTCTGCGTTGCGAACGATCACGTTGTCGATGCTGCAGGCCGATTCGCGCACTTTAAAGGAGAGCGTGCCTTTCAGTTCTTCGAGGCCGTCGATGTCGATCTTTTTCGCGGGCTGCCCGTTGATGCTGACCGAGAGCGAATTGCCGGTGACGCTCAGATCGACGTGCGTGGGGCCGGCCGTCCAGGTCATTTTTTCGTCCTGGCCGCCGTTGAGATTGGCGTGAATCGAGAGGCCTTGCGCCGAGAAAATGGTGCTGATGGCTTTCTGCTCGTTGCCGAGTTCGAATGCGAAGAAGTAATTGGCGCCCGGATTATTGAGTTCGAAATCGAAGCTGATGCGGGCATTTTTGGCGGCGAAGGCGCCGCCGAAAACGGATGACTTAAGCGTCGTATCACCGCCCTCGGCGCTGTCGAGAACGTAGCGGTCGTTCTGGGTGGACCAGTTGCCCGATGTTGCCTCCCACTCGGTCTGATGCTGCCATTTGCTGAAATCGTAGATTTTCAAATTCTGCTGATTGGGCAGCAGATGGACCAGCCGCATCGCCGCGCCGGCCTGCTCGGGATTCTGCAGCGCTTTTTCAACTTCCGCCTGCGCGTTAGCCGTCTTTTCGAGCAGCACCCAGAGATACGCGAGCTCCAGATTCCTGTTCGCCAGATTGAACTGCTGCAGTACGCCGTGCAATTCGGCCGGCTGCATTTCTTTCACAGGAACGGCCAGCGTGATCCCGCCTGATTTCACTTCAAGCGCCAGACCATTCACGCGCAGGAACTGTCCGTTGATCTTCTTGGCCGCAAACGCGATCGGCACGGGTTTGCCCGCGGCTTTCTCGCGTTTGGCGCGCTCGGCTTCCAGCTGGCGCAGAATGCTGCGGCCCATCAGAACGCGAAGCTGCTCGGCAGAAACCGGTTCAGCCCACTTCGTTCCGCCCAGCTCATCGAGTGCTTTTTCAAGCGTCTCGCTCGCCTTATCGAGCTGCCCGGCCTTGAGCTGCTCGCTGGCCTTCTGCTGCATTTCGTTGTAGCGTCCTTCGGAACTCTCATCGACCTTGGTCAGAATGTCGCGCGCGGCGTTGCCGAATTTTCCGCCCGGATCAAACGAGAGCAGCCGCGTGCAGTGCTGCGTCACGAGGCGGTATTTTTTCGCCGCGACGGCGCGCTCCGCTTCTTTCAGGATCAGATCCAGCGACGTTTCGATGATCTTTTCGGTGTCCTGAAGCTCCTGTTTGGCGCGCTCGGCTGCATCCCCGGACGGGTGCGCCGTGATAAACGAATTCAGCGCCGCGCGCGCCCCGCTGAAATTCCCGGAGGCAATCGCGCGGTCTTTTTCGGCGAGCGCTTTGGTCAGTGCCGCGCCAACGGCCGGATCGGCCGGCTTTGCTTTCGGCGGTGGAGCGACCGGCTTTTGCGTCGCGGGCTTCGGGGTGACCACGGCCGGAGGGGGAGTCACATCCGGCTTTGGAACGGCCGGCGTCAGTGTAACAACGGGCGCGACGCCCGTCTGCTCAACGGCCGCGGCCGGCTGCAGAGGGGCGGGTGCGGCCGCCGGAGACGGTGCCTCGGCGATTTCGGGCGCTGCCTTGCGGCTTCGCGAGACGGTGATTGACACCGTCACCACGAAGACGATACCGAGTGCGCAAAGCGTCAGAATTTTTCCAAGCTGGGAAGGCGGGGCATGCTCGTCGTTCGCTTCGTCGCGAGGCCTGGGCTTTGGCGCCATCTGTTCTTCATCGGAACCGATCCTCGGCTCTGCCCCGGGCTTCACCAGCGCCAGTGGATCGCTGACGGCCGCCATGCCCACGCGAATGTTGCCATTTTCGTCCGGCAGCACCATCGTGCGATCAAGGCGTTCGGGCTGGTTCTCGTCGTGAAATATAATGATGTGCTTGCCGATCGTGATCGTCTCGCCGTTCTTCAGCTCGTGCTCGCGATCGATCTTGCGGCCCATGATTTTTGTGCCGTTGGAGCTCTGCAGGTCTTCGACGAAAACTTTGTTGTTTATCGGACGGAAGCGGCAGTGCCTGCGCGAGGCTTTTTCCTCCGGAATGTTGATGTCATTCCCGGCATGGCGGCCGAGCGTCATTTCGCGCGTGATGTCGAACTCGCGCGTGACGTTATCCGGACCCGTGACAAGCAGCTTCGGCATTGCGACCCCTGTTGTGCACAACGTGATTGATCGCTAGTAGAGCACAACGTTTTTATCCGTCAAGCGCGGGCGCTGCCCTTGTCAGCGGCGCGCAGCTTCGTTACTGTGGCTCAACACATTTTGACCGGGCGCCTCGCGGACGTGCCACTTGGGCGCTTTGACGAGCGTTCCCGCAACAGCAACTTAAAGGAGAGATGTTCAATGGCCAGCCCTTCCAAGAAGCCCGTTCATGTCACCGTCACCGGCGCCGCCGGCCAGATCGGCTATTCGCTGCTCTTCCGCATCGCCTCCGGACAGATGCTCGGCGCGGACCAGCCCGTCGTCCTGCGCCTGCTCGAAATTGAGCCGGCCATGAAAGCGCTTAACGGCGTCGCCATGGAACTGGACGACTGCGCTTTCCCGCTGCTGGCCGGGATTGAAATGACCAGTGACGTGAAGAAGGCCTTTGAGGGCACGTCCTGGGCGCTGCTGGTCGGCGCCATGCCCCGCAAGCAGGGCATGGAACGCCGCGATCTGCTTTCGGCCAACGGCGGTATCTTCAAGCCGCAGGGCCGCGCGATCGCCGAAAAGGCCGCAAGCGACGTGCGCATTCTCGTCGTCGGCAATCCCTGCAATACGAACTGCCTGATCGCACGCAGCAACGCACGCGAGATTCCGGCCGATCGCTGGTTCGCGATGACGCGCCTGGACCAGAACCGCGCGCAGATTCAGCTCGCCAAGAAAGCCGGCGTGCCGGTAAGCCAGGTCACCAACGTGGCGATCTGGGGAAATCATTCCGCGACGCAGTTCCCCGACGCGAAGAATGCAAAGATCGGCGGCAAAGGCGCGTACGACGTGATCAGCGACCACGCATGGCTGCAGGGCGACTTCATCACGACCGTCCAGAAGCGCGGCGCCGCGATCATCGAAGCGCGCGGCCTCTCGTCCGCGGCCTCGGCGGCCAACGCGGTGATCGATTCAGTCGTCAGCATCCGCACCGCAACGGCAGCTAATGACTGGACCTCGCTGGCCGTCTGCAGCAAAGGCGAGTACGGCATTCCTGAAGGCCTGCAGTTCGGTTACCCGATCCGCACTGACGGCAACAGCTGGCAGGTCGTGCCCGGTCTGCCGATCGACGACTTCGCCAAGTCGAAGATCAAGATCACGACGGACGAACTGCTCGCCGAGCGCAACGACGTCCAGAGCCTCATCAGCTAAGCTGTTTTTGAACCGCCAAGACACCAAGGCGCCAAGAACGGAATGTTTTTGGCGCCTTTTTTATTCTAAGTCTGAGAGCCGTTGCTGCCGTCGCCCAAGAGCCAAGAGCCAAGAGCCAAGAGCCAAGAGCCAAGAGCCAAGAGCCAACAGCCATCAGAGCGTCACGGCGCCTTGGCGGTTTCGAGCGGATCTTCTTCGGCTTTCAATTCGTTGAGCGCGCCGAGCTTGCGGATCTGCGGCCAGGCGAGCGCGACAGCGACGACGACCAGCATGGTGCCAATGCCGCCGGTAACGGCGGAAACCACCGGACTGAACCATGCAGCGACCAGACCGGATTCAAATTCGCCGAGCTGATTTGACGCTCCGATGAACATGCTGTTCGCCGCCGAGATGCGCCCGCGCAGCGAGTCCGGCGCGAGCATCTGGACCATCGTGTGGCGGACAACGACGCTGATATTGTCCAGCGCGCCTGTCAGGAACAGCATGGCAAAGGAGAGCCAGAAACTTTTTGATAAGCCGAAGATCACCATGGCCACGCCGAAGCCGAATACCGAAAAGAGCAGCGCCGGACCGGCACGCTTGATGCCCGTCGAGTGCGCGAGCACAAACGCCATCACCACGGCGCCCATTGCCGGCGCCGAACGCAGCCAGCCCAGTCCGCTCCCGCCGACATGAAGAATGTCGGATGCGTAAATCGGCAGCAGCGCCGTGGCGCCGCCGAGCATCATGGCAAACGTGTCAAGCGTCACCGCGGCGAGAATGCGCTTGGACTTGTAAATGAAATGGATCCCCGCGGCGAGCCCGGCCAGTGACGCGGGCGTGTGGGTGCGTTCCACCGTTTTTGTGCGCATCGCTGCGGTCGCCGCAAAGGCAACGGTCAGGCATGCGGCGTCAAAGACATATGCCAGCGGCACGCTGAAGGTCACGGCCATGCCGCCGAGTACCGGGCCGAGCATCAGCGCGAGCTGAAAGGCGCTGCTGTTCCAGGTGATGGCGTTGGTGAAATGTTCTGGCACGATGACGTAGGGCAGCAGCGACGTGCGCGCCGGACCGCCGAAGGTGATCGCGACGCTTCGCACGAGCAGGCACAGATACATCAGCGGAATGGCGCCCTGATTCAAGGAGAGCCAGCCTAGCGCAAGCGCCGCCACTGCAGAGACGACCTGAGAGAGCAGCATGATGTGCCGGCGGTCGTACCAGTCGGCAGCCTGCCCGGCCGGAAGCGTAAAGATCAGCACTGGAACAAAACGGATCAGCCCAATCCACGCCAGAACCATGGGATCCTTGGTGCGTTCCCAGAGTTCAAATCCGAGCGCGACGGTCATGATCTGACCGCCGATGACACCGATGACTGAACTGATCAGGTAAAGTCTGAAATCGCGAAAGCGCAGCGCCGCGTACGCATCATGCGGCACAGCCCGCTCGGTCTGCATTGAACGAGAACTCCGGCCTGTCTGTTCGATGCAGAATACGCGCAAATGTGTGTAACTCAACGGTTCAAATCGATATGCATTGTCACGTGACGTTATTTTCAATGAATTTCACAACAACGTGGCCGCTGCGGTGTTTGCAAGTCTTGACAGGACATCTTTCAGCGGAACGGCTACGAATTCACCACAGAGGACACAGAGAACACCGAGGTAATAAATTAAATCTCCGTGAGCTCTGTGTTCTCTGTGGTGAAAAAAAGCATGTGAGGACGACTATGTTTCCAGTGAAGACACTTCAGCGTTTAGCCCGCTGTGTTGTTACGGCGACGCTCGCCTTTGGCATGGGCGTGACACCGGTGTACGCGGGCGAAGATGAATTTCCGCCACAGCCGCCGGTTCCGGCGCTTTCAGCCGAAGAAACGCTGAAACTCTTTGAGCTGCCCGAAGGCTACAGTCTCGAGCTGGTCCTTGATGAAAAAGTGATCCAGGAACCAGTGGTACTCACGTTTGACGGCAACGGCCGCATGTACATCGCCGAGATGCGCACGTACATGCAGGACATCGATGGCAAGAATCAGCACGCGCCCAAAGGCGTCGTCTCGCGGCACGAAAGCACCAAAGGAGACGGTGTCTACGACAAGCACACAATATTTCAGGACGAACTGATTCTGCCGCGCATGGTCCTGCCGCTCGACAATGGACGCGCGATTATCGGAACGACCGACACGAACGATTTTAAAATCTACACCGACAAGAACGGTGACGGCAAAGCCGACAGCGACGCTCCTTTTTATGAAGGCGGTCCGCGCGGCGGCAATCTTGAACACCAGCCCAGCGGCCTGATCTGGGCGATGGATAACCGCCTGTACACGACCTACAACAACTACCGCCTTCGCTGGGAGAACAACCGCGGCATCAAGGAACCCACAGCGTCTAACGGCGCGCAGTGGGGGCTGGCGCAGGATGACCACGGAAAAGTATGGTTCTCAAACGCCGGCGGCGAGCAGGGCTTTGTGAGTTACCAGACGCACATCCAATACGCGGGCGTCAACCTGAAGGAACAGAACGTCGACAAGTTCCTGGAAGTCTGGCCGCTGGTTCCCATTCCGGACGTGCAGGGCGGCAAGCACCGCTTTCGCCCGGTTGAAAAGACGCTCAACCATCTGACGGCTTCCTGCGGGCACGAGATTTTCCGCGGCGACCGGCTGCCGGAGGACATGCGCGGCAATGCGTTCATCTGCGAGCCCGTCGGCCGGCTGATCCGGCGCGCGAAAGTCGAAGTGAAGGACGGCATTACGTACGTTTCGAATCCATACGAGAAGGAGCAGAAAGAATTCATCCGCTCCAGGGACCCGAATTTCCGCCCGGTCAACATGGTCACCGGCCCCGACGGCTGCCTGTACATCGTCGACATGTACCGCGGCATCATTCAGGAAGGCAACTGGGTGAAGGAGGGCTCGTGGCTGCGTAAAGTTGTGCAGCAATATCAGCTCGATAAAAATTTCGGCCGCGGACGCATCTGGCGAGTGGTCCATAAAGATTTCAAGCCCGGCCCCCAGCCGAAGATGCTCGACGAAACACCGGCGCAGCTCGTCGCGCACCTGGAACATCCCAATGGCTGGTGGCGCGACACCGCGCAGAAGCTGCTGGTGATCAAAGGCGATAAGAGCGTTGCACCCGCGCTTGCGCAGCTTGCAAAAAGCAGCCCCAACTACAAGGCAAAGCTGCACGCGCTCTGGACGCTTGAAGGTCTCGATTGCCTGACGCCGGAGATCGTCGGCGACGGACTGAAGGATGCACATCCGCAGGTGCGCGCGGCGGCGATTCGCGTGAGTGAAAAGCTTTATCAGAAAGACGACAAGTCGCTTGTACCGGAGATCACAAAGCTTTTCACCGACCCGGATCCGACGGTTGCCTTGCAGGCGCTGATGACGGCCAAGTATCTGAATCTGCCCGAGCATCAGAACGCCATTGCCACCGCGAGCGCCACGCATCCGTCGAAAGGGGTGAAGGATATCGGCAAGATTCTGCTTAACGTCGGCAAGCCCGAATCGAAGGATCAGTTCAGCCCTGAAGAACTGAAGCTGCTCACGCGTGGCGGGGAGATTTACAAAGAGCTCTGCTTCGGCTGCCACGGCTACGACGGCAAGGGTATGCCGATGCAGGGCGCGCCGGCCGGAACGACGATGGCGCCGCCGCTGGGCGGTTCGAAGACGCTCATGCGCGACAAAGACGCGGTGATTTACGTGCTGCTGCACGGCATGAGCGGTCCCATCGAAGGTAAAACGTATGACGCGCAGATGGTATCGATGGCGACCAACGACGACGCATGGATTGCGGCTGCCGGCTCGTACGTGCGCAACAGTTTCGGCAACCGCGGCGCGCTGATCAAGCCGGAAGATGTTAAACGCCTGCGCGCGGCGACGAAAGACCGCACGAAGCCCTGGACGGTAGAGGAACTGATGGCGGTGCTGCCCGGCCCGCTGCAGGGCCGCGACAAATGGAAACTCGCGTCGAACTTCAACGAGAAGACGCTGGCGCACGCGGTGGATGGCAAGCCCGACACGCGCTGGGACACCGGCAAGGAACAGGCGGCCGGCATGTGGCTGACGATTGAACTGCCCGAGGTTACAGCGATCAGCGGCATCTGGCTCGACGCAGGCAAGTCGCGCAACGATTTTCCGCGCGGCTACAAGGTCGAAGTCTCGACTGACGGCAAACAGTGGGGCAAGCCGGTCGCGCAGGGCAAAGGCAACGCCGGCAAAACCGAGATAAACTTCGCGGCGGTGACGGCGAAGTTTATCCGCATCACGCAGACCGGCGCGCAGAAAGGCACCTTCTGGTCGATCCACGAAATGGAGCTGATCGCACCGAAGAAAGTGGATTCGACCAAGAGTTCCGACGCAGGCAAAGCAACGCAGGATAAGGGTTGAGGGCAGGTCACACACAGGCAACAGAGGAGAGTTTTAAAAAAGATATTCCTCTGTGCTCTCTGTGATCTCCGTGGTGAGAAATTCACTCTTTCGCGACGAGGATCTTCTGGCCCGGCTGCAGCACGCTGGCGGGTTTCAGGTCGGGGTTGAGGCGCTGAATGCGCGCGAGCAGGCGGGCGTCGCCGAGCGCTTTTCGCGCGATGGCGAGGAACCCTTCGCCGGGCTGGACGACGTAGCGTTTCTCGTAACTGACGCGCTCAAGCGTCCCCGTCTGCGGTTTCCACACAAAGCGCTCGTCTTCGATCGTCTCCGTCGTGCGGTCGCCGCAGATCAGGCAGCCGCAATCCAGCTTGTCGACAACACCTTCCACGTGCGTTCGCTTCGTCTGGCGCGTGAGCGTGTCCGGCGCAGCCGACGCGAACGACTGTTTCTCACGCTGAAACCCAAGCTCGCCCAGCGGCCCGCATTCGACGCTCCATTCAGACGCGACCTTCCACGTTCCGCCGCCTTCCGCGAGAAGCACGCCGACCGAGCGCACCCGGCCTCGGCCGTCGCTGATGCCAAACGTCACGGTGAGCGCGCGTGCCGACGAGAGATCAACCGCCATGACGCTCAGCGGCTGGTCGGGCTGGAGCGCGTTGCCGTCGGGTAGATTCTCGGTATTCAGCGCCAGCGTGTTTTTTTCCACGCGCAGTGACAGCTTGCGGGCTGCGCCAGCGATGACAGAGATGGCGGTCTCGCCGCTGCTCGCATTGGCCAGAATGGATTCAGAGCCGTAAGCCGATTGCAGCGCAAGGTAGAAAGAAAGGACTTGCAGCACTACTTTCATTTTTCAAAATCCGCAATCCGCAAACCGAAATTGGCAATGAGAAGTATCGTCATGTTCGCGGAAGTGACGCAGAGCTTCCGGCGGAAGTGCCGGGAGTGCCGAAAGTGAGATCGCGCAGGTGGTCGAGCGCGTTCTGAAGGCTGTTGAATTCGTCCTGGCTCATCTCTGCTTCGCCGTAGCGCACGCTCTCGAAGACGCTCGTCACCAGCAGCACCGAGGCGAACTGTTCACCGCCCTGCCGCACCACGAATTCGGCAAATTCGCGCGGCGTCTGGCCGGGCTTGCGCACGAAGCCGCGCCGCGAGAGGACCTGCAGCAGATCGTTGTAGAAGGAGAGCGCCGCCTGCGTGCGGCCGGTTCCAGAGCTGCCTTTGTACACGCGCCGCCGCCCGCGCCGCAGGAACACCTGTACCATCCAGAACAGCATCATGCCCGTGGCAGCCCAGGCCAGCACCGCCGCAACCCACCCCCCGGCGCCGCTGCCGGAATACAGCATCCCCGCGCCGCCCAGGCTAGTGCGCATCGCCTCGCCCATGCGGTCATACATCGCGCGCTGTTCGTGGCTGTTGTAGCCGATCAACGTCTCCCACGCCTTCTGCAGCGTGCTCACGTCCCCCGCTGTGCCCACTTTGTCTGAATTCTGTGCCGCTCGCCCCGCAGTGCCGGCGGCTGCGATGTCCGTTTCGGGGGCTGCTTCGTGGTTGGATGGCGTTGGATCGAAGATGATCCAGCCATAACCCTTGAAAAAGATCTCACCCCAGGCGTGCGCGTCTGCATTGTTGAAGACCATGCGCGCGGTGCTCTCGTCGTACTTATCCGGCACGCGTGCGGCAAAGCCGGAGACCAGGCGTGCGGGCAGATCGTTGAGCCGGCAGAGAACCACGAATGCCGACGCAAAGTAGCCACAATGTCCGCGGCGCTGGTGATCGAGCGGGCTGAGCAGAAATTCGTGAATATGATCGCCGGCGCGCTGAAGTTCATTGAGCCGCAGCGTGTATTTGTAGCGCGGGTTGTGCTTCAGGTATTCAAGAATACTGCGCGCCTTCTGCAGGTCGGTGACAGCGTCCTTCGTGATCTCCACCGCGAGCGCGCGCACTTCGCTCAGCACGTCCGGCCGCAAGCCCGAGTCATTCACATACGCCGCGCGGTTGGGATGTTCGGCCACGGCGTCGGAAGGCAGATCCTGAACATGCAGCGGCCGGTGCGACCAGATCTCATAAACATCGAGGCGCTGGTTTCCGGAGGTGTGAAGCACGCCTTCGCGGTCCAGTTCCACGCGCCGCGCGGCAACCTTCGCAATCGGAGCGACTGCAAAATAGGTGCGGCTTAGAATATTGACGCTGTCGAACGTCTGCCGGATGAGTTCCTTCGAGCGCGCTACGTTCGGCGACGATGGGTCGTCGACCTCGATGGGATTATCGTTCTCGGCTTCAATCGCCGGAAAGCGTTCGTTCGACGGGTTCCAGACGCCTTCGCGCATCTGGCTGAAGGCCATGCCACGCAGGTAAATGCAGCCGTTGGCTTCCGGGAGATTCTTCGGAAGCGGCGTAAACGAGACGCCCAGTGCCTGTCCGAGATTCTCCTGCACCGGACCGAGGCGGTCCAGCCGCACGCTCTCGTCCCAGCCCGACTTCGTAGTCTGCGATTCGCCGCGGAACAGTCCGCCTTGTCCTGTTCCGGTCTGGACCTGCTGTGGCGCTGTGCGCTGCAGGCTTTCAATGAACCCCGTGACGCGTTCCATGCGTGGGGCGGAGAAGAACAGTAGCAGGCCCATCGCCAGGCAGCTGATGGACAGAACCGCCGTCATCGAGACGCCCTGTGCCAGCGCACGTTCGGGAATGATGCGCGTCGCCTCGCCCGGTTCGCTGAGAACTCCCGCGCCCCCCGCGCGTCCGCCCGATTGACGTTGTACCAGCCAGAACCGTTCGCGCGCACGCCAGAGCGCATGGATGAACAGCGTCCAGGACGTAAAGACGACGAAGCAGCTCAGGCGCAGGATCAGATTGGCATTGTGGTCGATCACCGCTGAAATGAGGACGGTTGCCAGCGACGATATGCCGATCAGCAGCAGGACGACTTCACTGTACGGCACAAACAGCAGCAGAAGGATCTGCAGCGAGCAGAGAAAATGTGCGATCGTGGCGGGGCCAAACTTGCTCCAACCGTCATCACGCATGCGCAGCGGCAGAAAATGCCACACCAGCAGCGCCAAAGTCAGCGCCGCGACGAAGACGAACTGAGGTGAACGCAGGCGTCCGCTGTCGACAAGGAAAAACGCCGCCGCGCAGGCCAGCACGGTCGCAATCAGGTACGTGGGATCGAATTCGGCAATAGATAAGGAGGCGGCCGCCGTGCCCGCCAGGAAATAGAGCGATACGCGCAGGATGCGGTAGAGGTCCATACGCCTACAATCTACTCCGTTTTCGAGGCGTCCACAACAGTGAAGAGCCGAATGGAAAATTCTCCAGAACGCCGGGGCGCCAGAGGCGCGAGTACTTCAAAAACTTCGACGCGTGCCTTGTTCTGGCGACGGTTACCCCTCATCCCGGTCTCGCTTCGCTCGCTCGGCCTTCTCCCCGGAGGGGAGAAGGAACGCGCTGAACCGCCTATTATCGTTTGTCTTCGTAGCCCATTCCACACATCGTGTCTTTGGAGTCTTCCTGTCTTCGCGCTGAGGCCGTTAAAACTTTTCCACATTTTTTTGTGCCTCTGGCGGGCTGATCATTGTAGCCTTATTCAGACGGTTGCATATATGCGACAACCTCACAAGGAGAATCCGCATGAGCCTCGAACCGACCCGCCGCAACTTCATCCAGGGAAGCGCTGCCGCCGCAGTCGCCGCAAGCATCGCATCGCGTGCCTACGCCGCGGGCAATGACACCCTGCGCGTGGGTCTCATCGGCTGTGGCGGCCGAGGGACAGGCGCGGCCAAGCAGGCGCTGTGCGCCGACGCCAATACGAAGCTCACCGCAATGGGAGACGCGTTCTCCGACCGCATTGAAAGCAGTCTGAACATTCTTAAAAAGGAATCCGACATTGCTGGCCGCATCGATGTGCCGGCCGAGCGCTGCTACACAGGGTTCGACGCGTACAAGCGCGTGATCGAGCAATCCGATGTGGTGCTGCTGGCCACGCCGCCGAATTTCCGGCCGATGCATCTGCGTGCTGCCGTTGAAGCGAACAAGCATGTGTTTGCAGAAAAGCCGGTGGCCGTGGACTCGCCCGGCGTGCGCAGCGTGCTGGAATCGTGCACGCTTGCCGAACAGAAGAAGCTCTCCATCGTCTCGGGGCTATGCATGCGCTACGACGGCAACGTACGCGACACGATCGCGAAAGTTCATGCCGGCGCGATCGGCCGTATCGTCGCGATGCAGGCCAACGATTACCGCGGTCCGATCTGGGTCAAGCCGCGCCAGCCGAATCAGACCGACATGGAATACCAGATGCGCAATTGGTACTACTTCAACTGGCTGTCGGGGGATTTCAATGTCGAGCAGCATGTCCACATGCTGGACGTGTGCCTCTGGGCGATCGGCGATAAGTACCCGGCCAAGGCCATCGCAACCGGCGGACGCATTCAGCGCAACGCCCCCGAGTACGGCAACATCTACGACCATTTTGCTGTGACCTATACGTATGAAAATGGCGTTCCGTTCATAGCGACCTGCCGGCAGCAGTCCGGCTGCAAGAACGAGATCAGCGCCATCGTTCACGGCACCGAAGGCCGGGCTGAATTCAACACGCGCGGCAGCCAGATCGTCAAACTCAATGGCGAGGTGCTCAAGGACACCACCAAACACAAAGACCATTACCAGATCGAGCACGATGAACTTTTCGCGTCGATCCGTAGCGGCAAGCCGATCAACAACGGCGTCTACATGTCCTACAGCACGCTGCTGGCAATTCAGGGACGCATGGCCGCGTACACCGGCCAGGAGATCAGCTGGACGCAGGCCATGAACAGCACGCAGGACCTGACGCCGCCGCACTTCGATTGGAAACAGCCGCTCGCACAAGCCCCGGTGGCGATCCCCGGCCAGCCGAAGTAACGAGTTTCCAATGTAAGCCCATCGTCCGGGGTGGCACGGCCCAAGGGGCCGTGTCGCGCAGCGACAAGAAGCCTCACGGGTGACGTGGCCCGTCGATGTGTGCGCGAAAATAGAATTCCCGCGTTTAAGCTGGGGCTTCTTGTGCCTTCGGCACCCGGCCCGTTGGGCCGGGCCACCCAGTGGAGGGCGACACAGAGTTCCTCAAAAAAATTCTCTGCGGACTCTGCGCTCTCTGTGCCTCTGCGTCGTTAAGAGAAGAGCAGAACGGGTACTGCCCAGTTCACTCACCGGCTGCCAGAGCGGGTTCTTCAGCCGCTTCCTCTTCGTCGAGGCCGACGAGCAGTTCGTCGTCGATGTCTTCGCGGGCGGCGCCGGATGTCGTGCGGTGGAAGATGCGGCGGAAATCGTCGCTGCGCACATCGATGACGCGCACGCCGTTGTCTCCGGTGTTGAGCCAGGCAAGGCTGGCCTTGGCGCGCAGCGATCCCAAACCGAGCACCAGCACATAGGCGCGGTGCAGGCTCCGGCGTTCGAGCACTGCCGAGAGCGCTGTGAGGTTGCGACGGTCATCGCGCTTGAGCGCCGCCAGCATCTCCAGCAGCGTGTCAAGGTTGCGCCGTTCGCGGCTGATGGTCGCGCGCGCCACCTTTTCGCGCGGCTGAAGCGCCGCGCATTCCACTTCGCAGCCGCGCCGCGCCAGGTCGCGTGCGACCGTCGCGGCGAACGAGAGCGCCGTTTCAAACGCGGCAAAGCGCTGCACGCCCACGCGCTGCAGGTTGGTGTCCAGGATCAGCAGCACGCGCCGCGCCTGCGGCTCTTCGAATTCTTTTACAAGCGTCTTCTGGCTGCGCGCGCTGCTCTTCCAGTGGATCCACTTCGGGTTGTCGCCCTTGCGGTATTCGCGCAGCCCGCGGAAATCTTCCTCGGCGCGCGAGGGCTTTGAGCGGCGGATGTGATCGAGCGCCATATCGAGTTCTTTAAAGAAAGACGCGTCGACTTCGCCCAGCCTCGGATAGACCACCAGGCGTCCGGCTGAGCGGCGCACGACGGAACTCTTGAAAAAACCCAGCGGCGCTTCGGTCTGGATCACCGTGTCGGTGAAGCGGTAAATTCCGCGACGACGCAGCATCAGACTGTACTTTACGCGCTCCTGGCCGCGTCCTGCCACAACGGTGACGAACGTCCCGCCGTACGCGGCCGGAACACGCGCGGGCGTGGTTCGCGCCGGAACAGCTTCGGTTGTCTGGCGCGGCACGGAAGGGCTCGCGGCCGGCGAATCATCGTTTTCAAGCTGTTCTGAGATCACCAGGCCCGTGCACGGCCAGACTGACGCATTGGTCAAAGACAGCGAGACGCTCAGGTTTTCGTTGGCGAAGATGCGTTCGACATGACTGCGCTTGACCGAAATCTGCTGCAGCGAGCGCCGGCCCTGCCACATCGCCAGAAGCCACAGCGAAATCAGCACCAGGCAAAGCAGCAGGGGAATGTTGGACCACGTGCTGGAACTGAACGAAAGCACGCCGCAGGCGAGGGCGAGGATCAGAAAAAGAAAGCCATCCTGCGTCAGGCGCGTGGCGACTTCCACAGGCCAGCGCACGACCGCAAGCGCGGCAGCGACGAGGCGAAATGCAAAGCGGCGCGGTTTTGCACTCTCCATATTCACGTTTCCGCAGGCGCGGCGCAGTACGTCCGCTTATTGTTTTCGCTTGGTGATCTTGGCCACCACGTTCACGGCCTGCAACTGCTGCTTGATGTCGCGCGCTTCGTTCAGCGAAATGTCTTTTGCCAGCGTCACGATGGGTTTCTGGCACAGCCGCGCCGCGTCGTTGACACTCATGCCCAGCAGATTGGCGACAACCTGATGGACCTTTGGATTGCCGCTCTTGCCGATGGAGACGGAGTAGAGGGCGCCATCGTCTTCGGCCGCGGACGCTGAAACTTCCGTCGCATCGGGCTGCTCGGCCTGGACAGCGCGCATGATGCCGCTGGCGCTGACGTTGGCTTCAAACTGCGAGAGATCCATGGGTGCGCTGAGCAGATCGACGGGCATGGGCGCATTGTTCTGGGCCGCAAGATCGTGAGCCGATCCGGCCTGCGGCGTTTGATTGTAGATCACCGGGACATCCGGCAGCGGGGCTGGAGCCTGCGGACGGGCCGATGGAATTGGAATCGGCCGCGGCGACGGAATGGAAACGGGTACCGGCTTGGGTGCATGCGTCTGAGGACGCGCGGCCGCTGCTGGCGAGGGCTCCATCGGCGTGAGCTCATCGAGCGAATCCAGTCCGAAGATCACCGGCTGCGGCGTGCCGACGGCTGGCGTCATCCGTCGCTGTTGCGGCTGCGGCGGCTGGCCAGGCTGGGGACCCGGGCTGCGGCCGAGCGCCGGCGAAACCACCGGTGTGGGGATGGGTTTGTACGCCTGGTTTGTTGCTGCTGTTCCCGCTCCCAGCGCGACGGGAACTGGAATCGGAACAGCGACAGGACTCTGACGCGCGGCACTTGCAGGCACGGGAATCGGAACAGCGGCAGGAATGGCCGCAGCCGCGGCAGGAGCCGCTGCCGCCGAAGCCGTCGCCCCGATATGGAACCCTTCCTTGGCGACCGAGACGGTGATCGTCAGGCGCATTTTCTGGCCAGTATAAGGGCAGGGCACGATCAAGGTTGCCGTGCTTCCACCCGCTGCACCGCCGCTCAGCAGTTCAGTGACGAGCCTGCCGCGGATGCGCGGCGGAGCCGGCCAGGAAAGTTTAGCCAGGTTCGGATCGACGCCCTGCTGAATCTCGAAACGGCATCCGGCGGCCTCGACCTCGGCCAGAAGCGTTGCCACGTTCTGGGCCAGATCGCTGCTGAGGTTATCGATGAGAATAATCGGCGCCGCGCCGACGACCTGCATGGCCCACGACTCATCCCGGCCGAATTCACGCGCCAGCGCCGAGGCGACTGCGCGGTCTTTACCGGGAAAGCGTCCCAGCAGAACAAGGGTGTTATCCTGAGTATTCGCCACGCTTTGCAGTGCCTCGCGAGAGTGTAAGGAATAGACCGCCATAGTGCCACATCCACTACGTTCTTGTCAAGGCGCAGGCGCTGACCTTGCTAGGTTTCTTTTCGCCTGTGGGCGCAGGCTCAAGGAATCTGCTCACAGCAGTAATTGTAAGAACAAGACTAGAGTAGCGCCGGGCTCGGGCGGACTGAGCAGAAACTTGTCACAAGCGATATACACATGTGCATAAAAACGAGGAAAAGCACATGTGAGTCAAAAAAAAGTAAGCTTTTCTGTAGGTTTCTCTTACAAAAAGTTGACAGAATTACTTCATAGAATAAATTGAAAATATCCGAGGCGACCATGCGCACGAAGTGCAAAACGAAGGGGAGGAGTTCTTGTGCCCCGTCACGGCAGATCCAAGCTCCATCGCAAGATGGGCTGCACGTGAGCGAAATTCGCGGCGCTATGTCGTCCTCAATCGTGGACAATCTTCGCTTCAAGATTGTCAGCCGCGATGGGCAGCACTTTTTTACGGAGGTGCGCCTGAAAGGATGCGGGCTCAGCGAGCGCGAGCGTTCCTCGATCGTCAAGCTTCTGGATGGCGAAAGCCTGGAGAACCTGACGCCGCATTATGTTTCGTCCCATTTGAAGCAGACGCGCCACGCGACTGAAGTACAGGACATGATCAGCCAGCTTCAGGCCGTGTTGTGTCTTTAAGTTCAAAGAACCCCGGCGTGCGGCAACCGACAGCCACGCGCCGGGCGTTTCGCGTTTTAAGGTAAGAGCCGAAGAGCCAAGAAGCCTGCCCTACAGCCCGCTCAATTCCATCCACCGCCACGGCAGCGTGCCGAACGATAGAATCCAGTCGTTGAACTGCTTGACGCTCCACCCGCCCTGGTCGACTTTCTTCTTCTTCAGGCGCAGCAGCTCGGTGCGGCCAAGCAGATAACTCATCGGCGTGGTCGGGCTCATCGTGTACCAGTTCACGTCGCCCTCCGCGCGGCCGCGCGTGAAGCCCACATGCTTCATCAGGTGCTTCACTGCGTCATCGTAGCTCATGCTGCCGGTCTGCAGGCCACAATCGATGAGAATGCGGTGCGCGCGCCAGAGCGCATCGTGGAGCTGGTTAAGTTTTGCCGTGGGCTCTTCGTTGACATTGTAATCCACCGTCATCTGCTCGCACCACAGCGTCCAGCCTTCGTAGAAAATGGCGTGCGCAAACAGGCGGCGCAGTTTGCTTGGGTGGCGGTTGGCCGTGCAGAATTGCAGATGGTGCCCCGGATAAGCTTCGTGCGCGCACGTTGCGGCCAGGCCGTGATGCTGCCGGATCTCCGCGTCTTTTTCCTTCTGCGTCTTGCGAATCAGGCTCAGGTCATTGACCCAGAAAATGCCGAACTGGTCTTCTTCGAACGCACCGGGCGAGGAGTACGCCGCAGTCGGGAAATGATGGCGCAGGAAATCTGGAACGGGCTTCACCTCCAGCCGTTCGCCCGGCGGAAACGTGACCAGATCGCGCTGCTTGAAGGCCTCCGCAACGCGCGTCGTCTGATACTGGTATTCGCTCAGCAGATCACCGCGCTCGGGCTTCCAGTTTGCCGCTGCGTCGGCGAGAATCTCATGTGCTTTCTTCGTCGGACTGAACTTTTTCGCTTCGGCTTCCATTTCCGCGCCGATGCGCGCCGCCAGCGTCTTGCCGATCGCTTCGGCTTCCGTGACCGTCAGTTCCCAGCCCATGCGTTCGCGGATCAGCGCTTCAAAGCGCGTGGTGCCGACGGAGAAGTCATTCGGTTTTCCCGGCCTGGCTTTCTCTACGCGCTTTGCATACGCCGCGAAAGCCGACTTCGCGCCTGCCGCAAGCTTCTCAATCTTTTCCTTCGGCGCCTTTCCGGTCTTCGCCAGCGGCTCGACGATAGCATCAAATAGCGACGGCGCGCCTTTGCAGGAACTCAGCGCCATCTTCTGCCACACGGGCACCGGAGACTGCAGCACTTCGCCGGCGCCCTCAAGGTACGCCGGAAGTTTTTTAAGCCGCGAAAGAATCGCATCGGCTACGGGCGAGAGGTCATCGGCGTGGCGGACGATGTGGTGGTGTATCGCGCCGAGGGCACCCGAAGCCCACGTGTCGGGATTGCGCCGAAAGGCTATGCGTTCGATGGACCAGAGTTCCGAGCGCAGGTCTGCCATGAAAGCGCGACGGTCGAGCCAGTCGTCGCCGCCGAAATCGTGTTCGGGCAGATCCTGCACGGCCGCAAGCGTTTTGCGGATGGCCTTCTCATGCGCCGCGAACAGTTTGATGCTCGGTATTTCAAGCTCGCCATGGAATTCCTTGCGGCCGACAGTCGAGCCGTAGGTTGGAAAGCGCTCGAAGCTTTCCTCGACATACTTTTCAGAAACGCGGCGGAATTCTTTGACGGAGTCGTTGGCAGTGGCGGCCATGGGGAAACCTCGCTGAGTGAAATTTTCAGGATACCCAGAAAACTGGCTTACCAACTTCCGCCCGCCAATTCAAATGCCTCGACGCAAAAGCGGAACACTTTGTGGCGCGAGCTTCAGCTCGCGAAAAAGTCGTAAGTCGAAGTGCGCACCGCAGTTCGCGAACTAAAGTTCGCGCCACAACATCGCGGCACGGCCCGTTGGGCCCTGCCACCCAGGGCTCATGGCGGTGGAGCTTGGCGGAGTTCCGGCTTCTGTGGTAGGCTTTTTACTGCCGCACCGCCGCGAATCTGGAGATGCGCTATGCAGCAGATGCTCGCAAAAAAGATTTCACTTGCCGTCCTCATGATCTCCGGTTTGATGCTCGCCGGCGCCAGCATGAGCGGCGCCAACGCCTTGATGGGCGCGAGCGCCACCGCCTTCGCGGGCGCGCTGATCTCGCTGGCTATCGCGGAGAATAATCCGCGCGAGTAACGAGGAGAGGGCGGCAGTGGTCAGGAGCATTAGTGGAATCCGAAATTCGTTCTTCGGATTTGCCGTTCGCTGTACGTGTTGAAGTCGTTCTACGAGCGTTGTCCACCAAAGGAAGCTGATGGCTACAAACACTGCCGCGAAAAAAGTAAAAGCCAAAGTGCCGCGACCTAAAGGGCGGCGGAAGGAAAAGCTCACGCCGCTGGCTAAAAAAGCCAAGGCGCGCCTGCCCCGGTCCGCGCAGCCCAGCCTGTTCGTGCGCGCGCTGGAGATCTCCAATGAGGAAGGCGCGGAGATGCTGCGGCGTATGTACCGCATCCGCCACTTCGAGGAAAAAGTTTTTGAGCTTGTCACCGACAACAAAGTTTCGGGCGCCTCGCACGTGTATTCCGGCCAGGAAGCCGTCGCCGTCGGTGCCTGCTCGATCCTGCGAGACGATGATTACATTACCAGCACGCATCGCGGTCATGGTCACTGCATTGCGCGCGGCGGCGTGTTGAAGACGATGCTGGCTGAGCTGGCCGGACGCGCGACGGGCTACTGCCGTGGCAAAGGCGGCTCGATGCATATCGCCGACGTGAGCAGCGGAAACCTTGGCGCGACGGGTATCGTGGGCGGGAATATCCCCGTCGCGGTCGGCGCGGGGCTGGCGTGCAGGTTCGAGAAGCGCGGCCAGGCAGTGGTCTGTTTCTTCGGTGACGGCGCAGCGAACAACGGCACATTTCACGAGTCGTTGAACCTCGCCTCAATCTGGGATCTTCCGGTCGTGTTCGTCTGCGAGAACAACCATTTCGCGATGAGCTTTCCGGCGAAGCAGGGCTTCAAGGCCGGCAATATTTTTTCGCGCGCACAGAGCTACGGCATGGAAGGCGTAACCTGCGACGGCATGCATGTGTTGGAAGTCAGAGAGGCAGTCGGAAATGCCCTGCAGCGCGCTCGCGACGAGAAGGGACCGACACTGATCGAGGCCGTCACGTACCGCTACCGTGGGCACAGCCGCAGCGACGCTCAGAACTACCGCACGAAGGAAGAAGTCGAAGAATGGAAAGCGCGCGACCCGATCGATCTCTTCCGCATCATCCTTGCCGAGGCAGACGCCGTTTCGCCCGAGGCTGCGGACGCGATTGAAGAGGAAGTGGCGCAGGAGCTGGAAGCCGCCGTCAAGTACGCCCTTGAACAAAGCCCTTATCCGCACGTCTCAGAAGTGCTGAAGGATGTATACAAGGGGTGGATCGAAGGGCCATACGGGCTGATGCGAGAATGATGCATGATGCATGATGCATGACGCATTGAAGGGAAACCGCTGGGAGCAACATCAATCGTCAGGCTCTGAAGGACTTTCAGATGAACGCAGATAAATGCAGATGCAAAAGAAAGGTTCCGCGTTCATCCGCGTTCATCTGTGGATTTAGAATCTTTTCTCTGCATCTCTGCGCCTCTGCGGTGAGCGTGCTCCTTTCAGTAGCGTTGAGCGCCGGGGATATTCCGCTCCCGCCGGAAAAAATTGCGCCCGGCGTCGAGCGCGGCGGGTGGACCCTGGAAGGGTGGGGCAATCCGGGGACCGCTGATCGATTCACTGACGGCGATATGCGCTACTTGAAAGTCGTCTATACCGGCGGCGATAAGGACAAGGCGGCGTTCAAACACATCACCTGCTTCGGAGTGGCGCACACCGGAAAAATCAGGATGTGGGTGTACGCGCCAGATAAGAATCCGCCGCAGATCGGCCTGGCGCTTTCGACGACTCTTGCGTTTATCTGGCATGAATCGAAGCCCATCGACCTGAAACAAGGATGGAACAAAGTTGAAATCGCGCTCGGCACGCGCGACTGGAAAACCGAGACCAGCGAATGGAAATTCACGACCACCATCGAGCCGCGTAATGACATCCGCGCCGTCGATCTGGTTATCTACAACGAGAAAAAAACCGGCGTGCTGTACGTGCTGGGCCTGAATTACGATCCGGACGACACCGGGGAAAAAGTCGCGGCGCTCGCCAGGCAGATGCAGAGCGAAGATGCCGAGCAGCGCGAGCAGGCCGAAAAGGCGCTCGTTGAGATCGGCCGGCCAGCGATGGAGACGCTTTATCAGCTCGCGGAGGACGACCGGCCCGAAGTGCTGCTGCGCGCGGCCTCGGCGCTGCGCAAAATCGAGAACCTGAAAGAGGCGCCGCCGCCGGATCCGAAAATCCGCGAGCAGCTTGAGAAGCAGCGCGAGGAGCAGACTTTCGATGACGCGCGCCGCCGTGCCGATTACATCGTCCGCGGCCTCGATACCCAGCGCGCCAAGCTGCTGGGAATTCTGAAAGACGCCACAACCGAGCTCGCGCAGGGGCGGCTGGAGATCGGTAAGCTGCGCTACGTCGATCCCGAAAAAAAGAAAGCGTACGAGGCATTATTAAACCGGCTGGATGAAGCGATCAAGGCCGTTGAGCCGCTGCTTAAGAAGTGATCTTTTCAACACAAAACTCGAAGACACAAAGATTGGAAAAATGATCCGGGACAGAATCGGAGACTCTCTGATTTCCACGGGCGAGACCGTGAAAAGCGGCGGCATGCTCGCTGCACTCGGGCGCATTTACTGGCTGATGGCCTGCGCCGGAGCGATCGTCATCGGCGTGACTCTTCCGACGCTGCTGGTGTGCTGGAACGCGAGTACCCCACTAACCAGTTTAATCCTCGACGGCGGGGGACCGATCAGTCCATCGATCGCTCAAGTTATGGAAGATTTTATTTTAGTCGAGATCATCGCGACCGTCGGCCGCGGACCGGGCGCACTTTGCCTGGGCCTGCTTCTTTATGGTCGCCTTTCGCGCCGGGCGAAGGAGCAGCAGACCGAGGCGAGCGCGCTGATCAAGAGGGGCCTGTTTTTCGGCATGGGCCTGGCGTACCTGAATCTGCCCGGCTATCTCGCGATCATCTTCATGCCGTCGCAGGATCATCCCGACATCAAGTTCGCAAAAATCATGCTGCTCTTCGCCGTCTCCGGCGCCAGCTGCGGCGTGTGGATCGCGTGGCAGGCATACCGTTCCGCGCACGAAGGAGAGCGTTTTCTTCCGCGCTTTACGCTTAGCACGCTGATGGGTCTGGTATTCGGATGGGGACTACTGATGGCGGTGTTCGCGCCTAGGTAAGGAAAGGCAGGTGGGTGGCCCAGACGTCGTAGACGTCTGGGCGCGAAGCGCAAGAGGTTACATCGTGTGCGTTGGCCCCGCGAAAAAATCCATGCGGCGCAGAAGCTGTTCTTCAAGGGCTTTCCGACTGCAACGTTCAGGGTATAACCTCTTGTGCTCGCGCACCCAGACGACTGCGTCGTCTAGGCCACCCACTGAAACCCTGAACCCTGACCCCTGTACCCTGAACCCTACTCGAGAGCCTTGATCACTTCGTCGACGCTCAGCGCCTGGCCGAGCACCGGATAGATCTCTTTTTCAACGTAGTCCTGTGTTGTCTTCGCGCCCGAGGCAACAGCGTTGCGTGCGACGGTGACGTGGAAGCCGTAGTCATACGCGCTCCGCGCGGTGGCTTCGACGCAGACATTGGCGAGGAATCCGGCGCAGACGACGTTCTTGATCTTGTGCTTGTCGAGAATCGCTTTGAGCTCGGTATTTGAAAAGCCGCTCAGCGCGCGCTTGCCGGTCAGGACGACGTCGCCGGGCTGGGGCTTGAGTTCATCGATGAGCTCGGTTCCCCAGGCGCCGGGCTTGAACGCGCCGCCTTCTTTGGCGCCCTTGATGATGCCGACCATGCACTGCTGGTTGACCCAGTTTTCATCCATCACAAACGGCGAATGGATGATGAGAGCGCCCTTGGCGCGCGCTTCCTTCGCGAGCTTCACCGCGTTAGCGACGGTGTTGAGCCGCGCGATTTCGTCTTTGACGACGCCGTAGAGCTTGCCGTCGGGCTTGCAGAATTCGTTCTGAAATTCGATGAGGACGATTGCGGTCTCTTTGGCTTTCATGCAGGCCTCTCCTTTATATGGGGCGCTCGGGTTTGTTGACCAGTAGCGTCTACACCGGGTGAAGGTGTTTTGCAAATCATGTACACGACTTCAACACGGAGGCACGGAGGACACGAAGGCCACGGAGAAGGGTGAGAATGTAGAAAAGAGGATTTGGAGAAAGTCTGATTACTACTCCGTGTGCTCCGTGCTCTCCGTGCCTCCGTGTTGAGGTCGTCAGATGCTCTGCGCCCGCCGGTAGGCCTTGGGCGTGACGCCGGTGAGTTTGCGGAATGTCCGGAAAAAATGTTCGGGGGCGTTGAAGCCGCAGGAGAGGGCGATCTGCAGCGTCCCCGTGTCCGACTGCGTCAGCAGTTCCTTGGCGCGCTGAATGCGCAGTGCGTGCAGGTAATCGGTGAGCGTGTGGCCAGTCTGGGCTCGGAACAAACGCGAGAGATACGGCGCGCTGGTGTGCGTGGCATCCGCGACGTCGACCAGGCTGATCGCCTGGCTGTAGTTTGCGCGCATGAACGCGAGTGCGCGTTCAACGGGCTCGGCGCGCTTCTGCGTCGGGAGGCGCAGCGGATCGGTTTTCGTCACCGACAAAATTGGCATGAAGTCGCGCAGGATCTGTTCGCAAACTCGAACGAGCTCCGTGAGCGCAAACGTGCGGAAGAGCCTGTCGACGCTCGCGCGAAACGGAAAGTTGAGTCCCTCGCGATGATCGATCTCGCGCGTGAGCATCAAAATCAGCTCGAGAATCTTGCGGCGTACGGTGTTGAGGACCTTGTTGTTGCGCGTAAGAAGAATGTCGCCCCACGCGCGGAACGGAACGAGCCACCCCGGATCGCCGCTGCGCACCGCCTGGATGACGGCATTGCGCGCTTCGATTTCCTGCGAAAAAGAAATGGCGGTGCTGAACTTTTTCGTGATGGCTTCGAGCTCTCTCGCGCGAAGCTGATGGATCGAATTCTGCACGCCGCGGATGAGCTTGGCGGCAAATCGGCATTCGACGGGCTCGCCGAAGATAATGTCGCTGCGCTTCAGCAGGCGCTTTCGAAACGGCTCGAAGCTGCCGTTGAAGCAGAGGTACGTGATGCCCGGATGAACTTCCATCAGGTGAAAACGCTTGAGACGCGCAAAGCGCGGCGGCGGATTCGAAACATGCTGGATAGCAGCGATGTTGAACGGAATCGAAAGCCGCGCCTGCTTAATGTACGCACGCAGAAAAGCAGGCGAGGGCGGCGGGCCGCCGTAGATGCCTTCGTAAAGCGACGGGCGCAGCTCGCCGCTTGCGTTTCGCAGGACGTCCCGCGCGAAAACCGGTGCATCCTTCC
>Ga0196964_10000353_pt1 | contig 31111 bp, 57 predicted proteins | sample S1_10metaG_FD_148615 | JGI IMG/M metagenome (GOLD analysis project Ga0196964, IMG submission 148615) | Soil microbial communities from Anza Borrego desert, Southern California, United States - S1_10 | ecosystem: Environmental > Terrestrial > Soil > Desert | place: USA: California | collected... | reverse complement strand
GACTGAAGAAAACAGATTATTAAATGAGGCTTCATTTGAGATAAAGAGGCTCAGAAAAGAAAACGAGGTAATGGGCGCTAGACTTGATATGTTCGACAGTATTATGGCCCTGCTGCATACCGATATAGCCAGAAAGCAAGTAGGCATGACAGAAGACCTGGTTTGGAAAATTGAAAAGCATCTTGAAAAATATAAGGCTAATTAATATGGGAAAGTCAACAGCAAAAGACTTGGTTGAGGTTCTTAAAGAAAGAAACTCAGACGGTAAGTATGATAGGATTATTGAAAGGGCTTCCCTTAATGGATACCACGATCATAAGTTTACAAAGGTATTAGGTCACCCGGAATACGGGGAGTGTGTGTGCCCTAAAGTTCAACTGGTTCAGGATCTTTCAAATTTTCCTGAGTTGGCAGATGTAGCCAATGAGGTAATGAACGGCATCTATGACGAGCCAGCAGATGCGGAAGACGTTGAAGAAATGAGAAGTTGGCTTATGGCTGATAATGCACCCGATCAGATGTTTATTGAAATGGGAATGAAAGTTCCTACCAGGGAAGAAAGAATTAAAGCAAGTATTGATAAAAAACAATCCAACTAATGAAAAAGCAATAAGAAAAGCGGTAATGAAAAAGTTTGGAATAACTGTAGTTTAACCCCCTAAACAAGTAAGGTAATGAAAACAGAATTTGAAATAAGTCAGGTAATCGAAAAGATTGAAGTGGACGGTGAAACCTTCGTTCCTTTAGTTGAATTACTGGATATGGCTTTAGAGGACATTTTCGGAACAGCAGAAAATTTAAGCCCTATGATTGAAGTATATAGGGAAGGTGATACCGGCTTTGGGATAGTAGGGCATCACTTCGATGATCGGGTAGGCTTTACACTGGCATTTGAAAAAGGCTGGAAAGAATTCCAACTGAGTATTGACGATGCAAGGAGCATGAAAATAGATCAGCTAAGATTATTTGATCAATTAAGAGAATGGGGATTTAAAATTTAACTCATAGGTAGGTAAAAACACAAAAGAGAAAGTTAGAACCAAAACAAGAGATATGATACCACAAATACTTTATATGATAATAACTGCTATGGGATTAGGAATAAGCATAGCAAAGCACGGAGAGCCGGACACATACAACGGATGGGCATCTTTAATAGGATTTTTATTAGCACACATTCTATTATACTTCGGAGGATTCTACGATAAATTATAAATCTCCCCTTAGAAAGGAGGGGGGCAGAATATGAAACTACTAATAGGATTTTTTATAGGAGTAGCAGCAACGTCCTTTGTTATAGCAATGGCACTAGAAAAAAGTGATGAGTACATTCATTTAGAGAATCTTAAAAAAGAGAATCTGAAGTTGGAGATAGAATTAAAGAAACTTGAATTAAGAAAATTAAAAGGAGAGTAATCTATGGAACCCAAACAACAGAAAGAAGACCTACACAAAAGATGTACAGATTTCACCCCGGAAGAAATAGCCGATGATTTTCTGGCTCACATTACCATATCAGACCCGATGGAAAGAAGATGGTTTCGGTATAATCTGATTGAAAACTTAAAGATTTATTCGGAAGAATACGCCTCCCTTCTATTAAAAGAAAAGCTCTCTGAGGCTATAAAGGAGATGGAGGAAGGAAAGAGCAAGCGTACAAAATATTTTGAATTGTCAGTTCCTGAAAAGCTGAGCAATAATACAATAGATAGGTGCATCTCAATTTTAACCAAATACAAGGAGGGTAAATAGATGCTGGTAATATTAAGTAGTAAAAAAATGTACTCTTTATTGGACGGCCAGAACGAAGGGGAGATAATAATTAAAGACGGTAATACATTAACCCTGAATGGAAATGTGATAAGTATAGGAACTTTTAAAAGAGATTTTGTAGAAGAGTTTAGATTTAAAATGACAATCAGCCAGATAAATAGTCTGAGGTCATTTCTAAAAATATTGCAGGAGCAGCCGGTAAGCTTGCGGTTTGATAGTGAAAATAATTGTATATGGATTAAAGAGGCAATTTTAGGTTAATCAGTCTATCCGAAGCTAAAACAAAGATACAGGAGAATTAATATGTACTCAGTAGAAGAAATTGTAAAAGAAGAAGAACTAACCGAAGTGTTCGGAAATGCAAACTTTGGGCAAGGAGTCACTAAAAGAGAAGTGGTGAGCAATTCACTCCTAAAGTGTGCCACTGGTTACAAGACAGGACACACCGCAAAATGTATTCTGGAAGAACTTGGCTTAGTAACAAAAAACTGGACCCTAACCAAGAAAGGGAAAGAATATTTGTTCGCTGCTTACTCAGGAGGCAAGAGTATTTAATCAGAATTTTAACCACTGTAGAGTAATATGAAATGGCTATATGATAAGAAATCGGGAATTTATTCTTCCGGAGACTTCAAAATAAAAGAAGGATTTTTAACCGGGAACTATTACCTGTATATAAAAGGTAAGAAAATAGCAACTTATGAGTCTATTGAAGAGGCTAAGAAACAAGCTGAATTATTAATCAAAGGTTAATCAAAGGCAATCGCTTACCTAGATCAATTAAAGAAAATGTTAGAGTAATATGAAATGGATAGTACAAACATTCTGTAATCATAAAATGGCAGCAGATACCCAGATAAAGGTAATCCAATGCGAAAAGTGCAAAAAGAAATGGTGGTATGAAGTGAAGGATTTAACAAACCAAACATTTTCTATAAAATTTTAATCAAAGGTTAATCATTATGGAAGAAAAGAAACTACAAGAAATTGGAAAATGGTTAGTAAGAGAACAAGGGTATAGCCTTGACTTAACTGATCAATTATGGATGGAAGATTATATAGGTGAGCATAAATTCAGGGATTTGGTAGAACTACTGGATGATTATAGTTTGTCCCAACTCTCCGAAAAAGAATCCGAGATAAATAAGTATAAAGAATATTACAAAATTCTTCAGGAACACGGACATGATATTATAGATAGAAAGGATCAGGAAATTTCGAGACTGAAAGGTTTGATAGATAAAGCCTTTGAAGCAGGGGCAAAGAATCGCATGAAGCCCTTCACTACAGATTTATGTGGCGTACACTGCCCTGACTTAGAAACTTGGAAACGAGAAAACAATTTATAATTAAGAAAAGGAGGAATAGTTTAAATATGAAGATAAGACAATTTGTAACTGATCACTGGGAATTTGACGAAAACCAGCAACCAAGATCAAACTGGCACGACAGGGAGTATTTTATCGACGAGTTAGAAAAATTCATTACAACTCTTTTAGAAGAACAGAAGAGGATTTGTAAAGCCCACGCAGATCATTCGTATGATGATAGTGGCCCTGAAAAGGTCATGGAATCAATTCTTTCTGCTCCGTACCCTGTAGAAACCAATCTGGTAGTACTGGATAAGGAGAAATTGGAAGAGGTAAGGAGTGCATTAAATTGGATGTGGAAAAATCTCAGCAAGGAAGTTCACGACAATGACGCTTTCAACATTCCAGCAAATGCAATAAGTATTTTAGATGAAGTATTACCCCTGGACCCAGCAATGGGAGAGTTCGGAATAAACCTAGGAAAGGAGTAAGTAATGATAGATGAAATAACGCTCTTAATAATTCTGGCAGTAATTAACAATCTCTCAATAGTAGTTCTAACTATTCAAATCAGTTTACAGATTAAAATCAATAAAAACAATCTGGAATGGAGGGAAAACCAAAGCAGGATAAACAAACAGGTTATCAAAGAACTAGAAATGAACCAGGTGAGATATAAACTTTACCAGAACTAATTTTATGAAAGAGACAGAACAAAGAAACAGGGAGATGGATTGGTGGTTCGATTATCGTCCAGAATATGGAATGATCTGGCAATATGAAAAAATAGATATTATAACTTCAAGGCCAGTAGCTCGCTGGAGAACAAAAGGCGGTTTCTTTATGGCAATTCTTACCCAAAACAAAAAGTAAAGATGTATATACAAGTTAATGAAGAAAAAGAATGCAGTAAATGCAGGTCTTCCAGATACGAGAAGGTCTGGAGAGCTAACGAATATTTAATCAGGTGCAGATCTTGCGGGCATGAGAAAGTAGAAGCCACCTTAACAATCAATACAGGGAACCCGATTCCATACGAAGGACTTTCAAATCCTCAGAAACCAGAAACATTTTAATGTATGCTATCAGTAATTAAGAAAAACAAAAAGTTAAAATTAATGAGACTGGCCCAAGCTAAAACACTGGACGGTCCCGAAATAGAAAAAGTTTTGGACGAATACCTTAACGCATATAAGGAGGAACTAAAAACTAAAACCGCAGAAGGCTTTGCCAATGGTGATTTAAGACCACATGAAGCAGGTAAATTAATGAAGTTAATCGACTCGGTAAAGTAGGACTTAACAAAGCGATCCTTATAACCCCATCTTATAAGACACTGACCTTATAATTTGAGTGAAAAGATTCGAAATTATTGAAATTAGGCGATACCAGATTAAAGGTAAATGAATAGAGAAATAGGATTTTTTTCGATAGCATAAACCAACTCAGTTAAATAGCATATTTCGTAAATTAAGTGTTCCACAAGGAACGTTAAAAATTTTAACATTATGTTTCTAAGGCAAAACATACGAATACTTAGAATGAGAAAGGCAATGACACAGGAGAGTTTAGCCGAAGCAATAGGAATTAAAAGAAGCCTGCTACAGGCATATGAAGCAGGGAGGGCGGAACCGTCATTAAAAACAGTAGAAAAGGTTTCTAATTATTTTAATGTTCCAATTGATGATTTAATAAAGAAAGAACTTAAAATTTTAATTTACTGAATACATGGCAGCTCCACACGGAAATCAATTCTGGAAACTAAGAAGTAAACACGGCAGGGATAAGTTATTTACTACTCCTGAATTACTATGGGAGGCAGCTTGCGAATACTTTGAATGGTGTGAAAATAACCCATTAATAGAAATAGACTTTAAAGGAAAGGATGCAGATGAGGTGCATATTCCTAAAATGAGGGCTTTTACAATGCATGGATTGTGCCTTTACCTAGGATGTAATACACAGTATTTTAAAATATTTAGGAACCAACTAAGAGAAGATGAAAAAGATTTTAATACTGTCATAACCATGATAGAGGAAACTATATACAATCAGAAATTTACAGGCGCAGCAGCAGGATTTTTAAATGCCAATATTATATCTCGTGACCTAGGATTGGCGGATAAAAAGGAGATGTCTGTAAATAAAATAGGCAAAGACCTTGCGGATGAAACATATGAGTAAATGGCAGTCAGGTTCGACAAAAAATGGTTTAATCCACTTTATTTTATTCTCAACTCGTTAATCAAGGATAACTCTATTAGAATAATCCTAGTGTATGGCGGTAAGTCATCCTCAAAAACTATTTCTATATGTCAGATATTGGTTAAGGAGTGTTTTATTAAAGAAGCCAATACAATAGCTTTTAGAAAAGAGTCTACCATAATTCCTACCACGCTTAAAAAATCCTTTAATCTCGCAATAGATAGCATGTATTTAAATCCTGTTTTCAAAAAACTGGACAGGAAATATATGTGCAATACTCAAGCAGGAGACGAGCGGGAAATAGTGTTAAAGGGATTAGATGATGAAGAGAAGGCCAAAGGTATAGAATCCTATAAATATGTGTACCTGGACGAACTTAACCATTTTGAGCAGGCGGAGTATGAGCAGTTTAATTTATCCTTAAGAGGGATAGAAGGCCAAAAGATATTCGCATCTTGGAATCCGGTAGACGAAAACAGTTGGGTTAAAAAGGAACTGGTAGATACATATGAGTTTGTAGATACTGAGTATAAGTTACCCTCAGAAGAGTCATTTGTCAAAAGATCAACCTGTGGGAAGGTGGTTTTAATCCGAACTATGTACTTGGATAATTATTGGATAGTCGGCAGTCCTTGCGGAACGTATGGATACCGGGACGAAAATCTGATTTCAGAATATGAAGGCCTGAGAACTAAAAACAATAACAGTTACAAAGTAAACGTATTAGGAGAGTGGGGGAAAGTAGTATTCGGGGGTGAGTTCCTTAAGTGCTGGAAGAGTGAAGTTCATACGGGGGATTATCCTTACGACCCGGAACAAGCTATTTATTTGTTCTTTGATGAAAACGTTAATCCATATTTCCCGTGTGGATTCTTTCAGGTAGGAAGAGATCAGAAAAGCCCAAGAATGATTTATCACATAGCCGCTAAGAATCCTAACAATAAAACCAGCTGGATGTGCAGAGAGATTTCAAGAAAATTAACAGAATGGGGACACAAAGGAAAGTTATACATAGGCGGTGATGCTACTTCTCAAAAAGAAGATGTTAAACTAGAGGCGGGAGATGATATGTTCAGGTTAATAATGAATGGATTAAAAGAATTCAAGCCGGAAAGGAGAACGACAAAATCAAATCCTTCGGTAAGAATGTCAGCAGACTTTTTTAACTCAATACTTGATGGGGAAATACCTGGGATGACTTTTGGTGTGGACAAGAAATGCCGAACAGCTATTCTGGATTACGAAAATACCAAGGAAGATAAAAACGGGCTGGTAGATAAGAAGACCGAAACAGATCCCATTACAAAAGTGACCTATCAACCTTATGGGCACTTTGTAGATTTAACCAGGTATTTTTTAGCGAATACTTTCCACGAGGAATATTTAAAATATCAGCGTGGTGGAAAGACTTTTAATGTAACTATTGGTAAAAATGTTAGCAAGAATAGTTATTAGTTATTATCTTAGTTTCCGGAAAGGGAGGCAATTCCTACAAATCTATTATTCACCAAAGATCAGTTAAAACAAATTATTAATATGCAGAGGGTAACAGAATTATATTTCGATTCAAAGAAGGGTTTAATCTTAACATTGGAAAACAAGGAGAAAAGAGTTCTAATAAATACAGGCTATGGAAACCTTAGATGGGTGACAGAAGAAGACGCAGAGAAAATCAATAATGAGATAATAAGTGAAAATAAGAAACCTTGGTTTAAGAAAATATTTTGAATTATTAATATGAAATCTTCAGAATTAAGAATAGGCAATTTAATACAAATAGCAAATCCACATACTCTTCGTCCTAAAGGAGGTGATCATGGCTATATACATGCTTTAAATACCCAGGATTGTGTAGTGCATTGGGATAGAGAACTATTTGTATGTTCTTATAGGAATATGTTTGAAGCAAAGGCTCCTTACATAAAATCACTTTCTCTAACCTCAGAATGGTTGGGAAGATTTGGGTTTAAGAAGCCTAGAGATTTCGAAGAGGATCCTTTCTATTATTTAGACAATTGGGATATTGTTCTTTATGCAAATAAAGATGGTAAATATACCTGCAATTCAAATTCTGCTTACTATACATTGTGTTGGATAGAGCATGTTCACCAACTCCAAAACCTATACTTTGCTTTAACAGGCGAAGAATTAACAATTAAGTAAGTGATGAGATGGCGGAGCGGTAGACGCTGAAAGTCCTAAATGGGCAAACGACATGACCTGTAAAATCAGGGAGAGGATGTCGGTATCTCTGGTTCAAATCCAGATCTCATCATATTTTTTCGATAGCATAAACCACCCTTACCCTCTTACCATTGACGTAAATTGCTGTCAATGGCTTATCTAAGATCCAAAGATTTTGATTTAATTATAATGCCTGATAACCTAGCCCAGGTTGTCAGTTCTGATACTTCAATTCGTTTGTTTGCTGAAAGAGTAGCAAAAGAGGAAGTTGAGTTTTATTTAAGCAGCAAATACGACCTTTCAAAAGAATTTACCGACACACTTACATTTTCTATGTCTACGTCTTACAAGGCGAAAAATAGAGTAGAATTAAATGGTGCTGCATGGTCTAACGCTACCGCTTATTCAATAAATAATATAGTTTCAAAAGGAGGGTTGGTTTATTATGCTATCCAGGCAGGAACTAACCAGGATCCGGCAACCCAAACAGCTTACTGGACTTTAATAGGAAATCAATACGATTTGTATTATGTCTCTCTCCCTCATGACGAATTTGATTATTTAGGCAATTATGCTAAAGACGATCAGGTTTGGTGGAAAGACAAAGTATACACCTGCAAAATTCCCTCTACAATTTACACTCACGAGGATATACTCCAATATAATTCTTATGCAGATGTTCCTATCAGGAATGTTTTCCCCGATGATGAAACTAATGGTGAAGATTATTGGGGCGTAGGTGTATCTTATTCAGTGGCGGCAGGAACCGTTCCAACAGATACAACAAAGTGGACAGCAGGAGACAACAGAAGTCAGTTAATACTTGAAAATGTACTTCATATCGCCTTATACAAAGCACTTCCAAGAATAGCACCAAGAAATATACCTCAACATAGAAAAGAAATGTTTTCACTGGCTATTGAGTGGTTAAAAGAAGCCAGAAAAGGAGAGGGGACGCCCAATCTACCCTTAAAGCAACCCACGGTAGGAACAAGAATAAGATATGGTGGGAATACCAAAAACATAAATCATTATTAAATGATAGCAAGCATTAAAAATATCTTTAAGAGGGGAAAGAAAATTGACCAGAATAAGAGATTTCATCAGGTCAGAAGATCTAAGCAGGATGCTGCGTCTTGGCGAGCCGCTATAATAGAGGCTGAACAAGCATTTAATCCATATAGGGTAAAGATGCAAAACCTGTATATGGATACAATTGTAGACAGTCAGGTTACGTCAGCAATGACAAGAAGAAAAAACTTAACGCTTTTAAAAGATTTTTCTATTTGCAATGAGAAAGGAGCAATAGATGAGAAGGCAACAAAGATATTTAAATCCAACTGGTTTAATCTTCTCCTTAACTACATACTCGATGCGCAGTTCTTTGGATATAGCCTTATTAATTGGTGTGAAATATCTAATGGAGAATTGAAGGATATTGAGTTAATAAAAAGACAGCTAGTAAGCCCAGATAGATTAGTGGTATCTCAATATGAATATGTATTCTATGGTATTGATTTTAATTCTCCTGAGTTAAGGGATTGGTGCTTATATGTGTCAACCCCAACTGAGACAGGCGCAAGTAAGTGTGGATATGGGCTATTGTATAAAGTTGGAATCTCGGAAATATACTTAAGGGCACTCGCAGGAAATAATGCTGATTATGTAGATATGTTTGGACAACCCTACAGGGTGGGTAAAACTTCCAAAGATAGTCCAGATAGGACAATATTAGAAGAAGCATTGCAGAATATGGGATCAAGCGGATATGCTATAATTGACCCGATGGACGAAATAGAGTTATTGGATGCCGCAGCAAAAGGGAAAGGGTATGAAAGTTATGATAATTTTGAGGAAAGGCTACATAAGAAAATATCCAAAATAATATTAGGGCATGCTGATGCCCTGGACTCAACCCCAGGTAAGTTAGGTGGCACTAACGAGTCAGTGGATAAGGCATTACGAGAAGTTGAGGCTATTGATAATACTTTCGCAGAAAATGTAGTCAATAATTCCCTGATTCCAAAACTTAAGAATTTAGGTTTTGTAATACCAGATGGATATTATTTTAAATTCAGCAACGATAAAGAGATACAAGAAGCTGAGAAGGAGAAAGACGAAAGCAATGAAAGATTTGCCGGTATAGTCAAATCATTATCGGAATCAGGTTACGAGGTGGATCCCAAAGTAGTCGAGGAAAGAACAGGGTATAAAATTAAAAAGAAGACAGCAATAAAAGAAAACAAAGGGAACGGAGAAAGTTTTCAGTACATGAAAAACCAGATAGAATCATTGTATGGGTGCGATCACGACCATTAAGAACGAGAAGGATGATTTTATTCCAAACAGCGAAGCAGAGCGGATAATAAGAGGTGTATATGAAGGAAGTATAGACGTATTTGAGTTGCCGGTAAACCTTTACTTTTACTATGTACAGGAATACATGAAGGCTATTGATGAGGTCTTTGAAAGCATTGAATCACAGGAAGCGCAAACGTTAAGAGCGTTATTGTACGAAAATATTCAATTATTCTCAGGGGCTAAAACCTTTCAACAGATTAAGGATTTTGAAAGTTTTTTAATAGAAGAAGGAAAACCAGTAGAGTGGGAGGTATTCAGGAAAAGAGCTTTGGAGGTTTACAAGCAGTATAATAAAAGTTGGCTGAGAACTGAATATGAATTTGTAGTAGAAAGTGCAAGAGCCGGGAAACGGTGGATAAGGATTTGGCAGGACAGAGAGATTTTGCCTTTACTTGAATATGTGACAGTAGGTGACGACCGGGTAAGACCGGAACATAAAAAGTTGGATGGAGTGATTAGACCGGTTAATGACAACTTCTGGAATAAGTATTATCCTCCTTGGTCCTGGCGGTGCAGATGTACCACAAAAAGTTTGGAAGAAGGTAAGATTACGGATATAGTAAATAGAACGGTTGAACTTCCGCCAATAGATAAGTTCTTTCAGAACAATGTGGGCAAGACAGGAAAAATCTTTAACGGATTTCATCCTTATTTTAAGCAGATACCTGAAAGATATAAGGAGTGGGCTAAACTTAATTTTGGGCTACCATTTGTAAAGTATGCATGAGCCAGAAGTTTGAAGACGCAATAAAAGAAGGCATAAGGAATTATGCACGAAGTCGTGCTGGGTTACCTAGATTAATTGCCAATACTTCAGTTAATCATTTTAAAGACAACTGGAGGAAACAAGGCTTTGACGATGCAACAGTGCATCCATGGGAACCAAGGAAAAATAGAGATTCAGGAAGGGCAATATTAGTGAAGAGTGGAAGACTAAGAAGGAGTTTCAGTTATGTGCATACTCAAACAAGGATAACAATTATTAACGATGCGCCATATGGTTTTTATCATAATGAAGGAACTAAAAGACTACCACAAAGGAAATTTATGGGCGAGTCTGAAAATTTAAATAAGAAGAATAGTAGAATAATTAATGGAATGATAAAAGGAGCATTAAAGTGAAAAGTTTATACCAGGACATACGAAATAAATTAGAGACAGATATTTCTGGGATTCACGTGAGGCTGTGGAATAATCAGATTTTGTATTCCGATGAAGGACAGCAGATTCCTTTTAATTTTCCTGCGGTATTTATAGATTTTCCTGTAATCGAATGGGGGCAAATGGGGAAAGGAATTCAGAACGCCGATAGATTAGTGGTGAGGCTTTATATATGTAGCCAAAGTTATAATACTAGTGAGAATGAGGAAGACCTGGAAATATTTGATTTAAGGGAAAACGTGTTTTATTCAGTTCAGGATTTAAAACCAACGGACGCAGGAAAACTTCAAAGAGTAGCAGAGCAAACCGATCCCAAGCACACTAATATATATGTTTGGGTAATGGATTTTATAACCAACTATCAGGACAGGGTAGCAGAGAATCCAAGAAACTCACAGGAGGCTACAATTGAAACTTTAACATTAACTACCGATTTACAGATAGACCCTAATACAGTGGACGGAGTAAGAACAGATAAAGAATTTGACTAATGGCAAGATCAATAGAAGTAATTAAACAACAGATGTTAGATACCAAGGCGAGCCTTCCGGCTTTGTCTGGGCTTACAAGTAATTCCCAGGTGTCAATATTTGGACAGATATTTTTTGTGACAGCTACGAATATCTCCGTTCTGGAGCAATTAATAGACTCTTATATTGAAGACATTGAAACTATAATTAACGCTCAGGCAATAGGTTCCGCAGCATGGTTAAGAGCTAAGATTTTGGAATTTCAGTTTGGGGATTTTGTAGAACTCGACACTACGACATTTGAAATAGCATACCCGGAAGTTAATGAGGCGCTCAAGATTATCACCAGATGTTCAGTAAAAGAAACCGGCAATTTAGTAGTTCAGGCAAAAGTAGCTAAGTCAGATCCGCCGGTAGCACTTTCAGGAGCAGAACAGACGGCCCTGGAAGATTATCTGGCTATCATTAAACCCGCAGGTACACAAATAAATGTGGTATCTCTTACCTCAGACAAACTATATATCGTAGGCACTATATATTATAGTGGTCAGTATTCCTCAGTAATTCAAACTAACGTAGAAGCAGCCTTGGAAGACTACATGGAAAACCTTTCAAGCGCTGAGAACTTCGACGGAACAGTAACAGTCCTGGGAATAATTGACGCAATCCAATCAGTAGAAGGAGTGGAAGATGTTAATATAACTGAAGTCGGCGCCAGGGCAAATACAACAGCCTTTGCCAGTAGAACAGTAGTATACAAACTTTCAACAGGGGTAAATCTAAGAGAGTACAGCACGGCTGCAGGGTACATAGTGGAAGAAACTACTTCCGGGCAAACCTTCTCAGATACTTTAACCTATACCGCAGTATGAGTTTTTCTTACGAATGTGATTTTAATTTACAGGCCCAACGGCTTACGCCTATCACGAAAAGACAGGCAGTAAGGTTAGGTATGCTTCAATCTATCGTAGAACCTATTCAATGGAACCGGGATAATTTCTTCAATTCTTATATAGAGGGAGATTCAGCAACTACATGGTCAAGCGTAACGGCTTATTTAAGATACGACAGAGTTAATTATCAAAACCGGATTTACGAGGCGATAGAAGACAACACGAACAAGATCCCAACAAATACAGAATATTGGGTACAAGTAGTAGCTGATTTCAGGGGAGCAAGAGAAAGAATAAAATATAACTGTCAGAAGATAATGCTAGAGTGGATATTAAATAAGTGGTTCGCTGCTACATTCCGCCAACCTTCAACAGGACTCACTTCGGATTTTTATATAGTCAGCAACGACAGGGACAGTAACACCTTTTATACCGCTGAAACCTCTCTGATTAGCGCAGTATATTCAACCAGCAGCGTGCCGGAGTTCGCTTCTTTATCAGAAGACTATATAGGAGAAACTTCAATAAATACGTCGGGAGCTAATTTTACAGTATTTTATCCAGCAGCAACGATACCAAGTACAAGCGACGATAAGTATTTTCAAATGACTTCCTTAATTAATAGATATAAGATTTACGGATCAACAGCAGAATATACAAGTTACTAATATGAAAAAAATAGACACCACCAATATTACAGGAAATCAGAAGGCGCCATATATAAAGGCTACCCATGACCACATTAAAGAATCCATACAAGATACTACCGGCAATATCATTAAGGGATTGCTGGGATCATACACTACCGGAGATTTGATTGTACTTTACGGCTGCGTGGTTACTGCGAATATTCCCGGAACATCAAGTATTACAGCCGGAGCCATTTATTACAATGGAGAGATTTATGAAGTGGATGCAAACGCCTCATTGATTACCACTGGATCAGACACATTGGTATGGGGTGTAGTAACTGACTACAGGTCCGGCGACCCGGTAACATGGAGCGACGGGGTAGACAGAGATTTACATAGAGTGGATAAGTTGGCATTGTCTGCCGGGGCTTCAGGATCGGGGCTAGCTAATTATAATGGGGCTACAGTTAAATATATGTTAGAGGGAGCACCAATATATAGAACCTCCGCAGGCGTCGAGTCAGTTATTCCAAGATTAAAAACTAAAATTATTGAGATTGGAGATTGGAATATGGACGCTACAAGTCAGGTAGATGTTAATCATGGTATAGGGGCAGATTTTATTAAAATAAGAGTCACGTCTGTTGTAATAATAAATGATGCGTCCAACTCTATATCTACTCTTTATTTAACAGATACGCTAGGCGGCATGGACGGAGGGGTTGTATTTATAGACTCAACTAAAATAAGGTTATTTAGAGTGACAGGAGGATCTTATGATAGCACCTCTTTCGATTCGACTTCATTTAATAGGGGATGGGTAACAATAGAATACTAATTACCCCAATCAGGTGATTCAGTATGAGGACAGAATAACTCATTTAAATAATATTCTCTCTTATAAGGATAGTAATTAAAATTAGTGTAATTACAGCAATTCATAATAGAGGTAGGGTTATTATTAGGAAGGTTATCGTTTCGGTGGTCTCTGTGGAGGAAGTAATGACCGAGTTCATGAAGTATCACGTGTTCTTTATAAATTTTATAAGAACCTTCCGAGGTATCAATTGTAATTCTATTGTTGGCGTTATCTGCATATCCTATATATGGAATACCGTTAACATAAAATTTGCCCGACAACACTATTTCTACCTTGTTTTCTTTTAGAAGAATGTTTCTTTTCTCAGCTTCATTAATAAAATAATCATAGTAAGTTTTTACTTCATTAGGAACAATGCCTATTGGAGGGCAGTAAGGATCCTTTTGACAGGAGCAGAAAATTAAAATAGTGAAAAGATATTTCATTCACCCTAATATTTTGGCTTTGGCCTTATTAAAATCTTCCTCTGAAAGAATGCCTTTTTCTTTTAAATCCACCAACTTGGATAACTCATTGGTAACATTGGAAGGGTTATTAATTATAATTTGTTGAGGGGTTTGTTTTGGTGCTGTAGAATCATCCATAACCGCCCAAATCAACGAGATCACCCAACCTAATAATGTCCACCCAAGAAGTAAATTCAAGAGAAAGATAGACCAATAATTTTTTTTATTACTGGCTAGCATAGAAGGCAAAAAATAAAATATAACGCCTAAGATAAAAAGTATTAATTGTCCCATAGGTATCTGGTTTTCACAAAAATACCCAATTCTATAACTCAAAGCAAATACCCCTTATCTAAGGCTAATTTCAGGCTTTTAATACATATTTTCCATCAAGAACCTTCTCTATCATATCCCGGATGAAAGTTGATTCCTTTTCACCATTCATTTTTTCGTCCAGCTTTTTCCTGTAAAAGGCATTTAGGTAAGCTACTACTCTAAATTCTATTGAAGTATTCACGCAGGGTTCGCAGTACTTCATTACTACTTGCTCTACTTTCTTAGCGGTAATAGGTTCGTTAGACTGATTGGATTCTAAAACTACTTCTTGCCATACTTTTTGCTGAAGTTCGGGGTCTTTGAGTTTAGTAAGGGGGCGAACTTGTCTTTCATTAGAGGGCAATATTTGTAAGCCATGGCTTACATTTTCATAAACTATTGATGCTTCAATATACTGGTGTCCTGTTTGCCTAGTTATTCCCCATTTTGAACTACAGTATTCCTCAAAAGTATTAAAACCTTCCTTATATAATTTACTATCCTTAATCTCTCTCAACGCAACCCCCATTTCATAAAAACTATTCATTGACTTTTCGATCACTGCCTCACAGTGTCTTAGCCTGGTGTTCTCGTCGATAGTTAGTAGTTCGCCCATAGTGTATTTTGTTTAATCGTTATAAAGCAATAAACCGATATATAAATATACAAAAGTGTTACCTAGTAAAATACACTAACACAAAAAAAATATAGCATAACATAAATTCCTCAATTCGCTCTTATCGCTTCGTAAGATTGCATCATGGGCATGACAATTTACAGAGACAATAAACCTGTAATACTTATTGACAAACATATAGGAGAAGATCCCCTCTATGGAAAAGGAATAACAGAAGGAGACTTTGTACGAGAGCTAAATTTCCTAGAGAACAGCGGGGAGAAGGAATGTGAAGTGTGGGTAAACTCAATAGGTGGGTCAGTCATAGATGCTTGGGGAATTTACAATGCAATAGTGAAAAGCACTATAAAAGTAACAACCCGGAATGTTGGAATGGCAGCAAGTGCAGCAGGGTGGATTATACAAGGAGGCAAATATAGAATATGCAACTACTATGCTCCCACTATGATGCACAATTCAAGCGGCGGAGATGATAAGGCACTAAATGCAATAAATGAATCTATTATTTCAATTCTTGCAAGCAGGTGCAACAAATCAGAAAATTGGGTGAAGCAGAGAATGGCAGAGGAAACATGGATAAGCCCAGACGATGCATTGAGTTATGGATTCTACGATGAGATAGATACAGAATGTGGGGTAGAGGTGAAAGAGAGGTTTGACAATAAAACACCAATAGCGGCTTACAACAAATTAAAATTAGTAGTCAACAAACTGGTTGAGCAACCAAAAAAAGAAATACAAATGAAAAAAGTAACAAATAAACTAGGCCTACTTGATAATGCCAATGAAGAATCAATCTTGGCTGGGATTGAGGCCATAGAAAATAAACTAACTGCTAAAACCAAAGAAGCAGATGGATTAAAAAATGATCTGGATTCTGCTAAAGAAGATCTTTCAAAAAAGGAAGCCGAACTAACCGCATTAAAGAAGGAAAAACAGGATGCGGAAGATGCTGCCAAGATTGCAAAAGAAGAAGCAATTAAAAACCAGGCAAAAACCATGATTGAAAGATTTGCAAAGGAAGGCAGAATTAAAAACGACAAAGAAACAATCGATAAGTGGACAAACAAAGCAATAGCAGACCTTGATGGCACGAAGGAACTAATAGAAGGCTTGCCTATCAATAAGACAGGTGTAAAAATAATTAATCAAACTGACTCAGAAACAAAGCCCTATAATATGGCAGCAGTAATGGCAGAAATAACAAATAAATCTAAAACTAACAACAAATAAAAAGTAAGATGAAAAAGGTAAGTATTTTAAAACTGTTGTTCTCAATTGCATTGATTGCTTTTGTATCGGCAACATTTTCATTCGTAGCCACTGGAGATGCAGGAGCTATATTTAAGGAGACGGCATCAATTTTATTTGTTGCTGGATTTGTTAAAGGACTTGTAAACGTCCAGCTACCTATAGGCGTGGTTTATGTCGATGGCTTTGTTATCAACGACACAACCTATGCAGGTGAAGTTGCCTCTCAGTTTATTGTAAAGGCGATAACTGGAGCTGACACGGTAAATGGTGGACACGTCTATGTAAAGGATGGGATTAAGAAGAAATATACTATTCCAAGATGGGATGCTAATTATGAGGATTTAATCCAGGATAGAAAGGCCACTCCTATATCTAAGGGATCAATGACAGTTGACGGCAAGGTATTGCAGCCGGAAGACTACATGATCTATATGGAGTTTAACCCAAGAGATTTTGAAGACCATTGGTATGCAACACAACTTAATCCTGCTATTATAGACAGGAGCCTGCCTTATTCGGCAGAATCTGTAGTAGTGCAAGGTGTGCTTGCAAGACACGCAAAATATTTCAATAAAGCTATCTGGAATAACGATAAATCGCTTTCAACTATCTATAAATACTGGAATGGATTTATCAAGAATGCCCAAGATGATTCTGATGTAATTGATGTAGCATCGCCTACTACACTAACATCTTCTAATATTGTGGCGGAACTTGAAAAGGGATATGTCCTTATCCCGGATGCACTGAAATATAATCTTAGCATGAAGATTTTTGTAAGTTACAAAACTTACGATTTATACATGCAGGCTCAAATAGCCCAAGAGTTCAAGGGAGTAGACTTCACTTCAATGGGCAGGGATACATACAAAGGGTTATCAGTAGTAAAGATAGCCGACTTCCCAAATGATACATATATGATTGCAAAAGGTATGTCCACGCCAGAATCCAACCTCTGGGTAGGCATTAACTCCTTCTCTGATGAAGGATTAAAGTTAGCTCCACTTCAGGCCAATTCTGAACTATGGTTCATTAAAATGAATATGAAGGCTGATGTTCAAATAGGCTGGGGTTCAGAAGTAGTATTGTATAAAGCTTAATAAATAAAGATATGGCATCAACAACACCAAGATTCGCAACAACACCAGAGAATAAAGATAATACAGGCAGGGTAATCACTTATGATTTTCAAACACCTGCTCATGCAGCAACGCTTGCAGTCGCTCCGAAGTACTTCGATACCACTGTAAAACTTGCGGAACTAACAGGAGCGGTAACAATTAACGCAACCACAACCAATGCTTATGCAGGGGATATTCTTAAGTTTTTGTTTATAGCAGACGGAACCAATAGGGTTGTAACTTTTGGAACCAATATGGCATCTACAGGCACACTAACTGTAACAGCCAGTAAGAAAGCAACAGCGTCATTCATTTTCAACGGAACCACTTATGTGGAATCGGGAAGAGCAATTGAAGCATAATGGAAGAGCTAAAGAATGTATTGATAAGTAAGCCTCACATAAAAGAGGTTTACTTTAATGATAACGGTGAATGGTTGTTTCACCCAAGGCCAAAATTTCCTACAATGATGACTAGGGAGGAAATCCTAGGAGAAGAAAAGAAGGAAGAAAATCCGGAAACAAAAAAGAAAAATGATAAAAAGCAAAGAGGAAGCACTGGAATTCTTGAAAAAGAATAACGTAAAGCTTTCTAATCATAAGTCAGTAATAGTTACTAGTGACTATAGTATTTACTTAGACAGTCAGGTAAGTGAAAACAATTCTGAGGTATTTGTTTTAAAGGGTGAAGACAACAAAACTGACAAAAAAGAAGAAGTTAAAAAATCTAAAAAGGTAAAAGATGGCTCTGCCGACAATATCATTTAACATAGGTACTTCAGGTTTAGGACAACCGGCGGACGGGAACGACCATTTAAGCGGGATGCTTTTTTATGGATCTTCCCTTCCTTCCGGGTTTAGCTCTAGTGACAGAATTAAAAAAATTCAATCCCTTCAGGAAGCGATAGATCTGGGAATAGATGATGATTATTCCGATGGAACAGCAGCAACCGGAGCGGGATTTACTGTCACAGCGATAGGAGCAGACGGAAACACTATCGAAGTGAAGGTAGCAGAAGTTTATGAAACTGTTTCACTGGGGACTTATACTAAAGTAGCGGGCGACACTACAGTTACCCTGGTAGCTGTTGGAATTTGTGCGGCTATTAACGCCGGAACTTCTGAGCATGGTTACTCAGCTTCAAACGTAGCCGGAGCAATCACGATTACAGCTCCTAAGCGAATGGGTAAGTATCTGAATGGGGCAACTGTTTCTACGGTAATAGTAGGTACAATAACAGTAGGCTCTCCTACCAACTGGTCAACCGGAGCAGGTTCAAGATTTGCTGTTTACCATTATCATATCCAGGAGTTTTTCAGGATGAATCCACAAGGTGTTTTGTGGGTAGGTATCTACACTTATAATAGTGCATTTACTGAGATCAAGACAATTCAGAATTTCGCTGATGGGCAGATTAGGCAAATGATGGTTTACCAAACCGGTAACGCTTTTGCAACGGCACAGGTAACTGCAATCCAGGGAGTGTGTGATACTCTTTATACAGAAGATCAACCACTAGTAGTAGTATATAACCCTGATGTAACCAGTGTAACAACAGTAGCGGATTTTGTTAACCTGAACGGACTTGATAGTGAAATGGTATCAGTTAATATCGGAATGGATTTAACCGGTAATGGAAATTTCTTATATCAGACTGTAGGAGGAGCAGTTAACAGCGGAGGAACAGAATTAGGACTTCTTTCAAGAGCATTAGTATCTGAGAATATCGCATGGACCGGACAGTTTAATGTAATGGAGGGAGATGAGTTTGATAAACTTCAATTCGCTAACGGTGTAGCATATATTGGGACTTCAACATCCGCCCTGAATACTTTAAATACTTTCAAATATAATTTCCTGAAAAAATTCGGAGCTGATTACCCCGGATCGTTCTTTAACAATGACCTGACCTGTACGGCCTCTACTTCTGACTTCGCAAGAATCAGAAATAACAGAACGATGCAAAAGGCAACCCGTCAGATCAGGATAGCAATGTTGCCTTATCTGAACTCGCCTATTGAGGTAAATGAAGACGGAACGCTAACGCAGGATGTTATCCAGCAGTTTAAAGCAGTTTGTGAAAGGTCTTTAGATCAAATGAGATCAGCGGGGGAGATTTCACAAAGACAGGTAAGTATAGACCCTACACAGGATATTTTATCAACTAACACTTTAACCATAAGCGTTAAGATAATTCCGCTAGGATCAGCAGAAACAATTGAAGTAAACATAGGATTTACAACAGCATTATAACATGGCACTACCATTTATCAACGGAGTACAATATCATTGGGGGCAAGTAGCTATACGGGCTTTAGGAAACATATTCATAGGAGTAGAAAAAATTTCTTATGAGGAACCGCAGGATATTAAAAATAATTTCGGAGCAGGAAATTATCCTATTGGACAAGGCTTTGGACAGATTGACCCTAAAGGAAGCATTACCCTGTACCAGGAAGAACTGGAAGCCCTGTCGGCTGCGGCCCCTGGACGGAGATTGCAAGCAATTCCTAATTTCGATATTACCGTAACGTTTGTTCCCGAAATAGGACAAGCACTCGTGACGCATACCATTCGTAATTGCAGATTCATGGTCAATAAGAGAGACATGAGTTCAGGAGACACTAAAGTAAGTTCAGAAATTACATTCATTGCATCCCATATAGATTGGTAATTATGACACCGGAAGAAAGAAAATCAAAAGCAAAAAAATTAGGCGCCAAGTATCAGGTAGTGATACAGCCAGAAGGTTATACTTTGTATTTAAAAGAACCGGATAAGACAGTCTATGAAATGTTTGAAGACACATACGATGTTAATCCGAGAAAAACTAAAGAGACTATTTTAAACACCTTGTTGATAGCCGAAGTAAGCGACATGGAAGCTTTGAAAGATCACAAAGTTTATCTGACAGCTGTTGACAGGCTGACAGATATTATGGCGCTAAAAAAAAGCACCTTAGAGATTCTATAAAAAAGCGCACCGAAGAAATTGAGTCGGATTATGTATCTCAGACAGATGCGTTAATCCGATTTTTTTTTAAGGACGACCCATCCAAGATGGACGATAAAAAATATATCGACGTAGCGGCTCAAATGTGGTGGGTAATTCAGGCTACTGGTAATATGAAAAAGGAAGGAGACATAATAACCTTTATTAAGTAATGGAAAGAACCCTCTATATAATTGATCTTAACGACCGAGTTTCCGGGAAGCTTAAAGGCGTCCAGGCAGAAGCAAGGAAAACAGATAATGCTTTCAAGGAGCTTAAAAATTCTATAGTAGGGATAGGCGCTGGTCTTTCTATGGCCGCACTTGGAAGGGAGATAATTCAAACTACTGCGCATTTTCAATCCTTATCAAACTCAATAAAATTTGCTTCAGATACAGCAGGACAGGGTGAACTATCCCTGTTCTGGTTAAAAGATATATCCAAAACTTACGGCCTTCCTTTACAGGAAATGACTGAAGGGTTTAAGACTTTCCAAGGTGCTATGATGAACACCAAATTTACTTCAGGAGAAGTAAGGAATATGTTCAGGCAGGTTTCTACCGGAGTAGTGGCAATGGGGTTAAGCGCCGATGATGCAAAAGGAGTGTTCCTGGCACTGGGACAGATAATGGGTAAAGGTAAAGTTCAGGCGGAAGAATTAAGGGGACAAATAGGAGAACGAGTGCCAAGCGCCTTCGCAATAGCTGCTCGCTCAATGGGCATGACTTCCGCTCAGTTAGATAAATTTATGTCAGATGGAAAACTTTTAGCCGAAGACTTCCTTCCAAAATTCGCTGCAGAAATGGAAAAGACTTTCGGAGAAGGAGCTATAGCAAATGCGGACGCCCTGAATGCTAACATAAACAGATTAACCAATTCTTGGAAAAACTTAGTAGAGACTATCGGAAGTGATAGCGACGGACTTATTTCTAAGTCTATGATGGGTTGGTCAATGATCCTAGATGACATATCCAGCAAGTTAAAATCTATGGACGAACTTATTAAAGAACGTTCAGCGGGAGGGTCTATACAGTCTCTTTCCAGAATAGAATCCAGATGGCAGGACCAGATTGACCAAATGAAAAAGGAAGGGAAGTCAAGAGAGGAAATTGAGAAATTTTTAAACGATGAAGTAGCAGCAGGCAAGGCAAGATTAACCAAGGGAATAAAATCGAAGGAAAGCAGCATAGCCGAAATAGAGGCAATGAAGTTAGGTAAAACTGATGATTGGTATGATGTGTTTTTAGGAGAATCTGGTAAAACTACCAGGAGGGATCTATATGAAGGTGATGAGACCTATAAAATTTTACAGGAGAATCTTAAAGGCTCTCAGACTTCCCTTGATTCACTTCAGGGGGTAGCTGATAAGCTTATATCCTCTCTTTACATGCCAGCTAATGTTGCGCCAGAGAAAACTAAAACTAAAAAACAAGGGCTAGACGGCCTTACCCTCAACGAAAGTAGAAACGGTTCCGTAACCGTGACTTTTAATATAGATACTTTTCAAAAGAACGTGATTCATAAAACAGACGGATTGAATAACGGATCAGTGATAGATGATTTTGCCAACAAAATGGCACTCGCTTTACAAACAGTTTTAAATGACGCTGCTATAGTGGCTAAATACTAATGGCTAAAAAGTTTTCGATATTAAGAACTGAACAGATAAAACCGAAGGGGAAGTTTACCCCGCCGGTTCCTATTTTTCAAACTAAGCCAACAGTAATAATTGGCGAAGTAGCGGCACGGGCATTTAAGAAAGCCTTTATAAGCGTAGGGGAGGAAGTAGAAGACCAGGAAGTAGGAAGGTCCAGATTGCTGAACACTCCGATATATTCCGATATAACTTTTAATTCAGGATCCTATGTAGACCAAAACGGACTTACTCAAACCTATCAGTCATTAAACATTGAGCTGGTTTTGCTTTCCGTAATGAACACAAAAAATATTATTGAGACAACTTTACAAGGAAGGAACGGAACAGTAAAAGAATATATCTCAGATGGAGATTACCAGATAAAGATTGAAGGTAAACTATTCGGAAGAGGGGCTAATAACTACCCGCAGGAGGATGTGCAAAAACTACTCTCTATCTGTCTGGCGCCACAAGCGATTAACGTTACCAGTACCTTTTTAAAGATGTTCAACGTCGAAGACATTGTAATCAAGTCTTACACTATCGATCAACAGGAGGGCATGAGAAACTGCCAGCCATTTACTTTGAACTGTGTTTCTGATTATCCATTAATACTCTTGAAAAATGCTTAGACTAACCAGCAGGATAACTATAGGGGAATGGAGCTTTAATAATTGTGTTGAGGTAGAAATACACTCGTCCTGGGAGGATATGACGGACAGGTGTACAATCACTATACCCCGTAAGGTAAGGTGGTTGGATAAAGACCTGGCAGCAGGTACAGAATCCGCTCTAAGCGTAGGGGATTCGGTAAAAGTTGAGTTAGGATACGATTTTAATTATTCAACCTACTTTGAAGGATTTATAACAGGGATTGGAGCGAAAACACCGGTAACGATAGAATGTCAGGACGCTTTCTGGTTCCTTAAGCAATGTAGTGGAAAGTGGACATTAGGAAAAGGTTCAACGATAGCAGACGTGTTAGAAAAAGTGGAAGAGACTTATTTAAACTCCCCGGTATTTGAAAAGTACGGGGCCACGATAAACTTCGCACCTTTTAAAGACACGCAGGTAGGAACAGTAAGAGCCAATAATGTAAGTATGGCGTTTGTGCTTTCCACACTTCAGAAGAAAATGGGCATAGTTTCTTTTATGAGAAACAATACCCTTTATTCCGGGCTGGCTTATTACGACGATCAACGAAACGAGATTAACCGGCAGTTTAATTACAATATCATTGACGATTCAATGGAACAGAAGAAAGCCGAAGACGCAAGGATTAAACTCGTAGTAAAAGCGATAGATAATAAAAACCTCGCACCAGTAGAAGTAGGCGACCCGGAAGGGGATTCTATTACTTATTTGGTTTCAGGGGTAACGACCCAGGCACAAATGAGAGAACGAGGCGAAGCAGAGCTACCAAAGTATAAGTTTGACGGCTGGCATGGATCGTTCACAACCTTTGGAGATGAATTTATAAAGCATGGCGACGTAATTAATTTAACAGACAAAGTAATTAAGGACAGGAACGGGAAGTTTTTTGTAAAGAAAGTAACTACCAGGTTTGGAGTAAACGGATTCAGGAACACGATTGACTTACATAAGAAATTCGAATGAGTACTTCTACAGAAATAGCAGCCTATTTAAAGGCGATAGTAGGAATAGAGAATTTACCCTATTCCCAGCTCTGTACTGTGGTTTCTGTAGATGAAACAGAAATGACCTGCGAGGTTACGCCAATTGACGGAGGGGCTAATTTTACTGATGTTCGGTTAATGGCAGATAACAACGACACGAGTAAGGGCATTTTCTTTAAACCTGCCATTGGGTCAATAGTAATGATTTCCCCGCAGGATGAAGTTACTTTTTTTGTTTCGATGGTTTCCGAAGTAGAGGATATTTGGTTGCATGGTAATCAATACGGAGGACTTGTTAAAGTTATTCCAACAGTTGAAAAACTGAATAATCTTGAGAATAAGGTAAACGATATTATTTCAAAATTCAATACTCATGTACATACAGGAGTAACAACCGGTGGCGGAAGTTCAGGAACCACAGCGACCCCGGTAAGCGGAACCTTAACCCCGACAGTGAGGGGAGACATAGAAAACACAAACGTAAATCATGGCTAAACGACAAGACATAAGACAAGACGAAACCGGAGATCTGTATATCAATACCACTACGGGGGATTTTGAGATAGTGGAAAGCGACGCCCAGCACGTAGGTGATATTTTGGAAGCTGTTTCCGGGGATTATAAAGAGTTCCCCTTGATTGGACTTAATCTGTTTCAATACCAAAACTCTACCGGCCAACAACAAAAACTGGAAAAGGAAATAAGAACCCAGATTTCAGCCGATGGATACCGGGTAACGAAAATAGTAATACCGGAAAATTTAGAAAACCTTCAGGATTTAGAAGTGTACGCCGATGGCCCTGAGTTATAAAATACCGTCCTATCAATCAATATTTGACGCTCTTGTAACTATAGAAGTGCCATTGGAAAGTATTGTATCAGTATTAAAAGAATCGGATTTAGATTTTGACTCTGATTTATCCGGGGAAACTCTAACTTATGAAGAGGCACAGGTTTCAATACCAAAAGGCGGCCAGGTTGCAATAGTAGAAACCCCGACTACTTCAACCTACCTAACTAATTCAGCACAAAACTTATTTGACGTATGCTTAATGACAGTTGGGGATTTGAATAAAATTATTTCTTTGATCCGCTCTAATGATTTTGATAACATAAACGATTACCCGGACGGAGTAATAGAAGTAAATTACAATAATTCAGACATTACAGACAGCGGGTTTAAGCTCGCTTTAAAAAGATCAAATATTAATATAACCACCGGAATAGTAGAAGAGCCAGTTTTAACCGGCGTACTACTTCAGGAGGATTATTTTGATTTACTACAGGAGGACGGTTTCCAAATTTTACTATAATGCCAGATCAGAGAATAAGTGATTTAACAACATTAGGCGCCAGATCAGGAACAGATTATTTTGTCGTTGTTGAGGCTGCTTCGGGAGTTACCAAGAAAGAAGCCCGCAGCAGTATAACGGCAGGTATCGTATCAGATACTGCTTATGCGTCTTCCTGGAATGGAGTTACGGACGTTGCGCCCTCTAAAAATGCAATTTATGATGAAATAGAATTGGTGAAGGCCAGCGTTACAGCCTCGGTATCAGATGCAGTTTATGGAGCTGGATGGGACGGAGTAACTACTATCGCTCCCTCTAAAAATGCAGTCTATGATAAAATAGAATTGTTGGATTCCCTAGTAGTTCACAAAGCTGGCGCCGAAACCATAACCGGAGAAAAAACTTTCAGTGCGGATATTTCTATAAGTGGATTAGGCACTCAAATAAAAAATTCTCTTAACCCCAACAACTATATTCAGATAGCTGCATCAGTATTATCTATCCAAGCTGATTCCGACATGCTGATAAATACTTCAGCTAATGTAAATATAAATGGAGATTCGTCTGTAGGGCTTATATCTGGTACGGATATTTTCCTTCAGGCTACTACAGATATTATAGTTTCAAGCGTTAGTATCACACCTGACAGAGTACCATATATTGACGCAGATAATAAAATAATTACTTCATCAGTAACCTCAACTGAACTTGGGTATTTATCCGGAGTAACTTCAGCAATTCAAACTCAGCTGGATGGAAAATTAAATAAAGTTATCAGCGGGGATGACTTGGTATATCTTGATCGGACACAGCCCAGCGGAGCATTAAGTTTTAAAACTCACAATAGTGATGATGACTTTGCTTACATTGATTTACTATATGATTCAACAGTTCAGACAGCAGCGATAGGAGTAGTTGATCTTAACGAAACTGTAGGATTAATTGCTACTAGGACAAGCAGTAGTGTTCTTACTCTTTCCATACTAGACCTAAGAACTATTACAAAAGGCCTTGAATATCTTGGGGATTATGGCGCAGGGTTTGGCAATCGTTCCCTTATTGACAGAGGATATGGAGATTCAAGATATGGTCAGTTAGCTAACCCACTTAGTCAATTTGCCTCCACTACTTCAGCGCAATTAGCCGGAGTTATTTCAGATGAGACAGGAACGGGGGCTTTGGTATTTGCAACATCTCCCACATTGGTAACTCCTATACTGGGAGTTGCTTCTGCCACTTCAATAAATCTGTTAGATACAACTTATAAAACCGCACTTGATGTAAGTTCCTCTAACGTAGTAAGATTGGGTAATGGATTTACCACATTAATTTTCGGTTCTGGAAGTAGTAATCTTTCTCTGGTTTTAAACAGTTCTACTACGGCATTTTCTTCCGATGGTCCAGTTAGTTGGAGTATTACAGGGTCTATATCGACTGCCTTTGCAATTAATAGAAATAATTCTACTTCGGCTGCTACTAATTTCATTGGGTTAAATGTATTTGGGACTTATGCGCCAACCGCTTCCGGAGTTGGAACATATAAGGGAATAAATTTATCCAATTTCACCATTAATCAAACTGGCACATCCAATCAGACCATTACCATGATTGATGTAATCCCAACACTCACAAGAGTTCAAGGTACTATGTATGGGATTAGGCTGGGATTAGGTGCTGCACCTACAGGAGGCGGCACTACTTGGAATATTTTTGCAGATGGGACAGCGCTAAGCCATTTTAATCATTCTGTTTTAATAGGAGGAACAACGAGCGATTCCACGGCTACTAAAACACTAACAATGCATAACGGAACGGCTCCGGGAGCTTCTGTATCTAATGCATTTCAGTTACATGCATCATCCGGGAAAGCAATGATTTATGAAGATGCTGATAGATACATTGTCCAGGCTGCCTCATCAACAAAAACAACAGCAGGCGCTCCCTATGCTAATGATGGATATGTTGAATTAACAATAAATGGTACTACATATAAATTCATGACAACAGCTTAAAGAGAAATAAACAGCTATGGCATTAACAAATGAAGAAAAAATAAAAGTGGTGAACAACCACGAAGATGTAAGCAGCCTTGGATTCAGGGAATTACTTCAACTTGGAATGATCGCACACGCAAGCACTATATTATATGAGGAAGATACAGAAACTTATGACGCTTTACCTGCTAACAGGAAGGCATTGGTAGATTTTGCAAGAAAGATAATACTTGATCCTGATTATTACCTGGAGTCATTTGTAAGCAGATATGCCAATGATTCAGAATTAACTACTATTTCAGGAAACCTGATAAGCAAGATACCTGACATTGTCCCGGCAATATTTCCTGAAATGGTGGGTTTAATAAGACGTGACAGACCGGGATTTGTAGCTGAAATTATATAAGATCGTAATAACTATTCATACTATGAAACTGACAGAAACACAGGCTAAAATTTTAACCCCGTTAATTGCAAATAAGAACAATGCAGATCAGGCATTACTTCAGGCTATCTGCTTGATAGTAGGTAAAGAGATTAATTCTTATAAAATCGAAAACGGAATATTAACAGTAGAAGAAAAAAACACAAGTCCCAATGGCACAACACAATGATATTTCAAATGCTACAGAGAGTTCGGTAATCGGGCTTGCTGTATCCTTCTTTTTAAACGAAGTATTACCCTGGACTATTCACACTATAGGAGCTTTACTTTCCGGTGCGGTAGTAGCGGTGACTTTGTTCTTTTTGAATAGATATTTGAAAAGGAGGTTTAAATAATATGGCATCACGAAAAATTGAAGACCTCGATCCTGTCTTACAGAAAGCCTGGATTGAATCCTTTAGAGAGTGGAAAGAAACTTATCCTACTCTCCCGGAACCGTTCTTAACCTGTACCCACAGAGACAACGAAGAACAGGAGATTCTCTATATGATGGACAAGAACGGAGTGGACGATGACGGGGACGGAAAGGTTGACGAGTCCGACGAGTGGAGAAGCAACGCAAAACCAGGACAGAGCAAACATAATTTATTCCCTTCTCAGGCACTTGATGTAGCTTTTAAAAACGCTCAGGGAAAATTGGATTGGTCGGTAGACTTGTTTAAAAAGTTCGCTGATATAATCAAGAAACGAGGTGTTAAATGGGGTGGTGATTGGAAACGAAAAGATAATCCACATTTTGAAATTTAAACTAAAAACTATAAAACTATGAAAAACGAAAATCAAACAGGATCAGAAACCAATTACACACTTTTCAATGTGACTGCTACAAATGGAACAGTAGAGGTAAGAGAGGGAACGGTATATATTTTCTTATGAAAAAACCATTCAAGGAAACCAAGGTAGGAAAGTTAATAACCGAGAAACTTCCACAGGTAGGAGAGATCATAGGAGAGGCGCTCCCGGAAAACGGAGTCCTGGGAGTGGTTAAAAACATCATCTCAGGATCAAGTCTTTCAGCAGAAGAAAAGGCAGCGTTACAAAAAGAACTTCACGATTTTGAACTGGAGATTTACAGATTGGAAGTACAGGACCGGGAAAGCGCCCGCAGCAGAGAGGTAGAACTAAAAAAGGCCGGGGGAAAAGATTGGATGATGAGCGTTGCCGGACTGGTAGGATTGTCGGCTTTTATTTTCAATATAATCATACTGGCATTCTTTGAAGTCCCGATAGGAAACCGGGAGTTGTTTATTCATGGCTTGGGAATCGTTGAAGGGATTTCAGTTGCTATTTTTAGTTATTACTACGGATCATCAAAAGGAGAAAGGTCCAAATGATGCTTGTTCTCTTCATAGCTCTTGTTATCCTCACCTTTAGAAACTGGTGGAAGGAAAGGAAAAACTAGATAGTATTTGTGCCATTTTAGCACATAATAAATGCTGGAAATTATCGTTTAAATAACGATTTGTGTAGATTAATAGAAGTTTATTTCACATGTGTTTATATTTCGGTATATTTACATAAACTATTTTTTAATTCTTATGGTTGAAATAATGAATATGCTAAAAGAAGAATTTGATTTCTATATAAAAAACCAAGCAGGTCTAGTTAAAGATTATGATGGGAAATATATAGTTATAAAAGATCAAAAAGTTCAAGGGGCATACGATACCCAAACAGAAGCTTACGAAAAAGCAACTGCTCAATTTGAGTTGGGAACCTTTTTAATTCAACTTGTGACTCCCGGCACAGAGGCTTATACCCAAACTTTCCATTCTAGAGTAACTTTCTAAAATGCAACCTCAGCAAATAAGTCATTCCTTTACGCTAAAGCATAAAGGATTTGCTAACACATTATTGATGCCAGTTAATATCGCTGTTCCCGACCAAGTCCAAAAGTTTAGTACTAAAGCAATTTGGGATACAGGAGCAACTGGCACTGTGATAACTCAAGAGGTTGTAGACGCATTGAAACTTTTACCTACTGGGATGGAAAAGGTGAACACTGCCAGCGAAACGGGAGTCCTAACTCATACCTTTTTAATTGATCTATACTTAAAACACGATTTAAGAATACACACAGTAAAAGTCACATTAGGGAAAATAGCCCCTGGAATAGGGTGTTTGATAGGAATGGATATTATCACCTTGGGCGACTTCTCTATCACTAATTTTAACGGCAATACTTGCATGACTTTTCGTATACCCTCACAGCATGAGATAGACTATGTTCAACATCAGCAAGAATTAAACAAACAACAGAAGACCCAACAACTGAAAGACGCAAGAAATAAACTGTACAAGAAATAGAGTACAACGCCCCTTTTATTATTCCCCAGAGAATTGGCATGGAGGGTAGAGTTTACACTAACCTTAAAATTAAACCTTTATAACCTTTAGGAATCCCCTTGGATGCCCTTATCAAATCTGCTTTATGTTCTTCGGGGTCAACTGGTCTTGTAAATATATCCGGATCAACATAAACCACGTCCTGCATCATTTTTACCCTTTTCCTTATTCTTTTTTTCATACGTTTGTGGAAAACTTCTAATAAAAAAAGTATACAAATGTTTGCAAGTGTGCATACAAATGTATACCTTTATACCATGATTACGTTAGTAGTCAGAGCCAAAAGGAAGAAAGGCAAAATACGGTGGAACGTTAAGTTTGCCTTCTTCGGGTTCAGGTTCGAGTTAAAGACCTGACGGCTTGAACAGGGGGAGTGAGTCCTCCCCTTGTTTTTTACTAACGTAAAGATACTAAAAAATGTGCAGCCATGCTTAAATTTCTGTACAAGGTAATCCGGGCGCATTTAAAAGGCGAGGATTACGACGAAACCCTTGAGATCCACATCCAATTAATTGACGTGGTGTTTATTGTTTTACTTATAGCTTTGATAATATGGATAATCTAAAAGAGCTGTTAGAAAAGTACCCTATTAATCAATCCGCACTAGCGGAAGCTATAGGATATGACAGAGTATGGCTGCACCAGAGACTTACCGGGTACAGAAAATGGCAACCCGGAGAACTTCAGAAAGTAGAAAAGTATCTTAATCAAATGGGGAAAGAATTGTCTAAAGTTAAGTTAAAATAATACCTGTAGAATTGGCAAACGAAGGAACAATAGATAGGCAAAAACTGGATTGCAATTGTAATGACTGTGGATTCTTTAAAAGAGATATAGAAAAGACGAGGGCAAGAAATAATAACGAACTTATTGTTGCCTGTAAAATTCATTACGGACATTGCGAGAAGTTCAACAAAGAAGTAGGAGAGATAGCTAATATTTGTCTTTTGCATACTCAGGATTGTTTTGTGCATAGAAAAGAATTAGTAGTAATATCCCTGTAGAATTGGTATATTTGGTATATAACACACAACGGACGAGGCTTAGGCATTGTAATGGTTTATTGGTAGGAGGGGGAACCCGCTAGCACTACTTTACTTAAATCAGAAATCATGGTGGGTAGCGAGC
>Ga0196964_10000352_pt1 | contig 31279 bp, 49 predicted proteins | sample S1_10metaG_FD_148615 | JGI IMG/M metagenome (GOLD analysis project Ga0196964, IMG submission 148615) | Soil microbial communities from Anza Borrego desert, Southern California, United States - S1_10 | ecosystem: Environmental > Terrestrial > Soil > Desert | place: USA: California | collected... | reverse complement strand
AGATCGCCGAGGATGCGGCGCGCGCCGCGGCCGAGGTGAAGGCGCCGGCCGAGGCGCTGGCCGACCAGGTCGCCCAGCTCGAGCAGGGCATGGCCAGCATCCTGCCGGCGCCGAAGGAACCGGCCGCGCCTGTCTCCCCGCCCAGGGATGCATCAGCCGGGGATGCCTTAGCTCAGGAGACAGCGGCGCTGCGCCCGCGCCTGGCCGCCGCGGCCGAAGCCGACCCGGAGATCCGCGCCGAGCTCGAGCGGCTCGACGCGATCGACGCCGAGGCTGCGGGGCTCGGCCAGGCCTACCAGGCGGCGGCGGTCTGCATCGTGAATGGAGGGGGCGCCTGATGGCTGCGACCGACCCTCAACCTGATGTGCGCTGGCTGGAGCGCTCAGCGAAACTCTGGCCGGAGCTGGAGCCAAGGATCCGCGAGGCGGCACGCAAGTGCGGCTATGCGCTGGGCGTGCATGGCAGCTTGCGGCGTGACTTCGACGTGATAGCCGTTCCCTGGACGCGCGACGCTGTGCCAGCGCGCGAGCTTGCCGATGCGATCAAGGCGGCGGCCGAGCAGGTCGTGCCCTGCGCCTACATCCGCGACACCAAAGGCGCAGCGAACCCAGACTACTTCCTTAATGGCTGTCCCGGCGCCAAGCCGCATGGCCGCCTCGTGTGGTCATACCACCTCGGCGGCGGCCCCTACATCGACCTCAGCGTCATGCCGCGCCTGGTGGAGGACGATTGATGGCCATCCGTCACCGCTCCCTCAAGGACTGCCTCGGCGACGTCAAGCGCACGGCGAAGGGCGTCGGCGGGCGGGAGATGACCGACGCCGAGGCGTTGCGCGTGCTCGAGGCGATCGACACGCGGCTCCGCCTGAAGAAGGGCGCGGCGGCGTTCAAGGCGGCCGAGGCGCGCGCGGCCGAGGCCGCCGGCGAGCTCGCCGAGGAAGCGGCGCAGGCGGCGCTGATCGAGCGGCGCAACGCCTACCTCAACCTGAACCGGCGCATCAGCCGGCGCGCGTTCTACGAGGCGGCGCCGGCGGCGGGCAAGGATCCCGGCTATGTGGTCGGGCTCTATGCCAAGCTGGTCGGCTCGGCGCGCCTGTTCGCTGGCTCGCGCCTCAGCGTCGAGGCCGAGGGCCGCGCGCTGACCCGCGACTATGTCGTCGGCCTGGTCACGGATCTCGAGCGCGCCGGGCTGTTCGAAACGGTGCGCTCCGGCACGGTCGACCGCGCGATCGCGCGCGAGCTGTTCGAGCTCAGCCGCGGGGAGAACGGCAAGCCGGGCGTCACCGGCAACCCGCAGGTGCTGGAGATCGCCCAGGCGCTGCACCGTTACCAGCGCTTGAGCGTCGATCGGCTGAACGACGCCGGCGCCTGGATCGGCAGCTATGACGGCTATGTCAGCCGCACCGCGCATGACCCGGACAAGATCCGCCGGGCGGGCTTCGCGGCCTGGCGCGAGAGCATGCTCGCCACTCTCGACCAGGAGCGCACGCTGGCCGAGGTGGCGGATCCGGAGAAGTTCCTGCGCGGCGTCTACAACGCGCTGATCACCGGCCGGCACTTCACGCCCGAGGGCATGCAGGGCTTCAAGGATCCGGCCTTCACCGGCCCGGGCAACCTGGCCGAGCGGCTGAGCCAGGGGCGCGTCCTGCACTTCAAGTCGGCCGAGAGCTGGATGGATTACCAGGCGAAGTTCGGCCAGGGCACGCTGATCGAGAGCATTCTGCAGCAGCTGACCCAGGCGGCGCGCAACACCGCGCTGATGCGGCAGTTCGGCACCAACCCCAGGGCCGAGCTCGAGGCGGACCTGAAGTGGCTCGGCGAGCGGTTCCGCGACACCGATCCCGAGGGGGTGATCCGGCTCGACGGCCAGCGCAACGGCATCATGAACCGCTTCGCCGAGCTCGACGGCACGGCGATGATGCCGGTCAACCGCCTCGGCGCGCGGATCTCCAGCGGCATCCGCACGGTCGAGAGCATGGCGAAGCTCGGCGGCGTGCTGCTGAGCTCGATCAACGACACCGTGCTGAAGGCGTCGGAGCTGAAGCTGCACGGCGTCGGCTTCCTCGAGGGCTATGCCGACGGCCTGCAGGCGATCGGCCGCGGCCGCGGCAACGGCGAGACGCGGGAGATCATGGATCTGCTGCGCGCCGGCGGCGAGGGCATGAGCCGCTCGATCGCCGCGCGCTTCGACCCAGGCGACACCGCGCCGGGCACCTTGAGCAAAATCGCCAACACCTTCTTCAAGCTAACCGGGCTGACCTACTGGACCGACGCGCAGCGCGCCGGCGCCGAGCTCGTGCTGGCGCGGCACCTCGGCAAGCATCAGGCGATCGACGGGGCGGCGCTGCCGCCGGAGCTCAGCCGCAACCTGCAGGCCTTCGGCATCGGGCCTGAGGAATGGAACGCGCTGCGGCAGGTCGAATGGAAGCAGGCCGACGGCCGCGCCTACCTGACGCCGGATGCGGCGACGCGGTTGAGCGACGAGCAGACCGATCACCTGCTGCGCCTCGAGGCGGGCCAGCCCGGCGAGCAGCGGGAGATCCGGCCGGCCGATCGCGACCGGTTGCGCGAGGACCTGGCGCTGAAGCTGCACGCCTATATCGCCGATGTCGGCGAGGCGGCGGTGCTGCAGCCCGGCGCCAACGAGCGGGCGATCCTGCGCCGCGGCACCCAGCCCGGCACCGTGCTCGGCGAGGCCTTGCGCTTCGTCGGCCAGTTCAAGGCGTTTCCGGTCGCGGTGGTGACCAAGGTGTGGGCGCGGCAGATCCACGGCCAGGACGGCTACGGCGCGATCGCCGGCATCGTGCACCTGATCGTCGCCGGCGCCGCCATGGGCTACGTGTCGATGGCGGCGAAGGACCTGGCCAAGGGCCGCACGCCGCGCGATCCGGCCGACCCCAAGACCTGGCTCGCGGCGCTGGCGCAGGGCGGCGGTGCCGGCATCTATGGCGACTACCTGTTCGGCGAATACTCCCGCTTCGGCCGCTCGGCGCTCGCCTCGCTTGCCGGGCCGGTGTTCGGCCAGGTCGATGACATCGCCGAGCTCTACAACCGCGCGCGATCGGGCGACGATCCGCGCGCGCAGTTCCTGAAGTGGGCGGTCGGCAACACCCCCTTCGCCAACCTGTTCTACACCCGCGCCGCGCTCGACTACCTGGTGCTGTACCAGGTGCAGGAGGCGCTCAACCCCGGCTTCCTGCGCCGCATGGAGCGGCGCATCGAGAAGGAAAACGCGCAGACGTTCTGGCTGCGCCCGAGCGAGGTCGTGCGGTGATCGCGGCGCGCGCTTCCCGGAGTTCAATCCAGGCGCCGGCGGGGCCAGCGCCGCACCAAGCCGCGGAGCGGCGCGGAGGTCAAAGATGACAGTCGAGGTGACCACCTCACGGTGGAGCTATATCGGCAACGGGGTGACGGCGGCGTTCACCTACGACAACCGGATCTTCGCCGACACCGATCTGCTGGTCTACGTCGACGGCACGCTGAAGACGCTGACCACGCACTACACCGTGAGCGGCGTCGATGACGCGGACGGCGGCGAGGTCACCTTCCTGACCCCGCCGGCGGTCGATACCGAGGTGGTGATCGTGCGCGACGTGCCGGCGAAGCAGCTGGCTGCGCTGGCCGACGGCGACGCCTTCCCGGCCGAGGTGGTGAACGCCGCGCTCGACAAGCTGATGGTGGTGGTGCAGCAGGCGCTGGCCCGGGTCGGCCGCACGCTGCGCCAGCCGGACAGCGACGCGGCGGACATCGACGAGCTGCCGGCGAAAGCCGACCGCGCCTCGATGTTCGCCGCCTATGACGCCGACGGCAATCCGATCGCCGCCGCCGGCACCTCGGCCGACCTCGAGCCGGTCTCCGGCTTCATGGCCACGCTGCTCGACGATCCGGATGCGGCGACCGCGCGGGCGACGCTCGAGATCACACTGGCCAATCTCGGCCTCACCGGCGGCGTCCTGATGGGCGTGCAGGTGTTCACCGCCTCCGGCACCTGGAACAAGCCGGCCGGCTGCACCGCGGTCGAGGTTTGGGTGGTCGGCGGCGGCGCCGGCGGCGGCGGCTCGAACATCAGCGCGCTCGGCGGCGGCGGCGGCGGTGCCGGCGGCACTTCCTACAAGCGCATCACCGCAGGCCTGGGGGCGACCGAGACGGTGACGATCGGCGCCGCCGGCGCCGCTGGCGCGGCGGCTGGCGGCGATGGCAATGCCGGCGGCACGTCGAGCTTCGGCGCGCACTGCTCGGCGACCGGCGGCGGCGGCGGCAAGGGCACCGCAGCCACGGCGCTTGGCGGCGTCGGCGGCGACGGCTCCGGCGGCACGCTCAACATGCGCGGCGCGCCCGGCACCAACGGCGCGGCCGATCGCGGCGGCATGGGCGGCTCGTCGCAGTTCGGCGGCGGTGGCGTCGGCGCCAACAACGGCGCCGGCAATGCCGCGGGCAACTACGGCTCTGGCGGCGCCGGCGGCGAGAACGATGGCACCAACCAGCCCGGCGGCGCCGGCTCGGCCGGCCTGGTCATCGTGAAGGAGTACAAGTGATGGCGCGCTTTGCCCGCATCCAGGGTGGCGAGGTTCGCGAGATCCTGCTCGCCGACACGCTGCCGCCCTTTCACCCCGACATCGCCGCGCAGTTCCGCGAGGTCGCCAACGAGGTGCGCGAGGGCTGGACGCTCAACGGCGACTTGCTCGAGCCACCGCCGGCACCGAACCCCGCGCCGGGTGAGGCGGCCGCGCTGCTGGCGGCCGGCGTGCTGGTCGTATTTGCCGCGAACCCGGGGCTTGACGGCATCTATCCGATGGATGCCGAGGCCGAGCGCCGCATCGGCGGGATCCTGAGCGGGTTGGCGAACGGGCTCGGCCTGCCGAAGGGCGCCAACACGGTGCCCTATGCCGAGCTCGACGGCACGGTGCATCTGTTCAGCGCCGATGAGATCAAGGCGCTTGCCGGCGCCATGCGGGATTTCGCCTTCGACATCGAGCAGGCGCTCGGCTTGAAACTCGCGGGACAGCCGGCGGACTGGCCACTGCAGCCGATCGAGATCTCTTAGCAAAAGGGGGGGGCTGAGCATGGCGGAAGGGAACGGCAAGAACGGCGACCTGCCGACCTGGGTCTATCGCGCCGCGCTGGCCTCGTTGGTTGCCGGCGTGCTGTGGATCGGCAACGAGATCCGCGGCGACGTGAAGGTGATCGGCGCCAAGGTAGCGCATCATGACTGGCGGCTCGACCAGCACGAGAAGACGCTGGCGGCGCAGCAGCAGGAGCTGGTGACCGCAAGGGAGAAGGTGCAGGCGCTGTGGGGCCTGCTCGGCCCCGGCGGGGTCGGCCGATGAACGGCGATCTCACCATCCGGCGGCCGGACGGCAGCGAGGTGCTGTTCACCCACCTCGAGATCGCCGACCGCGACACCCGCGAAGGGCGGCTCGCGCCCGGCTTCGCCCAGGCGCTCGCCATGCTCAGGATCAGCTTCGGCCGGCCGATGAAAGTCAACAGCTGCTGCCGCACGCTCCGGCGCAACAACCTGGTCGGCGGCCATCCGCGCAGCTTGCACATCTACGACAGCTCGCCGCACGGCATCGCCGGCGCCTGCGCGATCGACATCGCCACGCCGGACATCCGCTACGCGCTCGACCTGGCCCGCCTGGCGATCGCCGAGGGCTGGTCGGTCGGCGTCAACAAGAGCTTCCTGCACCTCGACCGGCGCGCCGACCACGGCCTGCCGCAGGGACTGTTCGGCTACTAGCCCGCAGTCGAGACGTCTCGACTGCGCAATGCTGAGGGAAATCACATGGCACCGCTCATTCCGATCGCGTTGAGCCTGGCGGCGGAGTTCGCGCCGTCGATGATCCGGCTGTTCGCCGGCGACAGGGCGGCCGACGTCGCCGGCCAGGTGATCGACACGGCGAGGCGCGTCACCGGCACGTCGAGCGAGAGCGAGGCGGCCGAGGCGCTGCGCGCCAACCCCGAGATGCTCTGGCGCTTCCGCCAGGACATGGCGGCGATCGAGCTGGAGACCGAACGGGCCTACCTTGCCGACCGGCAGGATGCGCGTCGGCGTGACGTGGCGCTCGCCCAGGCCGGCCGCCGCAACTGGCGCGCCGACATCATGGTGCTGTCGGCCGCCGGCGGGCTGATCGCCTGCATCCTGGCGATCATGAACTTCCGCAACCAGATGCCGCCCGAGGCGGTCGGCCTGATCAGCACCGTGGCCGGCATCTTCGGCGCCTGCCTCAAGGACGCCTTCAGCTTCGAGTTCGGCTCGAGCCGGTCGAGCAAGGACAAGGATCAGATCCTAGCCAGCCTCACCAAATAGCGCGCTATGCTGGCGGCGTATGCCGCGCGCCGCCAGCCCGAAGCCCGCCGAGCTCCCGCCCTTCATCGCGCCGCAGCTTGCCCAGCTCGCCGATCGCGTGCCGCTGGGCGACAGCTGGATCTACGAGGTGAAGTACGACGGCTACCGCTGCATCGCCGCGACGCGCGGCGACCAGGCCAGGCTCTACACCCGCACCGGCCAGGACTGGACCAAGCGCCTCGGCGACGTGCCGCGGGCGCTGGCCGCGCTCCGGCTCGCCGGCACGCTGATCGACGGCGAGATCTGCGTGCTCGACGCGCACGGCCGCAGCTCCTTCCCGGCGCTACAGGCGGCGCGCGGCCGCGGCCTGGTCTACGTGGTGTTCGACCTGCTGGTGGAGCGCGGCCGCGACATCCGGGCGCTGCCGCTCATCGAGCGCAAGGACCGGCTGCGCCGCCTAGTCGAGCCGGCCGGATCCGGCCTGCCGCTGCTCTACGCCAGCCACAGCGCCGGCGATGGCGAGCGGGTATTCGCCACGCTCTGCGCGATCGGCGCCGAGGGGATCATCGCCAAGCGCTCCGATAGGCCCTACGTCTCCGGCAAAGGCCGCGACTGGCGCAAGGTGAAGTGCCCGGGCTACCGTAGGGCGGCTATCAGCGAGACCCTCTAGAAACGCTCCTAATGCGGTCCTAGGGGCATTTGACCTTTCACGTGAAACAATCGACGACGCCCGCCGCGCCGGTCGCCCCAACTGTCTCACTTGACGCGGTGATCAAGGACTTAGTAGACACGGAAGTGAGACAGCAAATTGAAATCACTGGGCCGCCCGCGATCTCTTAATCAGCGGGTCGAAGGTTCGAGTCCTTCACGGCCCACCATACTTGTCCTTGTGCGGCAGGTATTTCCTCGATCCGGACGAAAAGCACGCAGAGCGAACAAGTGCGACAGTGGAAATCACTGGGGAACTTTGCGTGCTTTTTCGTTCCAGAGCGGGTTGCTGGCGCGCGCTTCGCGGCACCGCGCAGCGAGCAGGCGGAACATGCGCCGTTCCTTCTGCTGGGCGGTCAGGTGAGCGCAGCCGCCAGGTTCGCGGAGACAGAGGGGATCGCCGAGCTCGGCCAGGTTGCAGCCGCCGTGGCCGCGGCGCGGGCAGGTGTTGGTCACGTCGGCTTGATGACCGTGCGCTCGCCGGTGCCGAGGTGGATCGTGTACGGCTCTTGACCCGGCGCGACGACCAGCAGGTGCTCGTCGTCGAGCGTGCGCCAGGTGGCGCCAGCGGGGAGCTCGGCGACGAAGCGCCAGTAGCGAGCGTCAAAGCCGGTGTCGGGCGCGCGCGGAGGGGGAAAGTCGGCCGGGTCGACCTTGCGCAACGCTGCGAACGCGAAGCGTCCGGCCAGCCGGGTGCCGGCCGCGTCGGTCCACTCGGCCTTGATCGGCGTCAACGGGTGATCGAATAGCCCGGTAACCTGCATGGGCGGGCTGCCGTCCTTGAGTGCAACCCAGTCGCCGATCGCGATCTCGTCGCTCATCCCTGCTTGCCGGCCGCATTGAGCACTGTCGCCACCGCTACGTCAGCTGTAACCTCGAACCATTCGCCCTCTCGGCGCCAGGCGTCCAAGCTTTTATGTGCTTGCCGCTCAACGTCCAAAGCACGGCGATGAGTTCGGAGGAAAAAGACCAAGACGAGCCTCACGCCGTTCGCGGTTTGCAACGCTCGCAAGCGCCTATCCGGATGGTCAGCAACACCGATCTTCTGGAGGTTCCCGCCGGTGATCACATACACGCCAGGGCGGAAAGACGCGGAAAGTGGCGCAGCTTCTGACGGCGTCGGAAGCGCCGGATGCGGAGCCAACTCCAAGTTCGACACTCCCTGCGCCGGCGTGGGGCCGCCAGCCAACCAATGATCAAACGCTAGCTTCGGAAAGCGCTTCGCTCTACCTAATCGGATAACCGGAGCGCCAAGCTTAATAAGCTCGTCCAACGTCATGCCAGCGCGCGCAACCGCCTCATCAGGCAAGTAGCAAAGGGAGCTCATCCCTGCCCGCCTTCCTTCGCTTCCGCCGCCAGGCGCTCCTTGATGCGGTAAGCATTCAGCGCCGCGACGCATAGCGCGAGAGCGGGCGTTTTGGCCCATGCCGCCATGCTCGGCCCCACGACACAGCGATAGACTGTTCCGTCGGCCATGCGCGCCGTGTCCAGGTGCCAGCCGTCCCCCTCCGGCACTAACGTCAGCGCCGCGTCGATGCTGGCGGTGTAAGCTGGCGGCGTGATGCGCTGCCCTAGCGGCTTTCCCCACCCGAGCAGCGCGTAGCGCCAGTCTTCAATCTCGCAGTCGAGGGCATACGCCGGACCCGTTGCCTTCTCCAGCATCTCGATCAGCGCCGTCAGCGAAGCCGGTTCTGACATCAGGAATTCTGCTCCTTCGCTTCCGCCGCCAGGCGCTGCTCGAAGGCGCCGCGGGCGAGCTTCCTGGTGCGCAGGAGGTAATGCTCCAGGATCTGGTTGACTGTCGCAAGGCTGTGGCCGGTGATCGCGGCGATGCGCTCGACGTTGACGTTGGCCTCGGCCAGGCGGGTCACCGCGGTGTGGCGCAGGTGCTTGAACTGCAGGGTGTCGAGCTCGCGGGCGAGCTCGACCTGGCCGGCGTTCGCCGCGGCGACGACGGCGTAGAACCGCAGCTCGGCCAGCATGTGGCGGAAGGTGTGCTCGTTCCACGGCTTGCCGGTGAGCTCGTGCAGCACCAGCTCCGGCGGCAGCGCGATCGGCGCCACCTTCGCGGCGGCCTGGCGGCCGAGCTGCCGGGCGATCTCCTCGCCGCGGCGCGCCATCAGCGCCGGCACGACGGAGATGGGGAGCGGCGCCACCGCGCCGGTCTTGTTCTGCTCGACGATCAGGTCGCCGACCAGATCGAGCTCGCGCGGCAGCTTGAGAATGTCGCCCTCGCGCTGGCCGAGCCATTCGTTCAGCACGATCGCCGTGCCGATCGAGTGCCAGCCGAGCGCGTCGGCCGCGGCGACCATGGCATCGACCGCCTGGCGCGACCAGATGCGCGGCCGCGGCCGGTTCGAGCGGATGCCCGGCTTCTCGAACGGGTTCTTCTCGAGCTTCGGCGCGCCGGGCAGGCGCGGCGCCCAGTTCCACACCAGGCGGGCGACGCGGATCACCGCGGCGGCCATGGCCGGCTTGGCCGGGCGCATCTCGCTGTAGAATTCCTCGGCGTCCTGCGCGTCGATCGACGCCGCCGGATCCTCGCCGGCCCATTCCTCGATCAGCGCCAGGCACTGCTCGTAGTCGCGCCGGGTCTTCGCCGCCAGGTCGCGGAAGAAACGCGACTTGCGATAGGCTGATATCAGCGCCGCGACGGTGCCGGGCTGCGCGCCCTTGAGCCTTGCCGGCGCGTGGCCGGGCGCGGCGCCGCGGCGCCACTGCTCGAGCTCCTTGTTGCGCGCGTCGCAGGCGCGGAAGGCGGCGAGCTCGCGCGCCGCCGGATCGGCCTCCGCGCCGTCGAGCCGCTGCGAGCGCCAGCCGGCGGCCTGGAGCGCCGGCGTCGGCTTCCAGAAATAGCGCTTGCCGCCGCGCCCGGGCTTGATGTTGAGGAACCTCAGGTCGAGCTGCCCCACGTTCCGCATGTGCCGCCTCCCGCTGGGGTCAGTGAACGCCGGGCGCGGCTGGCGGGTCAACCTGGTCGGCGATGCGGTCGAGATGCAGTGAAGCGCGGATTGCATGCTCGCCGGCGGCGCGAAGCAGCTCGACGCGTTGCGCCGGATCGAAGTGATGCAGCAGCTCGGCAAGGACGCCGGCAACGGCGCCGAGCGCGAGGTTGAGCGCGGTCGCCTGGTCAACGCCGAGCGCCTGAACCTCGGCGATCGCCTTGCGCAGCTGCTCGCTGCTGCCGCAGGTGTAGACGGAGAAGATGTTGCAGGCCGGGTAGATCTTGTCGCCGAGATGGTCGGCGATGCTCTTGCTCTCATCGGTCATTGGCAACCCCCTGCTGGCGTTCGGCGATCTGCTTGGCGCGCTGGCGCCGGCGCTCGCGGCGCGCGACGAGCTCCGGATCCTCGCCGGCGGCCGGCGGCGGGGCGGTCTGCTCGCCGCGCAGGAAGGCCTCGACCTTGTCGGCCGGCCACACCATCGGCCGGCCGGGCAGCGGCAACGGCGCCGGGAAGCCCTTCGCCGCGAGCAGGTCGCGGTTGTTGTAGATCCAGTCGCAGGTGCGGCGCAGCTTCGGCGCCAGGTCCTTGACGGTGTAGTTCACTCGCCGCTCCATCCGCGCTCGGCCAGGTCGCCGAGCGGCGAGCCGGCCGGCGCAATCTCGTACTGGATCGCCGTGGCGATCTGCCGGGCAGTGACGGCCCCGGCGCCCTTGTTGTGCGGGTGGCGCAGGGCAAGTTGCAGGTTGGAGAAGATCAGCCACCACTGCCAGCGCGTGAACGTGACTGTGAGGCGGTCGGTCTGATCGAGCGCCAAGTCTTTCAGCGCGTCGAGCTGCTCGGCTTCGGTGCTCATAGGATGTCCGGCTCCTTGGCGATGGCGGCGACGAGCGCGCGGAAGCTGGCGGGATCGACGGCGGCTAGCTGCACGCGGCGCTTGCGGCGATGCAGCCAGGCCTCGGCGGTGCGGGCGTCGAGCTCCTTGAACTCCGCCAGCGTGAAGCCGTGCGCGGCGGCGATCGAGCGCGCCTCCCACTCGGCGATCATGGCTTCGCCTTGCGCAGGTAGGCGCGCACCGCTTCGCGGTCCTCGGCCGGCACCTCGGTTTCGATGAAGCGGCAGGTGAGGCAGAGCGGCGCGGGATCCGGCAGCTGGAACACCATCATGTCGAAACCGCAGCTCTGGCAGGTGAACTCGGCGACGCCGTTGGCGTGGCGGAAGGCGACCACCTCAGCCATGCGCCGGCGCCTTCTGCTGCTCGAGCACGCCGAGGCCGTGATGGCGCGCGAGCTCGGCGAGCCCCGCGGCGGTGATGCCGGCGCGGTCGCCGGCGGGCACGATGGCGAGGTAGCCGGCGCCGACCAGCGCCATCACGGCGTTGGCGTGGTGCGGCCCGGCGTTGCCGTGCCAGCGGCCGTTGTGGCCGCGCCACAGGCCCGACGGCAGCGCCGCGTCCTCGAGCGCGGCGAGGGTGCGCGGCTTCACAGCCAGCCCTCACGCTCGATCCGTCGCGCGGCGTGAACGCCTTCGACGGTCGGCCACGCCCGCTTCGCCTTGCTGGCGACTTCGTGATCGAGGGTGACCAGGCCGGCGCGCGCCAAGGTCTCGACGGTGCGCGGGGCACAGCCCTCGCCGAACGAAATGCCGCAGGGCCGCCACAGCCCGAAGCGCGTCCTTTCCAGGCCGCCAGCCATGTAAGCCCGGTGCATCCACAGGCGCTGCGTGCGCGTCATGATGCCGGCACCTCGGCGAGCATCGTCAGCGCCTCGGCGGGCGTGAGCGGGTCGGGCCCATGGAACTCGGCCAGCGCGGCGAGGCCCGCGGCGGTGATGCCCGCGCGGTCGCCGGCGGGCACGATGGCGAGGTAGCCGGCGCCGACCAGCGCCATCACGGCGTTGGCGTGGTGCGGCCCGGCGTTGCCGTGCCAGCGGCCGTTGTGGCCGCGCCACAGGCCCGACGGCAGCGCCGCGTCCTCGAGCGCGGCGAGGGTGCGCGGCTTCATGCCAGCACCTGCTCCAGCAGGCGCAGCGCCTCGAGGGGCGAGATCGTGCCGCGGATGCCGTCGACCTGGTCGACATAGGATTGCGCCCAGTTCGGCAGGAAAGACCGCGTCCCCGTCGAACTCGGCGATCTCGGAATGCACGCGGACATCGACATGGCCACGCTCGCGCAATGCACAGGCGATCGGGCAGAGGCAGGCGTGGAGCGGGTGCAGCTCGAAATCCTCCGGCATCGCGCGGAGGGTGTCGGCGAGCTGCTCGGGCGTGAGCGGAAAGGCGCTCATGCCGCCGCCTCTTGGCCAGTCGAGACGTCTCGACTGGCGACACGCAGCTGGGCGCGCAGCGCGCGCAGGTCGAGGAGCTCGCGCCAGTCGCGGCGGTAGCGGGCGCGGTGGCTGCGCAGGGTGGCGAGATCGCGCTCGATCCGCTGCCTGGCGCGCTGGCGCAGCCAGGGGTCGAGCGTGCTGCCGGAGGCGGGCAGCGTCAGGCTGCGCTGCCAGCGCCGGATGTGGCCGATCAGGTGGCGGATGCTGCCGCGCAGGTGCGACACCCGGCCGCAGAGGTGGTTGATGCGCTGCTGCAGCGCATCGCCCTGGGGCGCCTGGCGCGGCTTCACGGCCGAAACCAGTCGATCGCGTCGAGCGCCCAGGCGTAGCCGAGCGCGACGAGGCCGGCGCCGAGCAGGCCGCCGAGGGTCGGCAGCAGGTAGAACCGGACGCGGTTTCGCAGGCGCACCAGCCGGCGGCGGCGCGCCTGGTGGGTGTGCCCGATCACGACGAGCAGGCTCATGTGTGAACCCCTGGCCCGCCAGCAACAGCGGGACCGTTGAGGGCCGGCGGCAGGGCAGCACTGCCGCGGGGGGTCTCGCGAGCTCGCCGCGCGAACCGCCGGCCCGGGGTCTTGTCGGGCACTGTCGCGGCCCGGCGTCTCGGCCCCTCCCCCAGCCAGGGGTGAGCGGGGCGCATCCTAATCCATTTCGGACTGAAACAGCAAGCCACATTTATGCGCCGGTTGATGTCCCGAATGTGTAACAGGCGAAATTCGATTTGGGACAAGCAGTTGCACGCCGCGAGGATTGGGCAAATGCGCGCATTGACGGTTGCCGCCGGGCTGCTGCTGTCCGCCGCGGCGGCCGCGGACACCATCAGCGGCCCGGCCCGGGTGATCGACGGCGACACGCTGCTGATCGGCAAGCAGCGCGTGCGATTGCAGAACGCGCATGCCCCCGAGCGTGGCGAGCCGGGCGGCAGCGAGGCCACCGCCGCGCTCAAGGCATTGGTCGTCGAGCAGCTGGTGGTGTGCGAAGCCCGCGCCCGCGACCGCTATGCCCGCATGGTGGCGCGCTGCTCGATCGGCGAGCGGGATCTCGGCCACACCATGGTGGCGGCCGGGCTGGCGGAGAAGCGCGGGAGGCGCCGGTGATCCGGTTTCTTGCCGGCCTGCTTGCTTATGCCGTCACTCCGTTGAGCACGACAACGCGCGTTTACCTCGAGCGGGCGCTGATGAGCTACGACATCCGCTTGCCACGCCCATGCCTGCAGGAACTTGCGGACGAAGCTGTGCGCTCGGAGAAGCTTGTCGCCGAGCTGAGCAATGGAAGCTGGCGCGGCCAGCTAACCACGGGTCTCGACGTCACCGCGAGCTGGGTGGCACACGCGCTGGGCAGGCTGTCGATGGAAGACCCGCCCGCACAACACGTGCTGAACATCCTTCGCCGCCACGGCGTGATCCGGAGCAACCCCGACGCGCCGAGCGGCAAGCTGCTGCTCAAGCGGGCGATCGCCCGGCACGGGGTCGACAGCTGGAAGTTCACCGAGCCAGTTCTGGCTGCGATCGGCGCGGTGGTCGAGCGAAGGGCGGATGCTGGTGAACCCGGTCTGAGCCGAGAGGAGATCGCGGACATGCTCGCCGCGATCATGGTTGCGCAGCTCACTGGCGCCCGCAACGTGCTGGCCGACGCTGCGCCGCCGACGATCGTCGCGCATGTGCGCGGCATGCTCGTAACCGCCGGGCTCGTCCTGCCTATTCCGGCCGCTCCGCCCGTTCGACCCGGCCCAGGATAAGGCCGAGATCGGCGGCGTCGGAGCGGTATTGCACCGGCCGGTCGCGCGGCGCCAGGTCCTGCTGGATCTCGTGAAAGTCGGCAGACACCATGGGCCGGCGCAGCGCCACGCCGTGGCGGATGTGCCGGTTGCGCGTGCGGGTGACCAGCGTCAAGGAGCCATCGACCGCCTGGTCGAGCAGACCGACCAGGATCTCCTGCAGGTCACCGGCCGCCAGGTTCGTTGAGAAGATCTTGACGATGAACTTGGTGCGGCCGTCAACCGGCAGCTCGCCGCCGAGATGCTCGGTGCGGCGCGCCATCAGCACGGTGCCCGGCGGATAGATCAAGTCGGCGCTGTCGTCGGCGACCAGCGCGCCGAAGCACTGCTCCGGCTCGGCCACCGGGCGGGCGGGGCGCATGTAGCCGAGCGGCTTCCGCGGCTCGAGCTCGTCGCTGTCCACCGGTCCGCCGAAGGCGGCGATGCGGTAGCGGATCGGGATTGGCATGTCCTGCTCGCCCAAGATCGCCCCCGTTGGAACCTCCAGCGCGCCGGCGAACCGCTTGAGCTGCTCGACCTTCAGCTGGTGCTTGCCGGTTTCCAGCTTGCCGACCTCGGTCTGGCTGATGCCGACCTGTGCGGCGAGCTCCTCCTGCGACAGGCCGCGCAGCGAGCGCAGCTCCCGCAGGCGGTTAGGGTATTTGATGCCTGGCTTCGGCGTCGAGAGCGGACGACCCATGCGAACTGCATAGGCGCGTCCGGCCTGAAACCCTCCATCGTTAATGGCCGGTAACACCTTGACATTGTAATCCGCATAGGACTAAAACGCACTACCACATCTCGTATGGCTAGGCTGAGGGGCCACCAGATCGTGATGACAAATTGGACTAGCCGTTGATGCGGCTACGTGAATTCCGCATCCGCCAGGGGAAGACCCAGGCCGAGGCGGCGCGCGAGCTGCAGATCAGCCAGGCGGCCCTGGCGAAGATCGAGCTTGGCCGGCGCCAGCCGCGCACCCGCCTGCTGCATCGCATCCTGCTGTGGTCGGGCGAGCAGGTGCAGCCCAACGATTTTCTCGAGCTGCCTGAGCGAGCGCTTGGGGGGGCTGAGCCCCTGGCCGCGGCTGGGGGTGGCGGCTCGGCCGGCGGCGCGGTCCCCGCGGCCGCGCCGCCGGTTGCGGTGGCTCTGGCGGAAAGCGAGGCGGCATGAGCGACGCGCGCGTCATCGCCGCTGGGTTGACCTTGCCGCCGCGGCTTCGGCGGCTGGTCGCGCGCCATCAAGCACCTCACGTGCCGCAGCAAGGAACGCTTCGCTCACAGCCATCGCCTCGAACTTGGCAAGCACGCCTTGCTCGGCTGATCGCACGGTTGCCGGCATGGCGGCGCCGTCGGGGTGCGCCAGGATGAGCGCGTTCACCAGCGCCTGCAGCGCGACGATGCGCCCGGCCAGGTCGTCGAAATCCTCCGGCGTCACCGGTTCGCGCTCGGCCATCCCTGTCCTCCCCTGCCCGACCAAGCCTAGCAGAGGTGCCCTATGAGCGTGATCGCGCGGCTGGTGATCGGCGAAGGCGAGCATTGGGAGATCGAGGGCGCGCCGGCCGACGTGGCGGCGCTGCGCCTCGGCCTGGTCGGGGCCGCATAGCTATGGCCGCGGCGCCGTACTGGATCTGCGAGCGCAACGGGGTGGAGCTCGGGCGCAAGCCGAACCGGCCGGCGGCGATGAACGTGATCGACCGCGACCCGACCTTCAAGCACCGGCCCGGCGCGGCGCGGGTCTATCACCTGAAGACCGGCGAATGCTGGCGCCGCACCGATCGCGGCTGGTTCGAGACCGAGCGCGTGGCGACGCCGGCGATGCGGGGTGCGGCATGATCGCGATCGCGAGATACCTGCGCGACCTCTGCACCAACGACACCTATGGCGCGCGCCTGCGCGAGGATCTCGCCGGCCGATTGATGACATGGGTTATCGTGGTGCCGTTCTGCGTCTTGGCGGCGGCGGTGCTCTGGCTGTCGATCGTCGGGTTCGGTTACTTCCTCTGCCTTTTGCTCGCGGGTCGGGTCGTCATCCAATGACCGCGCCCCGTCCCGCCATCCCGCTCGACCAGCTCGTGCAGATGCTGGCCGATCGCGTCGTGGCGCTGTGCCAGCGGCTGCTGCCGGCGGGGCATCGCGAGGGCGCCGAGTGGATCGAGGCGCGGCGCAAGGACGGCGGGCTCGGCGACAGCATGCGGGTGCACCTGGTCGGCGCCCGCGCCGGCGTGTGGAAGCATTTCGCCGCCGATCGGGCCGGCGATGCGCTCGACCTGGTCGCCTATCTCGCCACCAACGGCGACAAGAAGGCGGCGGTGAAATGGGCGCGCGCCTGGCTCGGCCTCGACCAGGCCGACCCGTTGACGCTCGAGCGCGCGCGGGCCGAGGCGGCAGCGAACGCCGCCGCGGCGCAGCGCGCCGACCGGGCCGAGCGCGAGAGGAAGCGCCGCGCCGCCTTCGCGCTGTTCGTCGGCGCGCAGTCGAGCCTCAAGGGCACGCCGGCGGATCTCTACCTCAAGGCGCGCGGGCTCGACCTCGGCCGGCTCGGCCGGCAGCCGCGCGCGCTGCGCTTCCACCCGGCGCTCAAGTACATCGAATGGGACAAGGCGACCGGCGAGGTGAAGCTCGAGGAGCGGTTCCCGGCGCTGATCGCCGCGGTGAACTCGCCGGAGGGGCCGCAGCTCACGGTGCATCGCACCTGGCTCGAGCACTATGACGGCGCCTGGCGCAAGGCGCGCGTCGCCGAGCCGAAGAAGACCTTCGGCCCCTATGCCGGCGGGCTGATCCCGATCTGGCGCGGCGCGAGCGGCAAGAGCCTGCGCGAGGCGCCGGCCGGATCCGAGCTGTTCATCACCGAGGGCATCGAGGACGCGCTCACGGTGGCGATCGCCTGCCCGCTGCATCGCGTGGTCGCGGCGGTGAGCCTCGGCAATCTCGCGGCGATCCACCTGCCGGCGCAGATCGAGCGCGTCACCATCGTGGCGCAGAACGACAAGGAGCCCGAGGCGATCGCCGCGCTCGACCGCGCGGTGCGCCGGTTCCTGGCCGACCGGCGGCGGGTGTTCGTGGCGAAGCCGCCGGCCGAGGTGAAGGACGTCAACGATCTCATTCGCGGAGGAGCGGCGGCATGAGCACGGCGCGCGTGATTGAGCCGGACAGCGTCTGGCACCTGGCGCCGGAGGCGGCGCGGCGCGCGCTGATCGAGGGGTTGATCGACGGCACGTGGCGACGGCCGCCGCGCACCGAGTACGAGGCGGCCGGCGTCACCGAGCAGCTCAACTACCAGCGCGGCCGGCTCGCCGCCGCGGCCTGCATCGCGCGCGGCGTGGCGCTGCGCGGCGAGCCCTCGGCCGCCGACGCGCAGTTCGCCCTGCTGGTCGCCCGCCGCGCGGGGGTGCTGGAGTGAGCCGGCCGCTCGCGCTCGACCTGTTCTGCGGCGCCGGCGGCGTCTCCGTCGGGCTCGAGCGCGCCGGCTTCGAGGTGATCGGCGTCGATATCCGGCCGCAGCCGCGGCACAGGGGGGGGCGCTTCGTGCAGGCTGACGCGCTCAACCCGCCGTTCGACCTGGCGCGCTTCGACTTCGTGTGGGCGTCGCCGCCGTGCCAGGAGTACATCCCCCAGAGCAAGCTGAAGCCGGGCGATCTGCTGGAGCCGACGCGGCAGCTGCTCAAGCGCGCGCGGCTGTGGTGCATCGAGAACATCGCCAGGTCGCCGGTGCGTCCGGATCTGGTGCTCGACGGCGACATGTTCGGCCTCAACACGCATCGCAGACGGCACTTCGAGCTGAACTTCTTCTGCCTCGCTCCGCCGCCCAACCGCAGGTTCGGGCCGATCAGCCGGCCTGGCTCGGTGACCGTGGTAGGGCGACCAGGCGGCACATCGTGGCGAATGAAGGACGGCCGAGGCCGGCGGATGCCGCACGGGCTGATCGCTCAATGGCGCGACGCCATGGGCATCGACTGGATGATCGGCCGCGAGATCAAGAACGCCATCCCGCCGGCCTATGCCGAGTTCATCGGCCGTGCGGCGATCGCGCGGCTCGGCGCGCGCGGGGCGGCGGCATGACCGAGCCGAGCGACAACGTCGTGCGCCTGGTCGTGGAGGGCCGCGAGGAGATCGCGCCGCGCTTCGAGGACGATGCCGACGATCGGCACGGCGGCGATGGCGGCGGCTGGAGCGGCGAAGGCCTGCCGCCGGCGTTCCCGGTGCAGCCCCTCGGCAAGAGCGGCAAGACCTACTGGTACCTCAACGCCATGCGCGAGCTCGAGCCGCTGACCGCGCAGGAGCATGGGCGGTTGCATCTGCTCGGCTTGATGTGCGGCAACGAGGCGCTGCTGTATCGGTTCTGGCCCAGGCTCGGCAAGGAGAGCCGCGGCGGCGAGCGGGCGATCGTCGGCTGGCGGCCGGAGCTGGTGGCCGAGACGCTGATGGGCGCCTGCGCGCGCGCCGGGATCTGGGACGTGGTCAACCGGGTGCGCGGCACCGGCGGCTGGCTCGGCGAGCTCGGCGAGCTGGTGCTGCATTGCGGCGATGCGATCTACCGCTCGGCGCCGCCGGCGACCAGCCTGCCGCCGATCGCCGGCGACCCGGTGCCGCGGCAGCCGGGGCAGCTCGGTCGCTTCGTCTATCCGGCGGCCGCGCCCGCACCCAGGCCGGCCGAGCAACGCGTCGAGGGCGGCGAGGATGGGCCGGGCGCCAAGCTGCTGCGCGTGTTCGGCACCTGGAACTGGCGGCGGGAGTGCGACGCGCATCTGCTCCTAGGCTGGACGGTCGCCGGCATGCTCGGCGCGGCGCTCAAGTGGCGGCCGATGGTGTGGACCACCGGCGATGCCGGCACCGGCAAATCGACGTTGCATGACTGGCTGAAGGAGATCCTCGGCGCGCCGCAGGGCTTGCTCGACGTGGTCGATACCTCGGCCGCGGGCCTGTGGCAGTCGGTGAAGCAGAGCTCGCAGCCGGTTGCGGTGGACGAGCTCGAGGCGGATGCCGACGACCGCAAGCAGCAGGCGGTGATCAAGCTGGCGCGGCTTGCGGCGTCGGGCGGCGTGATCCTGCGCGGCGGATCCGACCATGGCGCGACCGAGTTCTCGGCGCGCAACTGCTTTCTGTTCACCTCGATCCTGATCCCGCCGCTGCGCTCGGCCGATCGGCAGCGCATGGCGATCCTCGAGCTCGACCCCTTGGGCCGCGGCACCACGCCGCCATCGCTGGTGCCGGCCGACGTTCAGAAGATGGGCCGCGAATTGCGCCGGCGCCTGCTCGACCAGTGGCCGCGCTACGGCCGCACGCTCGAGCTGTTCCGCCAGGCGCTGGCCAAGGGCGGGCATAGCGGGCGCCAGGCCGACCAGTGGGGCACGCTGCTCGCCTGCGCCGACCTGGCGCTAAACGACTGGTCGGAGCCGGACGGCGACGAGCTCGCCAACTGGGCGGAGCGCCTGGCGCTCGGCGGCCTGCACGAGGTGAGCGACGACGCGCCGGACCATGAGCGATGCCTCGAGCACCTGCGCTCGGTGCCGATCGACGCGTTCCGCGGCGGCTTGCGCCAGACGCTGGGCACGGTGATCGCCGAGGCCGCGGGGCTGCGCGAGACGCCGGAGGATGCGACCGACACCGCCGGCGCGCAGAAGACGCTCGGCGCCTTCGGCGTCAAGGTGGTGACCTGGGACGATGGCAAGGCCTACGTCGCGGTGGCGAACAACCACCAGGGCCTGGCCGTGCTGTTCGCCGGCACCCATTGGGCCGGGCGATCGGGCGCGATCGGCGTGTGGGTGCAGGCCTTGCGGCGCGTGCCGGGGCACATCCTGCCCGCCAGCCCGCTGCGCTTCGCCGGCGTTTCCGCGCGGGCCACGCTGGTGCCGATCGACCGTATGCTCGGATCGCGGGCCGAGCATGGCGAGGCGCAGGCGTGAGCCGGCCGATGGCACGCGGGCCAGGCCGCTGCGGCGGCGAAGCCGCCACTGGCAAACCACTGTCGCGCGCGCCAGCGCGCGGCCGCTTCATCCTCTAACCGCCGGACCGACGATGCCGCTCAGCACGCGTCCATACCCTCGGCCGGCCCGGCGCCCCGACCCATGGGCATCGAGCAAGCCGCAGCGGCGCGGGCTTGTGTGCCGTATTGGGTCAGGGGGTGCGACGCTTGCGACACCGCTGCGACACCTGATGTGGCAGCGATTGCCTAGGCCGGCCAAGGCCTTACACGACCTGCGACAGTTGCGACGCTAGACGGCCTCGCGTAACGCGCACGCGCGCGCGCATGCGGAGGGCGATGTGGTGTCGCAAGTGTCGCAATCGTTACAGACAGAGGAATAGGTAATGAGTTCAGGCCTTTGTCTCCCGATCTTGCTGCGACGGTGCCGTAACGCACCGTTACAGGCCTTTGTTTATTGGGGTGATATTCGGTGAGTGGCGAGCGGGCAGCGCTGCAGGTCGCGCTCGACCAGCTCGGCGACGAGGAGCCGGAGCAGCTCGGCCTGTTCGAGCCGGCGCAGACCGAGCTCGGCCGCGTCATGCAGGGCGCGCGGCGCGGGCGGGGCCGGCCGCCTGGCGCGCGCAACAAGCGGACGGAGCGCACGGTGGCCTGGCTGCTCGGCAAGCACCGGGATCCGCGCGAGGTGCTGCTCGAGATCGCCGAGGCCAATCCGTTCGACCTGGCGGCCGAGTTCGGCTGCACGCCGCTCGAGGCGCTGCAGGAGAAGCGCCACGCGGCGACGGCGGTGCTGCCCTACGTCGCCGAGCGGCGGCCGATCGCCATCAACCTGGACGGCAAGGTCGTGCACCTGGTGCTCGAGGCGCCGAAAGCCGACCAGGCGCTGGCCGAGGACGGCACCATTGAAATCATTGGGGAAATCGTCCCCGGCGAAGGCGAGTGAGACAGCGCATGTTCCCCAGCACTTGGAAACCAAAGGGCTTTTCCGCTTCCGCCGCTGATCGCCGATCAGCCGGCGCGGCGCCGACCCACCCCCCTATCGCGACCCCCGGGGGGCCCCCCCGCGGCCGCACCCGCCCTGCCTGCCCCCCAGGCCCGCGCAATTTTTGCCGCGGAAGTCAGATTGACGCGATCGCGGGCCGGGGGCGGCACCGAAAAATTCCCGACCCTTGCCGCGGGGCTGGGCGATCATTGCGCAGCCGAGACGTCTCGGCTGCGGGGCGCAGCCGATGAGCGCGCTCGAGCTGCGCTACAAGCCGCCCGGCCCGGTCGGGGCGGGGTTCCTGCAGTCGAACGCCTTCGTGCGCGCGATCATGGGGCCGATCGGCAGCGGCAAGACCAGCGTGTGCATGGTCGATCCGGTCTACCGCGCGATGCGCCAGGCGCCCTCGCCGATCGACGGCGTGCGCCGCTATCGCTTCGTCGCAGTGCGCGACACCTATCCGAACCTGTGGTCGACCACGATCCCTAGCTGGCAGCAGTGGTTCCCGCCGACCATGGGCAAGTGGAACGCCGCCTCGCCCCCGAGCCATGAGATCGAGTTCGAGGTGAAAGGCCTCGGCCGCGTGCACTTCGAGGCGGAGTTCCTGGCGATCGGCGAGCACCGCGTCGAGGACGTGCTGCGCGGCAAGGAGGCGACCCAGTTCTACCTCAACGAGATGGACCTACTGCCGCCCGAGGTGCTCGACTACTGCACCGGCCGCGTCGGCCGCTACCCGGGCGCGGTGCATGGCGGCGCCACCTGGTACGGCGTCACCGGCGATCTCAACGCGCCCGACGACGAGAACTACGTCTACAAGAAATTCGTCGAGGAGCTGCCGGAGGGCTGGCGCTTCTTCCGCCAGCCCTCCGGCCTCGCCGCCAACGCCGAGAACCTGGCCAACCTGGTGGCCGGCTACTACCAGCGCCAGATGGCCGGCAAGGACGAGTGGTACGTCCGCCGCTTCATCAAGAACGAGTTCGGCTACAGCCGCGAGGGCAAGCCGGTCTACAGCGATTTCAGCGACGCCATCCACGTCGCCAGCCAGGAGCTGCTCCCGGTGAAGGGCCTGCCGCTCACGCTGGGCATGGATGCCGGCCGCACGCCCTCGGCCGTCGTGCTGCAGGAGATGCCGAACGGCCAGATCCGCGTGCTCGACGAGCTGGTCGAGAGCGACATGGGCGCCAAGCGCTTCGGCGAGCGCATCGCCCGCCTGCTGGCGGAGAAGTTCAAGGGCTTCGAGTTCAAGCTGTTCAGCGACCCGGCGAGCCACATCGCCGGCGACCAGGATGAACGCGCCTGGGCGCAGATCGTCGGGCACGAGATCAAGGCGCGGGTGCGCGCCGCGCCCGGCAACAACGAGATCGAGCTCCGCCTCGAGGCGGTGCGCACCCAGCTGCAGAAGGTGATCGAGGGCGCGCCGATGCTGCTCTTGAGCCCGAAATGCAAGGTGCTGCGCAAGGGCTTCAACAGCGGCTACCGCTTCCGCCGCAGGAAGGTGCCGGGCAGCGCCGCCTACGACGACACCCCGGAGAAGAACGAGTACAGCCACCCGCACGACGCCCTGCAATACGCGGTGTTGGGCTTGGGCGTGCACGTCGAGCTCACCGGCCGCAAGCGCCGCACCGAGAACCGCGCGCGCCCGGCGACGGCGGAGATGGATTGACGCTTCAGGAGGAGGACGAACATGCAGAACCAGGATCAGGACGATGCGAAGCGCGCGCCAGGCGGCGAGGCAATGACCGTCTCCGTGGATTGGGAGCGGCGCTGCTATCGGCAAATGCACATCGCCGAGGCATGGCACAGGCAGCTGCTCGAGACGCAGCGCCTGGCGATCGAGCGCTCGGCCGACATGGAAGCCGAGCGCAACGCGCACTGGCGGACGCGCGAAAAGCTGCTGGAGGTCGAGAAGCACGCCCGCGCCGGCGATGAGCTGATCGCCAAGCAGGCCGAGCGGATCAAGCACCTGGAGGGGCTTATCCTCGAGCAGGCGACCGCCGTGAAGCCTGCCGCAACCAAGCGCAAGCGCTGATGGGCCTGCGCGGTCCCAAGCCGGAGATCGACACGCAGGCGGTGCGCGCGCTGCGCGCCGCCGGCGTGCTGTGGAAGGTGATCGAGCACCAGCTCGGCGCCAGCGAGCGCGGCATGCGGCTGGCGCTCGCCCGCGAGGCGGCGGCCGCGAAAACACTTCCGGTTTCTGTTGTGGACACATCGGCGGCGGCGGAGGAAGCCTTCGCCATGCACGCGCAAACCACCCGCAGTGCCGTCGTCTCCGCCTTCGCCGCGGCGCAGACCGCGCCGGCGCGCGCGAGCCTCGATCGCCTGCGCGCCGCGCCGCCGGCCCCGGCGCAACCGGCCGCCAGCCAGAGCCTGCCGGCCGAGGTCAAGCGCGACCTGGCCGAGACCAACGACGGCGGCGGCGGCAGCGTCGTCGACGCGTTCCGCGCCCGCTATGCCGGACTGATCAACCCGCGCGCCCTGCCGGCGGCGCGCGCCACGCTGCTCGGAGGCTGAGCGAGATGACGCAGATGTTCTCCTCGCCGCGGCCGCAGCCGACGCAGATCATCACCATCCCGGCGCCGCCGCCCGCGCCGCCGCCGCCGGCCGACACCGCGCCGGCGCCGGCGCCGGTGACGCGCGAGGATCCGGCGGTCGCCTCGGCGCGCGAGCGCGAGCTCGAGCTCGCCCGCAAGGTGAAGGGGCGCAGCTCCACCATCCTGACCGGCGCCATGGGCGACACCTCGCAGCCCACGCTCGGCCGCAAGACCCTGCTCGGAGGCTAGGACATGCCCGGCACCACCCCGAAGGCGCTCGCGTCCAAGGTCTTCACCGCGCAGAACGACGAGACCGCGGCCGTCGCCCTGATCGGCAAGTTCAACATCATGGCGGTGGACAGCGACGACGCGCTGGACGCCACCGTCGCGCTGCAGATCTCCGTCGATGGCGGCGTCACCTGGTACACGGTGGAGAGCTACACCGAGCAGACGGTGAAGGTCGGCGAGAACTACGATCCCGCCGCGCTGTTCAAGCTGAAATGCACCGCCTTCACCAGCGCCACCGCCGGCCTGCTGCGCCTGGCGCAGATCTGATGTTTGCCCACCTCGCCCGGCTGTTCCGCAAGGTGGGCCCGGCCCAGCCGGTGCCGGTGCCGGCGAAGGTCGCGATCGTGCCGGCGAACACCATGCCGTCGATCGACCGCCGCATGGCGCGGGTGAAGCGGCTGCGCGAGCTCTTGGAGCTGTGGCCGGCCAAGGTGGCGCGCATCGAGCGCAAGCAGGGCGCCGCGGCGGCGCTGACCATGGTGCGCAAGCAGCGCAGGATGGAGGCCGAGCTCGAGCAGCACCTGACCTCCCTCAAGGCCGACTTCGCGGGGCTCTGAGCCATGGCGGTGACCGTCCAGTTCTACAAGAGCGCCAAGGACTATCTCGGCGACGGCGCGCTCAACCTGAACACCGCCGACCTGCGCATGGTGCCGATGCCGACGGCGCTGGCGTTCAACCAGGCGCACGACTTCCTCGACGACATCGCGGCCTCGGAGGTCACCACCAACGGCGCGACGCGCAAGGCGCTCACCGGCGAGAGCTGGGCGCTCAGCGGCAACAACGGCCGCTTCGACTGCGACGACATCAACCAGACCGCCAGCGGCGGCACGCTCACCTTCGGCAAGTACGCGCTGGTCGACTACACCGGCCGCACCAACGACACCGACACCGAGCTGCTGGCGCTGTTCGACCTCGGCGGCGATGCCTCGGCGCCGGCCGGCTTCGACGTCGCGCTGCAGACGCCGAACGGCCTGTTCGAGCTGCAGTAGGAGGAAGTTGCCATGGCGGCCAGCGACCAACAGGTGCAGCAGTTCGTGAACGAGCGCGTCCGCGTGCGCGCCGAGCAGTTGCGCGCCGTCCTTCTCGCGATGAAGGACGATAAGGCGGCGATCGACGACGTGTATGATGCGCTGGATCCGCCGCAGAACGCGACCTGGACGGACCAGCGCAGCGATGGCCCTCCCTATCTGCTGACGCCGGCCGACGTGCTCGCCTACAATGCATTCATCACCGCCGCCATTGCCTTCATCGAGGGCCATGCCGATTGGGCTGTGGTGCAACAGGGGTGTGTGCGGCCGGCGCTGGGGTAAGCCGTGGCCTTCCCTGCGATCATCTTCGATCCTGCTGCCGGCAACGACGCTCATTCGGGCGCCGGGCCTGGCGATGGCACGACTGCAGGCAGCGTGCTCACCGGCTCGAATGCTAGTACCGATGGCACCGGGCTTATCGTCACGCTCGACGGCTCGCCCGATCTGACCAACGTTGCGACGGACGGCAGCCACGTCATTTATCTCGCCGACGCGACGGCCGGCGCGCGGAACTTCAGCAAGATCACCAACAAAGACCCGGTGGCTTTCACCGTGACGGTGGCGAACGCTTTTGGCGCTTCGCAGAGCGGCAAGAGCTGGGCGATCGGCGGCAAGCGCGCCGGCATCGGCACCACGGCGAGCCGCAAGCTCGGCAATCAGACCGGTGGCGGCGACGCCCTGCCGGGCTGGAAGCTCTATTACGTCGATGGCTCCACCGACAGCATTTCGTCGCAGTGGACGATGAACCGCAGCGGCAACACCACGGACGGGCATATCGTCATCGGCACCAAGCCCGGCTTCACGACCAGGGCGAAGATCACGCAGACGGCGAACGCGCGCGTGATCCACATCAGCAACTCATCGCTCATCGAGACCCGCGATCTGGAGCTCGAATGCTCGAACGCGACCAAGACCAATGCCTATGGTGTAGGAGCTGAGTTCGGCGGGGCCGGCTCGAACCGCTGCATCAACCTCAAATCCAACGGCACGAACAAGCTGCGGACCCTGGCGAACCCGGGAAGCGGCAGTTGGATCGAAGGCTGCGAAGCCGTCGATTGCACAAACGAAGGCATCATTGGCAGCTCCAGGGGTGTAATCGTTGCCTGCGTTGCGCGTGGCTGCACAGTTGGTATCCAGACAGGCGCAGCCACGGCCAATGCCATGGGACCGCGGGTTGAAAACTGCATCGCTTATGGCAACACCAGCCATGGGATCGAACTGGTCTCCGGCAGCGGTCAGCAGGCGTGGGCGATCAAGAACAACACCAGTCACGGAAACGGCGGCGCGGGGATCAAGATCGGTGTTCTTGCCGTTCCTTTGGCCCAGGGCGCTTTGCTCAACAACAACGTGACTGGAAACACCGGATGGGGCGTTGACCTTGACGGTGCCACTCTGATCGCCGCCAGCATCGCCCAGATCAGGAACAACAACTTCGGCACCGGGCTGCTGGCGAACGGCTCAGGCACGATCTCCACGACTGGCGCGGGCGAAGATAACCAGACCTACGATCCCGGCTACGCCAACGCGGCCGCCGGCGATTTCACCCAAAGCTCCGGCGTGACGCAGGGCCTCGGCTTCCCCGATTTCAACATCGGCAACGCTCCCTGACCCATGGGCACGCGATCCTACGTTGACATCGGCGCCGTCCAGCGCGGCAGCGGGGGCAGTGGCGCCAATCGCAGCTACGTCGATATTGGCGCGGCTCAGCGGCAAGTCACCAGCGGCGGCACCACGCTCACGCTCGTCACGCCCGGCGCGCTGACGCTGGCCGCGGCGCCTGGCCTGGCGGTGCAGGTATCGGGTCCGATCGGCACGCCTGGCGCCCTGGTGCTCGCGGCGGCGTCCGGGCTTGCGGTGGCGGTGGATCACGTCATCAGCATCGCCACTGCCGGCGTGCTGCAGCTGGTGATCGCGAGCGGCGTCACGGTGACCGGCGTCGCCGCGGCCGCCGGGTTCTCCTGGGCGATGGTGCAAAGCCTCACCCGCGCCCTGGTGCGCGGCATGACGGACACGCCCAAGGACTAAAACACTTCCGGTTTTAGTTCTGGACGGCCCGGGGGGCGGCGGGTTGAAAGTCCGTCTCCATGGCTGACGCGGATGGGAAGGCGGAACGACGCGACGAGGACGAGCTCGTGCGCTGGCTGCTTGCCCGGGCCGAGGAGCTGAAGTCGCGCAAGAACGTCGTCAATTCGCACCTCGACGAGGTGCAGCGCTTCATCCGCCCGATCGCGCAGAAGGCAACCTCGGGCCCGCTCGGCCAGGATCAGCCCGGCACGAAGAACCGCCAGGAGATCCTCGACAGCTCCGGCGAGGGCGCCTCCGACATCCTGGTCAACGCGATCTACGGCCGGGTGATGAACCCCGCCACCAAGTTCTTCGGCCTGAAGCCTGTCGATGACCTGCTGCGCCGCGATGGCGACGTGATGGCCTGGCTGGAGATGGCGGTGAAGGACATCGCCGCGCTGCTGCAGTCGCCCGACACCAGCTTCTCCAGCCATGCCGAGAGCTGGCTCGGCGAGCTGGTGGATTTTGGCACCTCGGGCCTCTACGTCGCCGAGCGGCCGGCGCGCGCGCCGCTGATCCAGGCGCGGCCGCTGGCCGAGCTCTACCTGGCCGAGGGCCAGGACGGTCGCATCGACACGGTGTTCCGCAACCCGTCGATGACCGCGCGCCAGGCGGTGCAGAAGTTCAAGTCAGGCCTGCCGGCCGAGCTGCACGCGCACGCCGAGAAGAAGCCGGAGGATCTGCTCGAGTTCTGGCACTGCGTCTGGCCGGCCGACGAGCTGCCGGCGCGGCTCGCGCCGCGCGGGCTCTACGGCCGCAAGCCCTTCGCCAGCTTCTGGCTGAGCACCAAGGGCAAATGCATCGTCGAGCGCAACGGCTTCGAGGAGCTGCCCTACATCGTGCCGCGCTGGCAGGTGCGCGCCGGCGAGGTCTACGGCCGCGGCCCGGGCATTAAGGCGCTGGCCGACGTGAAGATGCTGCAGCGCGCCATGCGCACGCAGATCCGCGGCGTCGAGAAATCCGTCGATCCGCCCAACCTGATCGCCGACGACGGCATCATCGGCCCGATGCGGATCAACCCGGGCAGCAACATCTACGTGCAGCCCGACCTGATGACCGGCACCGCCAGCCCGGTGCGGCAGATGGAGTTCACCGGCCGGCTCGACATCGGCGAGGAGTTCATGGACCGCGTGCGGGCGCGCATCGACGCCCGCTACTACAAGGACCTGCTGCTGCTGCCGCGCGACCCGCGCATGCCGGCGACCCACATCCTCAAGCTCGAGGAGGAGACCGCCACCATCCTCGGGCCGTTCTTCGGCCGCGCCCAGCTCGAGGGCGTGGCGCCGCTGATCTGGCGGCTGTTCATGATCCGGCTGCGCGCCGGCGTCTATGGCGCGCCGCCGCCGCAGCTGCGCGGCCGCGAGGTGCAGGTCGACTACGAGGGCATGCAGGGCAAGGCGCAGCGCCTCGGCGAGGTGCGCGCGGTGTCGCAGTTCCTCGACGTCATGGTGCCGCTCGCCAACATCAAGCCCGAGGTGATGGACAAGTTCGACGAGGATGCCGCCGCCGACGTGGTGGCCGACGGGCTGGCGCTGCCGCGGCGCGTCATCCGCGACGAGCGCAAGGTGGCGCAGATCCGCCAGGCCCGCGCCGAGGCGCAGCGCGCGGCGAACGAGACCGCGCTGGCAGCCGAGCAGGCCGGCGCGCTGCAATCCGGCGCGCAAGGCGCCGCGGCGCTGGCCGGCGCGCTGAAGACCGCGGGCATGCTGCCAAACGCCGAGGAGGGCGCCCGCCGTGCCGCGTGAGGGCAAGATCACCGAGCAGGTGGCGCGCGACGCGCTTCACTTGATCCATGCGCATCGCAAAGTCGAGAGCGCGATCGCCGCCTTGAGCGACCCGACGCCCGGCCTGTTCATCGAGATCCCGATCGCCGGCCAGCACGTGCCGGTGCTGCGCGAGCACCTGATCGACCTGCTGAAGCTCGGCCGCGAGGAGCTCGCCGCCACCCTCGAGGTGAAGGGCATCGATCCGGCGCAGGAGCCGCCGGCGATCGTCGCCGACACTAGCGCGAGGCTCGGCAATGGTCAGTGAGCTCGCCGCCCGCCTGCGCCGCCAGCAGCTGCGCCGCGACTACGCGCAGGTGTTCGGCTCCGAGGCCGGCAAGCGGGTGCTGGCCGACCTGATGAAGTTCTGCGGCGCCGGCCGCGAGCTGATGGTGCCCGGCGATCCGCACCACACCCACTACAACATCGGCCGCTTCCGCGTGGCGCAGCATGTCGCCGGGCACCTGATGCTTGACGACCGCGCCATGATCGAGCGCGCCCGGGAGGCCCAGCATGCGGACGAATAACTGGCTCGAGCGGTTCCTTCGCGCGCCCGAGGGCGATCCCGCGCCGGCGCCGGCACCTGCTCCTGCACCTGCACCCGCCCCTGCTCCGGCGCCGGCGCCCCAGCCCGGCGCCGATCGCGCCTGGCTGCCCGAGGCGATGCGCGCCGATCCGCTGTTCGCCAACATGAAGGGCGTCGAGGACCTGGCGAAGGAGCACCTCAACGCGCAGAAGCTGATCGGCCGCGAGAAGCTGCCGCTGCCGGGCAAGGACGCCAAGCCCGAGGACTGGGACGTCGTGTGGAACCGGCTCGGCCGGCCGGAGAGCCCGGACAAGTACGAGCTCAAGGACATCAAGGTGCCGGAGGGCCTGCCGGTCGATGCCAACGTGCAGAAGTCGATGCTGGCGGAGATGCACAAGGCCGGCCTCAACAACAGCCAGGCCAAGCACCTGCTGGCCAAGTATTTCGAGCTGCAGGGCGGCGCCTTCACCGCGCTGGAGGCGGCCGACAAGCAGCGCGTCGCCGAGGGCGAGACCGCGCTGAAAACCGCCTGGGGCGACGCGCACAAGCAGAACATGGCGATCGCCAACAACACGCTGCGGCACTTCGCCGGCGACGACCTGAAAGACCTGCTGGAGATCCGCACCTCGGACGGCCGCCTGCTGTTCGACCATCCCGGCATGGCCAAGCTGTTCCACCGCATCGGATCCGGCCTGGCCGAGCCCGGCGCGCTGCCCGACGAGATCCGCGGCGCGAACTTCGGCCAGCTCACTCCGGAGCAGGCCAAGGCGGAGATCGCCAAGCTCGAGGCGTCGGACGAGTACCGGAAGATCAGCAACGACAAGTTCCACCCGGAGCGCCCGGCGCTGATCGGCAAGCGCAACCGCCTCTACAGCATCGCCTACCCGGAGCAGTGACATGTCGGACCTCTGGCACACCATCGACAACGAGCTCGGCAAGGACCTGCACCGGGAGAAGCTCGCCGCGATCGTGGCGGCCGGCGTCAAGGTCGGCACCGAGATGGGCCGGCCGGTGGTCAACGACTACGACAAGGCGCGCGCCGTGCTGGCGCGCTTTCAGCCGCTGCCGCCGCTGCAGGCGAAGAAGCTGGCGGAGCTCGAGGCCGAGCGGGTGCGCCGGCGCGAGAACGTGATCGCGCCGCACGACCTGATGCAGGTGCTGCTGAACGGCCTGGTCGCCGTCGGCCGGCCGGAGGACAAGCGCACCGCGGCCGACAAGGACGCGATCGCCGAGGTGCAGGCGCTCGGCGCACGGCTCGGCGCGATCGACGCTGCCGCGGTGCGTGTCGCCGAGCGCATCGGCAAGTTCAGCTACGACGCACTGATGGCCGCCGACATGGCCCGGCAGCCGGAATGGCCGGCCGAGCCGGCCGCTTGAGTTTCGGGCTTCGCGGCGAGCCGCCGCGCAAGGCAGCCGGGGAGCGCCCTCGCGTCCGGCTGACAGGGTGAAAGGACCCCGCCAGGCCGGGCGACACCGGCAAGGAAAGGGTCCGTGAAAGCGGGCAGCCCTCCGATCCATCGCCACTTGATGAATTGGAGCGCTCGTCATGAGCACGCAAATCACCACCGCCTTCGTCCAGCAGTACAAGGCCAACGTCCAGCATCTGGTGCAGCAGAAGGGTTCCCGCCTGCGCGATGCCGTCACCGTCGAGATGGTGCGCGGCGAAAGCGGCTTCTGGGATCAGATCGGCGCCGGCACCGCGATGAAGCGCACCGCGCGGCACGCCGACACGCCGTTCACCGAGACGCCGCACGCCCGGCGCTACTGGAGCCTCGACGACTACGAATATGCCGACCTGGTCGACAACCAGGACAAGGTCCGCATGCTGATCGACCCGACCTCGGAATATGCGATCGCCGCGGCCAACGCCATGGGTCGGGCGATGGACGATGTCATCGTCGCCGCCGCCAACGGCACGGCGAAGACCGGCAAGACCGGCTCGACCAGCGTCACCTTGCCCTCGGCGCAGAAGGTCCCGCTCAGCGCCTCCGGCCTCACGCTCGCCAAGCTGCTCTCGGCGAAGGAGATCCTCGACGCCGCCGAGAACGATCCGGACGAGCCGCGCTTCATCGCCTGCCCGGCCAAGGACATCACGGTGCTGCTCAACACCACCGAGATCAAGTCGTCCGACTACAACACGGCGCAGGCGCTCGCGCCCGGACA
>Ga0196964_10000351_pt1 | contig 31303 bp, 45 predicted proteins | sample S1_10metaG_FD_148615 | JGI IMG/M metagenome (GOLD analysis project Ga0196964, IMG submission 148615) | Soil microbial communities from Anza Borrego desert, Southern California, United States - S1_10 | ecosystem: Environmental > Terrestrial > Soil > Desert | place: USA: California | collected... | reverse complement strand
ATCCTCAAAATACACCTATTGAGGTTGTGGACATTGATAAATTCTTCGAGGTGGCGACGACGCCACAGGACTGGTATGGGGAAGAGGAAAACTCAACGATGAAAAAATACCAATTTCTTGTAGAAATTCTCAAACAAAACCTCAGTAACTTAGAGGTGTACCGACTCGGCAGCAGAGAGATTGATGTTTATATTGTTGGTACAACGCCATCGGGAGCTAAGGCTGGACTTTCTACTAAAGTTGTAGAAACCTAATTCATTGGTTATCAACACGACTCTCAATAACTCTTTGAATAGACGAGTTAACCTTAGAGAGAAAGTTATAACCCGTTAGCCTTTCTAGTTCGTCAACACTGACTCTGTAAGCTTTCCAATCATTATCTATGGCATCTTGATTGGGGACATTCACCGCTATGACACGGGTGTTAGTCGTCACACCCTCAAGACCAGCGCCAGGGCGGTCTAGCACGACAACTATTTTCCAAGTAGTTGCGGGAATCGTCACTTTACTTCGGAGAGGTTGCTTTTGGCTGCCAGCGGGTCCGGCAATGATATAAAGTTCCTTACCTTGACTTACCAGTTCCCGGCTATAGTCTTCTAGGTTTCCCCAAGTGTTCCTATTGTTGTCCGGCGTTTGAGCCATGATATTGGTCATCAGAAAAGTGGCAGCGTTATCTTCTACGCTTTTACTGCGATCAGCTGAGGGGACAACGTGCCCCTTGTCATACCCTGATCCAGAGTACATAGTTGGGGTTATTTTCGCCCAATCCGCAGGCAGCGCCGGGTCAGGGCGAAAGTTGTTTTGGCGATCGGCGCTGCCCAGCCACGATTTATTCAGCTGCCAACTTGCCCAATTTGGGATACCCTTATTTTTGTTGTATGACAATACATACTGAGGCTTCACCATCAGGTAGTTGTTGGGATTGGTGACACTCTCCGTCGCACCGCTGGGATTGCCAAGAATCAGATGAACCAGGGTTGAGGGTAGAGTTGAGCTGGGTCTGTTGGCGAAGGTAGTTGACGGCGCTGGCGTTTGTGCTGTGAGGGATTGGGTTGTTGGGGAGCATCCAATCAATGCAAGCAGGACGAGCGTAATAGCCAAAACAGAGGCACGACTGAAAGCGAACATAGAGATGCGTCGAGTTTCTAGGGGATTAATTAGTAACGATATGCGATCGCGTAGCGGTGCGGATGCACTATCGCTACCCTATTTCTATGGGGTTAAAGTGTGAAACAATAGCTCTTGAGAAGCAAAGTTTCCAAGAGTGATGCGCGATCTTTCCCAGTCAGAAATCGCTGACCTGAAACTGACTGAGCCTGTCCCCTTGGCTCTGCATCCGGCAGGCGTTTATCTCGGCTCTTTGAGTCAGGGGTCAGAGCGCACTATGCGTTCTTCCTTAAATGCGATAGCGAAGCTGCTGACTAATGGGGAATGCGACGCCATGACGTTGGATTGGTCGAAGTTACGTTACCGCCACACAGCAGCTGTCCGCACAGCTCTCAAGCAAAGATTAGCTTCTAGCACAGTTAATAAAATGCTGGTAGCCCTGCGTCGGGTTCTCAAAGAAGCTTATCGGCTAGACTTGATTGAGGAAAAGGATTATACCAAAGCTACTGATTTACCCAACTTGAAAGCATCAGGCGAGCTGCGCGGTCGAGCTTTAACAGCGGGTGAGATTAGTTCCCTAATTGAAAGCTGCTCAAAAGATCAAAAACCCATCTCGCTGCGGGATGCAGCTGTCATTGCGATTCTCCGTAGTGGTGGCATTAGGAGGCGAGAATTAGCGACCTTAGAGCTGGCTGACCTTGACCGCAGTAGTGGTTCCCTGAGTATCCGTCGCGGCAAAGGGGGAAAGCGGCGCATCGTTTATCTTACAGACGCAGCGCTCCAGATAGTAGAAAACTGGCTAGTAATTAGAGGAAGTTCCCCAGGAGCATTAGTTTGTCCCATCAACAAAGGCGGCAGAGTTGATCTGCGACATTTTGCTGCTGATGGAGATGGCATTTACAAAATTATGAAAGAGCGGGCCTCAAGAGCGGGAGTGAAGCGATTTTCTCCTCATGATTTCCGGCGCACCTTTTGCTCAGATTTGCTTGACACTGATACAGATGTGTTCACGGTGCAAAAACTCGCGGGTCACGCTTCACCCGTGACTACTGCCAAGTATGACCGACGCGGGGAAGAAACGAAGCAAAAAGCTGTGCAGCGATTAGAAATTCCTTACACCAAACGCGAATAAGAGTGTGAAGCTGCAAAGACGCCGGGGGACGTTTGTTACAACATTACGCCCAAAATCTCAGTATCTGGGACAATATCTAGGTATACCTAGATAGAAAAAAAGTTACACGTATAACATCCCTAGACAATACCTTGACGCTACCTAGACTCATGAGCAACACAGGGCGGAACAAGAAGCTAGCCTCATTCAACTGCGATACGGAGCTGTGGGAAAGGTTCATAACTCGGTGTCAAGAGCAGAGAACCACAGCAACCGCTGTCCTGACAAAATTTATCTCGCTTTACTTAGATGGAGAGCTAGATAACCTGGACACGCATCTAGGTAAAACCCAGAAAACATTCTCGGACGCAGAATGGGAGCAAATTAAGGAGTGGGTAGACGAGTACCTAGATAACCGCAATAAAGATTTGCAGGCACAGGTGATGGCTTTATCTCAGAAAATGGAAGATTTGCATCGCGTCGTGGAAATTCCTGCCCCGCAAAACACTTCTAGCCAGACGTTGAAATCTAAACCTAGTAAAGAGCCGGAAGTGTGGTTTATTCAACAAAGAGCAAAACATTTGGGGTTGACAGTTAGTGCCAATCAAGTTATTCACGTAGAATTGCAGGCATCAGAGTATTACAAAGCTCGTCATGGGAAAGTACCGCAAAAGCAACTGTTTAAAAATACTCAAGCTTCTGCTTACCCAAAAAATGATGTTGATATATTAGATACTGCTATTAAAGAAGTATTAGCTAGGCAGAGCTAAATCATGAGAATTTAGCTCAGGTTCCCTAGCCTTGAAAAGCGAGAACGGCAAACGCCTGAACCATCATTTATTAAAATAGATATTTACCTACTTGACATTTTGAGTACGCAAAAGTGTACAATTTTAGGTAGTCAACAACGTGAATATCCATGATTATCACTGTGGCGTCCTTTAAGGGCGGCGTGGCGAAAACTGTAACAGCAGTACATTTGGCAGCTTATTTACAGTCCTTGGGCGAGACTGTACTGATTGACGGAGATCCAAATCGCTCTGCAACCGGATGGAGCAAACGCGGAGAGCTACCATTCAAAACAGTTGATGAGAGGCAGGCAGCAAAACATATATCCACGTCTAAGTTTGACCACATTGTCATCGACACGCAGGCTAGACCAAACCGTGAGGACTTAGAGGCTTTGGTTGCAGGTTGTGATTTATTAGTCATTCCTTGCATACCTGATGCTCTGAGCCTGGATGCCTTGATGCTAACTATCAATGAATTGAAAGCAATTGGCAGCGATCGCGATCGTTACAAGATCCTTTTAACGATTACGCCACCAAAACCATCGAAAGATGCTGCTGAGGCAAGGGCTACTTTGATTGAGGCTGGGTTGCCATTATTTAAGACATCAATTCCCAGATTAAGTGCATTCCAGAAGGCAGCATTGAATGGAGTTCTGGTTTATCAATGCCGGGATTCACGCGCAGGTATCGCTTGGGCTTCTTATAAATCTGTAGGAAAGGAGATTATCAAATGAGTAAATTCAAAGAATTATTGGATATTGCTGCATCCCGTGAACCAGAGCCTGAAACTCCCAGCCCAGAACGGCTGGCATCCATTCAAACACCCGCAACTCAATCCAAAAAGTTAGGTAGACCCAAAGGCAAACGCAGCAATCCTGACTACGAGCAGGTAACAGCGTACATCCGTAGCCAAACCTACCGTGATGTGAAGATAGCTCTGCTACAACGTGGTGGCGATCGCGAATTCTCTGAACTTGTTGAAGAGTTGCTGACTGATTGGCTGAACGGCTAGAAACCAGTATCTGAGAAAAAAGAAATTACCTGCTGTTGCCAGCAGGTTTTTTATTTTATATTCAAGTATTTGAATATCTGGCTTTTTGCGTACTCGCGTTTTTGGCTAGAATTCCATTTCAGGCAATTCTACTTTGCAGTGGTCTAGGAGATAAGCTTGTTCTTCAGGAGCCAGATAGGTCCAGGCGTCATTTTTGTAGGCAGCGAACTTGGTCAGCAGTTCATCGACCGCTGATTTTTCCTGCCAGATAATCATGTGCTGTAAGCGAGTTGCCAGCAATTTGGGAATATTCGCTAGGTCTGAGCGGATAAACTCACCTTCGCCAACTTGTTTGAACCTCCCAGAAGGCAACTGGAATTTCCAAAAGTTTGTTCGTGGTGGGTTCGGGCGTTCTACCAAGATGCAGTCAACTTCAAGCAATCCGCCCATCCATGTAAGTGCGTACCGCTGACCAACTAGCGCTGGAGCTTCTGGCTGTGGTTCTGGTGGTTGGGCGATCGCTACCTCAGATTCAGACTCTGCTTCAGGTTCCGGCTGAGGCTCCGGTTCTGCTGATTCAGATGTTGGTTCAGTTGGCTTGGGTAAGGACATTCCCCCATAAGGATGCTCCAAATACATTTTCATGTGGGCTTTATCACCCTCATTCCGTGCTAGCGGCACAAAATAAAGCTTCACTTTGCCACGGGTTAAGGCAACGTAAGCGAGATTCTTTTCCTGCTGAATCTGCCATTTATGCTTAATTTTCGGGTGATAGAAGGGCAGATAGTTTGATGCCAGAATGAATACGTTGTCCGCCTCGTCTCCCTTTGCCCGGTGGATGCTAGACAGAATTATTGGCGAGTCTGTGTCAGAAAATAAATTTCCAACTGCTTCACAGAAATCATCTAGTGTTGGCAGTTTACTCTGACTAAAGAAATCAAAGCAAACTTTGATACATTCATACCTGTCTTCAAGACTTTCAGCTTTGGCATCCTCACCATCTTTGACAAATTGAGCTATCTTTGATTGGCAGTATTCATCCAGTACATCCTTGAATTGACTGGGGTACTCTTCTGGGCTGACAATCTTTTTGATTAGATTGACAATCATTACCCCAATGTCTTTGCCCCGAACCGTGGCATTTATTCTCTGTTTGATAAACTCAAGGCATTGTTCAACAAGTGGCGCAGTAAACCGACAGAGAATTAAATCCCCAGGTCGAGCATGAGACACAACATATTTCTGCTCAAGTACCTGAATTTCACCCGCGATCGCGTCTGGTCGGGGTTCAATTTGTGGGACAAATCTGGCCGCCAATTCAATATGGCTGGTAGGGCAGCGATAACAAACTGATAATGGTAGCGATTGCGTATTGAATGCTTCTTTGATTTGTTGCCATGAGTATGCGTCTGAACCTGTAAAACCCATAATGGCTTGTTTCTCGTCACCGAAGGCAATTAACCTGCCAGTATCACCAATAATTCGCTTGTAAATTCCTATCATTGCTGCGTTGGCGTCTTGAACCTCATCGACTAGAAGCCAGGACTTCGACGGTATCCTTAGATCCCACCTGTTTGGCAGCCATAGACAATCTTCATGATTAATATTTAAATTGTCTGCTGCTTCTTTCTCGCATCGTCTGAGCATTTCTGGCATAATCTCCACAGCCCATTCAAGCAGATTGACTATTTCTGGGGCTTCAATCCCAAAGTGGTCAATCATTTTGTAGATACTGTCAGCATCTTCTGGTGTGAGTGTGAGCTGCATTAACCGAATGATGTTTTTGAGGAATGCGATCGCCTCAGTTTCATCTCGTTTTTCCTGGATAAAGGGTAATTTTCGCTCTTTGGTATAATCAATCGGAATATTTTGCTCTTTCTTCTGCTGCCACTCAAACTGTTGTTGAGCCTTCTGTCCGATAACTTTCCGAATTGCATCAGTTACCAGAACGTGTGTCTTACGCTCGTTAATTTCCAGTGGCTTCCCACCGAAATAGCGACGCAACACACTAAGCCCGTAAGCGTGAACTGTAGTAACTAACAACCCACTGGGCAATTTTCCATTGGGGCGACTGTCTTTGATCCTTTCGGTAATTTCATCAACGATGTGCCGATTAAATGCCAGTATCAGCGTTGGCTGGCGTGAACATTTCAGCCGCTCCACTATGCCGATAATTGTGCGTGTTTTTCCGCTTCCGGCAACTCCCTCGATCTGAAGATGATCTTCCCCATTTTCAACTGCATCAAAAATATTCAGCGAATACTGTGACCAGACAATGTTGCTGGCTTTCTTAGAAGAGGTCTTGGAACTCTTTACTACCATTTCAATTGCCTCGAATGTACATAAACCACCCGATATAAGCGATAGCCAGAGACTATAAAAGATAAATGACTCTGTTTGGGGTTTTTAGTCACCTCAAAGATACTTAAATATTGATGTGCTTAAAGTGGCTTCGCTATCATAATTTCCTAACCATTTCTTCAGTAGCTGGTTTGGCAGGTTTCATACCCATTTTGTTGACAAGACTCTGGATATTTTGCTGAAAATTTGTTTCACTTGGTTGTGCAGCAAGAAACCGCTGGCGGTGTTGGGCATGGACGCGATCACACAGAGCCTTATCCGCAATGTCCCAGCAACCCTCTATGGGAAGCTGCTTTTCTGTCGCTGATTCACACCGCCGACAAATTACGGGCGGATCTGATTGGTTGTAGTCTTCCAGCAAATACCGCTGAATGTCGTAGTCATCCAATTTGCCAGTGTCTCGGCAGCAGAAGCACTTGACATAATAAGCATCCGGTTCGTCTGTTGCCAGTCTTTTCTGGTATATGGGCTTATGTACATTGCAGTTCGGGCATTCCCAAATGCCTGATTGAACCAAAATTTTATCGATTCGCTTGTAATTCGCTACGTGCCAGTCATCGCGAATCATTTGGAGAGGATTCCCATCCGCATCCGTGCAATATGAGCATTCCATGATTTTTACTCCACCCCGTTCCGTTGCTTCCAGACCTTGACGAATTTCAACCTGAGATGCCACTCTGGGCTTGCACGGCGGACGTTTCTGAAGAAATCAAGGTAATCACAGTCAAGGGCGCGGAACTGCGCTTCAAACGTCTCGTAGACGCTTTCGTTCAATTCATCGTTCAGTGTCTCTTCCTGTGCCTCTTTTCCTGCCTCAGTGCGGCAGAACCGTTGGTAGAAATCCTGGAAGCGGGGCTTGCCATCTGAGGCGATCGCCCCTAGATAATCTGGGAGCGACGCAATGGGGCGGGGAAACCCTTGGACTTCTTTATCACAAAAACTTAAAAATTTCTCTCTCGCTTCTTGAGAGAGAGAATGTAGAAAATCTTGTAAAGAATTTGAAGAAGAATTATGTAGAGTTCCAGAATTACGTACTGGTGCAGGTTGTGGCGTTTTTGCGTCTACGATCGTGGATTGGTTGTCCAGGATTATAGATGGATTGTCTACGATCTTGGATTGGTTGTCTACGATCGTAGATGGGTTGTCTACGATCCTGGACTGGTCGCTCAAATTGTCACAATCCCCAACGCTAGAATCAGGGTTTGAGTTATCTAACTGGCACACGTCCTCATAAATATCATTGAAAATCTCTATGGAAAACTGGGTTTCTTCTGGTACTTCCCAGTTGAGGATACCCTCGCTCTTGAGTCGCGACATGGCTGCGTAGAAAGTAGCGCGTCTGATGCCGAGTTCTTGGCAGATTTCCCTGACTGATCGCCTCAACTTCCAGCCAGGGCGAATTTTTATCTTAAAGTAGAAATGCAATAAGCCTTTTGCTGTCAGGTCGCCTCGCTCGTAGTGAGCGATCGCCTGGGGCAATGTAGTTTTGTAGTATTGTTGCACCATACTTTTTCCTGTTCACAGAACAAACTGGTTGCACAAAACAGTGCTTGGCGTTAAGCTAGTAACGTAATCAGCATTACGTGCTTATGCCCAAACACTGTGCTACCTTGTGATTTAGTATATACGGCAATTCTAAATACAGCAAGGTTTTATGAAAACACAAAAACAAAAGCGAATGAAAGACATCCCGGTACTAAGGGATGAAGTCAAAGCAAAGCGCACGTTATCACTGACGCCGACTGCTTGGGAAAATATTAAGCAGGAAGCTGCCAGGTTACAGATAAGCGCATCTGAGCTTGTAGAGGAATGGGGCAGAGTAATTCCTCAAATCTCTACAGATAAATAAGTTCGGGCTTAGGCTATTAAAATCTCAAATGGAAACTCTCCTATATCACATTCACGAATTTTTTTCACCCACTGCCGACGCTGGGGATTCCAGATGAAGCCAGCAGTCTTGGCTAGCTCACGATTTTCATAGCTGACCAAGGCACGAATTTCGACTATAGGCGAGGCAAGTCTTGCGATCGCTACATCCATCATCTTTTCCAAGCGTTGATACGGTTGGCGGTTTAGGCATTCTACCAATAGCCGAACATCGTCGCCAGCACGGTGAACTGTACTAATTCCTATGCCCATCCACAGTGCCAGGTCGGTAAGTTTGAAGCTTCCATTGGCTTTGATATTCGGATATTGCCAATCAAAATCCTTCATGGCGCAGAGCCAGGGAGGATTCTCTTTTAGGTCTAGCAACTTTTTCACATATGGAGCATCAAACTCAGCATTGAATGCCACGCAATAGTCTGATGCCATTGCCATCTGCTGCATGAGGTTTTGGCAATCGCAGGAATTGTTATTTTTTTCTGCTGCTTGACTGAGCTTTGGTGAGATGCCATTAACAAACATCACATTGTTGCTAATGACTGGGACAAGGGTGGAGACAGAGGCGATCGCCCCAGTATTTTCTTCACTATCTCCAATCTGATACAGTGTAGCAGCAATCTCACACACCTGGTCGTCCGCTGTCAGACCATTGGTTTCTGTATCAGTGATAAATAATCTCATCATAGAATTCCTAAGCTTTCCTACTATCCATGCAAGAAACGCCAGCTACTGTCCTAGTGTCCATACAAGAAAGCTGTTTTTGCAGTTCCACACATCTGCTGTCCAGATAAAAGCAGCGTTTTTGTAAGCTGGCACATTTGGCTTCCAACTCAGCTTGTTGCGCTAGAAGTTCCAGGTATTTATGCTTCCAGTTGCGATGTCCCGGACGTGCGCCAGGATTCAGTTGGTTGACAGCTTGTTGGAAGTCTGTTCTATTGGGTTTTGTTCGCTTAGCTTTGGTTGCCAGTTCGTTTGCGATCGCCCAGGCTTCCTTTAACTTGGCGATATTGGGTTGGTTCAGCACAAATGCTTGTGATGCCAGCCCTTTCACATTGCCTCCTGCTGGGCTGTAGATACGGAATTTCCTCAATGGCTTTATTGCATCAATTGAATAAGTGCCGATGGGAATTTCTAGCATTTGCTCAATGCGGCCCGTAGCTCTCATGTTGATTAGGTGAGTCATGCAGTAGTTTGGGAATTCTGTCTCTAGGAATTCGCGATCGCTCTCATACCCAAGCGTGAGATGCCCACCTAGTTTGTCGATAGCTAGAAGTCCTTGGCGAATAATTCTGCCAATTCTTTCTACTTGCCCTTGTCCTTCAGTCATTTCACTGATGATTTTGTGAATCTTTTCTCGCCTGGATTCCAAATCACCAGTTGGCTCAACATACAAACTTGGGAATATTTTTTCTAATTCTTCCTTTTCTAAATCTGATGGCTCTGGTAATTCCTCCGGCTCTTTGACAGTCTGATTAATGGAATTGGGGTGGAAAAGTTTTATGCAATCCAGGCATACATTATATGGTTTATAGCACTCTATAAACCTTCTTTTGCCTGTACGCTTCATGCAGCCAACACACCATTTTTTCCCCAGTAGGTTATTCATGCCAGTCATTCACTGTGTACTTATTAAGAATTGACGAAAATAAATAAACCAATCAAGATTCCAATCAGAATTCCAACAAATAAACCAGTAAGTTCACACATGGTTAGATTTATTCAATTTTAGCTCTGGCTATCGACCGCTTGAGCGATCGTATGTATTCTCTGAATACATCATTCTGCGTTCGGTTTTGTAACTCACAGTATTTTTTCCACAATAGCTTCTCTTCATCTGTAATGCGAAAATTAACTGTTGCCGTGAGTTTCATTGAGGCTTATTGCTCTGGTAGTGCTATTTACATTACGATAATGCCATACAGAATTATTAAATTCAAGTAGTTTACCCTGTCCACAAAAAAATTTTTTCGGAGAGCGATCCGTGCTTTGTTGAGGATAGAGAAATGTATGGAAACCATGACAAAGTGGGGCAGCTAAAACTTGCTATTTTGGTAGACTTAGTACCAGGCTTGACGCCAATCGCAGCCAAGGATTATTCATTGATAGTGGTAGATCCACCTTGGCAATATAATTTGAGGGAGAGTGACTCCACGCATCGGGGTAGATGCCCGTATCCGAATATGAACGTTTCAATCCTTGATAGGGATTCAATTTGATTTCAACTCTAGAAGTGACCCAACATTACAAGCTGGTCGCTCTGACTGATTTAATTTTAACTTGTTGTGGCTATCGCTTCCTTCGCATGAGTTTTTAGGAAATGAACAATGACGACAAGAAGCTACAAATGCGAACTCCGAATGAACGCTGGCAATGTACGAAATAATCGTCCGCTTGGGATAATGCACTATTCATGTGAACCCCTCGTTGACAACGATGTAATGTTTGACAGTCAAATTTTCACTGTCTGTGCAAAAGTCTTACTGCCAAGTGGCAGCGATCGCGGTGACATGATTTTGTATGTTGCTCCGTCAGGTTTGAGCGACTGATAATAATGTGAATACTTCTCTGGCGCAAGCTAGAGAAGCGTTTTTTTAGTTGATATTTGCAACAGAAGTTAATAGAGGTGCTGATGAACAAGATTAAAGGATTTGCAGATGTTTGGCTGTGGCTGTCTCCAATAGAGATTCGGGAGAAGAAGTCTTTGGCGAAGTCAATGGGCTATCCAACTCCCGACTGTAAGAAGTTTTGCTACAACAGCAATTTCCGAATAATGTTTTTCGATCGCCAGACCGAGTGGGGATATGTGGAACATCTGATGATTTCTCGGCATGACAACAAACGGATTGACAATCATTGGAACACGTTGCAGCGCATCAAGAACGAGGTCATGGGCGAAGACAGGTTGGCTGTTGAAGTCTATCCACCTGTTTCAGAACTGATAAATGCGACCAATGCCTATCATCTGTGGGTGTTACCGGAAAATTTCAAGTTGCCATTTGGTTTGAATCCGGGCTGGGCTGGGATAAATGATTTCTAATCAGCTTCAGGCGATCGCAATCAGTCTGCTGGGTGTGGTCGTTATTATTGCTACTGCAATGATGATGACAGCAATTGAGAAAATTAGGGGATATCAAATGTCAGAAAATTCAATGTCGATGAATGAGCTAATTGACTATATGCCTGGGTATGAGTGGATTATGCCAGAAGAAACTGATGAAGAGGAGGTAACAGAGGACGAAGCTGAATGATTAGAATGTCCCGTTTAATTTGCAGACATGAGTGGAGCTATAATTTTCCCTCTACCCTGAGCGAGTTAATCACTCTTGACGAAACTTTGATACAACTAGCATTTGCTTTGACTTCTGGTAAGAGGATCTGTAAAAAATGTGGCAAGGCTGAAATATACGAACCGCCTTGGGTTTGTGGTGGTTCCAAATGGAAATGGTGTGATGCTGACAATTTTCAAAACTATGCGGAAGGAGAAAATGACTCAGAAGATTGATGAGCTATCAAACAGAGTGAGAAATTTACTCAAGCGTAATGGGATACTTACAGACGAAATGGTACAAACCGCTCCTGACCACAGACTTTGGGCTATTCGTGGAATGGGCAACAAGTCATTCTTTGAGATTCGGCAGAAGCTACCGTTCAAAAGTAAGTAGTTGACTACCAGGCGAGGGCGATCGCGATTGCCCTCGTGTTCTAGCTTGTTCTTATACAGGATTAGCTAGAACATATTTTTAGGTCGCAGCGGCTATCGCCTCGATTTGGTGGCGGATAAATTAGTCACCAAAGGATTTAACAATGTTAAGCGCAGATGAAATCAGGAGCAATCTGGGTCATTTTCACTGTACTACGCAGTACCACCGGGTAAACCTTATATCCAAAATGATTTGCACAGATGGCGTATTTTGGCTATTACAAAACGCTGAGGCGCATTGGCTATTTGATGCGATCGCCAGTTACCAGCCCCAGGTGAATAAGATTCCTGATTTGAGAGATTTTCAGGTTTGGATTTTATCTGTTGGTGGTCGCGAACACGACGACAATCCAAAACATCCATTTCTGATGCCGGAAGAGAACAATCGGGCTGTTCTAACTTGCTGGTATGACACTCCAAATGAAGGGGTAAAACCAGTTGTAAAGCAAGCAATTTCATACAGTGATTTCCCGCTCTCAGAGATTCGGCTGTATGTTGAATCGGGCGTACTGTTACTACCAAGTGAACACTAAACGATAAAATTAAATAATTGAACGAGTGAGAAAACTGTATTGATTCTGTAAAGAATTGATGCAGTTCTTTTTTTTGTTAAACTAATATAATATTTGGGGGAAAGCCTATGAAAAACCTGCTAATTGGGTTTTTAACTCTGGTACTGTTAGGGATTTCCTATTGGTTCGCAAAAGGTACAGTCAGACACATGACTATTCGGGTGAATATCATGAAGAAGCCTATCCAATAGGCAAGCAAGAACAAGCATATCATTGTAATGACGATCGCGAAAACATTGAAGTAATTACAGAGGTTAACAATGGAAACTGAGAAAACAGAAGGGACTTTTGAGGGCTACTGCATCCTTGAAATTATGGGGCATCGCAAACTGGGTGGTTACATAAGGGAAGCCACGATTGCTGGAAGTTCGTTTATCCGCCTAGATACGTTTGATGAACAAGGAACAGTTGCTGCCACACAGTTCTATAATCCAAGCTCTATTTATTGCATCACTCCCACAGCGAAGGAAGTAGCGATCGCCTTTGGATTATCTAACAAACCTGCACCTGTACAGCGGTGGGAGCTAGCTCCTAGAGAGTCGTTGTTTCTTGGCTCTAGCAGGGATGATGACGACGATAATGAGGGAATGTACCGATGATTATATATTGCTGTCTGGGAAATAGGGAAAATCCAAAAATCTGCTATACGCACTGGACTGGCAAGGAAAAATCTATTCATCCACAAGACTTTCAGAAGCTGATTTACCAGACCCAGAAGAATGAACACATTATCTGTGGCTTTGATACAGAGGCTGATGACCAGATATGCAGACACAATGGCATTGCAATCAGAACGGATTATGATTTGGCTCGTGAGATTCGCATAGCTGCATATGGTTCCCCTGCCAGAGAACAACAGCCACAGGGCTATGACTATTCACTGGAGGCAGTCTTTCTAGGAAATCTGGAAGTTCAACTTTATCCAGAAGATATAAACAAGCAATATCTTATTGATTTATGGGAAAGCCGAAAGCAGAACTATTTAAACACTCCACTTAGACTTAGGCTGATAAGAAGATTATTCCGGTTGGGACAACAGAACAATTTGCTAGACCCGAATACTGGCAAGCTTTTGGTTGTACGAAAACTACCACAAATTTGATAAACTAGAGCAGATTAGTTTAGCAAGTTGAGAAGAACTAAATGGCGTTAACTCTTAAAGCTTTAAATGCTGTTATTGCTGATTTCAACTATTGGGGAGAATCAGAAGGTGATTCACCTCTGAAGCTGTCTCGCACCAAAAGTTTGGTAGATGAGAAACGAATTTTGTCTTATGACGCATCAATGCGGCTGGCAGCGCATCAAGGCGATACTACCTATAAAGTACCTGCATCCAGAACGGTTCAGACAAAAACTCTTCAGGAAGTATTTACGCCACTGGTGACGAATGCTTTAGCCGAAGTTAGTAGTCGCGCAGAGACGATCGCAGACGAGGGCATTGAGTCTTTAGAAATGAGTGCTGAAGCTTTGGAGTTTTACACTCAGTTGTATTCGGCATTCAATCAGTCAACCAATCCCAAAGTTTGTTACGTTCACGCTGGCAATGACCCTGAAGTTGGGTTGATGATTGTTGGCGAAAATACTGGTGAAACAATCGTTGCTAAAACTTTATTGATTCAAACTTAATTTGATATACTGGTTTTAGTTTGTCTCCAATTTAGTAGCAACCAAAAAACCACCTCTCCCGGCTCTCTAGAGGTGGTTTTTTAATGGGTTATTACTAGCTCATTAGCTAGCTTTTAATAGAAAAAGATATCCAAGTTCTGGAATGTCTCTGGCTTTTCTCCAATCACTGCCTTCAGTCCACAGAGCAGATTCTTCAGTTACACCAGCGCTAAGTAACTGGGATTGTTGCATAGAAACGCTGGTTCCACTGGCTGGGTCATACATCCACCAAATTCTGTCAACATCTGCCATTACAGCAGGAGGTGGAGGCGGAGGCATTAATGGTGGTGCCGAAGGTGGTGGAGGTGGGGCAAAGCTAGGCGCTGGAGTTGTAGCAGCAGGAAGAACAGCAGGGATGACAGGAGCTTCAGCCACTGGTTGAGGTTCAGTTTTTCGCCTGCCCCTGCCTTTTGGTTTTGCTTCAGGGGTGGCTGGTGCCGTTGGAGTTTTAGTAGGACTTGTTGGTGCTGGCGTTGCGGGAGTTGCTGCAATTGGCATTTGTAAATCCTTAACGAAACGCACGCTGAATTTTAGGCGAGGTTTTATGCGCTCTGGCACCTCAACTGATTCACCTGTGCGTGGATTGCGTTTAGTTCCCGCTGGCATGAGGCGAGAACTAAACGTACCGAATCCGCGAAGATTGATTTCGCTTTGGCTTTTTAACCCATCTTCAATGTATTGGACAAATTTTTCCAATACATTGTTGATAGTATCTGTCCCAATGTTCGTTGAGGCAGATATATAATCCGTAAGGTTAGAATTTAGCATATCTTCCTTGAAATACCATACGTTAATATTATGCTACCAGAACTACCAGAAGGAATGACATTAAAGAAACGTTTTCATCCTCTAGGATGGGAACGATGGCTGATTTTATTAGAGCGAAAGTATCTGAGTGAATCAACAAGTGAGCCAGAAGCGATCGCTCTTGCTTGGGAAATCACAGCAGATTGGGCTAGACCCAAGCAAATTGATATTCCTTTCTGAGGCGATCGCTATTAGTTGCCAGTTAAGGTAAATAAATACTCGTTGAAATTAGTGGAACGTTTAAGCTTGGCTCTGACAGTTGTTTGCATGGGGATTGCTTGACAATCTAGTGGCAAGACACCAATACTGGTGGCAGGATGGCCGTTATTGAAGTCGCAGTAAACCATTAGCCTGGGAACATCAGGAGCTGCAACAAAATAGAATGTTGCAATACTCAGCTTGACTTCCCAATCATAGTTTCCTGATGGTGCTGGATATTGAGCTTCTGGCACTGGAATAATTACAAACCATTGCTCTTTTACAGCGCTGGCTGCAACGTTGATAGTCGCTTCGCTCCACGTCTGCCCGGATTTGGCAGAGATAATATCGGCTTGTAACACCTGCCCAACTTTGATGGCAGTGACATTATTCACCTCGGTAATCCCGATGTTGACCCATTGAAGTCCCTGCTTCAGTTTGACTAATGTAGTGGGGTGGTCTGGGATATCCTTTTTCTTTTTCCGTGGGTGTGGTCGCTCAAATTTATTAATGATTCTGCCGTCAGAAAGCAGGTACAGATTTTCGTCGTTGTTGGTTTGGAGCGGTCGGTTAAGAATGACGGTGCTTTGGTTAGGCGATCGCAAGTCAACAATGACTCCATTCCGCAGAGCTGCATACCTGGTGCCATCGTTGTCTACATAAGTTGGTTCTGTGAGTTGAATTTCGCGTAGTGCGGGGTTTCCACCTGCATCTACATAAACAAGTCTGCCTCTGGAATCTGGATCTAAAACATATTGACTTCTTTTGGAATAAACTCTGGTTCCCAGCAACACACATTTGAGCGGTTGGGTTATCGGAATCATGCCGAGAGTCAGGACATTTGGCGCATCCTGATACTTCAACCCATAGATTGAAAAGTCGTATCGCGATTGCAGTAGCTGTTCAGCAATGATGTCTGGAAACAGGATAAATGGCAGTCCCGCTTTTCCCATCGGATGCCGCTCATCATTTCCGGCAAGTTCCGAATGGGCAATCCACCAGTAGGCGATCGCCCAGCTTTTCAGTTGAGCAGATGCTTCGGTGGGGCTGTAGCGAGCTTTCAATCCCTCCTCTAAATTCTGCCGTTGGGCGCGAAGGTCACGCATCAGCTTACGGATGCCATCTTCTGAATCCTTATCAATATTGTTGATTGCCAGAGTTAAGCGTTTGTTGTAGCTGGCTTGGGCAACTCTGGCGAAATCAAGTTGCTTCTGAGTTACCAAGCCGTTGGCTACGGGGTTCTGCCCAAACAAGTTGCGGAATTTTGGCGAACCCAGTTTCTCAGGTTTGGGGATTAGCTCAGAGACATCTAGGTAGTATTGGTTCACCTGGCGAATCATGTGCGAGATGGTGTCACCGTCCAGAGTTTCGTCACCCACTTTCATTGGGCGATTTAGGTACGCATCTGGACTTTTGTAGTCACTCTGCCAAACCGGACGCTTCGCACCTTTGGCAAGAATCTGAGACACCATTTCCAGGGCAACTGTGTCGCGCTGCAAATCATTTTTATAGCGATCGACTTCATCCTGGAGGGCTTGACCGAGAACTTCTAGCACGGTGCGACCGGAGCCATCGGGAATAACTTCTTCAGTCAAACCTTTGGCTTGAGCGTGCATAATCTGACTGGCTATCAGCGCAGTGAGGTTGTCCATTGACCGCAGCGCGACTTGTTTCAGCGTGTCCTGTATTGGATTTTTAGGTGCCTTGACCAGTTTGGGACGCTTGCGGTAGTGTGGGGAATTTTCATCATCCCAATCACGCATCCGCTGCGTGACATTGGGGAAGCGACTGGCAAGCCCAAAGTTACCATAGTCTCCATCAAAGTCGCCACCTTGCCCGTAGGGTGCCTGGTTCAAGTCGCCTGTGCCGCCAAAAGTTACGTGCGACGTGTAGAAAACCCCATTGTTATCGTCGTTAGGGCTTTTCTTCTCGCAGTTCCAGAGCTGAATGTCCCCCCAGTGTCGAATTGGGTAACGGAAACTGATGTACTCACCGGGCTTGAGATGTTTGTTGGTGAAGCTCATGTCTGGCAGCGAGTCGTCGGGCATCGCCATGTACGAATTAAATCTGGCGGCACCGTTGATTGCTAGCCGGGTGTATTTCTTCTTGAGCGATCGCTTGATGGAATCCAACACATACGGGTGCCGCTCCAGTATCCGCCCCTGGTCATTCTTCAGAATCAAGCTCAGTGTTGGGACGTGCGCGTCACTGTCATCATCGGTGGTTTCATCTGGATCGCCAGATGCCCACAATTCGTTTAGTCCGCTGAACCAGTTTTCTGCAAATTCACCCAAAAATTCGTCGGTTGCGATCATCTCTGCTGCCTGCCGGGGAGCAAACAACTCCATGATTTTGTAGACATCGCCAGAGTTGATGGCGGCTACCATCTTTTCCAAAACTTTTCTGGTTTCTGGCATGACATCCATATCGATGATGTCAATCGGAAACCATGCCCAAAGCTGCGTTCCTCCTTTGCTGGCTCGTTCTTGCGCTTCCCCCAGAACAGCTAGATTAACGCTGGGACAAGTGTTTGAGCCATTAGGCAATTTGTATGTTTTGAAGCATGACTGAGGCAGAATCAGGTCATATCCCTGGCACTGGGCATCATCAATGGGTGCAACAGTTCCTTTACCCCAGATACCTTGTACTGTCTCGCTTCCGGCGATCGCCAGCCGGAATTGTACGGGGGTGTTCGTTGCCGACTCGACCTCCTCGATGGTCAGTAACATTTGCTCAAGGAGACTCTGCTTAATTCTGCCGTGGGCATCACCAATTTTCCAGGGATTGCTGTATCCCGGCACTGGACGGTTATTTTCTAGTTCTGGGTCATCCAAAATTAAAATATTGGCATTGGCGACGGAAAACAGGGACTTGCTCTCACTCAGCGAGATAGAGCCATAATTAATCCGTCCCATTGCTTGTTTCTCAGCCGGGAAATAGAACTGCCCCACAGTTCCAGGTTTTTCAGCCATGCGGGTTGTGAGGAAATGTCCGTGCTTCCTGGCTCCACCAGCCAAGTCTAGGGCGAAATTTTCATATTCATCAAATAAATATTCTTCAGCGGTAGTTGCGTTTATAGGGATTGCACAGATGCTGAATTCGTGGTCTGGGTGCAACTGTGCCAGCATGATGTTCTGATAGGTCACGGTTTCAATGCGGACGACGGCGCTGGCATCAGGTTGGGTATCCGCCATCCACTTTTGCTGAAACCCGTTCCAAACGCACATCTGGGTACGAATCACCATGCGTGAGAGGCGATCGCTCGTTCCCGGCTGCAACGCCAGAATATTGTAAGTTCTAATAAATCTATCGCTCATAATATTTACTCGTCCTCGTCAAAATAAAATAAATCCAAGTTGCTGCTGACCCGTTTTTCTGGGGCTACCTCCTTCTCCTCTTCCTTGAAAACAGCTATGAATTTACGTTTGAGGGCAGCGTAGCTGATTGCGTCTTGGCTACCTGATGAGTCCTCGTAGGTGAAGGCAAATAAACAATTGCATTCCTCAACCAAGACTTTGTTCCGCTCTGTACCTGCATTCGAGCGCTCGTTGGAGTCTTCCACTGCGCGGTCTGGTGGGTACAAAGTTGGTTTCCAACTAGGTTTATTTGCTGGCGGACGTTGCACCCAACGGGCATCATGAATCAGTGTTTGCATCCCTCTGGTTTGGGCTGCATTTTCTGCAAAGCTATCCGCTCCGTCTGCCCCACCAGAAACTACTGTGCAATCTGAGGGCAGCGCATTGACCAGTTGGGTAATAGCGTTTGACGCCCATGAACTATTTTTGAACTTGCGAGAGCCGACGATCGCCACATAAGCGCCAGCGGGAACAGCAGCCCCATATTTGGCATACCGCTGTGGATCATTTATTTTTGGCAGTGGGTTGGGGACGTTAACTTTTGGTTTGCGATCGTATGCAACCAGCGCTCTGCTTCCCATCTGCCCTATCAAAGCACCTGTGGCAGCTTCCTCTTCATCCCAGATTGCAAATAAATAATGTGCCTGCCCCAGCAACGGCTGGTCAGAAGTTGTCCATGTTGGCAGCTCTGAAGGCAGTGCTGCATTTGGGTCATGAATGACTACATTGGGATATTTGTTGGTTTTTAAAAACCGCTGGACTAGCCAATCAAATCCTCTGCCCGTTGCGCTGGGCGGATTATTACCAATGTGAATGATGGGGTTGCGGGTAGGAACACCGTTGAGCTTTAGATACCATTCCCGATGTTTATTTATCAAAAGACTGGATATCTCAAGCTCCATCCTGGGTGTCAGACCTACGAGGTCATTTAGTCCAGCCATTGCCACATGAAGCTGTCCGTCCGGTGGTGTCGCTGGTGGTGGCGGCACTTTGTTATTTTCAATCATCCAAACTACTGCCTTGTAGATGATTTCACCATGACACGCCAGCGGTTTGCAGTGACAGACCAGCTCAACATTTTTCTTGGCAGTTATCAATTCACACAGCTTAACCATTGCTGCGTAGGTGGCGTTATTGGTATCTGCTGTCTTGACAATATCCCAGAGATAGGCACGGAAATAGTCAATTACTTTTTCTCTGGTGTTGGTGGCGTCAATATTCCAGGGATTGTGCAGTGGTGATTTTTGAATACCAACGGTGCCACCGCGACCAACATAAACCCGACGCCAATCGGATGAGTGCCAGGTAGAGCTAAAGCCAGCCTTGCCTGAGTTTTTGATGTTGGTGACTGCAATCGCACCTAACCCATTCTGCCTGCGGTCTGGGTCTACATCCTTGGTTGGCTCATTTACTGGTGGGTTTGTTGGTGCTGGTTGGTTTTGTGATGGCGAATCGTTATCAGCGTCGGAAATATTGAAAATCCACGGCGTCTTGCCCAACGCGGTAAATTGCGCGATCGCTTCAGTTGTTCTCTGCTCAGTGCCATTGGTGACAACGAGTAAATTATCTGCTTGAGTAAGCATTTCCTTCTGAGCAACTGCTGTTCCCAAATGAAAGTTAGCTCTGCCAGCAATTTCTTCATAGCCTGCGTCGTAGACTATGAGGCTGGGATATCTCTTGCTCTTGATGTAACTTATTACTTTCTGGGAGAAACCTGGCTCGTTGCTGAGGAGAATTTCACTAGGTTTGTTCCGCCCAATTTGTCTGCGATAAGTCAGGGCTTCATCAATTCTAGTTTTGATGGGATCTGAAAGTTTTTCTGTTCTCTCCATGCCCATCATGGCAATGATTAATGGTTTATCTGCAACATCATCTGGATCAACCATGCGCCCAGTTAGGTTGATGCGCTCTGGTGTGTAAATTTCGTCTGCTGCATGAAAACATAAACGCTCTGCCCCGTGCATCACCAGCAAGTCTCCATCACCCAGATCCATTTTGGTTGTGTTGGTTCGGTTGAGCTTGGTTATTTCGTCTGTGGTTAACTGCCCTTTGTCATCAACTTTTCCACCAATTAAAAAGCTGCCTGCCCCGAAACTAATGCTGATGATGGGTGCTTCTCTGTTGCGTTCGCTGGTGTCCTGATGAAAACCCAGAACTGGGCGAGTTGGGCTGTTCAAATCATTTGTGTAGAAGTTCATCAGAACTGTTTCCAGCCGGAAGTTGGGATAGAAATGTTTCCCAATCTTGACCATGATTTGCCCAATTGTTGGCGGGACTGGCGGCCATCTCTGCTCAGTGAGAGGGTTAATCATCGTGTAGCCTTCAGTACCAATCCAACCATATTTTCCACAGTTGGTCATGAAATATCTGAGTCGGCTGCTTTCCCCGATCGCTGCCCTGAATGGTGGCGCTGCTTGCTTAATGGCGTCAATCTCAGCCAAGATAGCTGCTTTGTCACTGAGGCAATATCCTTTGGCAACAACAATGGGCATTAGACTAACCTCCAGGCTCCCATTGGGATTGATGTTTGATATTTGGTGCCAAAGTTCTTGAATATGTCTTGTGCCGTATCTTGGGGAATTCTAGTAAAGGTGCTTTTTAAGTCAAATCCCGCCTGCACCTTGGGTTTATCATCAACAATTTCCAATCCAACGCCATAAATTTTATTGTAATTAATGCCAGTCAGAACTAATAAATCATCTTTCATTCTTGTCAACTCATCTTCTGCACTGTCCGGGTTTTCAACTGACATATAGGAAAACCCTGGATATTTTCCAGTAGATTCTTCTGCCAGTAAATACAAGTGAGAAAATGCCAGCTTTTTCTTTGATCTAAATGCCAAAATAATGATTACCGCTGCAAAGATGATGTAAGGCATATATGCCATTACCCAAGTCCATGCTCCTGCAAACATTCCTGTTGGACTGAACACCTGCGGGAGAAGTGCTTTAAAATTTCTCAAGATTCCTGCTGCGATGTAGCGACAAGCATCAACTCCATTACCATTCAAAAACTTCAGCACGATTGAAGTTGTTGTATTGGTCAAGACTGGCAACAACTCTGCTGGAAAGTTTAGTATTGGTCGAAGCAGAATGTTGGTAAACAACCAACTAGAAATATCTGTGAGTATTTTGACCATTCCTGCAACAGTTGCAATTCCTGGAACGAGTGGCGCGATCGCACCGCCTGCGGCTATTGCCCCTTTAGCTTTGCCTCGTTTTGGGTGAGGTCTGTAAATCTCTCCCGTTGGTGTGTAAAGCGGTGTTAGCCGTGCTTTCATCTCCTGAAGCTCTTTGCTAGCTTTACCACCTGAAATACTATCCAGGATGTTTTTGATTCTAGTCAGTGTGCGCCTAGCCTTCGCTCTTAAATCACCTGTAAGATTTTCTACCTGTCTAGTCAGATCATCTTTCATGGCGTTAAGCTTGGTAACTGCTTTATCCTGCCAGTAACGCAGCATTGTATCTGGATGCTGTCCTGTCATCTGCAAAGCTTTCAATTCGTTCTCTGCATCTGTTACAGCAGCATCCATTGCTGGTAGGTTTAGTGTCTCGTTCCAGACAATTACTGATGAGCTGTAAATGTACTCTTCCTGAGATTTCAGCGATGTCTTCTGCAAAATGCTATTTCCAGTCCCTTGCAAGTCAGAATATCGTTTGGAGTTGAACGCCTTGTTAATGCTGTAGGCTGATTCAAGGAATATTAAGCTTGATGAACTAACAACGTAGGCTAAATCAACAGCTTCATAAACTAAGTTTTTGATATTTTGTGCAAATGGTAGTTTAATCAATTCACCAAAAGTAACAATCTCTACAAAACTTTCTTTAGTGGCATCAAAAAAGTCATTGGCAAGGTCATGCAGATTTAAAGCTTCTTTGCCCAGCCAGACATTATTGCTTATCTGGTTTCGTAAGTAACTATAGTCTGTTGAATTAGTTGATAACGTCATATAAAAATGGACAATAATTTGTTTTATGATAACATTAAGAAAAAAAATATCCAACCTAAAAAGGTTGGATAAGTGAACACACTAAATATTTTCTGCAAGCCATTCAGTACAACGCATAATCAATTCTGCGTGTGCAAAGTTTTCTGTACCTCGATACCAAAGAGTTATTTCTTGCCTACCCCTAACCTTTTCTGCAATCCACAGCGATAGCGATCGCACTCGTGCGTACTAGGACAAATACTTCTTCTTGAACTTGAAACAAATCCAGCCACTTTCGACGATGCGTCTGAATTCATATGCTGCCCAGGTGTGCCCCAGCAGGCACTTACGTGGAGGGCGTGTACGGAAAATTAGTATTGTTTTAAATTAGTTTAAAAGCTTTAGTGTATAAGGGTTGTAGTAACTAAAAAAGGATGAGCGATGCCCATCTTTTTTTAGCTGTTTAGTTTTTGCAGACTTGCTAAAGTTACCTTATATAACATAAGGTGTGTTTTTCACAAGCTCAAGTTCCTCGAACAGGAACCATTCTTTATCCTCAGTAGGGAATTCGACAATGACACCCCTAGCCATGACCTCTACAATGTGTCCTATTATGTCTTGAAACTTTTGGTCATAGCGATCGCAGTGAACCCGCACGACATCTTTTAACCGGAAATTCTTGCCAGATGTCGAATTTCCAGTTTTTAAAACCTCAGCACGGTGATTTAGTAGGAACTGGATAGCCTCTTCACGACTGCCAAGCCTTTCAGCATCTTTGAGAGAATCGAGTTCGCTTATAAGCGCATCGCTTAATTGCACTGATTTTTTAGAAGTTTGGTCTGATGTGGTGTCCATTGGTTATCTTTTTGATTACTCTTGTACATTAACAAGACTCTTATATAATGCTAAGAATTTTGTCAACTTATTTGTTTTTCATAGACTAGCTAGAAAGTGAACCCGCATAAGAGCGATCGCAGCCTGCAAGGGAACTATTGATTTACCATATAGAGTGATTGCCTGCCTGCTAATTGATGTGGCTTTTATGGTGGCTTTAGTCCTCTCAGCTTCTTTTCTAATTCCTGGCTTCTGTGGCGGTCTGTTTGCTTTCCACCAGCAATCAAAGCTGATTCCACCCAGCCATTTGGGAATCCCATCATCCACCCGCACACGGTTGAGCTGAGTACCTGAGTACGATGTAATCTGCCTTGCTGTTTCAATATGATGGCTAATTTGTTCTGTCCAGGGTTGCCACCTTTCCCGTTGCTGCAACTTAAGGTGGTTGGCGTGGGCAACAATGAAGACACGCGATCGCCTGTGGGGTGCGCCAAGTTCCGACGCCTTGATAAGCTCAACTTCTGCTTGATATCCTGCCAAGCTGAGTCCTCCAAGAACTTCCCGTAGTCCCCGATAAATGAACCCTTCTGGTTGTTCAACAATGACATAGTTGGGTTGCCCTTTAATAATCGTCCTGAGTGACTCGTACCAAAGTGCTGAGTCTGGATGGTTTAGCCCTGCGCGTTTGCCAGCACTGGACGTGCCTGTGCAGGGAAATGAAATCCAATAAATATCGTGCAGGTGTGGCACTGGGTTGTATGTGCAGATATCTGGATGTATGGCGATCGCTGGATAGTGGTATCTCAATACTGCCTGGGCAGCAGGATTGATTTCTATAAATTCAGTCGTTTGAATATTTAACATTTCTCCTGCCAGTGTTGCTGCACCTATTCCGGCGTACTGGTCAAGCATTGTTAGCTGGTTTTTACTATTTGTCTGCATCGGCTGTCGCCTAAGAAAGGTGAAAAACATTTGGTAAAAAAATCATGAAACTGTCACTGCGGTATGAAGTTGAAAACGCAATGATTGATTTGTTTGGGACTTTTCCTCTGTACCCTGACGAATATACACGCGATGAATACCAAGCTTTTTGTGACCTTATCTGTGAAACATATGGTGTTGAATCATTAAAATACATCAACAATTTGTTTGATGACAATACACCATTTTAAACCTTTACTAACTTTACTGACTACTGTTTAATCAGTAGTTATTATTTTTTATTGCGATCGCTTTTTTTGGCTATCGCTTAATCCTACTGAAAATTATAGGTGACACCATGAATTTAATCCAGCAAATTGAGAATGAAGCAGTTGAATTATTCGACACTGCCAAACCACAATATCCATACACACATCCAGATGCAGTTGCTTTTGTTGAACTGATGGTTGAGAAATATGGAGAAACTGCTGAAGCGATCGCTAGCAGTTTATTTACTCCCTTTTAACTTGATTAAATCGGCTATCGCCGTTTGTGAGTGATAGCTGTTGTTACAGGATTTAGGAATGAAAACAATTCGATTTAACGGAATGAGTGGCAGAGTTATTGAGTCTTCACCGCACGGAAACTATTTAGTCGTTCAACTGAATAAGCGGGTTTACGTATGTGGCACATATAGTAACCAGTTCAACTGGCAAGAAAACCCTGATGCTGACTCTGGATTTATAGCTAGCTTGGTTTACGTCGGCGGGAACACTCGTCAAGAAGTTAAGCGCTGGGCAGAGTGGTTGAGCGATCGCGATGCTTGGTTTCGAGAAGGTGAAAATGATGACCACGAATATTGTCGTGCTGCCAAGCGAGTCAAAGGCTATCGTTTTGAGCTTAAGGCTCGAAACGTAGATTTAAACGTTCTGTCTGAGTTAATGCAGAAATTAGGAGAGGTTAAATGATTGATAATTGGCGCGATGCAGATTTTCTCTCACTGCCAGATCCGTTAAAGGTTGCCCAGCTAGGCTACAAACTGCGTGAAATGGATAATCTTATCGAAAGCAGCAAGAACGGGTTAGAGCAGATTAGCTCATCAATCATGAAAGAGACAGCGATCGCGCTTTTGGATGCAGTTATTGACCAACGCACTATGTATGAGTTGGAACTTGAATCGCTGGTGAAGCAATTGATTAATCGGAAGTAGAAGAAGTAAATACTGCTTATGCCTTGATTGGCATGGGCAGCATTTCATTTTCCCCTCAAAATTTTGGTAAGGCTATCGCCTCTAGAAATTGGAAATTTAGGTAACATCACATGACTAAATCTGACAAATCCACCAACATTGACACCGAATTGGAAAACATCATCAATTTTGATGCTGCTCAAGCCCAACCACAACGAGGTAAGATGATGATTCAAATCCAAACAAAGTCTCAACAACAACGTCAAGCGCTCTTAGATGGTTTGCGAATTATGGCGTGGAAACAATTCAAAGCTGAGAATCCTGATGTGCGTGGCTTAGACGGTTACGAATTGTTTAAGGAGGCTTGGAATCAAGACTCACGCCACCAAATGACGTTTAATGAGCTATGTCAACACATAAAAGAGTTGGAGTTTACCCCTGAAGAAGTCATGGCAATTCGTGAAAACTATTATGCCCAGCGAAACAACTTAAATAACAACAATGTTGCTAAATCTCGTCCTGCATTTCAAAATGTTGACCCAGCATTTCCTGACATTCCCTGGTAATTAAAAGAAATATTAACCATTACTTCTTAACCATAGAAGTAATGGCTGTTTTTTTTCTCAGCCTAAAACAAACTGAACAAACCGGAACAATCCCAGAAGCGATCGCACTTGTTGTGGCTGCATAAGCTGAATAAACTGCATGGGGAAAATGTTAACGATATTTTTAAGGCTATCGCCAGGAGCCTGCGATGTTTTAGGTTACGTACTATGCCTGTTCAAGCTCCTGTGCTGTTGTCTGCTGAATTGGTGAACCTGATTTTAGCAGATAAGCGAATCATTAAAATAATCGGCAATACCGCTAGTAATAATATCATTGTTGCTTGCGAAGATGGTTTATGCCGTGCTATCAAATTTAGCTATGGTTCTATTGACTGGATTGACTCGTATCCAGTAACCCCATAACACGCACAATCCAATAACACGATCGCATCTGGGTTTACCCTGGATGCCTCTTTTTTAACTGTTCCCAGTACGAAACATCATGAAAGTACCAGTTGACCTTATGAATGCCATCTTGAGAGATGGTCGTATCAGAGAAATAGAGCCACAGGTTGAGAGAACGAGTCTGTTTGTGAATTGTGAAGATGGGTTGCTACGCTCAATTAGCACGAAACTTGTTGATGGGCAATTACATTGGATAGATTCGTATCCAACTCATGAAGAACTTCTAGACCAACCAGAATACAAGTATTTCTTATAGCGATCGCAGACATCTGGGTTTATCCTGGGTGTCCTTTTTTTCTAAATGTTTCATGATTCTTGGCTATCGCTTCAATGTTGTGGTCATTTGAGGCTATGTAATGAAACTTATCAAATTCCCACCAGCGCGAAACAAGCCACGGGTCAAAGAATCCAAACAGCAGAAAACCCGAACTGATGTACTAATGCTTCTCAGAAGGGCGGATAACTGCATACAGCAATTCATGCGCCATGCTGTTGCAGAAAATCGCATTGCGGACTATCTCCGGGCGAATGACTTGCACAAAGAAATTGTCAGCTTTATCAACAAAAAGGGAGGCTAATATGAGTCGATACATCAAGCAATATGTTGAAGCTGCTGGTGTCGCACGACCAGAGTACGGATACGCAACACCCCCAGTAAACAACGCAGAGCGATCGCCAGAAGAACAAGCTGAATATCAAGCCCTCTTGAACAAGCTTGTAGAAAAACCATTTGATGAGCTAACAGAGGCAGAGTGGAAGATGTTGGAAGACTGGGAATAAACATTTAGTTGCAAACAATTCATTGAATGGCGATCGCTAAAACCGATTGCCATTTTTTTATGGAGAATATGAGGAGAAAAGGACAACACAAGATGAAAGCTTTCTTCACTGGACATCGTGACGTGAAGTGGATGGAGCCAGACTGCCGAAAGTCAATTAACCAACTGATTGATAGAGCAATTGCTGATGGTGTAACTTATTTCTATTCAGGCATGGCGCTTGGTGTAGATATGATTGCAGCCGAAGAACTTCTCAAGCGGAACTTACCTTGGACAGCAGTTATTCCTTGTGCTGACCAACCAAACCGATGGATTAAGAAAGAACAGGCTCGGTACAGAGATTTGCTCAAGAAAGCAAATGCTGTTGTTACGCTGTACCCCGAATATGCAGATGGGGTAATGCAGGCAAGAAATCAGTGGATGATTGACAATTCTCAAATCTGCCTAACTATCTACGATGGTATTTCTCAAACAGGTGGCACTGCCTTAACAATCCAGATGGCGATCGCTGCCAACTTGAAAATCTATCGGGCATATCGCAAACAACCAGTCACGGTTTTATATCAAGGCTACGAACAACTGAAGTTGTTTGAGTTTTAGTCTAACTCTGTACTATCGTTTTCTGCCATTGACAACATTCTAGGAGAATATTATGGAACCAATGGAACAGCAAGAGATTGAAAAATTTCTGGAAAACTTGCGCCGAGTTCACTGCCGAATGAATTACTACAAGTTTCTTGAGGCAACAGACTTTATCGACTGCAACTATTCAAATCAGAAATACATTGAGTTGAGGACGGGCATCACTTGTTTATGTCAGTTCGATGCAGAGACGCTGGCTAAACTGCTTAAATAAGTAACGGACAGAAAAAAGGGATTCCAGTACGCAATGTATTGGAGTCCTTTTCTATTTCCACGCTTTCGCTTCATTCCCTTGAAATTTTTGGGAATGAGGCAATGCAACTGGAATGGACATTTAAAATCAATTTCCCTGAAGCTGACTTTTGGCTTACAAACCGTAGCAGTAGGAAAGAAGTAGGCAAACCAACGAGAGAGTACCGTGATTGTCTCATTGGCGTTAAATGCCCGGATTATGTGTTACCGGGTTACGGCTTCTATCTGTGTGAGTACCTGCATATGTTAGGTACGTGGGCTGCGCTCGTGAATGGGACAACAGATTTTGTCAGGCTAAACATTTGCGAAGTTCGGTCATTTTTCAGGAAAAACTATACAGTCAATTGCATAGTTTTTGTAGTAAAAATTGATGAAAATGATGAAGAAAATGAAGTAGAAGTTTTAATGGAGGCAGTCGCAGCAAATGACTAAAACCTACAGCGATATGTACTATGATATGACCACTTGCCCCAAATGCAATGGTAAAAGTTGCGAGATGTGTGGCTCTCATGGAGAAGTAAGCATTATGCAGGCAATTCTTTACCAAACTGGTGCTACAGCAGATGATGATGAGTTTTGGAACTACGCCGAAGTTCACTTTCCTGAATATCAAGTTATCCGAGTAGAATGAATAAAAGCATGAGAGTTAGAAAGCAATTACCTAACTATTCCTTGCGCCGAAAAATTGATAAAATGGCAGCAGAGGCTATTGAGCGAAATTTTGTGGAAAAGTGCGAACTGAATCTTAATGGTACTTACCTTTGGAAGCTACCAAATGAAGAACCAGTTGAACATTCAGCGGTTGCCGTTGGTACGTTGTTAATGAAGCTTTTGGAAAACTAGAACCAATAGAAATGGGGCTTTATCATAAGCCCCATTTTAGCGATTTTGGATTTTGGGAGGAAAGAGTATGGATTCATCATACAGTACCGCTGGAAGTCTTGAACAATTAGCGAATCTTCGAGTAGAGGTTCAGCAAGTTGAAGCTAAAATTGAGTCCGTAATGGGCGACGCAATCATAGAAGCAATAGACCTAGTTTCCGATGGGCAAGCGCTCAATGGTAAAAAGATGGTCTACAACAATGATGCTGCAAAAATTTATTTAGTCTTTCGTACCAAGTACCTAACGCCAGAAGAAGATACTCTCCTAAAGCGCTTAGATGAGGATATCCTCAATGAAACATTGAATATTGCTGAGAGAAATGCAGCAAAGATCCAGGAAATTGAAGCTCAAATCAAAGAGCTGAATGACGCGATCGCACTGCTTGAGGAACAGAAAGAAAAGCTTCAAACTTCTCGGTATCTGAAACGGCTGAAGAAGGAGTTTTATCAACGGCGTGAAGCAACAAGTTACGTTCAACCAACGTTGGCAGTGTTTGTAAATAAACGATAATTTAATGGAGAGCAAGTAATATCATCTTGCTTTTTTCATTGGCTATCGCTTATATCTTTGGCTGCTGATGTAGCCAAAACAAAAAACTAACCTAAACCGAAAAACAATGAACATCATCCAAGTAAATGGTTACGCATTCCGAATCCCAGAATTAGCATCACGTTATCGCGCAAATTGCAGCAAAGAATGGGGTCAGTTTATCGGAGGTGAAACCAAAAACATGACTTCCATTGAGGCTACGCAACGCGGGTTAACCAAAGGCAACTTTGTCGAGATGGCATTGTGTTGGGTTGATGAGAAAATCTTGACCTTTGAACCCAACTATATCAACGAGCCATTCACTGAAATCTGGGGCATTCCGGTTGCTGGCGGACTGAAAGACCAGTTTCATGAAAAGGCATCCGAACTCTCAACTTTCCTCATGCACCGCCAGTCAAAAGATAAGTTGAGCAGCCTGATTGAAATCTTCGCCAAAGAAGCGTTCAACCAGTGGGTTGTTGACGGGATGCCCGGTGATCCGGCTGAGTATGCGATCGCCAAGGCGGGTGAAAGCTACTTTGACCGCATCTTCCGGTTTGAGTTGAAGCGTACAGAAAGCTCCAAGTACGGTGCTTACTTCTATGTAGAGACAAGCTATCGGCAACCGAGCGGTGAGCTGGAAACAGCGGCACTTGAAGCAGCACGGCAAATCTATCAAGCGCAACTTAATGGTTTGGGCTACTGCACAGACAGGCGACTGGTGCAAAACCAAAGCAAGTCTCTGGGCTTGGCGGCCGCATCAGAACCAGAAGTAGCAGCACTGCCTGCTGCTGCGGAGAAAGTAGCAAACAAGCGCGGTAAATAGGTAGACATAGGCAGCGAGGTTTGGGCTTCGCTGCCTACCATTTTTGTGGAGCAAACAATGAACCCAAAGCAAGCAACTGACATCTTGACTGGGGAACTGGTGACGTACACGGTAGGCAAAGACGGGGTGTATTCCGTGACATTTCTCTCACCGCGTCCCGGACTTAAAACTATAACCATTCCTCTGTCCGAAAAAGAATTTAACCAAGGATTTAGAAAATGATATTCATCACAGGTCAAAGAGTTTCGGTAGATGCCAACGGCGTGATGATTTCCGGGAACATAGAAGCGATCGCATCAAATCACTGGAGCCAAATACGGTTCAAAGTTCATGGACAGTGGTATGACCAGAAACAAGTTATGCCTGGACCATTACTGGCTGCAAGGCAATCTCGCATTGGAAAGTCTATCCTTCCCAATTTGGTACACGTTCCCCAAGCGGAAGATGAATATGTAGTTGTCTTGGGGACTCCATTCGGCTTCGGCTACTGCGATGCCTGCGATCGCGAAAGGGAACTGTATGAAATTGACTGTGGGATTTTTGCTGGCGCAGTAATCTGTCGCGACTGCATAGCTGCGATTTGAAGAAAAAGAGAAGCCCTAGTGCAGTAGCTAGGGCTTCCGAGCAGACTCATACTTAACAAAATCAATGATAATGCCTCATGAACAGTGTTGAATCTTACGCACAGGAAATTGAATTCTATCGGTACACAGCGACAACAGTCTTTATCCCGGTTGATTTTCACTTCGACCTAGAGAATTATTTTGGATTTGACAATGATGACGAAGGCTATTACTCAATAATGGATGAGTGGGTGGATGAGAAATATGGACTAGCAAAGCTAGCACTTAATTTTCTTGGTGAATTTGTTTATAGATTCAACGGACAGACCATCAGTTACGAATACAAAGGTTTTACGATTCTTCCTGACGGCGATCGCCTTTATGTGGCTAATCCAAACTTGGATG